>ERZ825525.1725-NODE-1725-length-16879-cov-4.682537_pt1 | contig 16879 bp, 10 predicted proteins | sample MGYA00519930_ERZ825525 | MGnify/ENA primary metagenome ERZ825525 (study PRJEB31778, sample SAMEA3449203) | human gut metagenome | biome: human gut; feature: human-associated habitat; material: faeces | place: United Kingdom | collected 2010/2012 ... | reverse complement strand
TGAGAAGAAGATTGTCTCGTTCTTTCAGTTCCCTTGCAGGCACAAAGCCTTTTCCCTCTACATAGAAAGGATGTTTCGCAGTGCAGATTATTTCCTCTCCCGCCGCATAAACATGTTACCACTCTTGCGTTTCGTTGCGGAAAAGACGTACCACCTCTTTGTAGCACTTATCGCCTGTTTCCTCGTCATAGACAAGGTGTATTTCCGTCTATTTTATTATTATATGCTTAACTTAACGGATTTGTCAATAAAATTAAATAGGGATTTGACTTACAAATCCCTATTTAATACATTTCAACCACAATTATAATATTTAATTGATATCTGAATTTTCAATATCAATTTCTTCTTTATTTGGTTTTCTAACATATGGCACCATATCCTCACTGCAAGCACCAAATTTTTTATAATTATCCCTTGCTTGATTTAATGATAACTTTCCATTTGGTCCCCCAACTATATCATTCGGATTATCTTGCCCTACTACATCATATTGCCAAAAGCACACCGGACATATATTGCAATTTACTTCTTCTCCATAATCTTCAATGGTATAATATCCACAACAAGGACATTTTATCTTTTTTAATACTTTCACTTGAGTTTTCTCCTTACGGTTTATATAAGCTATTTTCTTTCAACCGATATACATTATCCAACATATTTACGTTTCTGTCAAGACCATTGACTCGAAAGCACTATTAATTATATTTCTGTAAATTTCGGCAAAAATTAAACCCCGCGCCAATTAGCACGAGGTTTCATAATTTCAATTTTAAAAAACTAAATACTCGATATATTTAGTTTTTTGGTTCATATTGTAGTTTCATAAATTTTTATCCATCCCTCCAAGTTGATTAATTTTGGAAATAAATCAAAGCTTCCATAAAATTCTTCAATCAGTTCTACCGGTTTTACTTTATCAAAGTACCCTTTTTTACTTAAATGTAATATTATTTCGATAATATTACTTTTTGTCACCTCTTTTACCAGAACAATATTATTTAATATTTCATATAATTTTCCCATACTCAATGATTCATTATATTCCTGAGTTAATGTAAAAATATCATAAATCATTGGATGAAATAATTTTCCGTCTATCGCAACTAACACATCCGGTCGCATACCGTTACTTTTACAAGCATATTCAGCATACTCGTCGTCATCGCTAAAATAAATACTTAAATTCTTCATTTTTCTCCATTTATGGTTTGAGGACTACTTGATTTAATAAATTTTGATAATCGATTAATGGCATTGCATATTTTGGTCTTATAACATAATGTCCTAAATCTATGCCTTTTTGTACTATTTCTAATCCTTCAGGCACATATACTACTTTATGGGGAGTTCCAAACTTTGCAACTTTCTGTGGATCAATATTTAGAGATATACCGTCCTTACCAGGAACCACCATTCCATCTTTTATTACATATTCGTAATTTTTAAGGGTCATATCACTTCCACCACGATATAAGTAAACCCCACACTTATTATGAACCAACACATTACTATGAGAAACATAGTAAGTATGGAAATCTTTTACTTCGAAGTTGTAGGTGGTTTCGGGGATTTCAACGTGTTCAATTTTTAAAGAATCTATTTCAACTTTGCTGCCGTCACTGAGAAGAAGATTGTCTCGTTCTTTCAGTTCCCTTGCAGGCACAAAGCCTTTTCCGTCTACATAGAAAGGGTGTTCCGCAGTGCAGATTATTTCCTCTCCCGCCGCATAAACATGATGCCACTCTTGAGTTTCTGGTAGCGTATTATTTTATTTATTAAGTATAAAATTAAAGTCTTAGTTTGTCAACTTAATTAAAAAGAGATTTGCTAGCGCAAATCTCTTTTTTGTTTAATTTAAGGTTTAATATAGCAATAATTAATGTACTATATAATTTATTCCTCTTGCATTAAATCAATATGGACACATTCAAATTCAACATAATCGCCATTAACAATGTCTTTCGGTATATATCCGTCTATTTCCATGGGAATATCACCCACAGTTACGATTTGTTTTTCTATATCAATTATTTTTCCTTGTAGTTTATATGAATAAAAACCCGCAAGTTTTATTACCTCATATTTAGGTTCATATGCAATCATTATATTTTTAGCTAAAAAAGTACTTAACCAAAACTTTTTTATTTTTTTATTAAAAGGATATGCATAACATATAAGTTCAAACTTTCCATCAGTTACTACTACACTCGCTTCATTTTCACCATCGAATGAATAAGATTTTATATACATTACTTTCCTCCTTACAATTTTATCCAAGATACTTTTTCTAATTTTTTTATATGTCTTAAACCGAATGTTGTAATGAATTTACCATCATGCGTCATGCCGACAAAAGCATAGTTAGCCTTTCCGTCAATACCAAAAAATCTAAGATAACCATTCATTTCGGGAACATAAGTTCCATTTTTTATTACATAATTTGCAGCATCTAAGTATTCCTTAGTATTTTTAAACATAAAATTAAAATCTTCATTATGTTTTAGGAAATGTTTTTTTAATTCAAATTTAGATTTAAATTTGTATGTTTTCGGTATTGCGTTTTGAATCGCCTGTGCTGCTATGCTGACACCGAATGACACCATTGCAAGTGTCAAACTTATTGCAAATGCGGGCGCAAGCTCTTCGTTTATGTAATTGTTAAAGCCGTCTACAAAGCTTTCCTTATTCCGGAATCCCGCGATTGTTGCGCCTATCACCAACGAGACTGTAGTTCCTAATACTGCCGATATATAATACGGTGTGAACGCAGGACAGAATATTGCCAAAATCGTTGCCGCTATGAAGATTACCAACGACAGCAATTTTCCCAATTTGCTTCCCCAGAATCTTTTCCAGGACACATTCCAGAAATACTGCCACTTGCTTAACTCCGGCGCATCATAGGCAAGCTCTGTTTCCGTCTCTATTGTATATTCATTATATGCTTCACTCAACGGATTTGTCAATGTCGAGTTATGCGGATTCAAGCCGTATATTGTCGTTGCGTTGGCAAGCGCTGTTTCGGGGCTTCCGCCGTCAAGGAATTGCTTGGTTGTAGCGCTGTAAAAACGGTTGTTTATGTAATAAAACCCACTGTCACTGTCGTAATACTGACTCTTCCAACGTATAGGGTTTAGCGTGCCTATTCCGTCCGTGTCCTTGACGACCTTGCAGCTGCCCCAAGCGTCGTACTCATACGCAGCAACTTCTCCGCCGTTGTCAAGAATCGCCACCACGTTGTTCCTTGCGTCTTTGACAAACATATACGGATTTGCCTCAGATGCTATTTCAAAGCCGGATATTCCCTCCGCGTCGTATATGTATCTTATTTCTTTTTCTCCGTTTCGGTTTTCTCCAAGCAGCTTTGTTCCGTCGTAATAGTACTCCGTTGTCTCGCTTCCCGTCTTCTTTCTGAATCGCAGTCCGCTCGAATTGTATTCGTACTCCGTGTTTCTTATCTTTTTGAGCAGATTTCCGCGCTCCCACTCTATTTCCGTTGATGAAAACGGCGTTTTGCAATATTGAATACAGTTGCCGTAATTGTCGTATTCAAACTCCGTCCGCGCAATGTCTCCGCTTTTTATGTAACCCGTTACACGTCCGTTTTCGTAGGAGTATGCTTTTACTACTCCTCCGCCCGTCTCGCTGCAAAGCGTCCCGTCTTTGTTGTAGGCGTATTCCAGAGTGTAGCCGTTTGCCGTCTCCGTTTTCAGTCTGTTGCTTTTGTCGTACGTATAAGACCTGACCTTTGTACTCGTTTCTCCGTCATACGTCGTTTTGTACGTATCGCTCAAAAACAACCCTCTGCTGTCGTAGGTATGATTGATTTGATATTCGGTATCCTTAAAGGTTTCGTTATCTATTTTGGTTTTAATTTGCGATTTCAGAAAAGTACCGTTTTTATAGCTGTTTTCAACATATATTTTAGTTTTGTAATTTTCGCCGAAAACGCTGTCATTTATCTCATGTGTCTTTTTCTTAATCCGCCCGAATTCGTCATATGTATATCTTGACAGTTCTAATTTACAATTACCGTTTTGCGTTAATATTACAAAACCGCTTGTTTCGTCTATTCGAGGTGACAAAACTTTTTTCTCGTCATAAATCACTTCGGATTTATAATTTCTATCTCCGTAGGTATAAGAAACGCTATTCTGATTGGGTTTGGTCATTGAAAGTACGGTTTCGTTTGACTGCTCGATTTCCACGCCGGTGCAGTTGTTGAAGTCGTCGTAAAAGTATTTGTAGGTGCGGTTTTCAAAGGGGTCGCACATAAAGGTGACCTCAGACGCGCCTGCGCTCTCGGGCAGCACCTGACGGGTAAACGTGGTTGTTTTGCCGTTTTCCTCTATTTTTTCCGTTCTGCCGTATTTGTCCAGCGTGAGCTTGTGCTGCTCCGCAGTGTTTTGGTTGCGATAAGTCTTTGTTGTGACCGTCCCCTGCGCATAGTCCGCTTCCTTGCTCACAAGCAACGTGCGTTCTCTGTCTTCTCCCTCGCCCGTCTTAATCAGGTAAAACTTTGTCGCGTCTCCGAAATTGTTGTACTCCGCGCCGTAGCCGTAACCGTACGACGAAAATCCCGTAGGCGTCACTGCGGAAATGCGTCCCGCTTGGTCGTACTCTATGAGATTTTCTCCGTTTTCCTCCGCGTAGCTTACGCCCGTCAGTCTGTTTTTCGTCGCGTCGTAAGAGTATGTTTTTGTCAGACCGCCGTCCGTTTCGTTTTTTCCGCCGTAAATCGTTTTCTCCGTTCTGTCCATACCCGTGTCGTAATTTACGCCGTTTTTAGACGTAGCGGTCGTTTCGACGGAAGAAACTTCGTCGTGCACTGCCGAGTATTCTATCGTTTCGTTTGTGTCGGGGTGGCTGATTGTTTTTTTGGACAGCATACCGAATGCGTCGTAAGCGTAAGACACGACAACGCCGTATTCGTCGATTTCGCAGAGCTTTTTGCCCTTTAAATCGGCGTAAACGTAGGTTTCGGTTTTTGAACCCGACGAGCCGTCCTTTTCGGCTGTCGTATACTGCCCCACTCCTTCGCCGATCAGCCCGGCGACGGACAAATCGGGATAAAAACGCATATAACCGTGAGTCGCCATCATGTCGTCGGGAGAACGCGTTTCGTGGTTGAACATCGCCGTGCCGAAGCTGTTGTCGGCAAGCTTTTCTATTTTCAGGTCAAACCATTTGTATTCGTCTGTTTCGTCCTTTATATCCTTGCCCCAAAGGCGCGCGTCGGATACCCACAGCCTGCGCCTGCCGTCGCACAGCGAAAGCGCAAAGCTGCCCGCGTGGACGAACTTCTGCCCCGTTGCGCGCTCCTTGTACATACTCAGAAACGTGTTTTGCATATCCTTGTCCGACATATAGCAATCGTCGCTTATTTCTTGCAGGACAAAGGTTGAACTGCCCGCCTTTTTGTAGCTAAGTTTCTTTACGCTGTCCATAGGCGCCCATGCCGATTCGTTTTCAGCCTTGACAAAGCATCTCGACAACGGCGAGTAAACGATTCTTACGTCGGCAATTTCAAAATTTGCCGTTGCGTTTGCGTCGCCCACCTGCACGCGCACGTCGTCGAAAGAGTTGTCGGACAGCTCCAAAGGCACGGTCAAGAACTGCCAACCGCCCAAGGCGGTTGCGTCCGCAAATACTTCGCCGCAGGCCTTTTCCTTGTTGTTGTCGAACAAGACCACCTTTACCGAAGGATTTTCAAGCGTGGTATGCAGTTTCAGGAAAAAGGTCGCATTGAAATATTTGTAGTTGGCGCATTTGTATTTTTTGTAGTCCACAAGCTTATCTACGCCGCTCAACTGCACCTCGCCCGCGCTGTCGGAGGCTTCGGCTAAATCACAGAAATATGAGTTTCTGCGATTGAAAACCGTTTTGGCAGTGTCTGTCTCGGGCAAGTCGAGACTGACTCCCGAAAGCTTTTCGAGACTTTTCAGATTTTCCGCGCCGTAGTCGCCTACCTCGAATATACCCGTCGTGTAGCCCGCCGTATTGAAATAATACTTCATCACCACGTCTTTTTCGTCGGACTCCGTCGCTCCCTTGCGGTTTCTGACCGTCGTAAAAGCGCGCGTACCGCTCCCGCCGCTTATGCAGTTGCAGCTGAATGTGTTTTGTTGGGTTAAGGAAAGGGTAAAGCCCTCTTCTTAATAATAAGCCATGCTCCCAGCCCTGTCAAGGAAAGGGCAAAGCCCTCCGCGTCGCCTCCGACCGAAATGTCCGCTGCGCCGCACTTGACGGTGAGCGAACCGGCGGAACCGTTTTCGAACAAAACGGCGGATTTGTCTGGCTCAAAAGCCATGCCGCTGATTTTGCCGTCCGCGCCGTAGGAAAACACGCTGCGCTCGCCGTTTTCCGTTGTTGAAATCAGCCTGCCGAGCGAATCGTAAGCATAAAAAATTTCTCTCTTTGTCGCGCCGTTTTTGACGCAGCGCATTGCTTTTAGCAAACCGCTGCCTTCGTCGTATTCAAGGCATATTTTCAGACTCTTGTTGCGGTTGTCGTAAATTTCCGCAAGCTGTCCCGCCTGATTGTAATCAAAAATATTCTCGACGTTTGAGTTGTGGCAGGAAATTGTTTTGCAAAGTCTGCCCGACTCGAAAACAAGATTGTTGCCCTGTTCGTCCGTTATCGCAAACCCGTTTTCCGCAGTTTGCTTCAAAGTAAGATTCAGTCCGTCCGTGTCGTAATATCTTTCTCCGTCGCCGAGCGGCAGGAACGTATGCCAATAGCCCGCGCCGTCGAGATACTCATAGCTGTCGTTTTTTCCCTCAAACAAATATTGCTGAACGTCAAGCTTGAAGCCCTTGCCCATATGGGTTTTGTAATATCCGCTTCCCTGTTTTAAAGAAAGGCTTTCGTCAAAGCATGAATTGTAAATATGACTCAAACCGAAAGCATAGCTGTTTGCTCCCGCGCTCATGTCATGCCTTTCGAGCCTGATTCTGTCGGTAAACAGGTTTACTGACGCTTCGCCCGCCCCGCAGGAGTATTTAAGCTCCGCCTGACCGCCTTTGCTCATGTCTTTGCCAACGCTCATCACGTATACGGGGAGACGCGCGCTTTTTGTGATTCCGTATTCGGAGTAGCTCACGGTTACATATCTGTCAGCCGCCGTCAGCGCTTTGCTTTCAACTGAAAAACCGGAAAGCACCGTTTCGGAATAGCCGTCCGCATGGAAAGCCCTGCCCTTCAATCCCGCAGAATCGAATTGCTCGCCTTCGACATAGTTTCTTTTTACGCTTGTCGGGTCGATGTTGAAGCCCGTCAAATCGTCTTTTACCCTGACGGGAAATAAAGTATAATAAATCCCGAAAGTCACGGTAACATATTGAATGCCCGGATTGGAAAAATCGGTTGTCCCCAAAGAATAGCCGTCGAATTGCCTCCATATTTTGTTGTCGTAATGCGCTTCGACAACCATACCGGCAGGGTCAAACGACATGCCTTTTTTGTAAACCGTTGTGTCGGGAAATTCTGCGATACGCAGCCCCTTGACGTCCTTCTTAGCCACGTCAATGCTTACAGCTTGAGAAACGGTTTTGCCGTTTTCCGTATAAGTCACAGTTATCTCCGTGTCCGAAACGCCGAGAGACGTTTTGGGTTCATAATCAAAACCGCTTACCGTTTTGGAGCTGCCGTTTTCGTAAAAAGCCTTGACGCTCAAACCCGACGGAGAAAATTTGTCCCCTTCAAGATAAACCTCCTGATAATCTCCCGAAACCTCTATCCGTTCAACCGCCGCTTCCGTCACGGTAACAGACTGTTTAGTATTCACTTCGACAAAATTGCTTATGTACGAAACAGTCACATAACTCGTCCCCAAACTCATAATAACGGGATTTACGTTGTAAGCGGAAACCGTTTCGATTGTGCCGTCGGTAAATTTCACCTCGACCTCCATACCCGTTTTGTCGAATTTTTCGCCTACAAAATATGTCGTTTTTGACGGCGGCGAAACGATTTTGATATTGCCGGGAGTTTTAGGCGGTACGGGAATTTCTTCGTCAAGCAGAATATCAACCGCAATCTCCACCTCCAAAGCTTCATACAAAACCCTTTTCGTCATATATTCAAGCCCGTTCAAAAACTCCGTTTCCTGTTCGGAAATGTAAGGTCTGACGATTTTTTTGCTTAATTCGTAAAAATCCCCTATGATATAATAGTCGCTAAGAGCGTTGTCTTCCATTTTCAAAACGGGTACGAGCTTGTTTTCCGCCGCTTCCAACGCCATATCCGACTGCATTCCCGCGCCGCCTGAAACCGTAAACATACTTTGCAAAAAGGTTGCCGCAAGATTTTCCCTTTCCTCCGAACCCGTTTTCGGCACCATCCAATATGCGTTGTAAAGACTTACGTCGAGAAAATCGGGATTTTCCTTGGGAAGCCCCGCCGCGACAACGCGGGTGTCGCCCAGTGTATCGGAATGATAAAACAATGCGTCATAGTCGTAAGGCGCGCCGACAAACGCCGCAAATTTTTTTGTCGCAAAGTCAAAAAATTTTTGAGAATAATCTTGTTTTATTTCGGGATATATAAACCCCTCTTGTTGTAGCGACAAAAGAAAATTCAGCAATTTGCAAAAGCTTTCGTGCCTATCTTCGCTTTCAAAATTCAAATCTATTCCCGCCGAATACATGAAAGCCGTTATCGCATACCAATCAAGCGCGGGAAGCAAATAATATCCATCTTCCTTCAACTTTTGTCCCGCTTCGCGAAAGCTTTCCCAGTCAGTCAATTCCGCGACGTCTATACCGCAATCTTCCAAAATATCCACGTTGTAATAGAGCGCAAAAGGATTGCACGAATGCGGTATGGCATACTTTTCCCAACCGTTTTCCGCAAAATAGTTGTGATTGTTGAAAATATTGAAATCATCGGTATTCAAATTTTCAAAGCAGTGGAAATACTCGCAATAATTTTCCAAATAAAATTTCATTTGCGCGTCGTCAACAAGCACAATATCGGGCATGTCTTCATAATTTCCCTCACGTAAACATGTCGATAATTCTTCTTTTATTTCCGAACCCGTTTTTTCCTCGACACTGATTTCAACATCGAAATCTGTCGATTCTTCATTGAACCTTTGCACCGCAAGCTGCAAAAGCTCCAAATGCTTTCCGTTTGCCCACACTTTCAAATAAGTTCTGTTTTCATCCATATAAAACTCTCCTTTTGGCGTATACGTAATTCCATACGCTGTCTTAAATTTATCAGATAAAATAAGACAACAGTGTGTCATGGTTAGCCTTCGAGTCCGAATAAAAATATAAATAATATTTCAACTTTGAACAAATAAAAAAGCTGCGGACAATTTCCGCAGCCGCAGCAAATTCCAATTTTTTCAATCAATTTTATTTTTTTAAGCAAATAAAACTACTATTTAAGAAATAATACTCTGCATAAGACAAAAAACAAAGTGTATATTCAGCAAAGAATATCGATTTTCAAAATTCGCACAAAATAGAATTCAACACATAAAACTTGTCCGACGGAACGCGCAAACGCGAACCTACCTTTTCGAGCAGTCCTCTTTCCGCAAGCTCAAATGCCGTGCGCAAATAATCGTCTGCCGCCTTATTGAACTCGCTGCTTATCCTCTCCGCGTCCACGCCCTCCTCCGTGCGCAGACCGAGAATAAAGCATTCGTAAGCCTTCTCTTTTTCAGTAAGCCTGTGCCTGCCGACAACGGGCAGCCTGCCTTCGTCCAGAGCGCGGATATATTTTTCTAAATTCTTGATGTTTGAACGCCTCACTCCATGCAAGTAGGAGTGCGCCGACACTCCGAGACCGATGTATTCTCCGCAACGCCAATAATTGAGGTTGTGCCTGCATTCCAAGCCCTTCAATGCAAAATTGCTCACCTCGTAGCGACAAAACCCTGCCGACAAAAGCCTTCGGTACACCGCATCGTAAAAATCCGCCGTCGCGTCCTCGTCGGGCAGCACAAGGCGGCGTCCTCCGCAAGTTTTTTGGTTTAACATTGCGGACAGCCTTGTTCCCCTCTCGACGGTCAGCGCATAGGCGGAAACATGCGTAAGCTTTACTTTGATTAACGTATCGAGTGTTCTGTCAAGTCTCTCCGGCGTCTCATAGGGAAGCCCGAGAATTATATCGGCGGATACGTTGTCTATGCCTGCGGCGGCGGCGAAACCGACCGCGTTTTCAAATTGCGCCAGACAATGCGGTCTGTTAAGCAGCTTCAAAGTCCCGTCGTCTGCCGTCTGCAAGCCTATACTCAAACGGTTTACGCCGCTTGCGGCAAACTCGAAAATTTTTTCTTGGGATGCGGAGTCGGGGTTGCATTCAACCGTAATCTCCGCTTTCCCGTTCAAATCGCAGACTTTTGCCACAAATTCGAGAAAATCCGTTATCAGAGGCGAATCGACCGCCGACGGCGTACCTCCGCCAAAAAAAACCGTATCTATTTCAAACGGTTTTTTCTCTTTGGCTAAGTATAAAGTCAATTCTTTTTTAAGGCAGGAAAAATATTTCCGCGCAGCGTCAAGACGGTTGGGATACGAACAGAAATCACAGTAAACGCATTTTTGCCTGCAAAAAGGAACATGAACGTAAAGCCCCGCCATCGCTCGTCAGTCCTCGTCTATTTTGAGTATGGACATAAACGCCTCGCTCGGTATGGAAACGCTGCCCACCTGACGCATACGCTTTTTGCCCTCTTTCTGCTTTTCGAGCAGCTTCTTTTTTCTTGTTATATCGCCGCCGTAGCATTTTGCAAGCACGTCCTTGCGCATTGCCTTAACCGTTTCGCGGGCAATAATCTTGTTTCCGATTGCCGCCTGAATGGGAATTTCAAACATCTGACGCGGAATCGCTTCTTTCAATTTCTCGGCTATTTTACGTCCTCGTGCATAAGCTCTGTCCTCGTGTACTATTATGCTTAAAGCGTCGCACATTTCGCCGTTCAAAAGCAAATCCAGCTTGACCAGCTTGCTTGGCACATATCCCTTTATTTCATAATCAAGGCTCGCATAGCCGCGCGTGCGCGATTTGAGCGTATCGAAAAAATCATAGATGATTTCGTTGAGGGGCATTTCGTAGTGTATTCTGACGCGCTTGGTGTCAACGTAAGTCATATCGGCAAAAACTCCGCGTTTTTCCTGACACAGCTCCATAATCGGCCCCACATACTCGGGCGGCGAATATATGAACGCATTGACAATAGGCTCCTCCATGTGCTCTATATTTGTCACAGGAGGCAGCTTGGTCGGGTTGTCAATTTCCAAAACCTGACCGTCCGTCGTATATACCTTGTAAGAAACGCTCGGCGCCGTGGTAACCAAATCGAGGTCGAACTCCCGTTCGAGACGTTCCTGAATTATTTCCATGTGCAGCAGCCCTAAAAAACCGCATCTGAATCCGAAGCCGAGCGCCACCGACGTGTCCGGCTCGTAAACAAGCGCGGCGTCGTTGAGCTTTAATTTTTCCAGCGCGTCCTTCAAATCGTTGTATTTGGAGCCGTCCGCAGGATATATACCGCAGTAGACCATGGGCAACACGTCTTTGTAGCCTTTTAAAGCCTCGGCTGCGGGATTGTCCGCAGTTGTTATGGTGTCGCCGACTTTTGTATCCGACACTGTTTTTATGCTTGCTGCAATATACCCGACGTCCCCTGCCGAAAGACTTTCCGTTTGACGCATTTCGGGCGCAAATATACCGACCTCCGTCACGTCGAAAACCTTGTCCTTGGTCTGAAACATTTTGATTTTGGAGCCTACTCTGACCTTGCCGTCAAAAATTCTTACCAGAATGAGCACTCCCTTGTAATTGTCGTATACACAGTCGAAAATAAGCGCCTTCAAGGGAGCGTTTTCGTCTCCTTTGGGACAGGGAATTTCCTCTATTACGCTTTCGAGCACCTTGTCGATATTTATGCCTTCCTTGGCGGAGATTAACGGAGCGCGGCTTGCGTCTAGCCCTATTTCCTCTATTTCCTGCCTTACCTCCTCGGGACGCGCCGACGGCAAATCTATCTTGTTTATCACTGGCACGATTGCCAAATCGTTGTCCAACGCCAGATAACAATTGGCAAGCGTCTGCGCCTCTACGCCCTGACTTGCATCCACAATCAGCAACGCTCCCTCGCACGCCGCGAGACTGCGCGAAACCTCGTAATTGAAGTCGACGTGTCCCGGCGTGTCAATAAGGTTGAGGGTATAATTTTCCCCCTTGTAGCAGTAATTCATTTTGACGGGAGCAAGCTTTATTGTGATTCCCCTTTCTCTTTCAAGCTCCATCGAGTCAAGCAGCTGATTTTCCATATCACGCTTGGCGACCTGTCCCGTATATTCTATAAGACGATCCGCAAGAGTGCTTTTTCCGTGGTCTATATGGGCTATTATGCAGAAGTTTCTCGTTCTTTGAAGTTTGTCCATTTTTTTATTATACTATTTCAGACTGCGCCTTGACAAACGTTTAATCGAAATTTCACATTGTATTTTTCTTACGAAACGGAAACGGACGCCAGCTTGGAAACGAGACTGTCTACAAATTCGGTTATACTCATCTCGCGCCAGCTTTTTTCGTCGTTTTGATAAATTGCATCCAGCTGCTCCGCGCACTGAATTTCGATTATGCCGTTTTCAATCAGAGTACCCATAGCGGCGTTGCTTACCGCGTCGGTGAGAGCGGCGGGCAGCTTTGACAGAGAAGTGTCAGTATCAATCAGTGACAGCACGCCCGATTGCTGCGATTGATAAAACTCCGACAGCGGCAGATTCATGACTTTGTCCGTTAAGTCGGAAGAGTCGAGATTTGAAACGGACAAATTGGAAACAATATTGTTTATGCCGTCCGCTTTGTTCCCGTTTTTGTCGTAGTATTGGTAGTCGAAGCATTCGTCCGTGTGCTGAGTATGGTCTGCTTTGCAGCTTTGCGCTTCGTAAAATTTCTTTGTGATTGTGTCGTACCGTATGTAGAGTCCTTGATATTCACCTGTTGTGGTTATTATGCAGATGTTGTTTGATTCGTTGTCGGTCGTGACAGTCTCCAAAGTCAGCTGCAATCCGACTACGTCTATTTCCCGTCTGTGATAATCCAGCAGGTCGCCTACATACATTTCGTTGAGCTTTTCTTCGAGGCGCGTTATTTCAGTGTCTGCAAGCTTTTGCATGATGACGGGAGAGTCTGCAGTCACTCCGATAAGCTCGCCGAAGGTCACCCCTTCAAGCAGTACGTCGAAATCGAAATTTGCCTCCGACAGCTCGCCGAGCGTTTTTGAGGCGATGTTGAGCGTCAAACGGTCGGTTATTTCCGTTTCGCCGTCAAACCATTTTCCGTCGTCGTCGCAAGCGTAGCCCATAAGCTCGCCCATTTTTAAATCACGCGCTATTGACGCAAAGTCGAGCGAGCCGTCTGCCAGCGACGCGGCGTCCTTGTTGATAAGCTTCAAGGTAAGCGTATCGGTAACCTCGCTTTCCCCGTTGTACCATTTGTTTTGGGTTGCGTTGAAAGTGTAGCCCATGAGGTCGCCGACCTTCATGCCCTTGACTATCTCCGCCAAATCCAATCCGTTGTCCTTGACGGTCATCAAATCACGCTCCGCGAGATTGATTGTCAGCTTGTCGGTTATTTCCGCTTCGCCGTCAAACCATTTTCCGCTTTCTTCGTCAAACGTATATCCCATAACGTCGCCTATTTTCATACCGTCTATGACGTCGTTTACCGAAAAGTCTCCGTTCAAAAGCTCGGTCATACTCAAATCGGCGATTTTGACGGTCAAAGCGTCGGTCACGACGGCGCCGCTGCCTGTTTTCCACGTACCCGCGCTTTCGTCGTAGACAAACCCGAGAACGTCTCCCGTTTTCAATCCGTTTGTCAACGTGTTCAGACTGAAACTGCCGTCTGTCAGCTGCGTCGCTTTTATATTTGCGATTGCAAGCTGAACCTTGTCGGTTATTTCCTTCTGTTCGTCGAACCATTTTTGGGTTTGTTCGTCGAAATCATATCCCATCATTTCGCCGACCTTTACGTCTTTGAGCATGGTGTTGACCGAAAAGCTGCCGTTTGTTATGTCTGAAAGCTCCACGTCGGCAACAATCAAAACCAGATTATCCGTGACGGGAGCGTCGCCGTTCAACCAGGCGTCGCTGTTTTCGTCATAGGTGAAATTCATTACGTCGCCGATTCTTGCGCCGTCAAGCAGAAACGAAACCGCGTTGCCGCCGCTGTTGAGACTTGCGACAAATGTTCCGAGGTCTTTGGAGGCAATTATTCCCTCTATGCCCGTGGTTTTAATTTGCGGCATAACGGCTTTTAAAGTGACTCCTCCTAGCACCTTGGTCATGTTGAAGCTTGTAAGGTCGTTTAATGTGGGAGGCTCGGAACTGTTCTTCCAAGCCGTAACAATTTCGTCGTTTATCGCGCCGTTTAAAAGGGGCGCAAGGGAAGAAAGCTTGATTCCGCCGAGCGCGGCTTTAAGTCCGTTTTGGTCTGCGAAATTTACGTTTTTAAGCTCGTCGAACTCCTGATTTTGACTGTCAAGCCCCAACAGGTCGATTAGGTCCACTCCGAAGGCGCTCTTGACGGAATTTATGGAAAGATTGTTGTCGTTTATGAGCTTTACGCCGTCGATGATTATGTCAAGCAAAGGCATATCGTCGAAGCTTTTGCCTGCGTCGTTTACGTAGTCGGTGTTTGCGCCGAAGGTGGACGGCTTGATGATTGCAGCCGCAAGCACAACGCCGCCGACCAAAATAATCCAACCGAAAATCATGCCTAAAAAGAATGCAAGTATTCTCCTGCCCATATTTTCCTCCGCATTTAAGATACCTTTAAATTATAACATCAATTGCTTTAAACAGTCAATGGAAAATATTGGTTTGAAAAGCTTGGACTTTTAATCAAACAAATATATACTTTGCTTGCGGCAAGACGAAAATTATTTAACAATAAATATTTTTCACATTTTTCAGGCATTTTTTGCTTGCAATTTGCCGTATTAAATTATAAAATAAACTATATTCATCTGAGAGGTTAAACTAATGAAAGACTCGATAATGGAAAGCTTTGGTCCGAGAATCAAGAAACTGAGACTAGAACGCGGCTACACGAGCCAAAAGGTTGCGGACGAGGTAGGCGTTTCAAAGGGATGCGTCAGCTTTTGGGAAAACGGGCTGAGCGAGCCGAAAGCGTCGCATATCGTGGCTCTGTCAAGGTTTTTCGGAGTAAGCTGCGATTTTCTGCTTGGCAGAACCTCGAATAAATAATTAAACGGACGGTAAAAAACCGTCCGTTTCTTTTTAATCTTTTTTCATGGGTTCGGAGTTTTGCCGTCTGAAATAAAAACTTTGAATAAATTCATAGTCGGGAAGAGCTTTTTTTTTCATCGCATCAAACATCCCCTGCCTGTCGTAAGGCTCAGTTACACTGTCGTATTTAAAAGAACCGTCGCCGAAAACTTCAAGTATAATTCCCCGCGCAAAGGAACCTGCGTGGCACCCCACCGAACCGACGTCAACATATAGTTTTTTGCCGCGCATAGACATAGGAGTGTGGTCGTGACCGAAAAAAATCACGTCCGCGTCGTAATGTGCAAACATTTTGTCAAGCTTTTCGGGCGTGGGATTTTTGTCCAGCGGCTGAAACGCCGAATCGTCCGCTTCCCTCGCGTAATGGGTGAAAATCACCTTCAAGCCGAAATATTCGCGCCTGAGCGTAAAAGGTATGGTTTCCGTTTTTTTGCGCAGCTCTTCTCCCAAACTGTCGAAAACAAAATTTTTATGCGCCGTCGAAATATGAGATTTGTCCGCCTGCACCCTGTTGTTTCTCACGAAATCGTTGTCATGGTTTCCCCTGACGCATTGAATGTCGGGATGGGCGAAAAAATATTCGACGCACTCGCGCGAATACGGCCCCATGGAAATCATATCGCCCAAATGATATATCTCGTCGCATTTTTCCCTGTTAAACAACTGCACGATTGCTTCCAGCGCAGGCAAATTGCCGTGCGTATCGGAAAAAATACCTACTTTTTTGCTGTCCAAAATTGTCTACCTCTGATTTTTTCGGAACACGCCGCAAACAGATTGCTATTTTGCGGATGCAAGTTCCAGCTTCAAATCGTTTTCCTTTATCCAGCCCGCCTTTCTTAAAATCAGGCAGAATGCCCAGCTTAAAACAGCCGGCAAAACAAACATAAGCAGAACTATGCCCGTGACAAGCAGCCACGTGTCCACGACGCCTGCCGACGCTTCTATCGTGCCGAAAAGTCCGACCAGCCCCGCAGTGCCCATACCTCCGCCCGAAGCATTGCACCTTAGCCCGAACAGGCAGGTTGCAAGCGGACCGCAGATTGCAGACGCAAGCGTGGGCGGTATGAGAATGCGTGGATTTTTCATGACGTTGGGAATTTGCAGCATACTCGTGCCGATTCCCTGCGATATGAGTCCCGACCAACGGTTTTCCTTGAAGCTCATGACCGCAAAACCCACCATGTGGCAGCAGCAGCCCACTACCGCAGCGCCTCCGGCAAGAAGCATTGCGTCGCTCGTATTGTTGAGCGCAATAGCCACCCATATAGCCGCGCTCGATGTAGGCAGAGTGAGTAAAATTCCCATAACCACGGCAATTATTATTCCCATAAAGAACGGAGTAAACTCCGTGGCAAGGGCTATGCCTTCGCCGAGCTTTGCCAAAAGCCAGGTTACGGGCGGACAAAGCGTGACCGCAACGACTCCCGCGACAAGCATTGCCAAAAGCGGCAGTACGATTATATCCAGCTTTGTTCTGCCCGCAACGAGAGAACAAATCTCCGCGGAAATCAAAGCGGCAAGATAAGCTCCTATCGGATTGCCGACGCCTACGGTTATTTGAAGCGTCGGAAGCCAGCCGCTTGCGTTTGCGC
>ERZ825525.1724-NODE-1724-length-16885-cov-3.822519_pt1 | contig 16885 bp, 8 predicted proteins | sample MGYA00519930_ERZ825525 | MGnify/ENA primary metagenome ERZ825525 (study PRJEB31778, sample SAMEA3449203) | human gut metagenome | biome: human gut; feature: human-associated habitat; material: faeces | place: United Kingdom | collected 2010/2012 ... | reverse complement strand
CGGGCAGGGTGCGCTTTGATGTCGCTGTTGCCGCAGTGGTAAACTACGTTTACCTACGAAATCCCTTTGCGAGCGGTCAAAGCAATTAAGGCTAAAGCCGACAGATTAAAAATCCACAAAGCCGCCTGCACTGTGAGTTCAAAAGCTTGCAAATGAATATATTCTATCAAAATAAGCTAAAACCTATTTCATGCAGGCGGCTTGAAACCAAGAGCCGTTCCGTCAGGAACGGCGATTTTGGTTTCCGCCGTAAGGCGCAGGTACGGACAAATTTACCTTTCACCTGCACCACATATCCCGGTTCCCCACAAAAAATTATAAGCCGCCAATCCGCACAGAAAAAGTGCGGATATTTTTATGCACTTTTTTTGATTACAGAAGTTCTGCGCCATTGACAAGCCGCATATAATTAGGCTATAATTATATGTGTATATACCCCGAAGATGGAGGAACTATGAAAAGACACGACATAATAAAAGCGGCAAAAATCGCAAATATACTGCTCTGCGCCATGCTTGCAGGCTCCTGCTCCGCCCTTGCGGACGAGCTGCCCGACAGCTATTTTGAAACGGATAATGTTGCCTCCGCCGTGACGACAGCATCAAGCTCCGAAACCACATCGGTTTCCACTTCCCGGACGCAGGAAAATATAGTTTCTCTCGAAACAACGGCTGAAATATACAAAAACACCGTAACAGCCGCCGAATGCACTTTTGAAACAGCTGTTTCAAGAACTAACGTTCCGGAAACAACAATTCCGGAAACAACAGTTCCCGAAACGATCTCCGAAATAACAGCTTTCGAAACAGCTGTTATCACATCGGAAGAGACAGCCTTTACGGAAGAAATCGCCGCTTCGGAGACTGCATCGCAGACTACCCGGACCGAAACAACCACAGGAGCAGCTACTTCCGAGAATACCACTGCCGCTCCCGAAAGCACAGGCACATATTATCCCCGGAACAGCTATTATGCCCTGAACTTTGACAGGCAGAAAGCCGTGTGGATATCATATCTGGAATACGACAGGATAATGAAAAACGCCGATGAAGCGTCCTTTACATCTTCGCTGGGCGAATGTTTTGACAACATAGCCGCCCTGGGCTGCAATACCGTGTATTTTCAGGTGCGTGCCTACGGCGATGCTTATTATGATTCATCGCTTTTCCCCAAGGGCGACCGCCTGACAGGGGACTATGACCCGCTTAAAATCGCCGTAAAGCTTGCCCACGACAGAGGGCTTTCCATTCACGCATGGATAAACCCAATGCGGCTTATGACCGACTCACAGATGTCAGGACTGGGTACAGACTGCGTTATCGGCAAGTGGTATAACGACAGCTCCAAAAAGGGCACATACATTGTTGAAAGCAGCGGCAGATGGTATCTCAGCCCCGCTTACAGCGATACTGTCTCCCTTATCTGCGACGGAATAAGAGAGATCCTCACGGGATATGACGTTGACGGCATTCAGATAGACGACTACTTCTATCCCACCACCGATGAGAGCTTCGACAGGGAAGCTTACAGTGCAAGCGGCACAGCCCTTGCCCTGAGCGACTGGCGGCGTGAGACAGTCACAAAAATGGTGAGACAGCTGTATCTTACTGTCCACGGAGCAAATCCCACGGCAGTTTTCGGCATCTCGCCCCAAGGAAATATGAGCAGCGACTTTGATACCCTTTACGCCGACATCTATACATGGTGCGGCTCATCGGGCTACTGCGACTACATCTGCCCCCAGATATACTACGGCTTTGAAAATTCCACCCTGCCCTATGCGGAAACTGTGGATTCATGGGCAAAGCTCACAGGGGATAACATTTCCCTTGTGATAGGTCTTGCGGCGTACAAATCAGGCACTGAGGATACCTATGCGGGGCACGGCAAAAACGAGTGGCTGGATTCAAGCGATATCCTTTCCCGCCAGCGTGACCTTACGGAAATATACAGCGCAGGCTATGCCTTTTTCCGCTATGATTCGCTGTTTGAGCCTGCACAGTCTGTTTCGGTTCATGTGAATAAAGAGCTGGAAAACTTATACTGATAATTAGTATTAAAGAAATAAAACAAAAGAAAAAAAGAAAGAACAAGATGATAAAAATGAAAAAGAGAAAAATATTATCGGTGCTTGCCGCCATTGCTATGGCGGTGACGGCACTCCCTGCGGATTTTTTGTCGGTTTATGCCGAAAGCAACGTTACGGAAGAATATGAGGAAATTATTCCCGATGTTCAGCGTGACGAGGAGCTGGACAGCTTCAGTCAGCCCGAATACAGCCCCATGTTCTCGTTCCCCGATGAGGTAAGGGGCGTTTATATCACCCCCGAAAAGGATTTTGACATTTATGACGAAAACGGCGATATGCTGTCGGAAGAAGATATCCTTTCAGGCATAAACTCCGCCCTTGACAGTGCGGAAAATATGAGCCTTAACACGGTGATAATAAACACCTCCTATAACGGAAACGTGTATTTCAGCACGGATATGAACGGCAGCACATCTCCCTCGGAGCTGTGCGCACAGGCGGCAAATGAGCGTGGAATGTTCGTGTATGTCACCTTTGATATCGGCACAGTGCTTTCGGGAATCACGGAGGAGACCGCAAAAGCAAGGATAGACAGGCTTGCCCTGACCGCACACGAGTTCACCGTAAAATATCCCGTGGACGGCATTATCCTTGACGGATATTATTCCTCCAAGGACAGCAGCAGCTTTGCGGACTATATGACCAACGGTTCGGGCATCGGATACGATAACTGGCTTATGGATAACGGCGCATATGTGTTCAGCCTGGTGTCGGACGCAGTGCGGCGCACATCTAACTCCGTCCCCGTAGGCATTTCCATAAACGATGTCTGGGCAAACTACACCACAAACGACGAGGGCAGCGAGACCTCCGTAAGCTTTGAAGCCCTTACCGACGGCTATGCCGATACGCTGGGCTACATAAACAGCGGCTATGCGGATTTCATCATCGTCAAGGCGGACGGCTCCCTCAGCAGTCAGTCTATGCCCTTTGAAGAGGTGGCAGGCTGGTGGGACAGGCAGGCGCAGAGCGCAGGCGTTCCCATGATGATAGACCACATCAACGAAAAAATATGCACCGACAGCACAGGCTGGGGCTCTCCCGATGAGCTGGTAAAACAGGTCATCAAGGCAGATGACTACAGCTCCTACATCGGCAGCATTTTCAACTCCCTTTCAGCGCTGGACGCAAATACTGAGGAATCCACCTCGGTGCTGGTTAAGCACTACAATGACCAGATAGACCGTGAGGGCCTTAACAACGAGCTGGAAATGACCCTCCCCCTTGCCACGACCTTCAAAACGGAAGAGCCTACCGTTATTTTCGCAGGCTCCTTTGACCCCAACTTCACCATCTATTTTCAGGGCAAGCCCATTGAGCTGAACGAAGCGGGGCGCTTCTATTTCAATATGGACCTTGATGTGGGTCTCAACACTTTTACATTCAAAAACAAGGGCAAAACTATCACGTACAAAATAACAAGAACCGTAAATGTCCTTAAAAGCGCAGAGCCCAGCGGCGGCGAGATGCGAATTGAGGAGCAGTCGGCAGTAAATCTCAGCGTAATTGCTTACAAAGGCTCCGATGTATCGGCGGAGATAAACGGCAGATCCGTCACCCTCAGTCCCGTGGAGGGTCAGACAGATGAGCTTGACCCCAACTCCAACTACACAAAATATGTTGGCACATATATTGCTCCCGCAGGCATAAAGGGCCAGGATATCGACCTTGGAAACGTGACCTTCTACGGCACATACCACACCAAAACAGGCGACTTCAACGAGAGCCGCACAGGCTGCCACATTATCGTAAACGCCCTTGCGGAAATACTCAACGACTACAGCGGCAATCTTTTGCAGGTGAAAAACGACAACACCATGGTGTACGACAGCAAGACCACCGGCACCGACCCCACCCCCGATATGGCACGTCTCCCTGCGGGCACATTGGATTATCAGGTAAAGACCGTCACCTACTCAGGCACGGAATATTACCTCACAAATTCGGGCAAGCGCATAAAGGTGAGCGACGTGAACGTGCTGGATAACTCGCCCTTAGGCTCAAATCCCGTAAGCGTGGTAAGCGCCGCAAAGGACGGCACGGACACGGTGCTGAAGCTCCACACCAACACAAAAATTCCTTTTGCCATGTCCTTCAATAACCTTAACTGCACAAGCGGCGGCAACGGAAATTACTACATATCCTCATTTAATTCGGACGCTCTTACTATCACCTTTGACTATATCACATCAGTTTCCGCAAGCGATATCACGTTCCCTGAAAGCTCCGTTTTCACCTACGGCAAGTGGGGCACATACGAATCGGGTGAGCTTACCAAGACTACCCTTACCCTGAGCTTCAGGCAGGCGGGAATTTTCGGCGGAGTTACATCATATTACGATGACAGCAATAACCTTACATTCCGCTTCAACGGCTGCAGAAATTCCCTTGATGGCGCAACCATCGTGGTAGATCCCGGCCATGGCTACACAGGAGCCGATACCTTTGACCCCGGTGCCGTGGGACACATCAAGGAGCAGGAAGCGAACCTCGCCATAGCAAAGCTGGTAGAGGAAAAGCTGAAAGCTGCTGGTGCAAATGTCATAAGACTAAAGACCGAGAGTGAAACATATGTTACCGCCCAGCGAGCTTCCTACGCAAGGCAGTATAACCCCGACCTTTTCCTTGCTATCCACTGCAACTCTGCAGGAGAGGACGCAAAGGGCGCAGAGGCATATTATTTCACCCCATTCTCCCAGCCGCTGGCGGACAGCATTTCAAAGCGTGTGGGAGCATATCTGGGCAGCAGCGTCCACGGAACAGGCAGCCTTGACAGGGGAGAGAACTACAACTATTTCTTCGTCACCCAGCAGCAGGATTTTCCGTCAGTGCTCATCGAATGCGGCTTTGTGACAAACTATACCGAAGCAATGGCACTGGCAAATCCCACTCATCAGAACGGCATTGCCTCCGCCATAGTACAGGGCGCTTCCGATTTCCTTGCACGGTGCGATTATTCCTGCTACGGAGAGGGCAGCGGAAGCTTCACCAACAGCGGCTCTTACGACAGCGCCCCGACCGAAAGCAGCACTTCCGAAAACACTGCGGAAGAAGTTCCCTCAGAAACAACGCCGTCCGAAACGCCCGAAGAGACTGCCTCAAATATCGGCTTTGAGTATAATCCATTCTCAGACCCTTATAACAGCTATTATTGACAGACCTATACACAAAAGCTCCTCTGCAAACTGCGGAGGAGCTTTTTTATGCAATGATATTACTAAATAAAATGAGGGACTGCAGCCAATGCCGCAGTCCCTCATTTTATTATAAGTTATATGTCAATTTACTCAGCAGTCACATAAACAATGTCGGAAGATGTTACGTCAGTGAACTGACCATCAACATATGCCTTAACAGCAAAGCCGTACTTCTTGCCTGATGTAAGATTTCTTACATACATGCCAAGCTCGGTTCTTTCACCTGCATATGTCCACTTGCCGTCAGCGAAGTAATATACACGGTACTTTTCAGCACCATTCACAGCAGACCAGTTGAGACCAACGGTTCCCTTTCCTGAAGTGAATGTCTTGGTGATGACAGGTTTAATGTTAGATACAGTCACATAAACAATGTCGGAAGATGTAACGTCTGTCCACTTGCCGTTTACCAGAGCCTTAACGGCAAAGCCGTACTTCTTGCCCTTAGTAAGACCCTTTACGAGCATATGCTCCTCAGTTCTTTCGCCTGCAAGTGCCCACTTGCCGTCAGTATAGTAATATACACGATACTTTTCAGCAGCATAGACCTCAGTCCAGTTGATGCCTATAACGCCCTCTTCGTCGTATGTCTCGATGATCCTGGGCTTAACGTCAAGAGTGGTTGCATAAACGATGTCGGAAGCGGTTACGTCAGTCCATTCACCGTTGAGCAGAGCCTTAACGGCAAAGCCGTATTTCTTGCCGGGTGTAAGGTTTCTTACATACATACCGGTCTCGGTTCTTTCGCCTGCAAGTGTCCACTTGCCGTCAGCGAAGTAATATACACGGTACTTTTCAGCGCCTCTTACCTCGGACCAGTTAACGCCTACAGTTTTTGCGGCAGGTGTTACCTTGGTTATCTCGGGCTTAGCGTAGTCATATATTACCTTGTATTTTGCGTTGAATATAAGAGTATTGACACTGTCCTCGGATAATTCATATCCATCAGGCACTGTCAGAGTAAGTTCTACCCTGCCGCTGTCCATGCTTGCTACGTGATATTTTTTAACCTCATAGTCGCAGTCTGCGTTTTCAACAGTATAAGCATCATTTATGTAATTGTATGCCAATGCTATTCTGCTCAGTGCATCATCAGTCTCCTTTACCTCAATAACGGGGCTAAGTGTCATGCCGTCCTTGAGAGCAAGTGTAGCGCTTGAAACGCCGATGACCTTTGCATCGAAGCTGAGTGTAGTTATGCAGCCCGGCTTTGTTTTATAGTAGTAGTTGCTGCCGTCTTCGGGAAGTATAAGCCGTACCTCTCCCTCTACTTGATCGCCACCCGTTACGGTTGGCGTGATTTTAACACCGCAGCCTTCAAAGCCGTTGATAATGTTGAATGCGTTTTTCATATAGTCAACTATAGCATCATCAATAGTCACGTCGGTCATATCGGCTAATGGGATCCTTAACTCGGGAGTAAGTGTTGCGTCAGCTTTGAGGGCAAGGGTCGTATCTGCTTCGATTTCCCATGTCGGAGTGAATGTCAGTGAATAATTGTATCCATCCTCAGCATAATCATCGGGGTGAAGCACTACCTTTGCCGTCATGCTTGCAGGGAGACCGTTGTCGCTGTACTCGGTGGTGTATTCAATGTCGTCGAGATCATAGTCAGTGCACATTTCTTTGTCTGAAGCGGGAGCAGGTGCAATCGTTATGTTTTTCTTAATATATTCCTTAAGAATAGCTTCACGGTCTTTGTTTGTGTCGCTGATGTCAGTGGAGAGTACAGGTGTAACCGAATTAAATGTACTCAAGCTTACCATTGCGGGCTTCTTTTCAGTAAATATTATGGTCTTTGACTCAGCTGTATGTTCTTTTGATTTGAAGCAGTAGTCGTCATTTGTCAGGCTTATGGTTATAAGGAACATAGCCTGTCCATCGTCTGCGGCGTAAGGCTGAATGTTAACGATATAATCGTCCTCGCTAAGCTCTTCCGCACCTGTTACGGTGAACATTTCCTTTACACGCTCTGCACCAAGAGCAATTCTTGCGTTAAGGTCATCATCGGGCATTACATAAACCACATTGTCGGTAACATCTGTTGGTTCGAGCTTAAGTTCAACAGCTTTTCTTTCCCGGTATGTAATATTGAACTCAAGGCGTGTAGTTTTTTCTGAGGACAGTACCTCATTATTTCCGTTTGTCATCAAAGAAACAGTGATCGTTGACCCATTGGCGTCGGAACTAACGACCTTGACTTCTACTGAAGTACCCGGCTCTGTATCAATGCAGCGTAAGGCATAGTTTTTGGCAAGCCCAAGTCTTTTGTCTGTGTCATCATCAGGATTTACCTTGATAACAGCTTCGGTCTCAGCACCATCTGCAAGCTTCAGCTCCTTGTCGGAAACGGTGTATTCAGTGCCGTCGCCTGTATCTATAAAGGTGAAATTCTGTCTGCCCAGATGTAATGTCTTTGCTTCACCGTTGCCGATAACAAATCTGTTGTCGGTAACATTAAAGGTTGAATCTGCGGTTCTGTTAAAGATGTCAATGTCATTATCGCCGAAGTTGAGTTTATATGTATATTTGTCAATGATCTCACTGGTGTATATGTCACGGATATCAATAGCCTTTATAGCTTCCTGAACAGCCGCTATCTTTTCCGCATCTGTTGAAGTTTTGCTGATTTTTACCTTGATGTCAGTATCTAAGAAAGAAGGGACGATATGAACATTGAAATCTACCAGCACATTGAAGTTTTTGCCTGTATATACCGTGCCGGCAACATCGCCCTCGTCAAGGTCATAAAAGTCAGCATATTTTCCCTTGAAGCCAAGCGTCAGCAGTATAGAATCGCCCGCACCCGATGTGACGATATAATATCCGCTGTCGCCGTTTTTGCCGCAGAAAGGTATCGCTATTTCCTTGCCGCTTTCATCGGTAAAGGAAACTGCGCCATCAGCCAATTTCTTTTCTACAGCTGCCATCATGCCGTCACGGTTGAAGGTGTTTAAATTTAATTTGAGCTTGCCGCCGTTCCAGTGAGCGGAGATCGTCTGCTTTTCAACATACTCAACGGGAACTGTTATCTCAGTGGTGGAAAGAGGCTTGTTGTAGTCCTCAGTTCTTGCGATACATATTTCGTCCTTCTGGCTGTCAGCTACCTCGATAACGGCTGTAGCTGTGCTGTCATTGTTTAAGGTCAAGGATTTTACGGTGTAATCAACATCTATAGCTTCGCCTGTGTAGGTAGTAAAGCTAAGGTTATCGAAATAGTCCTTTATATACTCATTTGCTTTCTCAGGATCCTTGGGAACAGTAAGAGTGTCAAGCACGGGGTGGGCATCACGCTTGGCATAAACTCTCAGCCTTTTTACAGAATCACTGCTGAGGCAGGTCGAGTTTTCTATCGGGCTAAAAGAGAAAAGCATACTATTGCCGGAGAAAAGTGCGCCTAAACGGAATCCCCTTGCATCATGAGAGTCATCTGTAACCTCATATTCTTTTACATTGCCCGTTACAGCTGCATTATTTTTGACAATGTCACTATAGTAAATAAATTTCTGTTGACTGTCTGATCCTTCATACTGTGTAACATAAAGATAATAAGCACTGTCAATTTTTTCTGCATTGGGGAAAGTAATAGTTATCTCGTCCAGAACATTAACAGTGATGTAAGCCTTGGGGCCCTGCTCGCCGCCGATAATTCCCTGGGCATATATCTTAGCGCTTCCGGGAGCCACGGGAGTAACAGCGCCTGTGCTTTCATCAACAGTTGCTATTTCGGGGTTATCTGAGTAATACTTTACGGAAGATGCGTCAGTGCCTGTGGGAGAAACTTCAAGATACCGGCTCAGATCAAGCTTTTCGCTTGCATTTTCGGATACGGAAACGCTTTCCTTACTGAAGCTGTAGCTTTCCATAGCTGCCTTTACATATACAGTTGCGGAAATGCCTGCATTGTCGGAAGCGGAAAGCTCATAAGCCTCTTCGCCCTTTTCGGTGAGAACAAATGTAACAGTTACCTTTTGTAAGCCTGTCTTCTCATCGTATGTCATATCGCCGGCAATGATGTCGAAATCGTCGCTTGCTGGAGCATAAACTGTCTCGCCCTCAGGCTCTTCAACATTGGTCTTGTTGTAGCTTGTGTTGCCGTAAAGAAGCTCTGTGGGCATATTGCTGTAGTCCATGTTTTCGGTGGTAAAGGTGAGAGCACTCTTTATCGCCTCGGGCAGGCTTTCTCCGTTAGATGTGTCAATGGGGTTGTCCGCAGTGAATTTGCCCTCAAGCAGTGGCTTCAGGATTATCTTCTTCACATCATACCTGATGGGCAGGTTCATCATGAAGCCGTAATTTTCAACAGAGGGGTCATAGGTCAAGGCGGTCTGGTTAGTGTCGTTGTAGCCCTTGGGGAATATCCAGTTTGCGGCTTCGGGATAATACCCCTTGATGCCATATGCGTGAACATAATCCCTTGTGGCAAGGATCTCACTGTAGGTTTTGTCGTATCTGTTCAGGGTGTGTGCCCTGCTGCTTGTTATGTAGGTGTCACCGTTGTAAATGCCGAATTTGTTGCTGAGTATGGCTGCGCTGCCTGCTCTTTCGTTGGCTCTCTCGTAAAGAGATTCGGTGTCCCTCTTGAAAACGGGGACTACCAGCTCCTCGGGAGCGTCCTTGAATATGGGGGATTCCACGTCAAATGGGATTGTCGCAGAAGTATTTTCGGTATCAAAGCAGTAGTAGAGAGAGCCTTTTTCTGTAATTACCATGCTGACATCAACGGAATAAGGGTCAGTGTCGGATATCTTGGCATCTAAGGTGTAGTACATGCCGTGCATTGGAATAGGAAAGTCACTTACGCCCCGTACTATTTCAGAGCCGGCGGTAATATCGCTCTGATACTTGTTGGAAAAGCTCACCTGTACAAGTTCGTTTTCGTCGATAACAGTGCCGATGTTATCAGCTGTAGTGCCGAAAGGTATAGATATGCTGTTCGTATATATTTTGGGTATCAGATACGCTGCTGCGGAAGTAAAAGTAAAGCTCTGTGAATACGCAACGTCGCCTACAGTTGCATTTACGGTTATCACAGCAGTGCCCCAGCAGTCAACGTCATAAGCGTACTTGCTCACACCGTTTACCTCTTCCAGCTTGATAAGGCCATAAAGCTTGCTGGTGGCATCGGTCTCATTGTAGGTCACGCTTGTTATTTTAAAGTCCTCAGCACCGTTGGAGTTAACATAGAACACCAGCTTCTGGCTGCCGACTGCTTCAGGGCCCAGAGCATAGTAATGCTCAAGAGGCACAGCAGAATCAGCAGAGCCTGTGATAGTAAAGGGGCAGTCGCTGACAGGATCACTGAGCAGATCGTAAGCATTGGTCTCCATGCCGATAGTGCTTATAGAGTTAAGGGTTATGTCGTCATCTGTAATGAAAGAGATCTCGTCCGCCCATACAGGGGGAACAGATGAAAATGTGACAGCCAGTGCCATTATCGCAGCAAGCTGTCTTTTAAAATCCTGCTTTTTCAAAAATATTTCTCCTTTCAAAATAAAAAATGCCATAAAATATTCTGAAATTACACACATCACACACTTGAAGTATAACATAATTTCACCGAAAATGCAATAGATTTTACCAAAAAAATTAAAACTTTCTCCATGCTTATTACACTTTTGTGCATTAACACATTTAATTGACAAAATGAGACCTATATTCAAAAAGTGCGTGTTTTTGCCCGATTTTGTACCAAAATGCAGAGAACTTTTTTAAGAAATGATGTTTGCAAATTATAAAATCACTTGACAATCTACAAGCGCCGTGATATAATTTTAGTAATGAGATGCAGGCGTTTACCTTTCATCTAACCTCTTTTGTATATCTCCGAACCTCTTTTTGACTTACCTAAAAAGTCCCATTCTTACAGACGCATTCGGGAACGGACAGCCCCGGATATCGGTGGGACACTGTCCTCTGCATCTCATTTCCATTTGACAAAAAGCCCCTCGGGCATAACCTGCATACCTCCGTCAAACGGCGCATTGAAGCCGTTCGACGGAACTATACAAACGAAAAAGCGGCTCGGATATCCGAACCGCTTTTGCCTTGTAAGCACAAAAAAATACCGCTCAGAATCTGAACGGTGTTTGGTGCGAGAGATGGGACTTGAACCCACACGTCAAAGACACACGCACCTCAAACGTGCCTGTCTGCCTATTCCAGCACTCTCGCATATTTTCTGACCTGTTTAATCAGTCAGCTTTTATATTATAGCACAGACTTTTGTACTTGTCAAGCACTTTTTTAGATTTTTTGCATTTTTCCTCTGCCATTTGCATTTTTTCTCATTATATGATACAATAAATAATATAGTGAAAAATCTCTTATTAAGGCTCAAAAAGGAGGCATGCCCATGTTTGAAAACTATCTCGATATGCTTATACCGTCGGCTGATGCCGCTTTTATGGTCAAGACTATCCTAAGGCTTGGCGTGGCGACCCTGCTGGGCAGCTTCATAGGCAACGAGCGTGAGCACATCAACCGTCCTGCGGGCATACGCACCCATGTGCTTGTCTGCATCGGCGCTGCCCTTATGACTATCACGTCGGAATATGTGTGCCGAAAATACATGGGCGTGATGAACGTTGACCCAACACGTCTCGGCGCGCAGGTGGTCAGCGGCATAGGCTTCCTGGGCGCAGGTACTATAATCAAAGAGGGCTTCAGCGTCAAGGGACTTACCACTGCCGCAAGCCTGTGGGCTGTATCCTGCGTGGGACTTACCTGCGGCACGGGCTTCTACGGGGCAGCTGTTATTGCGACGCTGCTCATATACTTCGCCCTCCAGTTCATAAAAAGGGCGGTCATGAAGCACAGCGAGACCCGTGTGATCTGCCTGATGGTGAGCAGTGCGGACGTGGCTGCAAAGGAAGCCGAGACACTGTTCAGCAAGCTTTCCCTTGCCATAGTTTCATCGGAGATATCCGTGGCTGACGAGGGTCATCTGGAGCTGAAATATGCGGTCATCGTGAAAAAATCGGAGGAGCTTTTCGATTTCGCCATCAACAAGCTGAAAATGACCGACGGGATAATGAATGTACACGTTGAATAATCCCATAACAACGGAAAATAATAAGGAAGGACTGTTCAGATGCGCATAGATAAATTTGCTGCCGAGCAGACAGGCATATCCCGCAGCGATGCAAAGGAGCTTATAAAACGCAGGAAAATAACCGTTAACGGAGCGCCCGTTACCTCGGCGGATATGCACGTTGACCCCGAAAAGGACGAAATAATTATCGGCGGAAAGTCCATATTATACAGGCAGTATATGTACATTATGCTTAATAAGCCTGCGGGAGTTGTGTGCGCCACCAGGGACGAGCTTTCCGAAACCGTGCTGGAGCTTATCCCCCCTGAGCTGCGCCGAAAGGGGCTTTTCCCTGCGGGACGGCTGGACAAGGACACCGAAGGCTTTGTTTTCATAACCGACGACGGCGCCCTTGCACACAAGATGCTCTCGCCCAGGAGCCACGTTGAAAAGGAATACGAGGTCACTCTGGAACGCCCTGCGGAAGAGAGCTACAAGGAGCTTTTTGCCTCGGGAATGACCATTGACGGCGGCGAAAAGTGCATGCCTGCGCAGCTTTTCTTCACCGATGACGACCATGTGGTGCGGCTTATCCTCCACGAGGGAAAGTTCCACCAGGTCAAGCGCATGATGGAGGCTGCGGGCAACAAAGTCACCTTCCTCAGGCGCACAAGGATAGGGGGCATAGAGCTTGACCCCACACTGCCTCTCGGAGGGTGCAGGGAAATTTTGCACAAAGAAGCCCTGAAACTTTATGCAAAATAGTAGCATGATTTCAACACATTTTTCCGAAAAAGTTTATTTTCGTCAAACTAAATAAATAACTTTTTGTAAGTTTGGGTAATAAGAGACTTGAAATTACTGTGCGTAATTTGGTATTATATAATCATAGCCGATATATGTATTGTAAGATAATATCCTCGGCAGCATTTTAATTAGGGAGGTCCACACTAAATGGCAAGCTTATCACTCAGAGGCATCTATAAGAAATATCCCGGTGGCGTTGTTGCCGTATCAGACGTAAACCTTGAAATCAAGGACAAGGAGTTCATTATCCTTGTTGGTCCTTCAGGCTGCGGTAAATCTACTACACTTCGTATGATTGCCGGACTCGAAGAGATTTCCGAGGGCGAGCTTTACATCGGCGACCGTCTTGTAAACGACGTTGCTCCTAAGGACAGAGATATCGCAATGGTATTCCAGAACTACGCTCTGTATCCTCATATGACCGTATTCGAGAACATGGCATTCGGTCTGAAGCTCAGAAAGGTTCCTAAGGACGAGATCGCAAGAAAGGTAGAAGAGGCTGCAAGAATCCTCGATATCTCTCACCTTCTCAGCAGAAAGCCTAAGGCTCTTTCCGGTGGTCAGAGACAGCGTGTTGCTCTTGGACGTGCGATCGTTCGTGAGCCTCAGGTGTTCCTTCTCGACGAGCCTCTTTCCAACCTGGATGCGAAGCTCCGTGCTCAGATGAGAACCGAGATCTCCAAGCTCCACCAGAAGCTGGGTACCACATTTATTTACGTAACACATGACCAGACAGAGGCTATGACAATGGGTGACCGTATCGTAGTTATGAAGGATGGCTTTGTTCAGCAGGTTGATTCTCCTCAGAACCTTTACACCAACCCTGTAAACCAGTTCGTTGCAGGATTCATGGGATCTCCTCAGATGAACTTTATCGACGCTGTTCTCAGAAAGATCGAGGGCAAGTACACTGTAGAGTTCGGTTCCGAAGATACCAAGACCACCCGTGGAAAGAAGTACTATGTTGAAATTCCCGAGTCCAAGGTTGATGACCTTGCACTTTCCGAGCTTGTTGACAAGGAGATCATCATGGGTATCCGTCCCGAGAACATTCACGATGAAGAGATGTTCCTCTCCGCTGCTAAGACCGGCGTTATCGAGGCTGACGTTGAAATCACCGAAATGATGGGTGCTGAGACTTACCTGTATCTCACCTGCGAGGGTATTCCCCTTACTGCTCGTGTTGATCCTCGTTCCACAGCACGTCCTCAGGATACTATCAGAGTTGCTATCGATCCTAACAAGATCCACATCTTTGATAAGGAAACCGAGAAGACTGTTATCAACTGATAACATCACAATCGAATTTATTGAGCCGCACTCTTTTGGGTGCGGCTTTTTTTATTGTGTATTGAAAAATTTAAGGGGTATATCAGCGCATCTGACGAAATATTTTTTGAAATTACGAAATATTTTCCTTTAGTGAATTGTTTTATAAGTATAAAGCAAAAAATCAGACCGAAAGGAAGGTTCATTATGAAGAAAAACAGAATATTATCAATCATCGCAGCAGCGGCAGTTGTGTCATCGCTTTCAGCATCGGTATTCGCCGATGACTACAGCAAAAGCAAGATCGAAAACAGCATTGCTCTGCTTACACAAAATGAGAAAGTGAAAACCTATTACGACAAGATAACCGCCGATATGTCGTGGCTGAGGACTACCACCGATTCCTTTGCCATAATTGACGTTACGGGCGACAATATCCCCGAGCTTATCGTTACAAGCACCGTAAAGGACAAGGCGGAAAAGGGCGGAGAATATGACAAAAAGCTCCACAAATTCTACAGCCTTAAAGGCGACAAGGCGGAATATATGTACTCAGCAAGTATGTCCTGCCCCACAATCGCACCAAGCATTGAGGGCAAAAAGCTTAAATGGGTATATGACGATCATATGCTGGCTCAGGACGACAGCGGTCTGACCATGAACAGCGAATACGGATATATGACCTTCACCGATGAAAAAATTATCCGTGAGCCTGTGTTCAAGGCCACAGAGTCGGTTGACCCCGACACCGATACGATGGAGTATTCCTACGAAGGCAATGGCGACAGCTACGGCGCAAGGACGGTAAGAAACTACTCCAAGAAAAAGAAAGGCGCAGATTCATCGGCATCATCAAGATACAACACATGGCAACACGCCGCAGAAAGCTGGGAGGGAACTCAGTGCATAAGCAAAAAGCTCTATCTGCTGGAACCTGTTGATGACTGCTATCTGCTCATGGCTGACGGCAGCAAGGAATGCGTTTCGGCTTCCACACCCATTGATGTATATGGCTATTCCGCAGAGAACGGAGAGGCTCCCGTAAAAAAGACCAAGACCATGTTCAGGATGAATGTGGCAGAGCTGCTCAATTACTATTTCAATGAGGAACTGTGGGCCTTTACAGTGGAGGGCTATAATGTGTACGGCGACGAAGATAATGTGCCCGCCGCAAAGCCAGTTATATATCTTTATCCCGAAAAGGAACAGCAGGTGTCGGTAAAAATGGAGCTGAACGGCAAGTTCATGTGCACATACCCCGAATATAAGGACAGCTGGGACGTAACAGCCAAGCCCGACGGAACCATAATCGCCGACGGCAAGGAATATTCCTACCTTTTCTGGGACGCTTCTCTTAATGCAAAATGGGACTTTTCCACAGGCTTTGTGGTAAAGGGCAGCGACACGGCGGATTTTCTCCGTGAGAAGCTTTCGTACATGGGACTTACTCCCAAGGAGTATAACGAGTTCATCGTATATTGGCTTCCTCAGATGGAGAAGAATCCTTACAACCTTATAAGCTTCCAGGCAGAGGCATATGAGAATGCGGCAAAGCTGCACATCTCCCCCGAGCCTGACAGCATTCTGAGGATATTCATGGCATATAAACCGCTGGACGAATATACCGAGGTAGAGGAGCAGAAGCTTGATACCTTTGAGCGCAAGGGATTTACGGTTGTAGAATGGGGCGGCGGTCAGTGCTGAGGAAATGGTAAAAGGCTGAGCCACGCCTTGCCGCAGTGGTAAACTGCGGCTACCTACAAAATCCGCTTGCTGACAGATATCGTAATTAGGTTTATAACGGACAATTTAGCCAATCCCCCACCGCAGAGCCAAGCAAAACAAACAGCAGATACTCGATATAACCCGTAAAATCCAATAATAAGGCAAAGGACATTCTTATAAAATTGCTCTCAAATTAACCAAAGAACAGCAAATAAAAGAACGGATTGAAGCCCAAACCTGAAAACATAGCTATAGAAAAAGGTACAAACAGATGAATGGGGTTCGGTCTCCGGCGGCAAGCAAAATGTAGGGGGATAAAAAACGGTAGGGAATAGGGGTTCAAGGAAGAGATGAGTGCTTGCCTTTTGCAAGGCATGGAGAAACCATCAGGGGGAAGGGGAATGCCGTTTTTTGCCCTTGCTTTAGTTTAATTAACCTTTGGTTAATACTTCCCACCTGGTGGTGTCTCCTTTGCATTCGGTACGGACATATCAAATTAAATCGTTAGTTTGTCCGTACCTGCGCCTTACGGCGGAAAGCAGAAATGCTATTTTTTCAAAATAGCTCTCAGTTTCAAGCCGCCTGCATTTTTATAGCTTTTAGCTTATATTGATAGGAAATATTCATTTGCAAGACTCTGAATTTTAGGTGCAGGCGGCTTTAGAATTTGTTAGTCAGTCGGCTATCAGCATAATTGCTTTAACTGCTCGCAAACGGATTTCGCTGTCTGCGGACAGCGACCAGATGGCTCTGCCCTCTGGACTC
>ERZ825525.1720-NODE-1720-length-16934-cov-3.137923_pt1 | contig 16934 bp, 10 predicted proteins | sample MGYA00519930_ERZ825525 | MGnify/ENA primary metagenome ERZ825525 (study PRJEB31778, sample SAMEA3449203) | human gut metagenome | biome: human gut; feature: human-associated habitat; material: faeces | place: United Kingdom | collected 2010/2012 ... | reverse complement strand
ATTTTAAATATCTCTGTACTCTACCGGGCGCATATATCCCAGAGAGTGTTTAATACGTTTGGTGTTATACCGGATGATATAATTATTAATTTTATCTATAAAATTATTGTAAAAGTAAAGAGCTATCAGACATCAAGTCCGATAGCTCTTTTATTATTTTGTTTTACTTCACAATTAATGTAAAAAATGTCGAAAATGGGTGAAAACAGGAAGAAAACTTTGAAAAGAATAATAATCAGTCGTAAAAACGTGAAAAAAAATCACAAAAAGTGGAGAAAAACTATTGAAATTGGATTTGCTTTGTGATAAAATGTGGAAGAAATAAAAAAAGGGAGTTTTTATTATGGAAAAGAAATTAAAAGTGCTCATTGCAGATAATTCAAATCAATTTGCCACACAGTGTCAAAAAGAGTTGGAAACGCAGGGCTACGAAGTTTCAACTATGGAAAATGACGGTGCTAAGGTGTTTGATGCTATAGCAAAGCAGAAGTTTGACGTTATTTTGATGGATGTTTTTATGACTAATGAAGACGCAGTCGATGTGCTTGAGTACTATCAAACCCATACTGTTGAAAAGCCGATAATTGCTGTTTTGTCAGCAATCAGTAGTGAAGAACTTGAAAAACAGACAATGTCTTTGGGAGCAGATTATTTCTTTATAAAGCCGATTTCGCCTGCTCAGGTTGCGAAAAGAATTACTCGCTTAACTGCATGGAAAAATGAGCATAAGGCTGAAATTCAAAAGGGCAGAGCGATGTTTGAACAGGATATGGATGTTGTGATTTCAGATATTATGAGGCAAATCGGCGTGCCGGCACATATCAAAGGCTATCATTATTTGAGAACGGCTATAAAATATTGCCTTGACGACAGCGAAATGCTTTCATCTGTTACTAAAATTCTTTATCCAAGCGTTGCAAAGAAATATAAAACGACTTCCTCACGTGTTGAAAGAGCAATTCGCCATGCAATTGAGGTTGCTTGGGACAGAGGCGATGTTGATGTTTTGTCATCATACTTCGGTTATACAATTCAGTCGGAACGTGGCAAGCCGACAAATTCGGAATTTATAGCAATGATTACCGATAAAATCAATCTTTCAATGCGTAATTCAATGTAAAATAAAATCGACTTGTGTATATTATGTGTTTATTATTCGTTTACAAAATGTTCAAAAATATACAAACGAGGACTTTTATAAAAGTTGCTATTTGTTCAAGTTGACAAAATTAGCGTAAAGCATTTGACAAATTAAAATTTTGGTATTACCATTAGTTCATAAATTAAACAGTCAAATGCAATGAACAGGAAATGACTTTGCGTACACCGTTTACAGAAAGCTGTCGGTTGTGCAAGACAGCAACAAGGAACGTTTTGCCCTCACCTGCAAGCAGTTTCAGCGAAAGAAAACGAGTAACTGAAACCGGTTCTCACCGTTATATGAGTCGCTGTTAATATCTTTGATATTTGACGACGGTTGAGCGGTCGACTTTTTGTCGGCAAGCAAAGTGGTAACACGAAAGCGCAAGAAAATAAGAAGTTTATGCCTTCGCCTTTGCAAAAAATCGGAAACGGTTTTTGCTTGGCGGAGGTTTATTTTTTTGTTGGGCATCTTGACTGCTAATATAATAAAGAAAGAAGATGTATTTATGAACACGCTTGTAATTGTTTTGATTGCTGTTGTTGTTCTCGGTTTAGGCTATGTCTTGTACGGCAGACATATTGCTAAAAAATGGGGTATTGACCCTAAAGCCGAAACTCCTGCCGTAAAGTATAATGACGGAAAGGACTATGTTCCGACTAACGGTTGGACGGTATTTTCACATCAGTTTTCGTCTATTGCCGGTGCCGGCCCTGTAACAGGTGCTATTCAGGCGGCTGTGTTTGGTTGGCTTCCTGTTTTGCTTTGGATTCTTATCGGCGGTGTATTCTTCGGTGCTGTGACAGATTTCGGTGCACTTTACGCATCAGTTAAAAATCAGGGTAAATCAATGGGTATGCTTATTGAAAAGTATATCGGTAAGCTTGGCAGAAAACTATTCCTGCTTTTCTGTTGGCTTTTCTCACTTTTGATTATCGCAGTATTTGCCGATATGGTTTCGGGTACATTCACCGCATTTGATGCTGTTTCGGGCGCAAAGCTTGCAACCGCTTCAACAAACGGCTCGGCAGGTATGGTATCGATTATGTTTATGCTTTTTGCAGTTGTTTTCGGTCTTATTCAAAAGAAGTTTAATTTCTCAGGCTGGAAAGAATTTGTATTAGGCGTTGTATTTATTGTAGTTTCGTTTGCAATAGGAATGAAAGTGCCTATCATTCTTGGCAAAGACGGCTGGAGTTATATTGTATTTGCATATATTTTCATTGCTGCCATTATGCCGATTTGGCTTATGAAACAGCCTCGTGACTATATGACAACTATTATGTTTGTTTGTATGATTGCAGGTGCTGCGTTAGGTCTTATCATCGGTCATCCGACAATGAACTTACCTGTATTTACAGGCTTTAAAAATGAGCAACTCGGCACAATGTTTCCTATTTTGTTTGTAACAGTTGCCTGCGGTGCCGTATCAGGATTCCATTCACTTGTTTCATCCGGTACTTCGTCTAAAACAATCGCTAATGAAAAGGATATGCTTAAGGTCGGCTACGGCGCAATGATTCTTGAAAGTGTGCTTGCTGTTCTTGCACTTTGCGTTGCAGGCGCTGCCGCTAAAAATGGTATTCCTGCCGAGGGTACTCCTTTCCAAATCTTTTCAAGAGGTGTTGCAGGTTTCTTTGAAAAGATGGGACTTTCGGTTCATTTCTCAACAGTATTTATGACAATGTGTGTTTCTGCTCTTGCACTTACAACTCTTGATGCGGTTGCACGTATAGGCAGAATGAGTTTCCAGGAATTGTTTAGCGTTGACGATATGAAAAATGCAAAGCCTTGGAGAAAACTTTTGTGCAACACATATTTTTCAACAATCTTTACTCTTGCTTGCGGCTTTGTTCTTACAAAGATTGGTTATCAAACAATTTGGCCGCTTTTCGGTTCGGCTAACCAGCTTTTGAGTGCACTTGTTCTTATCACTCTTTGCGTATTCCTTAAGGTAACAGGCAGAAGCAATAAGATGCTTTTCCCGCCTATGATTATTATGCTTTGCGTAACATTTACCGCTCTTATTCAGCGTGTAGTAGGCCTTGTTAAATCACTTGTTGCAGGACAGGAAATTTTTGCAAGCGTAATTCAGCTTGTGGTTGCAGTATTGCTTATAACACTTGCTCTTATTATTGCCGTTAATTCGTTTAAGAGTTATGTAAGAAGCAAAAAGGGCAGTGAGGTTGAAGAAACCGAAAAAACTATCGTTAATGAATAAATCTTAATATTTCAATAAAAATTAAGGATTAGATATTCGTATTGTTTTACGAATGTCTAATCCTTTTTGATGCTTAAGAGCTAAAGCTGTTTTTTACGTCTTATTATATTTCGTACCACTTGATTTCGTTTGAATTTAAATGAAGGTCAAATGATGAGCCGTCGCCGATATAAACTGTTGTATCCTGCGGCTCGTAAGTGTTGTTTACTACGCAATATTTGCCGTTTTTAACATAAGCGTGAACCTCAACATTGTAGTTTGTTGAATACCACTTGTGAAGCTCGTTTTCAGAATTTGCGCTCCAAAGAACTGCTCTGTAAAGTACACGGCTGTTTTCAAAGCTGTAACGAAGGCCACTAATGTAAACGCCTCTGCCTTTGCCGAATTGCTTAACTGCCATTTGAACCTCTTCTGCGTGACGAACTGCAAACGGAAGCTCTGTAGCATTTTGAACAAGAACTGTTGTTCCTTCAAGAGCAACAATATTTTTCTTGCCCTCGCCGAAATCGACGTTGCCGCCGTTTGTATCCTCAAGAATAAAGTGGTTGCGGTGTTCCTCAGTGTTGTAGCGACGGGTGTTGAGAGTAAGTCCGTTTTCTCTTTCAACGCCCAAAATATCGTCAAGCTGGAAGAATTTGCCTTGCCATTGATGAGCAGCCGGCTCGCCGACACCGATAAAGCCGCCGCCGTTATAAACAAATTTTTTGACTGCGGTGATGATTTCCTCGTCTGCCCAATATTCTCCTCCGCCTTGCGCTGTATCTGCATCGCCGACATTGATTATAACGTCGAAATTATCAAGCAAATTTTTGTCTTTTTTAATATCGTCAAAGCTGATAAATGAAACGTCAAACGGAGCACCGCTCAATGCCTCAATGACACCAAAGTATGAATAGTTTTGCCTGTAATAAAGACCGTGGTGCACCATATGGTTAGACCAAGCACGCATTTTGCCCCAGCAGTTGAGGACTGCAACTTTCTTTACACAATAAGGAGTAACGCCCTGAATGTTGTCATAAAGAGTTCTGAATTCATCACAAACAGATTTGATATATTCAACGAAATCGGGGAACTGAAGTGCAAGCTTAAGGTATCCGCCGTATCCGATACGCTGAATAGGGCTTCTTAAAATAGCACGTCTTGCAGTTACCCAATTGACCTTTGCCTCCTTGATAGGGTCACCGCCTTCGCAGAAAACGTCAGGGAAGAAGTAAGGTAAAAATCTGCCTTCTGTGTATTTAACATTTTTAATATCGCTGAAAAGACGAAGCGTTGCGCCGTTGCCGACACTGCCTACAACAGCGTCAAGTCCGATTGAGGCAAACTCGTCCATAAACGGTTCCATTCCAATCCAATGATCGCCCATAAACATCATAGCTTCTTTGCCGTATTCGTGAACAATGTCAACCATTTCCTTGGCAAGTGCGGCAACTTCTCTTCTTTGGAAAGCCTGAAAATCTTTAAATTCCTTTGACGGAATTCTGTATGTATTGTTCATATATCCTTGGTCAATGATAAATTCGGGGCGGAATTTGTAGCCGACCTCTTTCTCAAACTGCTCAAGAATATATGGGCTTACCGATGCGCTGTAGCCGAACCAATCAACAAACTTCTCCCTTGCAAGCTCATCAAAAATCAATGTGAACTGATGGAAAAATGTTGTAAATCTTACAACGTCAACATATTCATGGGTGTCAAGAAATTTGCGCAGCCTTTCAAGCGAATGTGCTCTTGTTTTCGGCTGACGAACGTCAAATGTTATCTGCGGCTCAACGTCCCATTTATTTACCACTGCATTATACATATGTACCGGGTCCCACATAATGTAAGCAAGAAAACTAACCGTATATTCATGGAAAGGAGTACAGTTATTAATAGTAACGTTGCCGCTTTTCTCGTCATAATCCCAAGAAGTCGGTTTAACTACCTCACCCGTAGTTCTGTCAATAACCTCCCACCATCTTGTGATATCGTCACGGTTATTTACTTTAAGCATATCGGGATAAAGATTATCCATAAGATGAATTGAAAGGGTGTCGCTTGTAGCGGTGTGAAATTTAGTCATAATATACATCTGCTGAATTTCATCGGGATTTGCCTTTGCCCAAGCGTTGTCCTTTCTTGTTGTGTAATAGGTTGCATAAACCTTTGCTCCTGTGTCACGAAGTTCTTGCGGAAATTCGGTTCCGTCGCAGTCACGTATTGCGTCTGCACCCCATTCGTTCATTATTTCAAGAGTTTCTTTGACAACGTCCATATCTGTCGGAATTGTTACTCTGCCTTTGCTTTTTGCCATATTTTACCTCCGAATTGTTATTTTTTGATTTTGATTATTTTATTGTTTTTAAGTGTCATTTTGCCGTGCATTCTCTTTCTTACAAAAGGAACGCCATCTCTTACATAAAATGTATTGTTTGCAACATAAGCGTCGGGATTGCTTGCCGGTGTCATTGTTCCGCTTAAGTCATCGAAGCTTAAATTGTTTTCAAATGTGTTGTGTACTGCCTCCTGCAAGCAAAACATCATACAGCCGCCCTCGTTAAGCCGTGAGTAGTTGTATTCATATTTTGTGCCGTCACCTGAGTCTGCATCATAAGCCATACCGTCTTGATTAAGCTTTGTATCAACAACGTCATTATATCTTAAAAGTGCATTCTTGCATTTCCACGGCCAAATCGCTGCGGCAACCTTGCCTGCACGCTTTTTTGGATATTTATAATATCTGTCGTTCATTTCAGTTGCACAGGAGTCCGCAACATTATGCTCAACTAAAGGATTTAAAGCGTACATAGGAGTTATAGCATCACCGCCGGCAAATTTAACATAGTTGTTTTTAAGTGTAATGTTTTCATTGCCGTATTTCTTGAATGTTTCCTCACTAAGCTCTTTGGTTGCAAAATCCTTGTGACGGTATGAATAGCCGACTGCAATGCCCCAACGGCTGACATTTTTAACAAAGCAGTTTTCGACTGTTACTCCGTCATATCTTGCAACACCTGTTTTTTCTTCATCATCAGGCTTAAAGCAGGTCATATAAATACCGCCGTTGTTCATGTGCTTGTTGTAAACATTGCCGTTTATATCGTGAATAAAAAGGTTATCGAGTGTGATTGAATGAAGCGTGCCTCTGTTTTTTGCAACTGCGGCAACGCCTGTTCTGTCCATCTTGTCTGCGGCACAGTAGCTTTCCATATCCTTGAATTTTTCTTTATTTGTTATTTCAATATCTTTAATAAGTATATTTTCAACGTCATAAAGAAGAATTGCGGAAGAAACGTTGCCTTTATATACGTGACCGCCAAAGTCGAGTTCATTGCCGTAGTCCTGATACCAAACGCCTTTGCCGTTAGTGTTAATTATCGGCAAATCGCCGTTATCGCCGTAGGACGTAATTTCAATCATATCAGCGTTTATGTCGCCGCAGTTTTTCAAATGTAAAAATTCATTTTCAAAAACAGAACCTTTTAAAAGGAATACCTTGTCACCGGGCGCAAGCTCAATCTCGTTAATTTTATTAAGGCTTTTAAACGCAGTGCTTTCGCTTAAACCGTCATTTTCGTCATTGCCGTTAAGCGAGCTTACAAAGTATGTTGTTGATTTCTTCATCGTACTGCGCCTCCCTTATCTTTTTATAAATAACCGTTTTAACTTCAAAAAAGAAAAATCGGTCGTTGTTGTACCTTGTGAAAAGGTCCTTGTTTTCCTTATAATAGGCTTTCATTTGCTTTCTTGTGATTTCAGTAAAATTATATGCTTTTTTTACCTTTTCGCTTTCGCCTACAAAGTCAAGCTTTAATCTTGTAAGCTCAAAATTAAGAAAAGCCGGATATGAAAAATGAGTAAGACCGTATACGGTTTCACCGTTTTCAAGCTGTGCTTTTCTTTTTTCGTTTTCAGCATCGCATCTCTTTTTTACTCCCTCAAGGCTGTCGTCATCAATCAGATTGAGTGATTTAGAGAATGCAAGGCAGGCAAGAGCATACTTTTTTTCTTCTTCATTTTCAAAAAGAAATGTATTCATAGCCATTCTCCTTTAAAAAGTGAATTTTGTGTCATTTGTTATATAATACTTATTTTTATATATTATTGCAAGCGTATTTACATTTTTTATTATTTTGTACTATAAAAAGTGAATATCGTCGGTTTAAAAATTATGTTCGACTTTTATATTGATTTGATATATAATTAAATTATCAATTTAAACGGGGTAATGATATGAAATTTATTCATCTTTCGGATTTGCATATCGGCAAGCGAGTAAACGAGTTTTCAATGTTTGAGGAGCAAAGATATATTTTACTTAAAATTCTTGAAATAATCGAGCAGGAAAAGCCTGACGCAGTGCTTATCGCAGGCGATGTTTACGATAAATCTCAACCGTCCGGCGAGGCGGTCAAAATGCTTGATGAGTTTATTTTCAGGCTTTCAGATATGCCTCTTTCCGCTTTTATTATCAGTGGCAATCACGACAGCGCCGAGCGACTTTCATTCGGCTCAAGAATTATGGAAAGGGCAAATATTTTTATCTCTCCCGTTTATGACGGCACTATTCAAAAGCATACGCTTAAAGACGAGTGGGGAGAAGTGAATATATTTATGCTTCCGTTTATTAAACCTGTTAATGTCAGGCAGGCATTTCCCGATGAAGAAATAAACGGATATACCGATGCAATTGCTGCGGCAATTTCCAAAATGGACGTTGACGAAAGCAAGAGAAATATTATTATCTCCCATCAATTTGTTACGGGTGCAATCAAGTGCGACAGCGAAGAAATCAGTTTAGGCGGTACGGATAATGTAGATGTCGCAGTTTATGATAAATTCGATTATGTCGCACTCGGACATATTCATTCGCCGCAAAAGCTTATAAGAGATACTGTCAGATATTCGGGTACTCCGCTTAAATATTCATTTTCGGAATGCAGGCATAAGAAAAGCGTTACAGTTGTTGAAATGGGCGAAAAGGGAAATGTTGAAATAAAGCTTATTCCGCTTATTCCCAAGCGTGATTTGGTTGAAATTGAAGGCAACTATGACGAACTTATGAGTAAAGATTATTACGAAAAATTAAATCACAAAGAGGACTATTATCATATCACTTTGACTGACGAAAACGATGTTGTTGACGCACTTTCAAAGCTTAGGTGCGTTTATACAAATATTATGAAGCTTGATTATAACAACACCCGAACGAGAAGTGCGCTTAAAGTTGAAAGTGTGGAAAATGTTAAGGAAAAATCACCGACGGAAATTTTCGGCGAACTTTATTTTAAGCAAAACGGCAGTGATATGAGCAAGGAACAAAGCGAGTTTTTGCAAGGCGTTATAGAAAATGTTTGGGAGGCAGAGCAATGAGACCTTTAAAAATTACAATGTCGGCATTTGGCCCGTATGCAGGAGAAGTCACCCTTGATATGCAAAAACTCGGAAAGAGCGGAATATATCTTATCACGGGCGATACGGGCGCAGGCAAAACGACGATTTTTGATGCGATTTCTTATGCACTTTACGGCGAGGCAAGCGGGAATTACAGGGAAAATACTACTCTTCGCTCAAAATATGCAAGTGCAGATACACCAACATTTGTAGAGCTTGAATTTGAATATAATAACGAAATTTATAAAATTAACCGCAATCCGGAATATCCCAGACCGAATAAAAGGGGAGAGGGCTTTACCAAGCAAAGCGCCAATGCCGAACTTGTTATGCCGGACGGTTCAGTTATAACGAAAATCAAAGAGGTTAGTGCTAAGGTTGAGGAGATAATCGGCATTAATAAAAATCAATTTTCGCAAATTGCAATGATTGCGCAAGGCGATTTCAGAAAACTTCTCAATTGTGAAACAAACGAGCGAAGCAAAATTTTCAGAAAGATTTTTAAAACCGAGCCTTATCATAATATTGAAATTAAGCTTTCGAGCCTTTTTAATGAACTTAAACGTAACCGTGAAAAAGAAAAAAGCGGCATTGAGCAGTATATCAATCAGCTTAAGTGTAATGAAAACGACACGCTTTCTCTTGAACTTGAAAGGGCAAAGAGCGGTGATGTGCTTATTGAGGACGTTATAAAACTTGCAGGCGAGATTATCAATAAGGATACGCTTGAATATACCAAAACTCAAAAAAATATTGAAAGCATTAATGAAGAAATCGAAAAAATAAATTCAAATATTAAACTTTACGAAAATCAAGAGGCAACAAAGAAAGCATATGCAAAAGCGTCTGCCAAGCTTGAAGAACTTAAAACAAAGCGCAATGAGTGCGAAAAAGCCTATAAATCAGCCGAAGCACAAAGAGAAAGGCTTGACGATTTAACGAGAAAAATCAATCTGATTAATTCTAAAATGCCTAAGTATGACGAACTTAAAAGTCTTGAAGACAGCATAAATGAAAGGGCACAAAGTTTTGAAAAAAGCAATAATTTACTTAAGCTAAAGCAGCAGGAAATAACGCTGCTTGAAAAAGAAATTGATGAAAAATCAAAGGCTTTGGAAGAAGTCAAGGGTGCAGATTTGCTTGTGCAAAAGCTGAATGTCCAAAAAGAAGAAATCAGCAAAAAAGCAGAAGCGCTAAAAGAACTTAAAACCGAAATTGACAGGTGCAAAACCGAACAAAAAAATCTTAAAAACGCACAGTCTTTTGCAAAATCCGCTTTAGATGAATACGGCTCATTGGAAAATGAATATAATCAAATATATATCGCCTTTTTCAACGAGCAGGCGGGTATAATCGCAGATGAGTTAAAAGACGGCGAGCCTTGCCCTGTTTGCGGTTCAACTTCGCACCCGAATTTGGCAAGAAAAAGTGAAAATGCACCGAGCCAAGCAGACGTTGAATCGGCGCAAAACCTTGTTAAAAAAGCGCAGGAAAAAGCCGATAAAGCAAGGGATACTGCGTCTGCGCTTAAGTCAAGATTTGATGAAATTGCCGCTAATGTAAAGTCTGCGGCTAAAAAGCTTTTCGGTACAGACGACAATGTTTTTGACAATTATAACAGCAACATTAATGCTTTAAAGAAAGAGTATGACGACACTTTAGCTTTGCTTAAAACAGCAAACGAAAAGCTTAATCTTTATCAAAAATTAGATAAGGAAATTCCAAAAATTCAGGAAAAACAAAAATCTCTTTCAGATGAAATATCAAAGCTCAATACCCAAAAGGCAAGTGATGAAGCTTTTATTTCGGAAAATACAAAGCGTGTAACCTCTATTAAAAGCGAACTTGATTTCAAAAGTGCCGACCTTGCTAAAGATAAGCTGAAGGAATATACCAACCTTTCAAGTGATATCAAAAACGCCATTGAAAAAAGCAAAAATGCTTTTGACGATATTAAATCAAAATATGATACGCAAAAGGGTACAAAAGCAAGCCTTGAAAATGCACTTAAAGAATTTAAGGAAATTGATTTAGCCTCTCTTAAAGAAAAGTCTTTAAAACTTAATGAGTATAAAAAAGATATTGATAAAACGGCAAAATTGCTTTATTCCCGCATTGAAAACAATAAATCACGTGTAGATGATATTTCTGAAAAAAGGGATATCCTAAAAGGATATGATGATAAATATGTTTGGCTTAAAGCGCTTAGCGAAACGGCTAACGGCGATATATCGGGCAAGGAGAAAATTACACTTGAAACCTTTGTTCAAATGACGTATTTTGACTCAATTATTAGAAAAGCAAATATCAGGCTTTTGACTATGAGTGACGGTCAATATGAATTGGTGCGCAGGAGCGATGCCGAAACACTTAAGAAAAATGAAGGATTGGCACTTGATGTTATTGACCATTTTAATGGCTCGTCAAGAAGTGTCAGCACCTTGTCGGGCGGCGAATCGTTTATGGCATCTCTCTGCCTTGCACTCGGTCTTTCTGATGAAATTCAATCATCGAACGGCGGTATCAAACTTGATACGATGTTTGTTGATGAGGGCTTCGGCTCTCTTGACGGTGAAGCACTTGACCGTGCTCTTTCAGCGCTTACCTCTCTTTCTCAGGGCAATCGCCTTGTCGGCATAATTTCGCACGTTGATGCGTTGCGTGATAGGATAGATAATAAAATAGTTATCACTAAGGACAGAACAATCGGAAGCAATGCTCAAATTATTTGCGATTAAAAAGACGTGTAGAAATTTGTAATTGGACTTTTTCTACACGCTAAAAAAGACGAGCTGATTTTCAGCCCGTCTTTCTGTTTATATATGTGCTTTTACGTTTCTGAGTGTTGTGTGAGTTGTATAAATACCGTTTTCGCTGCTCGCTTTGTAATCGCCGCCGTGCTTTTCGGCAATTTCTTTAATGATTTTTGTTCCGTTGCCGTGGCCTTCTTGAATTACTTTTTTTCTGTTTATAAACGGATTTTTTGTGTCGATTTTAATAATCTTATCACTTGCAGTTATTGAAAAATAAATTTCTTTTTTATTACATTCCTTTGTAGCATTAATCGCATTGTCGCAAAGGTTTAAAAGTATTCTTGCAAGGTCGATGTTTTTAATTTTAACGTTATTTTGAATGTCAACTTCAACATTAAGCTCAATATTTTCAGCTTTGGCTTCCTTTGATTTTATGTAAAAAACAGTGTTTATAATATCATTGCCGCAAAGCCTTAAGCCGTCAACTTCAGTAAGTTCATCATTTGACTGATTTAAAATGTCAAGTGCTTGCTCGTTATTACCTGACAAAATAAGCTCTTTAACAGTTAGGTGAATGTTTTTAATGTCGTGCTTGATGTGTCTGAGTCCTTCTCTTTCGGCTTTGATTAATTCAAGGTTTTGATATTCAATTTCATTTTTAGTCGATAATATTAAAAGTTCCGCATTTTTATCGTCTGTTTTTCTTATTGAGTCAACAACAAATATAGTCGCAAAATCGATTATGGCGACAACTATAAAGGTGATGCAAATTATAATGTTTTGATAAAGTAAATCGCCGCTGCTTTCTTCCCAAAACGCCTTTATTGACGCACAAATGATCAGCGGTAAAATATTGGTTACAGGAAAAATATAAAAATAAAGATATTTTGCTTTAAAATCACTTGCTTTGATTTTGGAAAGCCTTAGGAAAAACGATACAATATATCCGCCAAAAAGATATGTCAGCGCATTTGAAAGGGTGAGCGCTATTGTTGATTTGTAGGTCGGAAGATTATCAATTAAATCCTGATATCCGACTTTGCTCCAAATAAAACTCAAAATTGCACTGCTGCCAATCCAAATAAAAATATACAAACCAAATATCAAAAGCGAGCCTGTGATTTTGTTTTTTGTTTTTGTATCAATGCTTATTGCAAAGATGGCAAATATAAATAAAATCAGCGATACGTAGCTTAATATTACAAAAGCACTGTTATCCGCTTTCTCGGCTAAAAGTTTGGAATATTGGTTGACTAAGTTCCAAGCAGAAATTGATATAAGCGTTGTTATAAGCGTTATAAAGGAATTGAATTTATCTTTATAAAGTGTGTGAATAATCGTGAAAAGAGCAAAGCCTTTGCAAATTGAAAGAATTAAAAGCCAAATTGAAAAATGACTTAAATCTATTATCTGTCCCATTTATTATCGCAGCCTTTCAAACTAAATGATATATGCTATATTTCCAAATATTTTTTGTAATTTTCTGTCAGCGTCTTGTAATTACTTCTCGAAATTGTTATTTGCTCGCCGTTTAGTAATATATATTTGTGCCATTTGAAGCCTAAAACGTAATCAAAATTAACCGCAAAACTTCTGCTGCATTGTTGAAAATTAATACTGCATTTTGAAAGCAAATCTGAAAACTTGATATTTGTCGTTATGCTTTTTCCGTCATTAAAATACAAAACACTTGCTTTATTTTGCGCTTCGATATAAGTAACGTCGTTTAGGTCGATTGTTTCGCTTATTTTTTCATGCTCAATTATTATTTTCTGCTTTCGTCTGTTTTCAAGATTTTGAATACATTTATTTAGCGCATTTGAGAGATTTTTTTCATCTGACCTTAATTTGTCAAGATAATATGTCGGTGAAATTTTTGAAATATTATAGATTTCACCCGGAAATGACGTTAGTATAACAAGCTCAAAGTTAACGGCAACGTCCTCTTTGATAATTTGATTAATTGTATTGATATCACCGAGTAAAACGTCAAGAAATAATATATCTATTTTACTTGAATTTTCCTTTAATTCTTCAAATGTGGATATGAGCGAAAGTGTGTAGTCAATTCCGATTTTTTCGCATTTTGCCTTTAAATTGTCATATAGTTTTTGCCTGAATATTTTATCGTCATCACAAATATAAATACTGACCATATATTGCTTCTCCTCGAAAAATAAGTAACAAATACAAAAATAAGTATATCACAAATATGACTATATGTCATCAATATTCTGCATTTCACACCCAAAAACAGTCATTTCACACCACATATATTTACTTTTCGTCAAAATAATGATAAATTAATGATAATTTAATGAAGTATTATGAATGAATTGAATGCCCAAAGAAATTCTGACAAAGAAAAAGGAACAGTGAGAATAAAATCTCGCCGTTCCTTTTTTGTTATATTTATAATCTTAAATCGTCCTCTTTGCGTTTTTTGCTTTGGTTGATTGAAATCGGAATTATTGCGCCTACACCGCCGCCGATTGCCAAGCCGATAAGTAAAAACAGCCACCAAAGAGAAAATTTTGACTTCTTTTTATCCATGTCGCTGTCGCTTTTTACCGCTTTCTTTTTAATAATCGTGCTTGAAAGGGAAATGCTTTCGCTGTAGCTTTTTCCGAAATCGTCCTCATAACTCAGCGTTGCCGTGCCTTTTACGTCGCCGAGCTTAGATGAACTTACCTGAAAATTAGCGCTTCCCGTCTTGCTTTCGCCTGCCTTTATCTCGCCGATAAAGAGAACTCCTCCTGTTTCAAGTCCGTCAATGTCAAAGCTGATTTTTGCATTTCTTATTGCCGATTTGCCCGTGTTCATCAAATTTACTTCCATAGTAGCCGTATCGTCCTGCGTAAGCTTTTTTGGAAGAATAATGCCGTCATAATCAAGCGCTGTCTTTTGCTTGACATTAATTAAAATATTATCTGAGCTTTCAAACGAGGTGAAATATTTGTCCTCATAAGTGCTTGCCAAAACGAGCTTGTGCTCTCCTATTTCAGCCGTTTTTGAGGCGGTTAATTCAATATTTAACGTGTAAGTGCCCTTTGGCTTTATTTCATCAACAAAAAAGGTTTCCCTTTTGAATTTAATGTCGTTTTTTTCCTCGCTTATAGTAAGTTTCAAATTCTTAATGGATTTGTCCTTGCTCTCGTTTTTTAGAATTACGGATAAATTTGCACTTTTTGACGGCGATATGTATTTGCCGTCAAGAGAGTAGGAGGTGACGATTAATTGCGGGCGAGAGGCATTTTGCGTTGTTTTCTTTTTAGCCGCCTTTTTTGTTGTTGAAGCCTTCTTTTTCTTTGTAACATTTATTGATATTTGCGACGTTGACGTATATTGAGCATAATCATCGTCCTCATATTCTAAGCTGACAGCCAGCTTGTGCACACCCTCGCTTGCCGTTTTCGTTGCTCTTATTGTGGCGGTGTATGTGTAGGTGGAATTTGGAATAATTTTATCAATATAGCCTGAATTTACACCTATTGTGCTTATTTCGTTTGCCTCGTCACTTAGAGTGATTGCAATGTTGTTTATATTTTTCTTTAGGCTGTGGTTTTTTAGTTTTATTTCAAGTGTTGCGCTTTCGTTTGGCTTTAAATCAGGCTTTGAAAGGGTATAGCTTTCCACCATTAACCGTGGTTGCGATGCACTTTGAGTATCGCTCGGTGCTGTGTCGTCCTCCTCTGCAAAAGCCGTCATACCAAAGCTAAAGCATAATATTATTGAAATAAATATACAAAGTAGCTTTTTCATAATTTTCCTCTATAATTCTCTTATATTTTCAACTATGCTGTTTTTCATTTCTTTTCTTACCTTAACCCATAAGTTAATTGAGCATAAAAGGAATAAAACAAGCGAAATGATTATTGCCGGCAAAGGATTAAACGTTAACGCTAAATTTATGTCATAAAGATATTTACCGATTATTTTTATTATGACAAAACTTAATATATAAAGTCCGAAGCCTATGCCTATTCCGAGCGTAAACATTGACGTCATTTGATTTATAAATGATTTAGTCAGCGCTCTTTCGTCTGCGCCTACTGCCCTGAGCGTTCCGATTTCCCTCTTGCTTTCTCTTATTCTTGCGCTCATTGCGTTGTTAATAATGCTGAGGCTTACCGCAAAACAGATTATTAATATACTTACAATCGTTACGATTTCAAGCATTTTTTGTTTTTCTAAGAACTGATGGCTTTCATAAATAGAGTTTAAATATCCGCCGTATTTTTCGGTATAAGTGCTAAGTTCCTCTGTAATTTCTTCGTCAATTTTATCGTCAACCTCTTCGCTTGCATTAATAAAAAGCAGGTTGTATTTTAAATTTTTGTCAAATGCACGCATTCCGTCAATTGTGGTAGCTATTTGAAAGTCAGATGAAAAATTAACGCTTGTGTTTTCGTAAGAATAGGGGTGAATTATTGCGCCTATTTTAACCGTTTTTTCTTCACCGCTTTTTAATCGAAACGTTATTTTATCTCCTACCTTGTACGGTGAATCGGCTTTTATAAGCGTTTTTGAGCCGACTGTTTTTTTGCCGATATCTTTATCAAAATTTTGAGCCGATTCAAAGGTCTTGGTTACTCCGATTTTGCCTGTGGCTTCAACCTTTTTCGGCGCTATGAGCACTATTTCATCTCCCGATTTTAAAGCAGAGTAGTTGATTTTGCCGTCGGCAACATATTTTTCCGCCATTTTAAATTGCGCCTCGTCATAAGCATTAAGGTTTATAGAGCAGTATTCCTTGCTTATTTTTAAATCCTTTTTTTCGTTTTCGTAGTCCTCGTTCGGCTTACCGTTTTTAACCTGATTTACAAGGTCGTTGGTGTTGTGAGTTTCCCGATATTTTATAAATGCGTCGTAATTTATAGCCCTGAAAAAGTCCGTTATTTTGTCAAAATAAAGATAAGCGTTTGCGGTTTTTCTGCCCTCGGTTTCGCCGATATAAGGCAAAGCCTCAATGTCCTGCCTTTCAGCCTCATTGATTCCCTGTTCTCCGCTTTCATACGTAGTAAGAAGTTCATAGTCATAGCTTACGCTGTTTAAATGCGAATCATTTGAGCTTATTATAGACTCCCAGCCGTAATTGGAAAGCAAAATTGTTGCTATAAGAATAATGCAAACCGTAATCTTGCTTCCTTTGTAAAAGCCTAAGTTTCTTTTTGCAATCAGCTTTTCGGGATTATATTCTTTCTTTGTTTTAATTTTCTTTTTATTAAATTTCCTTGCCGTTTCAACATTTCTTATTGCCTGCATAGGCGAGGTTTTGGAGGCTGAAATAAGCGGAATTAGTGCCGCAAGCATAACTACGGCTTCGTTGATTACTGCCGCAACCGGCAGCACAATAAGACTTTTTGACATAATGGCGTCTTTTATTGCAAGCTTTAATAAAAGGCTTACCGTGAAATAAGAAATTGCCAAGCTAATCGGAACG
>ERZ825525.1719-NODE-1719-length-16936-cov-3.150110_pt1 | contig 16936 bp, 15 predicted proteins | sample MGYA00519930_ERZ825525 | MGnify/ENA primary metagenome ERZ825525 (study PRJEB31778, sample SAMEA3449203) | human gut metagenome | biome: human gut; feature: human-associated habitat; material: faeces | place: United Kingdom | collected 2010/2012 ... | reverse complement strand
AGGCCTCCATCATGCGGGGCACGTTGGAGTTCTTGATGGAGATGACGATGTTGTTGAAATCGAACTTCTCCAGCACATTGACAAGCATAAGCGCCAGCAGCCCGAACAGCACATAGCCGATGATCTCGCACGTTGCGGGCAGGCACGACATCAGGATCGCCGGACGGCCGACCTTTTTGAGGTCGCCCAAATCGAGCGACAGTCCCGCCTTGAGCAGGATAATAACGAGCGCGAGCTTGCGCAGGTCGGCTGAGATCGACAAAATCGAGCCGTCCAGCACGTTGAGCACGCACGGCCCCAGCAGGATGCCCGTCGCCAGCATGCCGATGATGCGCGGCAGCTTCAGCTTCTGACACAGCGCGGCCAGCGCAAGGCCAACCAAAAAGACGAGTGCGAGTGAAGTTAACATAAATTTCCTCCTCCGGACACAAAAAAGCTGATGCCCCCTGTGACCGTTCAAAATCACAGAAGTCATCAGCTCAAAAAAGCGGTTTCGGCAGTGCCGTGGGAGAACCTCATTCCCGACTGCGCAGTATAGCAAAGCGCGGGCAAAAATGCAAGCCCTTTTTCAAAAATCAGCGCTCGAACGTCACGCGATAGGCCCCCAACACCTGCATGCAGGGGATGACGGCGGCATTTTCGACCGTGAAAGCCGCCTTTTCATAGTGCGTCGTCTCCTCTTCGGGGATGGCGGGCAGCGTTTTGCCAAGGCTGACACCGTGCGCGCTGCCTGCAAAGCGCCATGCGAATTCACAGTCGCAGAATTCCTTGTTTGCTGTGATCTTCTCCGCGGGCACGAGCGTAAACGTACCGTCTTTCAAGTAATAGCAGCCTACGTTGTCCTTTTCCGCAGGGCAGCCGCCCTCGATGCCGGCGCCGGTGAACGAGATCGTCAGCTCCGGCAGCGTGAAGGTCGTCTTTTTGCCGTCCTTCGTAAAGGGAACATCGTCCCAGCGGCCGATGTTGACCCAGCCGCGATTGTCGGCTTTTTCCGCGGCAGTGTTGAACTCGAGAGCCCCCGTTTTGCCGTCGCGCACCTCCGCGTTGATGCGCAGCACCGGCCGCAGCGAGGCAAAGCCCTCCGGCAGCAGGGCGCGCAGACGGTCTTGCTCCGCGCCGTAGGCCATGACAAACTGTTCAACGGTCATTGCGCTTCCTCTGTTTCCTTTTGTGCGCGCTCCGCGTCTTGCCTCAGCAGCCGCAGATAGGCGTCGAGATAGAGCTTGTGCGTCACGCTTAAAAGTGCCGAGCGCAGCAGTTCCTTTTCATCCGACTCGTCCTGTCCGACGCTTGCAAGATGGTCGCTCGCGCCGAAGACATAGCGGATGAGATTTTCAAATTCCTCGCAGAAGTAGTGATAAGCGGTCGGCAGATCGTAGGTCTCGTGCTGAATGCCGATCAGCGCGCGGATGTCGTCCATCGCGACGACGCTCTTGATGCACGAGACAAAGATGAGGTATGCAATGCTCTCCGCGCCGTAGGCCTTTTTCTCTGGCCCGGGGATGATCTTCTGCTTAACATAATTGCTGACCATCGAGGCCGTGATGGGACTGAGCCCGCATCCCGTGATGGATTGATTGACATAACGCGTCACCTGTTCGAGATACAGCCCCACGTCGGGGATCTCCCCGAGCCGCGGGATATGAAAGCTTCGGACAGACTCCGCCAGACGGCTGCGCATATTTTCGTCCATAGCTGCTCCTCCGTTCAAACTGCGTTTTCATCATCTTAAACTTTGGTTAAAAAAATGTCAATAAGTTTTTCAAAAACCGATTGACAGTTATTGAAAATCGTTGTATTGTAGTCAAAGATAATTTCGCCTGACAACAGGTTTTTGAATAACCGATTATTTTTTTGGAGGCTTCCCCATGATGAAACTGATCGCCGACTCCTCTGCCAACCTCACGATGCTGGAGGGCGTAACCTATCAGAGCGTGCCCATGACCATCCGCGCCGGCGAGCGCGACTTTGTGGACGATGAAACGCTCGACACGCACGAGCTGCTCGACTATCTCGCGGCCCACAACGGCAAATCCAGCACGGCCTGCCCCAGCCTCGACGGCTGGCTCAAGGCGTTCGAGGGCGCGGATGAGATTTTCGTCATTACCATCACAAGCAGCCTGTCCGGCACCTGTGCCTCGGCCATGGCCGCGCGCGACGTGTATCTCCAGTCGCATCCCGAGGTCAAAATTCACATCTTTGACACGCTGAGCACGGGACCGGAGATGCAGTTGCTCGCAGAGAAGCTCGCAGAGCTGCACGCCAAGGGCCTTCCCTTCGATGTGATCTGCGAAAAGGCACAGGAATATCTTGCCACCACGCACCTCTTCTTCAGTCTTAAGTCCCTGCACAATCTGGCGCAAAACGGCCGCGTCAGCAAAATCGCCGCGGGCGCCATCGGCATTCTCGGCATTCACATCCTCGCCACCGCAAGTCTTGAGGGCACGATCCAGCCCGTTGAAAAATGCCGCGGCGAAAAAAAGACGTGCGCGGCGATGGTACAGAAACTTCTGGAAGCTGACTACCACGGCGGCAAGGTGCGCATCCACCACGCTGAAAATCCAGAGGCGGCTGGGGCGCTCGCCGCTTCGCTGCGCGGGCACTTTCCTGAAGCAGACATTGAGATCCGTCCCTGCCGTGGCCTTTGCAGCTACTATGCCGAGCGCGGCGGCGTGATCGTCGGTTTTGAGACGATGTAAAACCGAACAGACAGCAAAAAGCAGACGGCCTGCGCGAACCGTCTGCTTTTCTTTATCTCTGCCATTAGGCAGTTGGAGTGGTATCGGAGGTACTGTCGCCCGCTGGGGCGTTGCCGTCAGCGGGGCTTCCCTGCCCACTGGGCGGTGTGGGGCGCTCGCCGCTGGGCATTTCGGGCACTTCCCCGTCGGGAAGCTCTGACTTCTCGCCGTTTGGCATCTGACCGTCAAAGCTCTCGGGCGGTTCACCGTCTGGCTTCTGTCCGCCGCCGGGGAAGCCGCCGCCCATGCCCATGCCGGTGGAAACCGTCCCGCTCTGCGCGGTCCCTTCGGTGGAGCTGTCGCCCGCCTTGAGGGTATACGCACTGTCCGCCACCACATCGGCAGATGAGAAGAGGATGAAGTTCGCACCGCATCTGGCTGTGCCGCTGTACACAGCATTGCCGTCGGCGTCTTCAATCGTGAAATCCGCGTCCGCGGCGATCAGGCTGCTCTGCGTACTGCCCGGCATGCCGCCAAAGCCCGTTGAGCCGTAAATGACGCAGGGCTGCGTGGCCTCCAGGTTCATGCCCATGCCGCTGCTGCCGCCCGCGGCGAGCACCGTGCCGCCCGAAACGGTGATGGTGCCGTCGGCATCCAGCGGCTCGTTGTCCGCCGTGTTGGCCGTCCAGACGATCACTGTGTCGCCCGTGATGGTCAGGTCACCGTTGGAGTCGAAGCCGTCGCCCGCGGAGGAATAGGCGTCGATCGTGCCGCCGGAGATCGTCATCGTGAAGTCATAGTCTGTCAGGTCGGAATTTGCCGCATTCAGGCAGTCGTCCGAGGCGTTGATCGTAATATCACCGGAGCAAACGTTCAGCTCCGCGCCCTCAAGGCCCTCGCAGCAATTCGTGATGTCGATCGTGGGGCCGTCCGTGCCGTCCGCACCGATGTTCAGCACCAAGTCGCAGTGAATGGCGTCATCCGCGGCGTCGATGGTCAGCGTGCCGCTCTCGACGTTCAAAAGCTGCTCGGCGTTGATGGCGTCGTTGACGGGTGCATCGATATTCAGCGTCAAATCGCGGATGGTCAGCGACGCTTCGCCGTCCTCGTCCGTCGTCGCGCCGGATTTGATGCCGTTTTTGCCGTTGGCCGTGATGGTCAACTCTCCATCGCCGCAGAGGGTGACAAGCGAGCCATCCTTACACTTAATGACGGCGTTTTCGGCATTTTCGTTTTCGGGGTAGTTGTCGTCATTGTTCTGCTCGGTATCGCTCAGGGAATTTTCCGTACCGTTGGAAACAAGGATGGTCACCTCGCTCGACTTGCCGCAGGTGATGGCGGCGGTGTTCTCACTCGTAAGTGTCAGGCCGTCCAGCACCAGCGTCACGCCGGTCGTACCCTTTTTCACCTTGATGGAGCCGTCCGCGCAGCTGCCGGAGACGGTGTAGGTACCACTCGACGTGATCGTGATCGCTGTGCCGTCGATCTCGTAGCCCGTGTCCGTCTCGCCCGCAGCGGTCACGCCGCTGCCGGTAAAGGTAAAGGTCACATTGCTTGCCGTGTCCGCCGTACTATTATTTATCGTACCGGCGCAGGCCGTGAGCGACAGCGCCAGCGCCGACGCGCACAGGAAAGGCAGTAGTTTTTTCATCATAATATCTCCTCAATCAATGATCTCGCATGGTCCCCCCGGGGCAGGCGCGAGCTTTTTCACTCTCTGCGCCCGCTCCTTTGAGCCTGGCGACAGCATACCCGCTTTGCCTAAAGGTTACCTAAAGAAAATAAAGATTTTACCTTTAGGTTTCTTTTAGGTTGCGCGTTCATACTTGAGCGCACAAAGGAGGTTCGACACCATGGCGATTCAATGCTGTTTTGAACGATATGAAAAGAAATACTGCCTGGCCCTCTCCCAGCAGCGTTTTTTATTGGAGCGGATGACACCCTACATGAAAAAGGACGCGTACGGCGAGTACACCATCTGCAACATTTATTATGATACCGACGACTACCGCCTGATTCGTGCGTCGCTCGAAAAGCCCGTCTATAAGGAAAAGCTGCGCGTGCGCAGCTACGGCGTGCCGCAGGAGGACGGCAAGGTCTTCGTCGAACTCAAGAAGAAGTTCGACGGCGTCGTCTATAAGCGCCGCATCACAACGGGCATCCAGAACGTGGAGCCGTTTCTCTCCGGCGAGCTGCCGAGTGAAAACTTCGGCCAGATCGGACGCGAGATTGGCTATTTTCAGTCGTTTTATCACACCGCGCCCAAGGTCTTCATCGGCTACGACCGGCTCGCCTTTGCGGGCATCGACGATCCGCAGCTCCGCATCACGTTCGACACGAACTTACGGTGGCGCGACACGGATGTCGACCTCCGCCTCGGCAACCACGGTGCACCCATCGCGCTGCCCTGCGGCGATGTGCTGATGGAGGTCAAGATTCCCGGCGCGTGCCCGCTGTGGCTCTGCCATCTACTCTCCGACGTCGGGGCGTTCTCCGCGTCGTTTTCCAAATACGGTGCCTGCTACCGTGACGAGTTGTCCGCAGGCGTCCACACGACCAATTTAAAGGAGGATACCTTCTGTGCTTAACTCGATCTTAGGAAGCGAATTGACGCTCGTCTCGTTTCTCATCTGTACGGCGGTGTCGCTGCTGCTCGGCGTCGGCACGGCGCTCGTTTCCATGTACCGTTCGCGTACGACGCAGAGCTTCGCTGTCACGCTCGCGATTTTGCCCGCCGTGGTGCAGCTTGTCATCATGCTGGTGAACGGCAACCTCGGCGCGGGCGTCGCCGTGGCGGGTGCGTTTGGGCTCGTGCGCTTCCGCTCTGCGCCGGGCACAGCGAAGGAGATTGGAGCGCTGTTCCTCGCGATGGCCATCGGCCTTGCGACCGGCATGGGCTATGTATGGCTCGCCGTCATGGCGTTTGTGATCGTCTCGGCGGTGATGCTGCTGCTCACGGCGGTGAATTTCGGCGGCGCGGACGAGCACAAGCGCGTGCTCAGGATCACGATCCCCGAAAGTCTTGACTACGACGGATTGTTCGACGATCTCTTTGAAAAGTACACCAAGTCCTGCGTGCTCGAGCGCGTGAAAACGAGCAACATGGGCACGCTCTACGAGCTCACCTACCGCGTCACGCTCCCTGATGACCACGCGCCCAAGGCGTTTTTGGACGAACTGCGCTGCCGCAACGGCAACCTCAACATCACCTGCGGGCGCGAGGCGACGAAGGACGCGCTCTGAGGCATCTTGATTTTTGCCCGCACGCTCTTTATACTACACTTACTATCAGAATCAGAGGGGGGACCTTTTATGCGGCTGCTGATCGCAGAGGACGAGGTCGATCTCGCCGAGGCGCTGACGGTCTTTTTTGAAAAAAATCACTTCTCCGTCGACGCCGTGCACAACGGCTTCGACGCCTATGAATATGCCTCGTCGGGCGCATACGACGCCGTCATTTTAGACGTGATGATGCCCAAGATGGACGGTATTCAAGTGCTCGAAAAGCTGCGGCAGGAGGGCGTGAAAACGCCCATCATGATGCTCACGGCCAAGGGCCAGAAGAGTGACCGCATCACGGGCTTCAACGCCGGCGCGGACGACTATCTTCCCAAGCCCTTCGACCCCGACGAGCTCTTGAGCCGCGTGCGCGCCATCCTGCGCCGCAGCGAGGCCTACCAGCCGACGGTGCTCGCCTACGGCGATCTGACGCTCGACCCCGGCAGCGGCAATTTGAGCTGCGGGAAGGACCCCATCCGCCTGAGCGGGCGTGAGTTCCAGATCATGGAGCTTTTCATGCGCTCGCCGCGGCAGGTCTTTTCCGCCGAGCGCATCATGGAGCGCGTGTGGGGCTGGGATAATGAGGCGGAGATCAACGTCGTATGGGTGAACATCTCGAATCTTCGCAAAAAGCTCAAGTCCATCGGCTCGCACGTCACCCTGCAGGCAAACCGCGGCCTCGGCTACGTGTTGGAGGAGAGCGTATGATCAAGCGCCTGCGAAACCGCTTCATCCGTATCGCGATGCTCTCCGTCACGGCGGTGATGATGCTGCTGACGATCATCCTGAACGTCGCGAACTACGTCTCGACCGATTCCGACCTGAAGCAAACGCTGACGCTCATCTACGAGAACGCGGGCACCATCCCCCACTCGCGCTTTCAGCTGCCGGACAGCGCCGACGCGCCGACACCGCTGGAAAATGGCGACGGCAGCGGCGACATCGCCCCCGCGCCGCCCGACGATGCGGACGATTCACAGACGCCGCAGGCCCCGCCCGACGACAAAATCGCGCGGCGTGAGGGGCCGTTCACCGCGGAAACGCCGTTCTCCACGCGCTTTTTTGTCCTGCACTACACATCAAGCGGCACGCTGACACAGGCAGACCTCGACAATATCGCCTCCGTCACGGAGGATGATACGCAGGAATATCTCTCCGCCGCGCTCGCACACGGCGCGGGCTATGGCTACTTCAACAGTTATCGCTTTTTCGTAGCGCAGACGGATGACGGCAAGAATATCGCCATCTTCCTCGACTGCTACCACGAGCTGCGTGCGATGCGCGTGGTGCTCATGTGGTCGCTGCTCGCCGACGCGGCGTGCATCCTTCTCGTCTTTTTGCTCGTTGTGCTGCTCTCGCGCCGGGCCATCGACCCAGTGGTTCGCAGCGCGCAGCAGCAGAAGCAGTTCATCACCGACGCGAGCCACGAACTGAAAACGCCCATCACCGTCATTGCCACGAGCCTCAAGGTGCTCGAAATGGAGACCGGCAAGCAGAAATGGATCGACAAGGCGATGGCGCAGACGGAAAAGCTCACCTCACTCGTCAACTCGCTCGTCACGCTCTCGCGCATGGACGAGGAGGATTCGCCGCTCAGGATGGAGGACTTCCCCGTGAGCGACGCCGTGCGCGAAACGGCGGAAACGTTCGTCGACTTCGCCGCGTCGAAGGGGCACGAGCTGCGCCTTTCGATCACGGACGGCCTCACCTATCGCGGCGACGAGTACGCCGTGCGCCAGCTCGTCTCGATCCTGCTCGACAACGCGGTCAAATATGCACTGCCGGATTCCCCCATTGAATTCTCGCTCGAAAAGGTGAAGCGCGGTGTCGTCCTCCGCTCGTCGAACGCCTGCGAGGATGTTGCTCCGGAAAACGCGCAGAAGCTCTTCGACCGCTTTTACCGTGCCGATCAATCCCGCTCGTCGGGCAGCGGCTTTGGCATCGGCCTTTCCATCGCGCGCTCGATCTCCGAGGGGCACCACGGCTCCATCCGCGCCATCGTGTACGACGGGAAGATCGCCTTCACCGCCGAGCTCAAATAAACGGCTTTTGGGCAAAAAAACGCTTCGCAGAACTTCTGCGAAGCGTTTTTCTTATCAAAGGCTTTTCTCCCCGCCCGTGACGGTCTCGATGGCGCAGGCGATAAACTTTTTCGCTGCGGGCGAGGCCTCCCTGAGCGACGGGACGGAGATGCCGAGCGTAACGAACTGCGGCGGGTCGAACGGGACCTCCGCCACCGTACCGCTCCACTTGCGCGAGATGAGCCGCTGGTTGAAGCTGACGCCGAGCCCCGCCTCGACCATGTTGTAGGTCGTGAAGCCGTCGCGCGTCGTAAAGCAGGTCTGCGGGTGCAGGTCATGCTGCTCGAGCAGGCGGTCCTGATCGGTGTCGTGATTCGGCGAGGTGTGGATGAACGGCTCGTCCTGCAAGCGCATAAGCGGAAAGGCATCCGCCTCTGCCAGCTCGTGCCCGCGCGGCAGCCACGCGACGAGCTCGTCACGAAAGACAGGCAGCCAGTCGTACTTGTCGCCGTGCATCTGCGCGCCGAAGCAGCAGTCGACCGAGCGCTCGTTCAGCCAGCGCGCCATCTCGAGGTTGCCGCCCTCCTGCATGCGCACGGTCACGCCCGGATAGCGGGCGCGGAACGCCGTCAGGATCTCTGGCATCCACAGGGCCGAAATGCTGTAATAGCAGCCGATCGTCAGCGAGCCCTTTGACACGCCGCCGATCTCCGCGCTGAGCTGCTCGGCGTTGTGGTGCGCGCGCACGACCTCGCGCAGCAGCGGCAGCATGAGCTTTCCGTTTTCCGTGAGCTGCACGCCCTTTTTGCTGCGAAGAAACAGCGGAAAGCCGAGCTCTTCTTCCAGCGTGCCGATCATGCGCGTCACGCCCGACTGCGTGTAGCCCAAAAGCTCCGCCGTGGCCGTCAGGCTACCGAGCTCTGCCGCGGCAAGGAACGCCTCGCATTTGACCGCTTCCATACGCCCTCCTATCCATGATTTTATATCATGTTTTTCATTTCAAATAACCGTTTGCGTCATGTTTTCTCTTATTCTACAATAGCAGTCAGAAACCGTCAATCCTGTTTTTGAAACGAGGTCTTTTTTCATGGAGCATCGTCTTTCTTTTTCCTGCGACTATCTTGAGGGCGCGCATCCCGCCATCCTGCAGCGCCTGTGCGAAACGAATTTTGCGCAGGCCGCTGGTTACGGCACGGATGAATACTGTGAATCCGCGCGCGAGAAGATCCGCGCCGCTTGCGGCGCGCCGAACGCGGAGATTCACTTCCTTGTCGGCGGCACACAGACGAACGCGACCGTCATCGACGCGCTGCTGCGCTCTTACGAGGGCGTGATCGCCGCGGACACGGGGCACATCAGCGTGCACGAGGCCGGCGCCATCGAGTTCGGCGGGCACAAGGTGCTCACGCTGCCGCAGGAGAACGGCAAGATCACCGCATCCCAAATCCGCGCACTGCTTGATCAGTACGAGGACGACGCGAACCGCGACCACACGGTCATGCCCGGGATGGTCTACCTCTCCCAGCCGACGGAGTACGGCACGCTCTATTCCAAAAAGGAGCTCGCGGCCATCAGCGCGCTCTGCCGCGAAAAGCGCCTGCCGCTCTATATCGACGGCGCACGCCTTGCCTACGCGCTCGCCTGTCCTGAAAACGACGTGACACTGCGCGACCTTGCCGCGCTGTGCGACATTTTCTACATCGGCGGCACGAAATGCGGCGCGCTGCTCGGCGAGGCGGTCGTCATTCCCCAGCCGGGGCTCATTCCACACTTTTTCACCATCATCAAGCAGCACGGCGCGCTGCTCGCCAAGGGACGGCTGCTCGGCATCCAGTTCGACACGCTCTTTACCGATGGGCTCTACGAGCGCATCGGCGCAGACGCCGTTCGCTACGCCGACGCTATCCGGCGCGCGATGGCGGAAAACGGCTATTTGCCCTGTTTCCCCTCCCCGACGAACCAGAGCTTCTGCATCGTCAGTGAGCAGCAGCGCAAAGAGCTCGCCGAGCGCGTGGACTTCTCCGTCTGGGAGCAATATGACGAGACGCACAGCATCATCCGCTTTGCCACAAGCTGGGCGACGCGGGAAGAGGATGTGAACGCGCTCTGTCGCATCCTGCGCAAGTGCAGCGCGCAGGAAAAGGCAGCGTCCTAAAATCAAAAAAGAGCTTTCTCCGATTTTCAGGAGAAAGCTCTTTTTATTTCATTGCGCTGCGCTCAGTTCTTTTTCATCATCTGTTCATCCTGCTGCAAAAGCTGCTGCGTGATGATATCGAGCTGCCGGTGCTTGGCCATGCGGTCGGCGATGTTGTTCTGCACCAGCTCCGTCTCCTGATGGCCGCGGAAGGACAGCTTAAGCAGAATCGGCGTCAGGATCGTGCCGCATACGACCGTGATGACGACCGGCGTCATCATCGCGGGCGACAGCACACCCATCGAAAGGCCGCGGTTGGCGACGATCAGCGCGACTTCGCCGCGGCAGGCCATGCCCACGCCGACCTGGATGCTCTCGCGCGTGGTGAACTGGCACGCCTTGGCGCCAAGGCCGCAGCCGAGGAGCTTCGAGATGATCGAAACAAGCAGCAGCAAAATCGAGAAGACGACCATGCCGCCCGTCAGACCCGTGATCTGCACATTGATACCGATGCTCGCGAAGAACACCGGCGTGAGCAGAAGATACCCGAGGGGGTTGTACTTCGTCTGGATGTAGGTGCCCTTGGGTGTGCACGCGACGGCAAGGCCCGCGGCGTAAGCGCCCGTGATATCAGCGACGCCGAAGAACTTCTCGGCGCAGTAGGCCATCACAAGGCACAGGACAAAGGCGAACACGGAGTTTCTGTGGCTGGCCCAACCGTGCTGACGCTTGAGCATCCAGCAGAAGATGCGGTTCGCGCCAAAGCCGACCACGAAGGCAAAGACGAAAAAGCCCACGATCTTGAGGAGCACCATGCCGATGCTCTCGTCACCGCCGGCAAGGCTGCAAACGAGCGTCAGGGCGATCAGGCCGAGCACATCGTCGATGAGCGCAGCGGCCAAAATCGTGTTGCCGACCTTGGTCTCGAGCTTTTTCATCTCCTTGAGCGTTTCGACTGTAATGCTCACGGACGTGGCCGTCAGGATGGTGCCGATGAAGATGTTTTCGATAAAGCCGGTGCTCTCGATGAGTCCCAGCTCATCTGCGCCCCATGCAAGCGCCGTGCCCATCAGGAACGGCACGATCACGCCGAGGACCGCGACCATGAAGCCCGCCTTGCCGCTGTGCTTGAGCTCGTTGACATCCGTGCCCATACCGGCGGAGAACATCAGCACGATGACACCAAGCTCGCTGAGCTGCTTGGTGAATTCCGTTTCCGAAAGAAGGCCAAGGCCCGCGGGGCTGAGCAAAAGGCCCGCGATCAGCGCGCCCACGACCTGCGGCATCTGAAACTTCTGCGCAATGAGGCCCAGAATCTTCGTGCTCAGCAGGATCAGCGCAAGATCCAGCAAAAAGTGATACGACATATTGATTTCCTCCCAAACTCTCTGATCTCTATCCAAATTCTTCCGTTTCATTTCGCGAGGCTCTATTCTAACTTCTTTTTTTCTTTTTTCAACAGTCAGAATCACCAAGGAAACGGAAGAATTCCTGCACAGCTCAGGCAAAATGCAATATATCTTTCATTTTTAACGTGAAATGTTTGCTTTGATTCCGTTTCCATAGCCGTTTTCACAAAAAGCAGCGCCAAATGCGGCGTTAAGAAGTCGTGAAATATGGACGATTCATTGAATTTCTCTATGATTTACAGGGATATCGTCTATATCGTCCACACATCGCGCACATTTTGTCGCTCACGCACATTTTGCATCTTTTCCTGCATTTTGCGCATTTTCGTCGCACAATGCGCCGTTTCTCCCCTTGCCGCAGCGGTGCGGGCGTGGTAAAATCGGCCTTGTGACATGAACAAAGGAAAGGACGAGCCATGAATCAGAAAGAACTCAATGAACTGCGCCGGCGCTTCCGGCTCGATAAGAATAATTTCAGCCGCGTGTACGGCTGCTATGTGAACTCCAACCGTGAGATCATTGCGTGGGTCGATACCTCGATGGGCCTCATGCGGCAGGAGGAGCAGGAGATGTACCTGGGCCTTCTCAAAAAGTCCCTCTCCGGCACGCTTGGCAAGAACCTCATCGACGTGGTGTTCTCCACGCAGCAGGTCGCTGACAGCGATGAACACCGCCTCTTGCAGACTCTTCGCCAGACAGAGCTCAAGGACCCCGCCTCGCGCGAAACGCTCTGCCGCCAAATCATCGACTGCATCGACATGGGCGAGACAAACTATCTCATCCTCCTCGCCGCCGACGCCTACGACGTGCCGCACCGCAGCAAGGATGACGAGATTCAGGCCGACGCGTCGAGTGAGGTCTTCAAGTACTTTGTCTGCTCCATCTGCCCCGTCAAGGCCCCGACGCTCGAACTGCGCTACGACCTTGACCAGAGCGAGTTTCACTCAAGCTCCACCGGCTACATCGCGACCTCGCCCGAGCTCGGCTTCCTCTACCCCGCGTTCGACAACCGCACGGCGAACATTTACAATGTGCTGTTCTACTCGAAAAATGCCGCGGAGATCCATCAGGAGGTCATCGACGCGCTGTTCCACGTCGACCCGCCGATGTCTGCCGAGGAGCAGAAAAACGCCTTTGGCTCGGCGCTTGCCGACGCGCTCGACAAGGATTGCAGCTACGATGTCGTCCAGTCCGTGCACGAGCAGATCAGAGCGCGCATCGAAGATCACAAGGAGAGTAAAGACCCCGAGCCGCTTGAAATGACGGCGGGCGACGTCGGCGGCATCCTCGCCAACAGCGGCGTGAACGACGAGCAGATCGCAGCGTTCCAGCGCGAGTGCGATGAGCAGTACGGCGAGAACGCCGCGCTGAACCCGAACAACATCATCGAGAGCAAGAAGTTTGAGATCACGACCCCCGAGGTCAAAATTTCCATTGCACCGGAGAACAGCTATATGATCGAAGCGCGCGTCATCAATGGCCGCAAATACCTCCTCATCCCCGCCGACGACGGCGTGGAGGTCAACGGCATCGGCGTGAACATCCCGGGTCTTGCAAAAGAGGAATAAAAAAGGAGAGAAGCCGCGGCTTCTCTCCTTCTCTTTTTGACCATTTACGCCTTGCTCTTGTAGAGGTCAGCGATGATGTCGGCGCACTTGTCGATGCCGAGCTCGCCGCTGTCGAGCGTGATGTGGTAATTCTGCGCGTAGCCCCACTTCATATTCGTGTAGAAGCGGTGATAGGCCGCGCGGCGCTTGTCCTTGTCGCGCAGGCGCTGCTCGGGCGACTGCTCGCGCTCGCCGTAGACCTCGACGATGCGCTTGGCGCGGAACGCCATATCCGCGTGGATAAAGACCTTGAGGCACTTGGCCTTGTCCTGCAAAATGTAGTCCGCGCAGCGGCCGACGATGACACAGGGGCCCTTTTCGGCAAGCTCGCTGATGACGCGGCACTGAATTTCCCATAGGATGTCCTCGTTCGTCGGGCCGAACGCGCGGTTCGAGAGCGCTGAGGACAGAAAGCCGCCGGGTGTGTACTCGCCCGCCTCCTTGACATAATTTTCTGTAAAGCCGCTCTCCTCGGCGATCTTCTGGATGAGCTCTGAGTCATAGCAGGGGATGCCGAGCTGCTCTGCAACCTTTTTGCCGACCGTGCGGCCGCCGCTGCCGAATTCACGGCTGATGGTGATAATATGATTCATAATACAGTTGCTCCTTCCGTATTGAGTTCCCGATACGTTTTTACAATCATACCCGCCGCGATGACGAAAGTCAACACATCCGACACCGGCATGGAGTACAGCACGCCGTCAAGGCCGAAAAAGCGCGGCAGCAGCAGTGCAAAGCCCACGCCGAACACGACCTCGCGCACCATGGAGAGCATCGTGGATGAGAACGCCTTGCCCACGGCCTGCAAAAAGATGAAGCAGGCCTTGTTCACGCAGGCGAGCACCATCATGCAGAGGTAGGTGCGAAACGCTTTAATTGCAAAGTCCGTGTAGTAGCTGCTCTCGTTCGCCGCGCCGAAGACGGCGATGAGCTGACGCGGGAAGCCCTCGGCCAGAACGAGCGCGACGGCGCCGACGATCGCCTCACAGAGCAGGAGCTTTGTAAAGAGCTCACGCACGCGCGTCTTTTTCCCCGCGCCCATGTTGTAACCTACGACGGGAATGCAGCCCGCCGCCATGCCGACGACGATGGAAATGACGATCTGGAAGAACTTCATCACAATGCCGACGACGGCCATCGGGATCTGCGCGTACTGCTTCTGCGAGAATATCTCATCCAGCGCGCCGTACTTGCGCAGCATGTTGTTGATGGCCGCCATCGCCGCGACAAGGCTAATTTGTGACAAAAAGCTCGTGATGCCGAGCGTCAGCATCCGGGTACAGAGGCTTGCGTGCAGGCGGAAGTCGCCCTTCCCCGGCTTGACGGTCTTCATGCGGCAGAGATACCACACCGCAAGCGCCGCCGTGACGATCTGGCCCAACACGGTGGCGACCGACGCGCCCATCATGCCCCACCTACATTCAAAGATGAAGATGGGGTCTAAAATGATGTTGAGCATCGCGCCCGCGAGCGTGGAGATCATGGCGAACCGCGGGTTGCCGTCGGCACGGATGACAGGGTTCATCGCCTGACCGAACATATAAAACGGGATGCCGAGCGAGATATAGAAGAAATACTCCTGCGCGTAATGAAAGGTCTCCTCGTTCACCGTGCCGCCGAACATCGAGATGATAGCGTCGGCGAAGATGAGGTACAGCGCCGTGAGCACAAGGCTGCTCGCGACCGACAATACGACCGCGCTGCCGACGCTCTTTCTTGCCTCTCCCACTTCGCCCTTGCCGAGTGAAATGCTGACGAACGCGCAGCAGCCGTCGCCGATCATCACGGCGATGGCGAGCGCCACGACCGTGAGCGGAAAGACGACGGTGTTTGCCGCGTTGCCGTAGGAACCGAGGTAGCTTGCGTTGGCGATGAAGATCTGGTCGACGATGTTATAGAGCGCGCCGACGAGCAGCGAGATGATGCACGGGACGGCGTAGCGCCGCATGAGCTTCCCCACGCGCTCCGTCCCCAAAAACTGGTTTGTGTTTTCCATGGTGGTCTTCCTCCTGAACACAAAAAATAAGAGATGCGTTCTGCCGGATCAATCCGGACTTACGCATCTCTGCTGCACGATTTGAATATGAAGTTGTCCTCTCCCTCCTTTTGCCGTAAAAAAGCGTGCGGCGTTTCTGCAACCGGATTTACGCAGAAACGCCACACGCTGTGAATTGATTTTATCAAATTGTTTCGAGCATTTCAAATGTTTTTTGCGGCACGGGCCGCAAATTTTTATTTAGTCCTGCTCCATGAAGCTGCGGATATAGGCGATCAGCATCTTCGCCGTGCCCTCAAAGCCGAGCACATCGCTCTTGACGGTCATGTCGTAGCCGCGGGCGTCGCCCCACTTTGTCTCGCAGTAGTAGTTGTGGTAGGACTTTCTGGAGCGGTCGACCTCTTTGATTTCCTCGATGGCTTCTTCGGCAGATAACCCCTTCTTTTCCATCACACGGCCGACTTTGGCCTGCTGGTTGCCGCAGATGAAAATGCTCAGCATATTGGGGTTGCCCTTGAGCACCTGGTCGCTGCAGCGGCCGATGATGAGGAAGCTCTCGCCATTTGCCGCCTTGTCACGCAGCATGGCGAACGTCTTTTCCGCCACGTTGACTTCAAGAGAATTGGAATACTTGCCAATGCGGCGCGAGGCAAAGAAGTTGACGGGCTTTTCGTCCATCTTGCGGATCATTTCCCCGCTGTAGCCTTCGGAAACGATCTCCTTTTCGATGGAGTCCTTGTCATAGAGCTTGATACCGAGCTCTTGCGCGATCATGTCGGCAATGTAATGGCCGCCGCTGCCGTGCTCGCGGCCAAGGGTGATGATGATCTGGTTTTTCATGGGATCGCACTCCTTTCCTTTTTCCGTTTACAGATAGCGCAGGAATAAGTAGGCCGTGGACACTGCCATGACAATGATCGTCGCAGGCACACAGTACTTGCAGTAGCGGCCCCAGCCGATGGGATAGCCGCCCTTGGCCGAAGCCGAAGTGCCGACGACGTTGGCGCTCGCGCCGATGGGCGTCGCATTGCCGCCGAGGTCCGTGCCGAGCGAAAGCGCCCAGGCAAGCACGCCGATATCCATGCCCTCTGTCGCGGCGATGGCGCGGATGACAGGGATCATAGTCGCGGCAAAGGGGATATTGTCGACAAAGGCGCTCGTGATGGCCGAGAGCCACAGAATGACGATCACAATAACCGCGATATTGCCCTCACTGACCGAGGTGATGAAGTTCGCGATCATGTTGAGCACGCCTGTCTTTTCAAGGCCCGCCACGGAAACGAACAAGCCGATGAAAAAGAGCAGCGTCTTATAGTCCACGCCCTTAATGATTTCTATAACAGATTTTTTGCCGCTGGTCAAGCCCAAAACGATCAGCGTCAGAATCGCGACGATCACGCCGATGCACGCGACGGAAAGCTCCGTCTGCGCGTGCGTGATGAGCAGCACGACCGCCAGCAGGAAAACGCCTGCGCTCGCAAGAAATGCCTTCTTGTTCGTGATGGCCGTCGAAGGCTCGGGACAGGTGACGGGGCCGCCGTTGGCATGCTCGGCGCGCTCAAGTTCCTTGCGGAAGCAGAGCGTGAAGTAAATGAGCATGAACACAAAGCAGATCGCCACGACCGCGCCGGTATTTTCGATGAAGTCGAAGAATGTGTAGCCGAGCGAGGTGCCGATGATGATGTTCGGCGGGTCGCCGCACATCGTGGCCGCGCCGCCGAGGTTCGCGCAGAAAATTTCAGACAGGATCATCGGCACGGGGTCGAATTTCATCGTCTGCGCCAGTTCGAGCGTGACGGTGGCGAGAAACAG
>ERZ825525.1716-NODE-1716-length-16970-cov-5.500148_pt1 | contig 16970 bp, 15 predicted proteins | sample MGYA00519930_ERZ825525 | MGnify/ENA primary metagenome ERZ825525 (study PRJEB31778, sample SAMEA3449203) | human gut metagenome | biome: human gut; feature: human-associated habitat; material: faeces | place: United Kingdom | collected 2010/2012 ... | reverse complement strand
TGCAGGACGCGGCCTCCCGCAATCTTCTGCGCACTGCCGGATATCTTTTTTCCGTCCACGGCGATATCGCAGGTGCGGTTTTTCTGCGCCGGGATACCAAGGGCATTCAGTGCCCGGATGACCGGCTCCAGGCAGCGGTCGTAGTCAAGCGGCCCCGTCTGGTCGGATATGAGCGTATAGTTGAGGTTTCCAAGGTCATGATAGACTGTCCCGCCGCCGGACATGCGGCGCACGACGGGAATCCCCCTGTCCAAAAGCGCGCGCACATGCACCTCGCGGCAGATATTCTGATAGCACCCGACAACGACCGCAGGCCGGTTACGCCACAGCAACAGCACGTCCCCCTCGCGGTAAGTGCGGAACACATAGTCCTCAAACGCCTGATTAAAAAACGGGTCATGTGATGTTGTTTCAATTTGAATCATGCGGAAATCCTTCTGTTTCTGATTTCTTTTCTTATCTTATCACAGCTATCCACAAAAAACAACAAAAAGCTGAAGCTGCCTCTGCCGGCTTTTCTTGGAAGCGTGACGCCTTGGGTACAGGATAATCAGTCAGATCACATACTCATCCGCCGCATCGGCGGTGGTCAGGCTGGAGAGAGGGACGGCATCAAGGCAGGCGGCAATTCTCTCGTCGAGTTGGTTCCAGACAGCGGACAGGCCGGAGGACACTTCGCAGCGCGTAAGCTGCGCGTTCGCGCCGAGGCAGGACAAAGAACCGTCCGCCGCGCGGATGATCTCGCCGACAGAATAATCGGACGGCTCGCGCGTCAGGCGGTAGCCGCCGCCTTTGCCGTGCGTTCCTTCGACCAGTCCCTGCTCCGTCAGCGTGCGCAGGATGCGCTCAAGATATTTCTGCGACAGTTCCTGCCGCTCGGCAATCTGCCGCACAGGGACGAAGCCGCCGCGATGCTCCGCCAGATCCAGCAGAATCAGAACGGCATAGCGGCCCATGGATGAAATCAGCATGCGGCATCCTCCCTTGCAATGATGCCGCCGCCAAGAACCGTATCGCCGTCATAGAGCACGGCGGACTGGCCCGGCGTGATGGCGCGCAGCGGCTCGTCGAAGACGAGGCGCACACCGTGTGCCCCTGCCGGATAGACCGTGCAGGGCTGCTCCGGCTGACGGTAGCGCGTTTTCGCACTGCACCGGAACGGAAGCGCGGGTGCTTCACCGGAGATCCAGTGCATGCCGGGAACGAAGCACGCTCTTGTAAACAGCGCCTCGTTCGGGCCGACGACGACGGCGTTCTGCTCCGGAAGAATCCTCACGACATAAATCTTGCCGTCTGATGGCATACGAAGCCCGCGGCGCTGACCGACGGTGTAGTGGATAATGCCGCGGTGCGTGCCGATAACATTGCCGTTCAGGTCAAGGAATGGCCCCGGCTCCGGCGTTTTGCCGGTACGGTTTTCAATGACCTTTGCGTAATCGCCGTCCGGGACAAAGCAGATGTCCTGACTGTCGTGCTTGCGGGCGTTCACGAAGTGCTGCTCCTCGGCGATGGCGCGCACCTCGCTCTTGTGCAGCCCGCCCAGCGGCAGACGGACGTGAGCCAGCTGCTCCTGCGTGAGGTTGTAGAGTACATAGCTCTGGTCCTTGCCCTCGTCCAGCCCCTTTTTCAGCAGCCAGCGGCCGGTGGCCTCGTCCTGCTCCACCCGGGCGTAGTGGCCCGTGACCACATAGTCCAGCCCGTGGGCCTCGGCCCAGCGGAGCAGATGGTCGAACTTCATATACTTGTTGCAGTCGATGCAGGGATTGGGCGTGCCGCCGGCCTCGTAGACCCGGATGAACTTGTCGATGATCTTCTCCTGAAAATCGGCGGTGAAGTCCAGCACCTCGTAGGGGATGTCCATCGCATAGGCCACCTCGGCGGCGTCCTCGATGTCCCGCTCGGAGCAGCAGGTGTGCAGCCCCTCGGTGTCCACGGCCTCGTTGCGGGTGAGGCGCATGGTGATGCCGGTGCAGTCGAAGCCGTCCCGCTGCATGAGCCATGCCGCCACCGAGCTATCCACACCGCCGCTCATGGCGATGAGGGCACCGGGGCGGCGGGAAGTGTTCTGTGTTTCTGTCATTCTGTTCCTCTTCTGTTATAACATACTAAAACAGTAGTATAATACTACCGCAGCTTCTTTCTCTTGTCAAGACGCAGAAAATTGAGCCGCCGCTGCCAGCAGCGCGTCTTTTTCGTTGGGTGTCTGCCCGGTGATGACAGCCTCCAGCAGGGCATTCAGCACCTGCCGCAGACCCGGGCCGGGTCTGACCCCCGCCGCCATCAGGTCACGGCCATTCACGGCCAGCTGGCTCACCCGGCAGCAGGCATTTTCCGCTGTCAGCCGCTCCGCCTCGGCCTGCAGGGCAGCAAAGGCCCCGGTCTGTTCCGGATGCCGGGCACTGCAAAGGGCGGTCAGGCGTTGGATCGTCGGCAGCTCATAGCGGCCTAAAAGACGTTTGGCCATAAGTGTCTGGTCGGAGCCGGGCGTACCGGGAGCTTCCTCTTCGGACACGGTTCGGGCCATTCCATCGCCCGCCCTACTGCCTGCGGCAGCAGGGTCCCACCCCAGCGGACGGTCCTCGGAGAAACTCCCGACCCGCAGGCAAGGGTGGCAGACAGGTAACCGTCATTCAGAAAAAACAGTATGCTCTGGATGCCGGCACCTGCGCAAAATACGCTTTTCATGTTGGTTTTCTCCATGAATTTTGTAACGCGGCCCAAGGTGGTGCCCCCGGTTTGCCGCGGGATGATAGCTTACTTTACGATCTGCTCCGAAAGGGCACGCAGTTCGCGGCACTCGGCCTCGATGTCCTTTGCGGCAAAGATAGCACTTACCAGCGCCACACCGTCCACGCCGGTGCCCTTGAGCTGCAGGATGTTCTCCTTGTGGATGCCGCCAATGGCCACCACCGGCACATCCACGGCATTGCAGATGTCCAGCAGGGTCTGCCGGGGCATCTCGCTCACGTCCGTCTTGGTGTGGGTGGCAAATACCGCGCCTACGCCAAGGTAGTCCGCGCCGTGCGCCACAGCGTCCAGCGCTTCCTGTACCGTGTGGGCGGATACGCCGATCATCACGCCCTCGCCCACGCGCTGGCGCACCTGTGCGGCGGCCATATCGTCCTGCCCCACATGGATGCCCTCGGCGTGGCACTGCAAGGCCACCTCCACGTTATCGTTGATGAACAGCGGCACGCCGTACTGCTGGCACAGGGTGTGGATCTGGATGGCTTCCTGTAAAAAATCCGCGTCGCCCAGCTGCTTTTCCCGCAGCTGCACACAGGTAGCACCGCCCTTCAGGGCGCTTTCCACCTGCTGATACAACGTCTGCTCGCCCACCCATGCACGGTCGGTCACCGCGTACAGGAGCATGGTGTGTTTATCGCACTTCATAGTTTGCGCCTTTCTCCAGCTGTTCGGGGGTCATGTTGTAAATGGCATCAATGATGTAATTGCGGTAGGTAGCGTTGCCGTCCTGCGGAGTGAGCCGCTGGTGGGCGACCTCGCCCGCCAGACCCATGGCGCATACCGCCGCAGCGGCAGCTTCCAGCGGGTGGCCGGGGTTGGCGGTGACAAAAGCCGCCGTCAGGGCAGAAAGCTGACAGCCTGTGCCGGTGATGCTGCTCATCATGGCGTTGCCGTTGCGGATGCAGTAGGCTTTTTGTGCATCGGCTACGATGTCGATAGCACCGGTAATGGCTACCACCGCGCCGGTGCGGGCGGCAAAGGCCTTGGCAAAGGCTACAGCGTTGTCCAGATTTTCCTCGGTCACCTTGTCGGCTACGTCTGCATCCACGCCCTTAGTAGTGCCCGCGCCGGAGGCAAGGGTCTTGATCTCCGAGATGTTGCCACGGATCACCGTGAACTGCACCTCCCGCAGCAGGCGGAAGGCGGTGTCGGTGCGCAGACGGGAAGCACCGGCACCCACCGGATCCAGCACCACGGGGTGTCCCAGCTGATTGGCCTTTTTGCCCGCCAGCAGCATACTGGTGACGGTGCGGCTGTTCAGCGTGCCGATGTTGATATTCAGTCCGCCACAGATGGCGGTGATCTCCTCCACCTCGGCGGCATCATCGGCCATGATGGGGGAGGCACCGCAGGCCAGCACCATGTTGGCGCAGTCGTTCACGGTGACGTAGTTGGTGATGTTGTGGATGAGAGGGCTGCGGCTGCGCAGGTTCTCAAAGGCGGTTTTGAGCATTCCCGGCACCTCCGCTCAGGAAAGGCTGTTCTGCATGGAGCGCAGAGCGCCGGAGCGCTGCAGGCTGAACACCACCGCACCGGCGATCACCGCACCCACGGCGGTGGAGATAAGGAAGGGCACGATGTAGGCGTAGAAAGCGATGTCCGCAGCGCTCTTGCCCATCAGGAAGATGGCCACGGGCCATGCGCACAGGCCGCCCAGAATGCTGGTGCCGAACACCTCACCCACCACGGTGGCGATCAGGTTTTTGGTCTTGTGGTATGCAAGGCCGCACAGCAGTGCACCGAACATACTGCCCGGGAAAGCCATCAGGCTGCCCAGACCCAGCAGGTTGCGCAGCAGGGAAGCCACAAAGGCTACACCGACGCCCCACCAGGGCCCCAGCAGAACGGCGCACAGCACATTGACCATGTGCTGCACCGGGGCGCACTTGCTGCCGAACATGGGAAAGCTGAATACGCTGCCCACCACGCACAGGGCACAGAACATACCGGCGAGGGCAAGCTTTTTGACAGAGAGATTTTTCATGATAAATTGGCTCCTTTTCAACCATCTGCGGCAGCGCAGGATGAATACCGGCGCTCCCGCAACAAAACAGCCCGTGCCCGCCACAAGGCGGGAACAGGTACGGAAGGTGCGGTCGAAACTTACTGGTTTCCTCTCACGCCGGAACACGGCTTCCCATCGCTGCATTCATCCAAGGCTCAGGGCGCTCCCCCTCAGCCGGCTGCGGAACCTCCGCAGAGGTACAAAAAAACAGGAGGAGCCCGGCGCGGCTCCTCCTGCAAAAAATCATAAAGGGTATGACTTCCTACGGCGGCATTATCCGCATCAGGTAAAAGGGTCGAAGCTTGCTATACTTCCTCTCAGCCCGCTGCACGAGCTCCCCTGTGTTTGATTGTGACTGTATTCTACACCTCTTTCCCCAAAAATGCAAGAGGGAAGGGGACGATTTGGAATGCGCAGAGCAACGCGGAGCGCATTATCAATCGTTAAGCTGTTAAAATATTTTCATTGTAAACCAAAGCCGCCGTGCAGAGTGCTGCGCGGCGGCTTTGGTCACAGAAAGGAGAATAATATGAAAAAGCAGAGAAAGTCGGTTTAACCCATGGTCACCTGCACCGTTACCTCAGCACCGGCGGCAGCCAGCGGCAGTACATTGCCGGAGATGGTCTTGCCGTCCACGGTAACGGCCTTGATGCCGTGCTGCACCCCGGCGGCGTTATCCACCGTAATGTGGTACACAGCACCGCGGAAGCGGCGGGTCACGGTGAAGCCGGACAGGGTGTGGGGAATGCAGGGGTCTACCTTCAGGCCGTCCAAGGTGGGTTGGATGCCCAGAATGTACTGGCTGATATTGAAGAAGGTCCATGCCGCCGTGCCGGTCAGCCAGCTGTTTTTGGCTTCGCCGAAGGTGGGGGCGTCCTTACCGGCTACCATCTGGCTGTAAACGTAGGGTTCGGTGCGGTGGATCTCGGAGATGTCCTCGATATAGGCGGGGCAGGTCTTGCGGTACACCGCAAAGGCGCGGTCGCCGTGACCGAGCGTTGCCTCGGCGCAGCTGATCCACGGGTTGTTGTGGCAGAAGATACCGGCGTTCTCCTTGTATCCCGGAGGATAGCTGGAGATCTCGCCCAGATTCAGCTGATAGCTGGTGTAGGCGGGCTGCAGCAGCACCACGCCGTATTTGGTGTCCAGACGCTCCTCCACGCTGGCAAGCGCTTGCGCGGCCTGTCCGCTCTCCTTGCCAATGCCAGCCATGACGCACATACCCTGCGGCTCAATGAAGATCTGACCCTCGGTGCACTCCTTGCTGCCGACGGGCTTGCCGAAAGCATCGTAGGCACGGCGGAACCATGCGCCGTCCCAACCGGCGGTCAGGGTAGCCTGCTCCACGGCATCAATGTGCTTGCGGGCGGCAGCGGCCTCCTCGGTCAGATTCAAATGGTCGCACAGTTGGGCGTATTCGTGGCCGTACTTGACGAACATACCGGCAATGAATACGCTTTCGGCCACGGGACCCTCGCTGGGGCCGGTGATCTGGAAGCTCTCGCCCGGGTGCTCGGAGAAGCAGTTCAGGTTCAGGCAGTCGTTCCAGTCGGCGCGGCCGATCAGCGGCAGGCCGTGGGGACCCAGATGGGTGCAGGTAAAGTTGAAGCTGCGGCGCAGGTGCTCCATCAGGGGCTGTGCCTTGGTGGCGTCGTTATCAAAGGGCACCTGCTCTTCTAGAATGGACCAGTCGCCGGTCTCCCGCAGGTAGGCAGCAGTACCGGCAATGAGCCACAGCGGGTCATCGTTGAAGCCGGTGCCGATATCCCGGTTGCCCTTTTTGGTCAGGGGCTGGTACTGGTGGTAGGCGCTGCCGTCCTCAAACTGGGTGGCGGCGATATCCAAAATGCGCTCCCGGGCGCGGGAGGGGATGATGTGCACAAAGCCCAGCAGATCCTGACAGCTGTCCCGGAAGCCCATGCCGCGTCCGGTACCGCTTTCAAAGTAGCTGGCAGAGCGGCTCATATTAAAGGTGACCATGCACTGGTACTGGTGCCAGATGTTGACCATGCGGTTCAGCTTTTCCTCGCCGGAGTCCAGATGGTAGGTGGACAGCAGCTGCTCCCAGTGGGTGCGCAGGGCGGCGCGGGCGGCATCGACCTGTGCATCCGTAGCGTAGCGCTCCATCATGGCATGGGCGCGGGTCTTGTTGATGACGCCCGGTGCAATGAACTTTTCCTGCTGCGGGTTCTCAATGTAACCCAGACCGAACAGGATGCTGCGGCTCTCGCCGGGGGCGAGGGTCAGGTGGATGTGCAGTGCACCCACCGGTGCCCAGCCGTGGGCAATGCTGCCGGAGCAGTGCCCGGCGCGGACGGCCTGCGGGTCTGCCGGGCCGCCGTACACGCCGCAGAAGGCATCCCGGGTGGTGTCAAAGCTGTCCACCGGGCAGTTTGCCCAGAACACGGCGTAGTGGTCGCGGCGCTCGCGGTACTCGGTCTTGTGGTAGATGACGCTGCCCTCTACCTCCACCTCACCGGTGGAGAAGTTGCGCTGGAAGTTGGAGCTGTCATCCACAGCGTCCCACAGGCAGAACTCCACATAGCTGAACAGATCCAGCTCCTTGACGATGGTGCTGCCGTTGCACACGGTCACCCGGTCCAGCTCACAGGCATCGCCCTTGGGGACGAACAGCTCCTGCCGAGCGGTCACGCCGTCCTTTTTGCCCTCCAAAATGGTGTAGCCCAGACCGTGGCGGCAGCTGTAACTGTCCAGCGGGGTCTTGGTGGGCTGCCAGCCCGGGTTCCAAACGGTGTCGCCGTCCTTGATGTAGATCCGGTGGCCGTCCATGTCCAGCGGGGAGTTGTTGTAGCGGTAGCGGGTCAGGCGGCGCATCCGGGCGTCCCGGTAAAAGCTGTAACCGCCCGCCGTGTTGGAGACCAGACTGAAGAAGTCCTCGCTGCCAAGGTAGTTGATCCACGGCAGGGGCGTCTGCGGGGTGGTGATGACGTACTCTTTATTCTGGTCATCAAAATATCCGAACTTCATAATGCTTCCTCCTTAAAACTGCGCCTTGTCGGGCGGGCAGTGCGTCGATGGGCGAAAACGATTAAGACGTTGCGAAAGAAGCAATCTCATCACGCTAAGCATACCGTATCCCACCCAAAAATGCAAGAGCTTTTTGCAAAAATCTCGGCGGAAATTTTAAAATAATCTGCGCAGCCCCGGCGGTTTTCGACGGCTTTCGGTGCTGCGCATACCGGTGAAAGACAGAACGAAGAACCTGAAACCCCATTTTAAAAGTAATATATACATACGGCCTTTGACACCGAAAATCATAACGAAACTGCAACGAAAATTTTTCTATTTTAATCGAAATGTAACGAAAGTGAATCGAAGTGCACAATTATTACAGGTGGAATTGAAACGAAATGCCAAAAGTGATGCAGCTGAGCTAAAACTTTTACGTTTTCGCTTGATTTTTGGTACAGAATGCGATATATTGAGATTGCGAAAACGATTAAGGAACTCGCGAGAAACATTCCGCAGCTCCTTTCCTTGGAAGGAGGCCATAAGATGCCGTCCCTGAAGGATCTGGCAAAAGAGTGCGGCGTATCCGTCGCAACTGTCAGTAAGGCGCTGAACAACCAGCCGGACATCGCACCGGCCACGCGGGAACGCATCCGTGCAGCGGCTCGCCGCGTAGGGTATCTGCCCAACGCAGCAGCCCGGGCGCTGAAAACCAACCGTACTTACAACCTTGGCGTTCTGTTCGTAGATGAAAAGCAGAGCGGCCTGACCCACGAGTACTTCTCCGCAGTGCTGGACAGCTTCAAGGTAGAAGCAGAAAAGCGCGGCTATGATATCACCTTCATCAACCACAACATCAGCGGCAAGTCCATGAGCTATCTGGAACATTGCCACTACCGGGGTGTGGACGGCGTGGTGATCGCCTGTGTGAACTTTTATGATCCACAGGTGGTGGAGCTGGTCAACGGCGATGTGCCGGTGGTGACCATCGACCATGTGTTCAACAACCGGATGGCGATCCTTTCAGACAACGTGGTGGGCACAAAGGCTCTGGTACAGCAGGCATGGGCCTGCGGACACCGGCGTATCGCCTTCATCCACGGCGAAAAGACCGCCGTTACCGAAAATCGCTTGGCAGGCTTCTATCAAGCCTGCGAGGAGCTGGGGCTGAAGGTGCCGGAGGAGTACGTCCGCTGCGGTGTGTACCACGATGTGGATCGCTGCGCAGAGGAGACCCGGGCGCTGCTGGCACTGCCGCAGCGGCCAACGTGCATCATCTTCCCGGATGACTTTTCCGCACTGGGCGGCTACAACGCCCTGAGCGAAGCGGGTCTGAACATCCCGGAGGACATCTCGGTGATGGGATACGATGGCATCTATCTCTCCCGGGTGGTCAAGCCCCCGCTGGTGACCTACCAGCAGAACACCAAATCCCTTGGCAGGCTGGCAGCGGATAAGCTGATCGAGCTGATCGAGCATCCGCGTGTGACCCTGCCGGAGCAGATCCGGGTGTCCGGCAAACTGCTGGACGGCGGCTCCGTCCGCATCCTTTAACAAAGGCCCACAACTCCCGGCGCGGAGTTTTTGAGTATGAATTTTTTAATTGGAAAACCATGAAGGAGGTTTACCCTTATGAAAAAGATCTCTCGTCGTAATTTCCTGCTCGCTTCCGGTGTCGTGACGATTGGTGCTGCCTTGGCAGCCTGTGGCGGCGGTTCCTCTAGCAGCACTGCTGCTTCCTCTGCGGCTCCCGCATCCTCCGCTGCTGCTTCTGCTCCGGCTGCTGCCGAGGGCAAGGTGCTGAACATCTGGTGCTGGAATGATGAGTTCCAGAGCCGCTTCAACGACTACTATCCCGAGGTCAAGGAGATCGCAGCCGACAAGTCCACCACCACCCTGAAGGACGGCACCACCGTGAAGTGGACTATCAACGCCAACGAGAACAACAACTACCAGAACAAGCTGGACGAGGCTCTGCTGAATCAGGACTCCGCTGCCGATGACGACAAGATCGACATCTTCCTGATCGAGGCTGACTACGCTCTGAAGTATGTGGACTCCGACTACGTTCTGGATGTCAAGAAGGATATCGGCCTGACCGATTCTGATCTGGCTGGCCAGTACCAGTACACCAAGGATATCGTTTCTGTGGACGGCAGCCAGCGCGGCACCACCTGGCAGGCTACCCCGGGTCTGTTCGCATACCGCCGCAGCATTGCCAAGGAGGTGCTGGGCACCGATGACCCCGCCGAAGTGCAGACCTACCTGTCCGACTGGGATAAGTTTAACGATGTAGCTGCCAAGGCTGCTGCCAAGGGCTACAAGATGCTGTCCGGCTTTGACGATGCATACCGCACCTTCTCCAACAACGTCTCCGCACCCTGGGTCACCGGCACCACCGTTACCGTGGACGAGAACCTGATGAAGTGGGTGGATCAGACCAAGGAGTACACCGACAAGGGCTACAACAACAAGTCCAGCCTGTGGGACAGCCAGTGGGCTTCCGATCAGGGCCCCACCGGTAAGGTGTTCGGCTTCTTCTACTCCACTTGGGGCATCAACTTCACCCTGCTGGGCAACTCTCTGGCAACTCCTACCGCTGAGGGCGGCAAGGAAGAGGTTGGCAACGGCATCTACGGCGACTACGCTGTGTGCGAAGGCCCTCAGCCCTACTACTGGGGCGGCACCTGGATCTGCGGCGCAGCCGGCAGCGACAACCTTGAGACCATCAAGGACGTTATGCTGAAGCTGACCTGCGATGAAGCCATCATGAAGCAGATCACCATGGATACGCAGGACTACACCAACAACGAGAAGGCCATGGAAGAAATCGCCAAGAGCGATTACAAGTCCGACTTCCTCGGCGGCCAGAACCACATCGCTCTGTTTGCAGAGGCTGCAACCAAGATCGATATGTCCAACGCCGGCCCGTACGATCAGGGCCTGAACGAGAGCTTCCAGAACGCTTTCAAGGATTACTTCACCGGCAACGTGGAGGAGGATGCCGCCAAGGCAAACTTCGAGACCGCCATCAAGGAGAAGTACCCCGAGCTGACCGACGTGGTCTGGCCCGCATAAGCGGTTTTACTCCGAACTGAAAATTGAAGCAAAGGGGCGGGCGGCGTATCTCGCCCGCCCCTTTGGTTTTGCTGTGACCCGGCAGGAGGGAGATCTCATGGGAGAAAAAACAAAGAAGAAAGGGTCGATCAGCTACGCGAAATGGGGCTATATCTTCATTGCACCGTTCTTTATCATCTTCGCGGTATTCCAGCTGATCCCTCTGGCATCCACCATCTATTACAGCTTTTTTGAGTATTACCGCAGCGGTCTGAAGATCATCGGACCCAACTTTGTGGGTCTGAAAAACTACATCACCCTGTTCGCGACCGATCTACCCAAGTATTTCAGCAACACGCTGATCCTGTGGATCATCGGTTTTATCCCGCAGATCGTCGTCTCGCTGCTGCTGGCGGCATGGTTCACCGACCTGCGGCTGAAGCTGAAAGGACAGACCTTCTTCAAGACGGTCATCTATATGCCCAACCTGATCATGGCCTCGGCCTTCGCAATGCTGTTCTTCGCCCTGTTCTCGGATAACGGCCCGGTGAACGCAGTGCTGCTGAGCATGGGCTGGATCAAGACCCCCATCAGCTTTTTGAATACCGTGTGGGGCAACCGTGGCCTTGTGGGCCTGATGAACTTCCTGATGTGGTTCGGCAACACCACCATCATGCTGATGGCAGCCATTATGGGCGTAGATCCCACCCTATACGAGGCTGCGGAGCTGGACGGCTGCACCCCGAACCAGATGTTCTGGAAGATCACCCTGCCCCTGATCCGTCCCATTCTGGTCTATGTGATGATCACCTCCATGATCGGCGGCCTGCAGATGTTCGATGTGCCGCAGATCCTGACCAACGGCAAGGGCGGCCCCGACCGAACCTCCACCACCATGATCATGTACCTGAACAACCACCTGTTCAGCAAGAACTACGGCATGGCCGGTGCAGTATCTGTGGTGCTGTTCCTTGTGTGTGCAGTGCTGTGCGTCGTCGTGTACTTCTCGCTGACCAAGGAAGATGACGGCCTGACCAAGGCCCAGCGCAAGGAACTGAAAGCAGCCAAAAAGGCTGCTGCCAAAGGAGGGAAATAAGTATGGCACATACGCCTAAAAACCAGTCCGAAAAGGCGATCTTGACCGCCCGCCGTGCGTGGTGCTATCTGGTGCTGGTGCTGATCAGCTTTCTGTGCCTGTTCTTCTTCTATGTGCTGATCATCAATTCCACCCGCACCCACTTCGAGATCCAGAAGGGCTTCTCGCTGATGCCGGGCAAATCCATCATCACAAACTTCCGCAATGTGCTTACGGACGCCAACATCCCTGTGGTAAGCGGCATCCGCAACAGCCTGCTGGTGTCTGCCTGCTCGGCAGCGCTCAGCGTTTACTTCTCGGCTCTGACGGCCTACGGCATCTACGCCTATAACTTCAAATTCAAAAAGGCCGCTTTTGCCCTGATCCTGCTCATCATGACCATGCCCACACAGGTGTCCGCACTGGGCTTTCTGCAGTTGATCTCCAAGATGGGCTTGAAAAACAGCTTCATCCCCCTGATCGTTCCCAGCATTGCAGCACCTACCGTGTTCTTCTTCATGAAGCAGTATCTGGACGCTTCCCTTCCCATGGAGATCGTGGAAGCCGCCCGCATTGACGGTGCAGGCGAGTTTTATACCTTTAATAAGATCGTGCTGCCCATCATGAAGCCGGCTCTGGCTGTACAGGCCATTTTCTCCTTCGTGGCAAGCTGGAACAACTACTTCATCCCGGCTCTGGTGCTGGACACCGCCGACAAAAAGACCCTGCCTATCCTCATCGCCCAGCTGCGCAGCGCGGACTTCCTGAAGTTCGATATGGGCAAGGTGTACATGATGGTGGCCATCGCCATTCTGCCGGTCATCATCGTCTACCTGCTGCTGTCCAAGTTCATCGTCCGCGGCGTTGCTCTTGGCGGCGTTAAAGGCTAAAATTGCGACCGCCGCCTGCGAGCAAAGACTTCCCCCGCTCCGGGGGAAGATGTCACGCAAGTGACAAAAAGGGGAGTACAGGGAGCAATTTTTGGCGCAGCGGTCTGCAAGACGCGAGACCCGCCCAAGGGTCGAAGCGGATGCAGGGCACCGCAAGAGGTTTTAAGCGAACAATAACACCTTCATTTCTCTGTTACAGCATAGCAAAGCCCCCGGGGGATACACCCTCGGGGGCTTTGTGCATTAGATCAAGATCCCATCGCAATGGTCGATCTCGTGCTGGATAATCTGCGCTGTCCAGCCGGTAAAGGTCTTGATGCGCAGCTTGCCGTCCATGGTCTGGTACTGCACCTTGATGCTCTGCCAGCGCTTTGTTTTCCGCACACCTTCCAGCGAAAGACAGCCCTCTTCGGCTTCGTACTGGCCGGACTTTTTCAGGATGACCGGGTTGAACAGCACTAAATACCCATCCTCAGCTTCCACCGCAATGATGCGCTTGCGCACGCCGATCATGTTGGCAGCCATGCCCACACAGCCGTCGGCGTGGGCGGTCAGGGTGTCCAGTAAGTCCCGCGCAACAGGGGCATCCTTCGGGGTGGCGGGGGCGGACTTCTGCGCCAGAAACAGCGGGTCGTGCATGATGGGCTGGATCATAGTAAAATCTCCTATTATTTTTCAGTTCTGCTTAAAAGGATGCCTGCCAGCAGCCCGGCGGCAGCCGGGAACACCCAGCCAAAGCCCAGTGCCGCCAGTGGCAGGGCGTTTGCAAGGGCAGAAAGTGCGCCAAGCGGCAGCGCGGCGGCAATGCTCTGCACGGCGGTGCAGCCAATGCACAGCGGGTAGACCCGGCGGCGCTGCTCCAGCCCGGGCACGAAGGAAAGCGCGATCAGCACAATGGCTACCGGGTACAGCGCGTTGAGCACCGGGACGGACAGACGCAGGATCTCTGCCAGCCCCAGATTTGCGATCAGCATACTGGCAGCGGCAAAAAAGGCGGCAAGAGCAGGGTAGGGGATGCGGGGCAGCAGGGTGTGGAAATACTCTCCCACACAGGCGATCAGCCCCACACAGGTGTTGAAGCAGGCCAGCATAAAGATGGCCGCAAGGAGCACCAGCCCCGCTTTACCGAACAGCCGCTCCGCCAGCACGGTCAGCACCTCGGCACCGGTGGCAAGACCGGGCACGGCGGCACCGGTCAACGCTCCGGCGTGCCCCAGCATGGCATAGACCGCCAGCAACAGCCCGCCTGCCACAAGACCGGCACGGATGGCACTGCGCTGCACGTCCGGCTCCCGGGCAACGCCCTGCGCCCGGATGTTCATGGCGATGACCGCGCCAAAGTTCAGTGCGGCAAGGGCGTCCATGGTCTGGTAACCGTACAATACGCCTTGTAAAATGACCGCTGAACTATACGCATCGGTGGGCGCACCGTACTGCGCCGCCAGCGGGTGCAGCAAACAGCCGCCGAACAGGATCAAAATCAGAACCAGCAGGCAGGGGCAGAGCAGCCTGCCCAGCCAGCGGGTGAGCCTGTCCGGGCGCAGCGCTACCAGAAAGGCCGCGCCGAAGAACAGCACGGAGTACCCCAGCTGCAGCCCGGCGCTGCTGCCCAGCAGCGGGGTGAGCATGGCAAACGAGGTGCTTGCGGTGCGCGGAATGGCCAGACACGGCCCGATGGACAGGTAGATCAAAATCATGAACACCTGCGCGAACACCGGATGCACCCGCCCGGCAAGCTTATCCAGACCGTCAGCCCGTGCCACCGCGATGACCCCTGCCACGGGCAGACCCACGGCACTGAGGGCAAGCCCCAGAAAGGCGGGCCAGAAGTTTACCCCCGCCTTTGCACCCAGATCGGGTGGGAAGATCAGGTTGCCCGCCCCGAAAAACATGGAAAATAACGTAAAACCGACAAGCAGCAGCTTGCGGCCCTTGAGCGCTTTTGTCAATACCGTCCTCTCTTTCCTGCGCCGGCGCAAAGATGCACCGTATACTGTACCCAGTTTACACTGGATGTAAATTCATGTCAAGCATACGACGGTTGAATAAAAGTATATACATTGAAAGCCGACCCGCCGCAGGTGGTGCACAGGTCATTCCCCTTTGCGGGACGGTATGGTATACTATACCTTATAATAGGAAGCGGAAGAGGGCAGTTTATGAAGCAGAACAAGCAGTTTTTCCGCCGTCTGCTGGCGGTGGCGTTCTGGCTGGCGTTCTGGCAGGCCGCAGCCATGGCCATCGGGCAGGAGGTGTTTCTGGTATCGCCGGTGCAGGCGCTGCGCACCTTAGTGCAGCTGCTGCCGAGGGCAGATTTCTGGCAGCGGGTGGGCTTCAGCTCCGGGCGCATTTTGCTGGGCTTTGTGCTGGGCGCAGTGGTCAGCGTGGTGCTGGCGGTGTGCGCCGCCCGGTGGAGCGCCGCCGATGCGCTGCTGGCTCCGGTGATGCAGCTGGTCAAGGCCACGCCGGTGGCAAGCTTTATCATTCTGGCGCTGGTCTGGGTGCGGGGCAGTGCGCTTTCGGTGCTTATCAGCTTTTTGATGGTGCTGCCGGTGCTGTACGGCGCGGTGCGCACCGGCATTGCCGGTGCAGACGTGCAGCTGCTGGAGATGGCAGCGGTGTTCCGTCTGCCGCCGGGTCGCCGCCTGCGGTCGATCTGGCTGCCTGCGGTGCTTCCGGCCTTCCGGCAGGGGTGCAGCGTGGCGCTGGGCATCTGCTGGAAAAGCGGTGTGGCAGCCGAGGTCATCGGCCTGCCCAACGGCAGCATCGGCGATGCGCTCTACCGCGCTAAGATCACCCTTTCCACCGGGGAGCTGTTTGCGTGGACCTTTGTCATCATCCTGCTGAGCGCAGGCTTTGAAAAGTTGTTCCTGCTTGCACTGGATAAAGCCGTGGGCGCAGTGCTGGGAGAGGAGGGGACAAAATGCTGAAGCTTCAACATCTGACAAAACAGTTCGGCGCAGCGCCGCTCTTCACCGACCTGTGCATGGAGGTGGATGCTCCCGTGGTGCTGTGGGCACCCAGCGGCTGGGGCAAGACCACCCTGCTGCGCATCCTGATGGGGCTGGAGCGCCCCACCACCGGCAGCGTGGAGGGCGTGGGCCGGGTGGCAGCGGTCTTTCAGGAAGACCGCCTTTGTCCCCAGCTGAACGCCGTGCAGAACGTCACCTTGGTGCTTCCGGGGGCAGAAAACCAGTACAAAGAGCAAATTATAAGCGATTTTCAACAACTTGGAATGAACATTGCAGCCTTGCAGCTGCCTGCTCGCAGGCTTTCCGGCGGGCAAAAGCGGCGGGTGGCGCTGCTGCGGGCGCTGTGGGCACCCAGCGACACCCTGCTATTGGACGAGCCCTTTACCGGCATGGACCCGGACACCTTGCAGCGGGCGGCGGCGCTGCTGCGGCAGCGCTGCGCGGGCAAGCCGGTGCTGCTGGCTACCCACGATGAAAGCGCCATCCGCGCCCTTGGCTGGCGGGTGGTGGAACTGGAAAAGCTGGGGACAAGAGCCAAAGCCTGAGAGGGCTTACAGCAGCTGGGCAAGGATGCTGTTCTGAACAATAAGCCCGGCGGGGGTCAGAGCGAGGGTACTGCCATCGAAGGTGGCATACCCGGCGCGGACACAGTTTTGAACAAAGGCCAGCTGTGCGGTGGAAAACTGCTTGCCGTATATGGCTTTGTAGGCTGCAAGGTCAAGCCCCTTGCGCAGCCGCAGCTGTAAGATCAGGTAGTCCTCTGCGCCGCAATTGCCGTCCATGATGGGCGCGGCGGCGTCCTGCAGAAAGGCGGCGGTGTCCGGTGCGTAGCAGAACCGCTTGCCGCCCATGCAGGAGTGCGCCGCAGGGCCAAGGCCAAGATAGTCGCCGCAGTCCCAGTAGATGAGGTTGTGCCTGCCCTCATAGCCCGGCTTTGCAAAGTTGGAGATCTCGTACTGGCGGTAGCCGTGGTGCTCCAGCTGCTCCACGGCGTAAAGGTAGAAATCGGCGGCTTCATCGCCGGTGGGCAGCCCCTCCGGCGGGTGCTTGCCGAAGGCAGAGTCCGGCTCTATCTTTAAAAGGTAGGCCGAGATATGGGTGGCACCGCCTTTTTCGATCAGTTCCAGTGTCTCGTCAAACTCGGCCTGCGTATAATGGGGCAGCGCCAGCATGATGTCGCCGCTGATGTTCTCGAACCCGGCGCGCCGGGCGGCGGCAAAGGCTGCCCGCGCCTGCTTGGCGCTGTGGGGACG
>ERZ825525.1715-NODE-1715-length-16971-cov-4.078565_pt1 | contig 16971 bp, 16 predicted proteins | sample MGYA00519930_ERZ825525 | MGnify/ENA primary metagenome ERZ825525 (study PRJEB31778, sample SAMEA3449203) | human gut metagenome | biome: human gut; feature: human-associated habitat; material: faeces | place: United Kingdom | collected 2010/2012 ... | reverse complement strand
TTCCCACATAGTAAAAAGGAAGCCCCGACGAATGTCGGGGCTTCTTTTTGTTTTTCAGCCTTGATTTTTACGATGCACGATCACAGAAGACGGTGACACGGGTCTTGCCGCCGTAGGTGCAGGTGTACAGCACCAGGGCGTAGCCGCTGTGTTCCACTTCCTCCACACTGTGGGGGTCAAGCACTTCGACCTTGTTCACGACGTACTCATTCACGATGCCGTCCATATCGGTGAAGGTAACGCTGTCCCCCGCTGTGAGGGAGGTCAGCTTGCCGAAATGGCTCTCGTAGTTGTGCGCCGCAATGACCAGATCATCGGTGCGGGAAGAGCCGAACTGGCGGCAGGGGGCGATCTTCAGGCGGGGGTAGCTCCACTCGCTCATCACCGGCAGGTCAATGCCGATGGCGGGGATGGAGATCTCACCCACATATTCGTTGCCGTCGACCTCCACCACCGGGAGTTCGGGGTCCAAGGGGCCGCTCTCTGCCTCCGGTTCCGGGGTCTCCACCTTCTGCTGAAGGTCGGCCACCACGGTCTGGGCCTCGGCACCGGCGTGGGCATCCTCGTAGCGGTTGTAGGCGTACAGGCCGCCCGCCGCCAGCAGGAGCACCACACCCAGCACGATGCAGACAAGCCCGGGGGATACTTTACGCATTCTTTTCACGTTTCTTGCTGCGCTCCATCAGATAGGCACCCACGGCCACCAGCATCAGACCGCTTGCCGTCAGAACAGGTATGGGCCAGTTCAGCTGACCGGTCTGGATCAGTTTGGGGCCTTCGGCCGGGCGGGCATCCGCCACCACGCTGGCCGGGGCGGTGGGCTCCGGTGCACTAGGGGTGGTGGTTTCAGTCACGGTCGGACGGGCATCTGCCGGGGCCGGGTTCTCCGGCGTGGCCGGAGTGGGCGGGGTGATGGGACCCGGGTCATACGGATCCGGGTAGTACGGGGTCTCGATGGCCTTGTAGCTGTTGTTGAAGGTGATGCTGCTCACCTTTTCATCCATCAGGTCGGCCTGTGTGTGCACGGCCATCCGGGCCACCAGCTTGTCGTTGTCCCACACCACGGAAACGCGCAGATAGTACACGGTTTCATCGTAGGTGCCGCGGGTGTTGACACCGGCGCGCTGGCGCACGGTGTAAACGTAATAGCCGGGCTTGGTGTAGTTGATGGGGCCAAAGCTGCCGGTCTCGCCGTCGGTGATCTCCAGAGTGGTCACCTCGGGCAGGGGCGCATTGTCCACAGCCTCAAGTTCCACAGTCAGTGTTTCCTTTGGGAGAGGTGTTTCCCCCGTGGACTGAATGGAAACCGGAAGCTCCTGCAGCTGTGTATGCTGGTCAGCCGCGGTGGCCGCAAATGCCGCCGGCTGACACAGGCAGAACCCCAACGCAAGCGTCAGGAGTGCTGCCGCGATTTTACGGAACCTCATTTCATCCTCTCCTTTATGAATCCGACGCGGACGGGATCATCCACGCCAGAAGAATGGTGCGTGCATCGGTAAACTCCGTTGAACAAGTGGACAGCGCCAGCACCTGAGCATCATCGCCCGCCGCTTTCATGGCGGCCAGCGTTTCGGTGTTCAGGTTCAGGGCGTTCTCCTGCGCAAAGGTGTACAACCCCTGCAGGTCGCTGTCCCAGCGCTGGGGCTGGAAGATCGCGCTCTCAGACGAAGGGACCAGCAGACATGCAAAGGTTTTAAGATCATAGGTGCGGTCGGGCAGGATCAGCACACCGGTGGTGTTCTCTGCAAAGAACTCTGCGTCCTTGTAGAGATCCAGATCACCGAACATCTTGCTCTCTTCCATGTGGTGACCATACAGCAGAGAGTAGGGGTCGGTGAAGTTCTTGTCGCAGTTCACATCCAAAAAGATGCTGCCTGCCAGCGAGAAATCACCGTAGACATCGGTGTTCACATAGGTAAAGTTGTCCTCGCCCTGTACCACAGGGTAGTCGATGGCGGTGTTGTCCAGTGTGACCCACGCGCAGACATCCGGGTTGATGCCCAGCAGCTCCTCAAAGCTTGCGCCGTTATCCGCGCCCGCCTTGGGCTTGAACTGCAAAAGCTCTGCCTGAACATTGTCTGCGGCGGCATACACCTGCGAGTTGTCCCACAGGGCATAGGCTGAATACGCCCCGGCGACCACCAGGAACAGCACGACCACCGCGCTCACCAGAAAGTCGGCTGCCCTCAACGCTTTTCTCTGCCAGTTGATACAGCCCACCTCCGGTTAAGCATTCTAATTGATTGGTTTTCGGATGGATACGCCCTCTCAGGCGCTGCGCGCCAGCTCTCCCAGAGGGAGAGCCTACGCATCTACACGGTCAGCTGCTGCAATCGGTCGGGCCACTTTTGCCTCTCCCCTTGGGAGAGGTGGCAGTGCGGAGCACTGACGGAGAGGGCGTGGACGCGAGCAATTACTCCTCGTCGCGGCGGCGCTTGTTCAGCATCAGGGCCACACCACCAATGGCAACAATGGCCAGCATTGCAATGTAAGGTGCATTGTCCAGCACAACGCCCATGTCGGGAGTACCCTGGTGGTCGTTGATAAAGGTATCAGTGGAGGCAGTTGCTTTGGTAGTACCAGCTGCAGTCATAGTGGCCTCAGTAAAGTTTGCATTGGAACCATCCTGCAGAGAGGTCGTATACTGCCAGTTATCCTTCTTATTCTCAACGATAGCATACTCAACATCAGAAGCGACATTGTTGAACTTAATCCACTGATTATGCTTCAGAGTAACAACATAAGTTTCGTCATAGCTCAGCTCAGTAACCTGCTCAGTCGTATCCTTCTTCACAATCGAAACATCATCTACGTCATTTGAGCTCTTGCTATCGACCAAAATGTTGCTATAAGTCTTACCTGTAGCCTTAGTAAACTTCACCTCGAAGGTAAATTTTTCACCAAGATCGCCAAAGCTCCCCTTCACAACCTTTTTTAAGGTCAGCTCGGAAATATTGTTATCGCCGTAGGTGTTCTTAAAAGCATCGGTATTATTTACCTTGTCAGACTGAGTAGCATTTTCTGCACCATTCTGGGTCTTATACATTGTAACGTAATACTTCCAAGAATTCTCTTTAATTGTCTTACCATCCGCATCAACGTCATGCGCAACAGTCACAACCATATACACTTCGCTCTGCTGGTAGGTAACAGCAGCATTTGTGCCAGCCTTCTCAGTAATCTTATACAGATACTTACCCGTACCAGTCGGAGTGCTCAAATTCAACTCAGCAGGAGTGACATTGAAAGCCTTAGAATCCGTCTTGGTTCCGACCATAGAATCGAACTTCACATCTTTAGTTGTAACATTCTCATGTGCAGCAGTGTACGGTGCATAGCCCTTAGAATCCTGCTTAATTGCCTTCACATAGTCAATCTGAAAGTAGAACGTTTCTTCAGGAGAAACGCCCTTCTTGACCTCATAGGTCTTATAAACAGGAATATTATCGTTAGCGTTCAGTCCAGTACTGCCCAAAAGCGGAGTGTTCGCTGTGGTTGCAGCTTCATCAGCGCCAGTTTCCGCAAACGCTGCGGTTGCGCCGACGGTGAGCATCATGGCGGCAGCCAGAACGCCCGCGAAGAATTTCTTCAGTTTCATTGTTATTCCTCCCTAGTAAGAAATAGTTCGTACTCCTGTGCCGCGGCCCAAACTCCGCGGTTCACAGGCAGGATGCCGGCAGCTTCTTCCGGCTTCCGTGGTATTACAAACTGCGTCGCCGCAGTAGTGTAATTACTTTTGCTTGCACATCCTCCAGCGGAACCGGGCCAAAGTCCCGGCTGTCCTCGGATTGTGTGCGGTAATCGCCCAGCACAAAAAAGCAGCCCTCCGGCACCGTGTAGGGGTACTCCAGCGCGTCTTTTGCGTAGGTGGGGTAGAGGATCTCACCGCTCTGCACCGCGCCGTTCACCACAAGGGTGCCGCTGTCGTCCAGAGCCACAAGGTCGCCCTCGCGCCCAAGGATGCGGCCCACCCGGAGCTTGCCGCCCTGGGTGTAGACCACAACGTCGTTTTTTGCGTAGGTTTTTTGCAGGCGGTAGCAGATGAGCAGGTCGCCATCCTTTACCGCGGGGAACATGCTGCTGCCCTTGGCCTGTGTGAGCAGGAACACCTGCGTGAACAGCACCCAGGCGCACAGCAGGATCACCACAATGCGGCCCAGCAGGCCGATAAAATCCTGCCGGTTCTCAGCGTCCAGCCTGCGGCGGCGCACCGCCTTTGCCCCCTGCTTCAGGGCTTCATTGTCCAGCGGGTGCATCGGAATGCGCCTCCTTTTGGGGGTCAGAGCTGTCAGATTCCGGGTTAAACCTCTCAGTCACGGCTGTCGCCGTGCCAGCTCCCCTAGTAGGGGAGCCCTTGGCAAAACTGTCAACTTTGGTGGGAGCCAGGTTTACGTTCCCGGGTTCACCACTGGCGGCGGTCGTTGTCGTTGCCCTATCAGGGGAGGTGGCAAAGCCGTCAGGCTTTGACGGAGAGGCTTCCAGCAGCACATTGTACCTTGTGCGCTCGGCGCGGATGGCGGCTTCGTACAGGGCGTAAAGCTCTTCCAGCTTCTTCCACATTGCCGCTTCGTCCACGCCGCCCAGCAGGTTCTTGCGGAATTTCACCGTCCGGAACCACTGGATGATCGCTTTCTGCTCCGGGCTGATACAGCTTTCCTCTGCACCGGCCAGCCGCTGGGGCGCTTTCTTCTTCGCCATGCGGTCAGCCCCCTTTAGTCATCTTCCTTACGGCGCTTGCGCAGCATCAACAGGGCAACGCCGCCAGCCACCACAGCAAGGATGACGATGTAAGGCAGGGTGTCGAGGAGGACACCGGTGTCGGGGATAAGGGTTGCACGGTTGGTGACAACAATGTCGTCCGCTTCCACAGCCGTCATAACTGCCATAGCAGTTTCCGTACCCGTCTCACTTGCTGTTTCAACTGCATCTGCACTCTTTACAGTAATGTAGGTAAAGGATACGTTGTTACCACCGTCCTGCTCACCAGTATATCCGGTTGCCGTCACTTTATAATGCGCTCCGGGCGCAATTTCCGTAACCGTAACGGTTGCACCAACAGGTACATCTTTCAAGGTGATTTTCTGGTTATGCTTTAGTTTGAAGTTACTCAGATTAACATTGCTACCGTTTTCATCCACGGCATCAATCTGGCTCGTAATGTTCTCACCATCATTTGTAACAGTTGCCGAGAACTCAAACTCTTTGTTTGTATCTCCCAACAAACCCGTCACCTGCTTGGTGATTGTTACATCGGTCTCTTCGGAAATGGGTACATACTTTGCGTAGAATATAGTATCCTTCGTAATTGTACCTTTCTCAAAATCAAATTTATTTCCGGTACAAGCCTCGTTTGTATACCATCCGTCAAATTGGTAGGTTATCCTTCCCACCTTCTTTTTTGCCTGATACAAAGGAGTTGTTACCCACACACTTCCATTCAGGCTATCCTTATCCGGACGGCGTGCATTCTTCAGCGAAATAGCTTTATCCTTTTCTGTCTTGTAAACCGCCGAGTAATCCGCCTGTAGGTCAAAACCCGTTTTTCCTGCATCCTGAACCTTGTAGCTCACATTGATATGCACTTCATCGTGGAACTGAAGAACGCCATCCAGATGGTACTGATTTCCATATACAGGTTTAATCGGAGATGCATAATCGCCGCTTGTATACTTACTCTTTAGAGTTTCATCACCCCCCCAGTCGCCGTCTGCACCATTTTTGCCGGTATTTGCGCCATCAGATACCACTACCCGATACCACTCAATCGTGTAATAAGGTGCATCTTTCGGTCTGCGTGGATCCGTCTGATAATAGTAATCCTTATACGTTCCATCTTCTTGCTTGATGGGAATCACAGGGAACTGTGCCGAATCTACAACAATTTCGGTTCCAAGCTTAGCAGCAATATCAGAACTTCCATAAATAATTCCATTTTTTTTGCTTGCAGGCTGATCTATAGCAATCGTACCAATGGCCATACCATTCCAGACGCTGTTGCACTGTTTCGCATCCTCATAGCTGGTATCCGAATAACCCGGAATTTGTGTATATACATACAGGTTATACTTGTTGTTCTTGCTAGCCTTTACAACTGTAATATCCAATGTATCATTGTTATGGTTGTCATCATGCTCCTTAGACCATCCATACGTATGGCGAATCTTAACCTTTCCTTCGCTGTTCAGCTTTAGTGAAACAAGCTTATAGTCGTCTCCCTTTCCGTTGATGGTTTTATGAGACTTGTTATTGTAAATAAAGGTTGCATTGCCGCTTAAAACCTCCCAATAATGGTAATAACCGGGTTTGCCATTATCGCCTCTCAGTTTTATGGTCGAGCCAACCGGGACCTTCACATCGCCCTGAATACTGCTGATCGTAGCAATCCCATCATTCACATTCGGGTACTCAACGCCATCGATCTCAATGCTGACGATCTCAATGCCGTCATCATCGAAGTCTTCACTTCCCTGATCCGGATATTCCAGCGCAATCACAAAGGGGCTGAAGCTGGAGGTCTCAAAGGTCAGGGTGCCGTTGGTATAAGTAAGGACATCCAGAATCTCCACATTGCCATCAGAGGTCTCGTGGAACACCTTCAGCGTGTCGGCAGTTGCGCCTTCCATTTCCGGCAGTTTTTCCAGACCGGAGACGGTAACGGTGGCCTTCTGGCCCTTGGCAGGCTGCACCGTTTCGCCCTTGGCGTTCTTGGGGGAGATCTTCAGGCCCAGAATGGGCATCATTTCCCCAAAGCTGTCCTCGTGGCTCTCATAGAAGCTCTCCATATCGTCATCACCCATGTGGATGACGCTGAGGCTATGGGCGGCAGAGGGCAGGTTTTTCACTTCCACCGGCAAATTGACGCTCTTCGTGTTGCCGTCCTCGTCCTCGTAGGAAGCAGAGGCCTTGGTTTCCAGATCCACAGGCACGGGGTTCTTGTCCACCAGATCCTCGTGATCCACGTCCTCTTCCTCATCGGAGCCCACGGTGCCGTCCTTCCATGCGGCGTAGACGTTCACGGTGGTGGTCTTGTCGTCCAGAATGTTGCTGGTGGGGTCGGTGAGGTTCAGGCGCACCCGGTTGCCAAACTCGTCCAGCGTGTACCAGTAGTCAAACTGCCGCAGTTCGCCCTTGGGGTCCCGGTTGGAGGAGGGGTTCTCGATGTAGCTGCTGTAGTCCGCGATGGTCTCTACCCGGGGCACAGCCTGAATAAAGTACAGGTTCCACAGAACCTCACCGTTCCGGGCCAGATACTCGCTCTCCGTCATATTGTTGATCTGTGCCTGAGCGGTAATGTCCTGCAGGTCGTTGGCGTTCAGCTCCCTCAGCCAGAAGCGGTAGACCACCATATCCTGCAGCTTTTTGATCTCGTCGCCGGAAACGACCACTTTGTCATCAGGCTTTTCCACCATGTCGTCCTCGCCGGACCACTGGGTCTCGGGTTCGGGGTCGGTACCGGTGCTGGAGCTGGGGCCGTACTCAATGACGGTGCCCCACTCCGAATCCGTAACGGTGGGGCCGCCGTCGAGGTTGTCCTCGCCGCCCTCTACGGGCCGGGAGGCTTCCTCCTCGCCGAAACCGGCAGCTTCGCCGCCGTCTACAGGCCGGGTAGCTTCCTCCTCGCCGAAACCGGCAAATTCGTCGTCAGGATAGGATGCCTCGCCGTCATCTACGGGCCGGGAGGCCTCTTGATTAACCTGAGGATCGATCAGACCCTCCGTTGCAAACACCGGCACAAGGCAGGTGCAGATGACCGCAAGCGCCAGACAAAGCGCAAAAACGCGCTTCACCAGCCTATCTTTTTTTCCGTGATGATTTTTCCGCACAGTGGAGCCCTCCCTGCATCATAGTATTTTTGGCAAAACCGGAGGAAAAGATATCCAACTTTTGTCGGTTTTCTTTCCCTTGGCAGGTTATTTTTACCAGACACATAACTATCGTAATTATAGCATGTATATTCAGTATTTTCAATAGTGAAATTTTATTTTCCCTTCTCCTTTTCAGACAAAATATTCTGCGATATACAGCACGTTATGAACCGTCGTAATATATTGCGGGGAGTAGAACAGTCCGACTTATCCGCACGCCCGCCGCATTGATATATCGCGCAGTTTTGTGTTGTACATTCGCAGTTTCACTCTCTATAATACATGAAACGCAGATTCCTTTCACTTTTTTTCGAGATTTTTTGAAAAAAGTTTTCGGAGCCCTCTCAGTCTCGCAAAGCTCGACAGCTGGGGTTAAACCTCTCAGTCACGGGCTTCGCCGTGACAGCTCCCCTAGTAGGGGAGGTGGCATCGAGCGTCAGCGATGATGACGGAGAGGTTTTGCACCAAAAAGCGCCCCCATCACTCAAAGGAGCAATGGGGGCGCTTTACCATATTACAATGGGTTCCGCTTACTCAGCCTTGGGGGCTTCGGGAGCCTTTGCTTCCTCAGCCTTTGCGGCGGGCTCTGCCGGAGCGGCAGGAGCGGCAGCGGGCTTCGGAGCCTGCTTCACCACGGGCTTGGGGGGATTCGGATCGTCCTTCAGCGGGAAGAGGATGATGTGCTTGGGGCACTTCTGGGCGCACATGCCGCAGCCCTTGCACTTGTCGTAGTCCACACGGGCCACGCCGTCCACAACGTGGATGGCATCGAACTTACAGGTGCGCTCGCACATGCCGCAGGCAATGCAGGAAGTGGTGCAGGCCTTCATGGCAACGGGGCCCTTATCCTGATTGGAGCACATGACCACGGGCTTGCGGGGGCCGCCAGCGTCGATCATAATGACGTGCTTGGGGCAGATGTTAGCGCAGGCACCACAGCCGGTGCACTTGTCCTTGTCCACCTTGGCCACGCCGTCCACAATGTGGATGGCATCGAACTTACACACCTTGGTGCAGTCGCCCAGGCCGATGCAGGCAAAGGTACAGGTCTTGGGGCCGCCGTACAGGGTCGCAGCAGCGGCACAGGTCTGAATGCCCTTGTACTCGTAGCTGGGCTTGCAGTGCTCGGAGTTGCCCTGGCACTGGACCACAGCCTTCTTCTCCACAGCGCTTGCCTCGCCGCCCATGATCTTGGCAATGGCGGCAGCAGCCTTGGGGCCGCCGGGGGCGCACTTGTCGCAGGGAACGCCGTCCATAACAACGGCCTTTGCGTAGTCGGCACAGCCGGCGTAGCCGCAGCCGCCGCAGTTTGCACCGGCCAGGCAGGCAGAAACTTCTTCAATACGGGGGTCTTCCTCAACCGCCATGAACTTTGCGGCCAGCACCAGAACAACGGCACCGATCGCGCCCACGATGGTACAGAGGATCACAGCAGATACAATATTCATAATCCTGTTCCTCCCTTACAGCGTCACGTTGAACAGGTTTTCGACGAGACCGCCGAAGCCCATAAAGGACAGGCTGGTGATGGCTGCTGCGATCAGGGTGATGGGCAGGCCCTTGAAGGGTGCCGGGGGATCGCAGGCTTCCACACGCTTGCGCACGCCGCTGAACATGACCATGGCCAGCATAAAGCCGACACCTGCACCCACGGCACAGACCAGAGCCTCAATGTAGGCAGCGGCAAAGCCAAGGGTAGCAACGTCTGCGCCGTAGTCGTCCACGACCAGAATGGTCACGGCCAGCACGCAGCAGTTGGTGGTGATCAGGGGCAGGTAAACGCCCAGAGAATTGTACAGTGCAACAACATACTTCTTCAGGAAGATCTCGATGAACTGCACCAGCACTGCAATGACCAGGATGAACACGATGGTCTGCAGGTAGCCCAAGTCAGCGGGGTTCAAAATGAAGATCTGGATGGGGAAGGTGACAGCCGTTGCCACCAGCATAACGAAGATAACAGCGCCGGACATACCAATGGAGGAATCCAGCTTCTTGGAAACGCCCAGGAACGGGCAGATACCGTAGAACTTCACCAGCACGTAGTTGTTCACCAGGATCATGCTGAAGAAGATCGCAGCAAGTTTGACTAACATCTTATTCTGCCTCCTTCTTCAGGTTGTCGAGGTCGCAGCAGCTCTTGCGCTCGATGCGGGCATCCAGCTTGCCTTCCAGCCAGACGCAGCCGGCCATCAGCACGCCGTAGCAGAAGAATGCGCCGGGAGCCTGGGTCATAATGCTCATCTTGGCCATGCTCTCGGGCAGGACCTGGAAGCCCAGCCAGGTGCCGCTGCCCAGGATCTCACGGATGGAGGCCATCAGCACCACGGTGAGGGTGTAGCCGATGCCCATGCCGATGCCGTCCAGTGCGGAGTCCACCACATTGTTCTTGCAGGCAAACATCTCGGCACGGCCCAGAATGATGCAGTTGACAACGATCAGGGGCAGGAACACGCCCAGTGCAGTGTACAGGCTGTCCATGTAGGCGTGCATCACCATCTGAACGATGGTCACGAAGCCTGCAATGATGACGATGTAGCAGGGCAGATGGACTTTAGCGGGGATCACGTTGCGCAGCAGCGAGATCAGGATGTTGGAGCACACCAGCACGAAGGTGAAGGCTGCGCCCATGCCCAGCGCGCTGGAAACTGCCGTGGTAACAGCCAGGCAGGAGCAGGTGCCCAGAACCAGACGCAGAACGGGGTTTTCTTTGATGATGCCGTTGGTAAGGATGCTTACCTTGGACTTGTTTTCGCTTGCCATTTCTTACCAACCTCCTTTATGCCAACTCGTTGTAGCAGTTGATGCAATCGTTGATGGCGGCAAACAGAGCCTTAGAGGAAATGGTTGCGCCGCTGTATGCGTCGTAGCCCTGGCCCAGGGTGATGTTCTGGGTGCCATCCATGCCATCGAACTGAGCAAGGAAGCTGTCGGTGGCAACGTTGCTGCCGATGCCCTTGGTCTGGGTAGAAGCGTCCACCCAGATGCCGGTGACAGTGCCGTTGGTGTCGAAGCCGATGATGACGGACAGGATGCCGCCGTCAAAGCCCTTTTCCTCAGCCTTGATGGCCAGGGAGCCGTCGGTGGCCTTTACAGCACCGGTGATGTTCTCGGTGGTGTAGTCGGTCACTTCCTCCAGATCGGAGGCGCTGGAAACGGTGGGCATCACGTCCACATAGGCAGCCAGCGTTGCGGCCTTCTGGTTATCCTCAATGATGGGAGCCGTAAAGGAGTTGACCATGGCCAGCAGCAGGCTGACGATCAGTGCGATCACGCTCAGCACAACAACAGGCTTTACACTGGTCTCCCAGGAAGAATTCTTATTCATTTGCCAGCACCCTCCTTTGCTTTCTTTGCAGGCTTAACATAGCCGTAAGGAGTCTGACGGGTCCAATCGTTGATAAAGGGGACCCACAGGTTCATAAACAGCAGCGCGAAGGAAACGCCCTCGGCGTAGCTGCCCCACTGACGGATGGCGAAGGTGACGATGCCCAGGCACAGGCCGTAGATCAGCTTGCCCTTCAGGGTAAAGGGGCTGGTAACATAGTCCGTTGCCATGAACACAGCACCGAACATCAGGCCGCCGGACAGGATACCGACCAGTGCGCCGTGCAGGCTGCCGGTGGAGATCAGGTAGAAGATAAACATGCTGCCGATGTAAGAAGCGGGGATGGCGATGCTGATGGTCTTGGTGGCCACCATATAAATCAGGCCCAGCAGGATGGCCAGAGCGCAGGTCTCGCCCAGAACACCGCCGTGCACGCCCATGAACAGATCCAGCAGGCTCAGCTTGCTGGTGTCAGCCACAGCCAGCGGGGTAGCGCTGGACAGCTGGTCAACCGCTGCATCGGGGAACACCCAATTGTTCATGGAACCGGCAAAGCTAACGAACAGCACGATACGGCCGACCAGTGCAGGGTTTGCAAAGTTCATGCCAATGCCGCCGAACAGCTGCTTGACCACGATGATGGCAACCAGGTCGCCGATGATGAGCTGGCCGATGGGCATGCCCACGGGCACATTCATGGCCAGAATGATGCCGGTGACCACAGCGGACAGGTCGCTGATGGGGTTTGCTTTCTTCAGCAGCTTGCAGTACAGCCACTCAAAGGCCACACATGCCACAACGGACACTGCGGTGACCAGCAGGGCACGCGCACCAAAGATGATTGCAGAGGCCACCACACAGGGGCACAGGGCAACGATCACGTTGGCCATCAGGCTCTGGGTCGTTTCCTCACTGCGCAGGTGCGGGGAGGCCGAAACAATAAGCTTCGTATCCATTACTTATTGCCTCCTTTTTTGATTTCACCGAGATAGAATGCCTTGGCCAGACCCATCATCTGGGTGCAGGGGCGCTTGGCCGGGCAGACGAAGGTGCAGGAGCCGCAGTTGAAGCAATAATCAACGTGCAGCTTGCCCAGCTCCTGAACATCGCGGGCTGCGTAGGCCTGATTGACCTCGACAGGCTCCAGACCCATCGGGCAGTACTCGACGCAGCGGCCGCAGCGGATGCAGGGGTTGACCTGCGGAGGCTGTGCCGCAGCCTCGCTCAGCATGATGAGGCCGGAGGTGGTCTTGGTGGTGGGGTAGCTCAGGTCACGCACTGCGGGACCCATCATCGCGCCGCCGGCCACGACCTTGCCCAGCGTCACGCCGCCCTTCAGGCCGGCCGTGTTCAGGACGTCCTCATAGGAAGTGCCCACAGGGACGATGAGGTTCTGGGGCTTCTCGCAGGCATCGCCGTCCACGGTGATGACGCGGCTGACCACCGGCATACCGGTAGCCAGATACTTGCCGAGGCTGGACACGCTGGTCACGTTCATGACGATGGCGCCGGCTGCGGCGGGCAGGCCGCCGTGCGGGACCTCGCGGCCCAGACACTTCTCGATGAGGATCAGCTCTGCACCGGTGCCGTAGACGCTGGGCAGGGGCTTGACCTCGATGGCGGGCTTGTCCTTGGTCTTCTGGCACAGCAGATCGATGCACTCGGGCTTGTTGTTCTCAATGCCGATGACGCACTTCGGGATGCCGGTGTACTTCAGCACCGCCTCGATGCCCCGGATGATGTCGTCTGCACAATTCAGCATCTCCTGCGTGTCACTGGTCAGCCAGACTTCACACTCGGAGGCGTTGATGAGCAGGGTGTCCACGGGATCCTTGGGCTGGAGCTTGACGTCGGTCGGGAAGCCTGCGCCGCCCAGACCGACCAGACCGCTCTCCCGCACGGCGGCGAGGAAGCTGGCCTTATCGGTCACTTCGGGAGCCTTCACGGCGGGGTCTACGGTCTGCTTGCCATCGGTCTTGATGACCACAGAGTCGCACATACGACCGTTGGACAGACGGAACGGCTCCACAGCCGCCACGGTGCCCGAAACGCTGGAGTGGATATTTGCAGACACAAAGCCGCCAGCTTCACCGATCTTGGTACCGACGAACACCTCGTCGCCCTTCTTCACCAATGCCTTGGCGGGAGCGCCGATGTGCTGGCTCATCAGGATGCGTACCTGCGCGGGCAGAGGCATCGGGACCGGTTTGCTTGCAGCAGTTGCCTTGTCATGCGGCGTATGCGCGCCAAGCGCCGCACGTTTCAGCTTGTTCAACATGGAATAAATCCCCCATTCTGCTTGAATTGCCACCCCTGCCCTCATGCGGGCGCACTGCGGCAGGGACAGCAGCTGCTTAACACAGTTATTGTATCATTTTACAGCCGGAAGTTCAACGACAACAGCACCAAAATGATGCAATTTCCTCAATTTTCTTTGCCATTTTTAACGATTAGCCGTATCTAACCAATTGTCTTTTTATTAACAACCACCAACTTTACGCAACTTTACTACCGTTTGCCTTTCTACCGGGATTATGGTATACTGTTGCTAATGACCCTGCGGAACGTCCCCTGCTCCGCATTTGAACGACCGGGCCATGCCCGCCAAGGAGGATCGGATACCATGAAAGTTCTCAAAGCTCTGCTTGCCATCTTCACGTTCTTAGCCGCCGCACTCACCTGCACGCTTCTCTTTGTGCAGGACAGAAACGCCCCCCACTATATTAAGATCTACGAGAACGAGCAGTAAGCAGTTTCTCTGACACAAAAGCCCCCGGAAAGCGGCCCACGCCGCCCTCCGGGGGATCTTTATGCTTTATGGTTTTTTCCTCTGTATCGGGGAACGCTCAGTTCACATCGAACAGGCAGACCAGCTGATAAGTCGTTGTCAAACCAGCACTGTTTTCTGTTTTTACAAAGGCTACACCGATTCTGTCTGCCAGATTGTATGCGCTGGTATCTTTGAACAGCACATCATACTTGGCACTGCCCTTCACCGCCGGGTTGCCACTCGTCAGACCAGGAATCACATTCTTATCCGTCAGGCCAACTACGATCTTCGCATTGCCGCCCATTTTTGCGACAATTTTCTGATACTCTTCTGCGTAAGTAACGGACTTCTCACGGTTTTCCAGCCAGTTGTTCAGCAGTTCTTTTGTGATCTCGCTGTACTTTGCACTGTAATACACCTGACCCAGACCCTCCTTGGAGTCTGCTGCCATGTGATTCACAGTGTCAACCACGTTAGCAGTATCGATATCCGGGATAACCTTATCCGGGTCGGTGGTGCCACCGTCGCAGGCGGTCAGCATTGCCAGTGCCAGAACACCGGCCAGAACAAGTGCCAGAACTTTTTTGAAACGTTTCATTGCAATGCCTCCTTGATTTTATTTAATCGTTATCTTCACACCCGAGCAGGAATCTTATGTAGGCAAAGGTGCGCTCCTGCCCCAGATCCCGGACCATCAGCAGCAGCTTTTCCAGCAGTGCCCTTGTTTCGGGATGGAGCAGATAGTGATCCTTGCTCTTTTCATAATACTGCCACGGGGATGCGTCGGTGTACTTGTCGCCCAGATAGATCTGGCTGGCCGCCACGCGGTCGCAGACCATCTCGCAGACATAGCGCAGGGGCATTTTCATGCCGCCCAGGCCAGATTTGTTGGTTGTGTAGTCGATCCAGTATTCCAGATGGTGCTTGTTGCGGCCCTTATGGTGGAGCCATGCCGAGGAATAGCCCCGGGCGGCGCGCTCTGCCTCGTTGGGGCTGTGGTCGCCCTGATAGTAGATGCAGCCCGGGATGAACTCGGTGGGGCTGTACTTGCTCAGGTCATGGGTCAAGCCCTGCCGATAAAGGCCGCATTCAAAGCAATACTTCATCACCAGCAGTTTATGCCGGGTGATGGTCTCAAAGTGTCCCTTGATGTTCATTGGAGGGTACCTCCCCGGAATCTTACCGTTACCCTGCCCTCTTTCAACCTGCGCAGATCGTCGCTCTCCGAAAAATCCTCCCGGTCGCGGGTCAGGTTGGGGTTGTAGTAGGGGTCATCCAGAATGTTTTCCTTGCCGTGGATGGTGTAGAGCCGCTGCTGCTCCGCCGCAAAGCGGGCCGCCTTGACGGGGTCTTTCTCATCCCCGCCCCGGCTCTTGCTCTCATGGTGCACCGCCGCCGCAAAGGGCGTCATTACGTTCAGCAGCCCGCTCTGCCACAGCCGCAGGCAAAAGTCCACGTCATTGTACGCTACGGCGAAATTTTCTTCGTCCAGCCCGCCGAAGCGGTCGTAAAGCTCTTTTTTCACCATCAGGCACGCGCCCGTCACCGCGCACATATTCTGCGTGGTCGCAAGGCGGTACATATCGCCGCCGCTGTCCCGCGGGTGGCCCTTATGGCTGTGTCCGGCGCTGCCGCCCAAACCGATGAATACGCCCGCGTGCTGGATGGTTCCGTCGGGGTAAAAAAGCTTCGCGCCCACGGCTCCCACGTCCGGCCGCTGGGAATAAGACAGCAGCTCCCGCACGAAGCCGGGCGTTTCCACCTGGATGTCGTTATTCAGCAGCAGCAGGTGTGCGCCCGTGGCATGCCGCGCGCCGAAATTGTTGATGGCGCTGAAATTGAAGCCGCCTTTGTAGGTGAGCACGCGGCAGTTCGGGTACTGCTGCTGTGCCCGCCTGTAACAGGCGAACGTTTCGGCCTGTGTGGAATTGTTTTCCAGCACCAGCACCTCCAGATCGTCCCAGCCGGCGTTCCGGTACAGGCTTTCCAGACAGCGGGCCAGGTCCTCCGAATGGTCCTTGTTGGGGATAAGCACCGTCACGCGGCCGGGCCGCGTGACGTCATACCGGGTGTGGTATGCGCCGGGGCTGCCGGGAATGGGTTCCACTCGGCCGGGCATGCCCAGGCGCAGAAGCTGGGCCTCCACCGCCGCCGCGCCCGCCGCCAGCGCATAAGGCTTTGCCTGCATGCCGCTGGCGGTGGAGCCGCCGTGCCCGCGCCACCAATACAGCACTTTGGGAACGTGCGCCACCTTTTGGGCGCGCTCCGTCAAGCGCAGGATCAGGTCGAAATCCTGCGCGCCGTCAAATTCCGCGCGTTCGCCGCCGCCCGCCGCCGCCAGCAGCGCACGGCTGAATACGGCCAGATGCGTGATGTAATTGCAGCCGCGCAGCGTGTCGGGGGAAAAGTCCGGCTTGAAATGGTATTCGCCCAGCTTTTTCAGCGTGGAATCCAGCACGATCTCATCCGAATAAACAAAGTCCGCCCCCTGCTCGTTGACGGCTTTCACCGCCTCGTACAGCGCATTGGGGGTGAGCACGTCGTCGTGGTCCAGCAGCGTGATGTACTCGCCGTGCGCCAGCGCAAATCCGCGGGTCGTGTTGAGGGCAATGCCGCCGTTTTCAATCGGCTCATACACAATCGTGCCGGGCACAGCCTTGGGCAGACGGCGCTCCAGCCGCTTGTCGGCGTTGGATGCATCCACCAGCACCAATTCCCAGTTTGTGTAGGTCTGCCTGACGACGCTTTGCAGCATCTCGTCAAACAGCTTGGCGGGCGTGTTGTACAGCGGCACAATGATGCTGATCTTCGGCCCCTGCAGGTGCGCGGCGCGCTGGGCCTTCAGCTCCCGGCGCAGCGGAATGTCGGCGCGGTGCCGCCAGTCGTCGTGGTGCATCGCCAGCCCGACGCGGAATTTCACATCGCGCCAGAGCTGCTCGGCCCCCTGCTCCCGCAGGGTCTTGACGCTGCGCCCTGCGAGGTCCCGCAGGTGGGCGGGGTTCAAAAGC
>ERZ825525.1697-NODE-1697-length-17230-cov-20.139680_pt1 | contig 17230 bp, 10 predicted proteins | sample MGYA00519930_ERZ825525 | MGnify/ENA primary metagenome ERZ825525 (study PRJEB31778, sample SAMEA3449203) | human gut metagenome | biome: human gut; feature: human-associated habitat; material: faeces | place: United Kingdom | collected 2010/2012 ... | reverse complement strand
AAGTCAAGTTATTTGTTATGCGGAAATTCGATGCAACGAACTGAAAACGACTGTCTTAAATGCAAATAAAAGCATTTCGGGCAGGTAACGGATAAGTAACACAACTCACCGTTAAACCTGCCCGATTTTGCTTTTCTATTGCTCGGAGCACATGCAGAAGAGAGAATTAAATAACTGTAAACAAAATATTTACTCTTTTCTGCACTTTCTCTTACCTACAAAACTCCGGCTTGTAAGGCCGGGGTTTTTTGTTCCAACTCCCGGCGAGGCGGAGTTACCGGGTCGTCGGGTGTTGTTTGCGGCGAATTTGGGGATTGAATTTCTGTTTGTCAGATACAAACTATATTTTTTAGTTTAAAAACTATGTAAAATAGTTGGATGTGAATTTTTTTTAGTTACCTTTGCTGGCGGACACCGGGATATACTCGTTTGCCCGGTTTTAAAAACAACCGACGCTATGGAAAAACTGACACGAAGGGAAGAGGAACTGATGCGCTGTTTCTGGGAACACGGCCCGCTGTTCGTGCGGGAACTGGTCGCGCTGGCCGCTGAGCCTAAACCCCATTTCAATACGCTTTCGACGATGGTCCGCGCTCTCGAAGCCAAGGGCTATGTCGGTCACAAGACCTTCGGAAGCACCTATCAGTATTATCCGGTGGTGACCGAAGAGGAGTTTTCCCGCCGCACGCTTGGCGGTGTCATCAGCAAGTATTTCGAGAATTCCTATCTTGGGGCGGTTTCCGCGCTGGTCGAGGAGGAGAAGATTTCGGTCGAGGACCTTCGAGAGCTGATCGACCGCATCGAAAATCAAAACCGCCGGTAGCCATGTACGCCCTGATGATCTACAGCCTGAAGGTCGGCGCCTGTCTGGCGGTGTTTTACCTCTTTTTCAAACTGCTGCTGAGCCGCGAGACCTTCCACCGCCTGAACCGTATCGTGGTGCTGGCGGCTATGGTGCTGTCGTTTATACTGCCGTTCTGCGTCATTACGATCTACCGTGAACTGCCTGCCGCACCGGAGATGCCGGCTGCGGAGCAGCTCTTCGAGGCGCCTGCCGAACCGCAGCCCGAACCGTTTCCGTGGGATAAGGCCGCGGCCCTTGTTTTTCTGACCGGAGCGGGGGCGACGCTGCTCTGGACGTTCGGATCGGTTTTCGGCGTGATCCGCATGATCCGCCGGGGACGTCGTGAACGTCTGGCCGACGGAACGGTGCTGGTGCGTATCGGCCGCTCGGTGACGCCTTTCAGCTGGTATCGTTATATCGTATTGTCAGAGAAGGATTTGGCCGAAAACGGCGACGCGATCGTCCTGCACGAAAAGGCTCATCTGCGTTTGCGCCATTCAGTCGATCTGCTGCTCACCGATCTCGCGGGCTGCCTCCAGTGGTTCAATCCCGCGATGTGGCTGCTTCGCCGCGAACTGCGGGCCATTCACGAATACGAAGCCGACGAGGCTGTCCTCGACAGCGGCGTCGATGCGAAACATTATCAACTATTATTAATAAGGAAAGCTGCCGGCGGGAGGTGGTACTCAGTCGCCAACAGCTTTAATCACAGTAAACTTAAAAACCGTATTACCATGATGTTACGTAAAAGATCGTCGCGGTGGGCCGTAGCCAGAGTGCTTTTCGTGCTGCCGCTTGCGGGACTCGCCCTCGGAGCGTTCGCCCGCACCGCCTATGTGTTTCCTGATGACAAAGGTAAAAAAGAAAATGTTACGATTCTCATTCGGAACGCAAAAATCGACCCTTCGGACGGAAAATCCGGCAATCCGCTGATTCTGGTGGACGGCCGCGAAGTGAGATCGATCGATTCGCTGTCGCCCGACCGGATCGCTTCGATTTCGGTGCTCAAGGATGCTGCGTCGGAAGCCCAGTACGGTGAAAAGGGCCGGGACGGCGTGATTATCGTCACGACGAAGGAGGGCGGTGCCGACCCGCAGATGCAGACGTTCACGTACGGCGGCAACAGCAGTTCGACTGCCGTCGTGGTGCGCGGAGCCGGGACAGAGCCTGATTCCCTTGCGGGGAGGGTGCGTACGATGACCTACAGGATCGACGGCAGGCGAGACTCGCTCGGCGGAGACATGGTCTGGAAAATAAACGGGCGGGACGTCGATGCCGGCGACTTGGAAGAGTTGTCCGGAAACGTCCGGTCGATCCGCATTACCAAGGACGCCGCCGTGCAGGGGGAAGATTCCGCTGCTGCGGAGGGGATGATGCGCATTATGACCGGACAGACGATGCAGGCTGCGGACGCCGGCCTGAAAGCAGCCGAAGCGGGGATGCAGGCCGCCCGTGCCGGGCTGGATGCGGCACGCCGGTATATGTCGGCCGAGGAGTGGAAGCAGGCGCAGAAACAGCTCGAAACGGCGCAGAAGCAGCTGGACGAAGCCCGCGCGCAGGCAAAGTCGGAAATCTCCTTCTCCGAGGCGATCGCAGTCGATATGCAGGACTCCTCCGCCGATACTGCTGACGGCGGGGCGGTCGTCGCGGGTGCGGTCGGCGGGACGGCGTCGGAAACGCCGTCTTATTGGCGCGTTACGACCGGCGAAGGCACGACGCGCGTGGATCATTCGAAAACGGAGTCCGGCAAAACGGTCTTTACGGGCCGCGTCACGCTGCACAATCCTTCGGAGATACCGGATAACTACGTGATTTTCATTAACGGCGAGCAAGCGTCCAAAGCGGACGTGCTTCGGCTTGCACCCCAGAAAATCAAGCGTATGGAGGTGTTGCGGGGCAAGGAGGCCGCCAAGGAATACGGTGCCGGCAGCGAGGGCGTAATCAAGATTACGACGCGCAGATAGCCGCAGGTAACCGCAGACAGCCGGAGGGGGACGGATTGCCGGGTTGAGACGATAAAATCCGTTGCCGTCCGGTTGTACACGACGAAAACCAACCGCCATAAGCATAAAAAGTTCGCGCCCGGAACGGTTCTGCCGTTCCGGGTTTTTTCGGCGTGCGGGCAATGCAGGCCCGAAACTTGCGGAAATCGTCCGTGACAAGTTGTCCTTGCCGGCGTAAATTCCGGTTGGCGGCAGTCTCGGCGGGTGTCGGCGCGGTGAATTTTCAGCCCGGCCGCCGTCGGTTTTGCCGGGACGACGCCTTCCCTGCGGAGAACCGTTCCGTGCAAAACCGAAAAATTTGGTTCTGCGCCCGGCTTGCGCTATCTTTGCATGGGAAACACAAAACAGAAGCTATGAAACGCCTGCTATTTTTTCTTACAGTCGTAACGCTCGTCTCGTGCGGCCGGTCGTTCGAGAAGCGTACGGCCAAATATGCCGAAGTAGGGGAGGTGAGCGACAACCGCGCGGCCGTGCTCGACATCAACGAGGGCGTAGGCCGCTGGGGCTATGTCGATGGAACGGGGCGGCTGGCGATCGAATGCCGCTATGCCGACGCCCGCCGATTTGCCGACGGACTGGCTGCGGTGCAGGTCCCCGAAGGAGCTTGGGGATATATCGACACCGTGGGACGGCTCGTGATCGCTCCGCAGTTCGTGCTTGCCGAACCGTTTGAGGACGGCATGGCGTGGGTGCAGGCCGCGGGCGAGCTTTGGGGGCGCGTCGATAAGTCGGGGAAGATGGTTATTCCCTGCCTGTACTCCGAAATCGGCGAGCTGGACGAGCGGGGCTGGATGCGCGTGCTGCGCGACGGCAAGTGGGGCTATCTGCGCGAAAACGGCGAAGTGGTCGTGCCGTGCGACTACAACCTGATCGGCGAGCCTAACGCATACGGGCTGATTCCCGTGACGAGCGGCGGCAAGCACGGCTTCTTGGACGCCGACGGTCGCGAGGTGCTTCCCTGCTTCTTCACCTACATTTCCGATTTCAAGGATGGTTATGCCCGGACGAACTACGGCGGCAGCATGGTGCTGCGCGACGAGCCTTACGGCGGGCAGTGGGGACTGATCGACACGCTGGGCCGCGAGACGATTCCGTGCCGGTACTACTACCTCGATACGCCGGGCGAAGGACTTGCGGCCTTTATGCTCGAACAGTTCGGCAATTACGGCTATGTGGACGTAAAGGGCAATGTGGCGATTACGCCGCGTTTCGCCGTGGCGCGGCCCTTTTCGGGCGGTGTCGCCGTGGTGAGCTACAACAATGTCAATTACGGACTGGTGGACCGCAACGGCAATGAAGTCAGCTCGTTCTGCTATAAACGCATCGGAAAGTTCCATGACGGTCTGGCGCCGTTCAATACCAACCTTTACGGCATGAATTTTCAGGGGATGGAGCCGCGCTGCGGGTATATCGACACCGAAGGGCGCGAAGTGCTCCCCGCCAAATGGGACGATGCCGGCGAGTTCAGCGAGATGCGCGCCCCGGTGATGCGTTTCGGCGTAAATTCCGAGGATTTCTACGACGCCCGCTGGGGCTATATCGCCACGAACGGGCAGCTCGTCGTGCCTTTCAAATACCACGAGGCATATCCTTTCAGCTGCGGTCTGGCCCGCGTTTTCGTCAAGGGGCTGGGGTACGGCTATATCAACCGCAAGGGCGAAGAGGTCGTTCCCTGCAAGTATCAGGAAGCCGAAGATTTCCACGACTTTACGGCGAAAGTGAAACAGTACGACCGGGTGATGACGATCGACGACAAGGGGCAGATCGTCGAAGGGCAATAAAAAAAACGGAGGTCCGAGACCTCCGTTTTTTTTGTTTGCTGTCCGGTCTGCCGGCTTATTTGAATCCCACGATTTCGGGCCGTGTCGGACGGTAACGGTATTGTTCGATGCGGGTCTGGTTCGATACGCGGACATATTCGCTCTCGACTAGTCCGCGTTTGCCGAAGGCGAGTCCCAGACGTATCTGTATCGTGTTGAAAATCAGCCTTTCGTTCTTGATGCGCACGCCGAAGCCGAACGAAGTGAAGAAGTCGTTCTTGAAGATGTTGGGTGAATAGCCGATCAGTCCGAAGTCGGCGAATCCGAACAGGGCGATACGGAAGCCGAGGGGCTGGTAAGGGGTGAAAAATACGGTCTCCGTGTTGAGGATCATGCGGTTGGTGCCGGTGACATGCTCTTTGAGCGCCTGCAGTCCGTTTATGCGGGTCATGCGGATTATTTCGTCGCTGCCCGTGCCGCGGTTCCATCCCTGCGTATAGTTGAAGGCCAGAAACTGGCGGATGCGGCTGCGTTTGAACATGAATAGGTTCGAGAACCACTTCAGGTCCACGTCCACCGCACTATGGCGCCACATGCCGGTTGCGAGGTCGATATAGCTTCCCAGCGTGATACTTCCCATGACGTAGCCCACCGAGCGGAATCCGCCGGTCGTATAGGTCATGCCCAGATACATTTCGTCGTTGAATTCTCCCCACGAGTATCCGCTGACCAGCTCGGCCTTGTAACCCGTCGCAAGGTACTCCCTTGTGCCGAATCCGTAGATCATGTTGGCCGAATAGAACTTCTCGCGGTAGAGACCGGCCCCGAAGAGCATGGCGTCGTAGTCGTGCAGCGCGGGGTTGTGGTTGGGGGCAACCAGCGGCCGCCGGCTGAAACGGGCGTAGCTGTAGCGTCCCGTGAAATATACGCTCGAATTGATGGAGCGGATATAGCGCGACTTGCCGCCCCATGCGTCCAGATTGCGGACCTTGATGAGCAGCGAAGTGTCGAGGTCGATCATGTAGCGCTTCGACTTGACATCGCTGTACGTAAGGCCGATTTCATAGTCCGTCGGACGTATGAACTCCTTGCGCAGCCCCATGTTCAGCTCCGAGTTGTAGAAGTCGCGTCCGGCCGAAAAATCCGCCGTGTAGAAACTTCCCAGAACGTTGGGGATTTCGTATTCGACGATGTTGCCGCCGTATGAGAAGTCTTTGCGGCTGAAGTTGGTGTTGAACTTCAGGGTGTTGCCCCAGCCGAAAATGTTGGCGTCCGACAGTCCGACCATCGTGCGGCCCTCGCCGTGGATGGCGCCGTCGACGCTGATCGTCCAGCTGTCACGGGTGCATATGACCATATTGACGCGTGTCGAATCCAGCGAATCGGGCATCAGGGTGATATCGACGTCGGAGATGTAGGGGCGCGAGCGGAGCAGCTGCTTGTTGCGCACGATCAGCTGTGGGTCGATCTTGTCGCCCTGCTTGAAGAGCAGGTCGCGGCGGATGACCCGGTCGCGCGTCTGCATGTGTATCTTGTTGCCCGTACGTTCGAGCCAGTTGCCGTCGGAGTCGAAGGGATGCTGACGCTCGATGGTGATGTCGCCCACGGTTTTTCCCGCATAGGGTTTCAGCAGGCGGCTTTCGTCCACTACGCGGCCGCTGAATGTGGTGTCCAGCACGGGCTTTACGAAAAGCATTCTGTAGAGCATGCGCGGCACGGCGCGGCGGTTAGTCTTGGACTGGATGCTGTCATATAGCCTTTGATTGCGCTCGGAGGTGGCGGTGTTCAGGCTGTCGGGCTTGAATCCGTCGGGCGAGTTTATGTTGGGCGAAGTTATTTCGGGACCGCGCATGCCGGGACCGGCCGTTCGGGCGAAACAAACGCTCACTGCCGCGAGGACGGTTAGTACGAGTATGCAGATCCGGCGATACATGTCATCAAAGATAACGTAATTTTTCGGCAAAACGTATAAAAAAGCGGCTCCCCGAAACAGGAAAAGACGGCCGTGACGGTCGTCTTTTCCTCAATATACACTCTCTGCGGATGTTATCTCCGGGCATGTCCTGCGATTTTTCCGCCTTCCGGAATCGTACCGGGGCCGTGACGCCGCGTCGGAGTCCGTCTGCGCGCCCTTCCGGTTCTACCTGCGTCCCTCCTTGGCCTCGATACACTCGGTGGCGTGGGGCACTTTCATCAGGCGCTCCTTGGGAATGAGCTTGCCCGTGGTTTTACAGATGCCGTAAGTCTTATTCTCGATACGCACGAGCGCCATTTCCAGATTGCGTATGAACTTCATCTGGTGCGCCGCCAAGCGTCCGCTCTCCTCTTTCGAGAGAGTCGCTGCGCCCTCTTCGAGGACCTTGAACGTCGGCGAGGTATCTTCCGTGTCGTTGTCTGCCGTGTGGGTGATAGTGGCGCGCAGCAGCTCGTAGTCCGCACGCGCGTTCTCCAGCTTCTTCAGGATAAGCTGCTTGAACTCTTCGAGTTCGGCGTCGCTGTATCTCGTTCTTTCGTCTGCCATAGTCGTCTTCTCCTTAATTAGGTTTTATGTAAAATTAACTATTTTTTTCGTAAATACCAAATTTTACATCTCATTATACGATTCCGTCCGGACATACCCGCGCATCGTGCTCAGCATGAAACGCTTGCCGTTCCAAATTCACCGAAAAAGGGACTCGGAGACGTTCCGGACGGGCTAAATCCGCGTTACGGCGATCCGTACCGGCTCGTCATCGACATCCGAATCGACGATCACTCCGCCCGCAGGTTGTGCCGCGGCCTTGACCTCGACGGCCAGCGTCTGCGATGCGATGTAACCGGCGTATTTGGCGACGGCGTCGGCCACGAGCTCCTTCTGCTCGATCTCGACCCGGATCTTGTCCGTCACTTCGAATCCCGAATCCTTGCGGATATTCTGGATGCGGTTTATCAACTCGCGTGCCACGCCTTCCGCGCGCAGCTCCTCCGTTACGGTGATGTCGAGCGCCACGGTCAGCTTGCCTTCCGACGCCACGAGCCAGCCCGGCATGTCCTCCGAGGTGATCTCGAAATCGGCGGGGGTTACGGCGATCTTCTCGGCGCCGAGGTCGAGGATCGTCTCCGGAGCGGCTTCGATTTCGGCGATCCGCTCCTGCGTGAACTCCGCGGTCATGGCGGCGATCTGCTTCATGTATTTGCCGTAGCGCGGTCCCAGCGTCTTGAAGTTGGGCTTGATGCGCTTGGTGATAATGCCCGCCGTGTTCTCGATCAGCTCGATCTCCTTGACATTCACCTCGTTCATGATGAGCGTCTTCACGGCGGCGATATGCTGCGCCATTGCCGGGTCGAGCACCGGAATCAGTATTTTGGTCAGCGGCTGGCGCACCTTGATCGAGACTTTGCGGCGCAGGGCCAGCACCATCGACGATACGCGCTGGGCCAGCGACATCATCTCTTCCAGATCGGCGTCGATCAGCTTCCCGTCGGCCTTCGGGAAGGTCGAGAGGTGTACCGATTCGTCCGTATGGCGGCCGCTTACGGCGTTCAGGTCGCAGAAAATGCGGTCCGAGATGAACGGTGCGAACGGCGCCGCGAGCATCGAAACGGTCTCCAGACAGGTGTAAAGCGTCTGATAGGCCGCCAGTTTGTCCTCGTTCATGCCGCCGCCCCAGAAACGCTTGCGGTTGAGGCGTACGTACCAGTTGGAGAGGTTTTCGCCCACGAACTCCTGAATGGCGCGCGCCGCAGGCGTCGGGTCGTAATCTTCGAGCGAACGCGTCACGTCCCTGACCAGCGTGTTGAGCAGCGAGATGATCCAGCGGTCGATCTCCGGACGCTTCTCCACGGGAACCTCCGGCTCCCGGCCCGTAAATCCGTCCACGTTGGCGTAGAGGGCGAAGAACGAATAGGTATTGTAGAGCGTTCCGAAGAACTTGCGGCGCACTTCGTCCACGCCGTCCCTATCGAATTTGAGGTTGTCCCACGGCTGCGAGTTGGAGATCATGTACCAGCGCGTGGCGTCGGCCCCGTAGGTTGCGAGTACCTCGAACGGGTCGACGCCGTTGCCCAGGCGCTTCGACATCTTGTTGCCGTTCTTGTCCAACACCAGCCCGTTCGAAATGATGTTCCTGAAGGCTACCGAGTCGAAGAGCATCGAGGCGATGGCATGCAGCGTGAAGAACCAGCCGCGCGTCTGGTCGACGCCTTCGGCGATGAAATCGGCCGGGTAGACCGACTTGAAATAGTCGCCGCCGTTCTCGAACGGATAGTGCAGCTGCGCGTACGGCATGGCACCCGAGTCGAACCACACGTCGATCAGATCGCTTTCGCGCTTCATCGGCTCGCCTTTCGACGACACGAGTACGATATTGTCCACATAGGGACGGTGCAGGTCGATATTGCGGGTCGAGTAGTTCTCCTTCGACATGTCGCCGACCTTGAAGTTCTTGAAGGGGTTCTCCTTCATGAAGCCTGCGGCAATCGACTTTTCGATCTCGCCCATCAGCTCCCCGATCGAACCGATGCACTTCAGCTCCGAGTAATCCTCCGTAGCCCATACCGGCAGCGGAGTGCCCCAGAAGCGCGAGCGCGAAAGGTTCCAGTCCACCAGCCCTTCGAGCCATTTGCCGAAACGGCCCGTCCCGGTCGATTCGGGTTTCCAGCGGATCGTCTTGTTCAGCTCGATCATCCGCTCGCGCAGCGCCGTGGTGCGGATGAACCACGAATCGAGCGGGTAGTAGAGCACCGGCTTGTCCGTACGCCAGCAGTGGGGGTAGGAGTGGGTATGCTTTTCGATCTTGAATGCCTTGTTCTGGGCTTTCAGCATCACGGCCAGGTCGATGTCGAGCGTCGTCTCGGCATCGCAGGCGATCTCCGGGTCGTAGGCGTTCTTGACGTAGCGGCCCGCATACTCCTTGTATTTTTCGACGTCGACGTTCTGCTCGACGAATGCCGGGTCGAGGTCTTCGAGCCTGAAGAACCTGCCCTGTTTGTCGACCATCGGCTGGTTTTTGCCGGCCTTGTCTACCATGAACAGGGGGGCGATGCCCGCGATGCGTGCCACGCGGTCGTCGTCGGCGCCGAACGTCGGTGCGATGTGCACGATGCCCGTACCGTCCGACGTAGTCACATAGTCGCCTATGATCACGCGGAACGCGTCGCCCATCGGCTTTACCCAGGGGATCAGCTGCTCGTAACGGATGCCCTCCAGTTCGGGCCCCATCCAGCTTTCTCCCGTGATCTGGTAGGTTCCCTCCATCTTCTTGGTGAAGTACGATGCGACGAGGTCTTTGGCGAGGATGACCGTCTGCGGCTCTTCGGTGTAGGGGTTGCGGCACTTGACCTTGACGTATTCGATCGCGGGGCCTACGGCCAGCGCGGTGTTCGAAGGCAAGGTCCACGGCGTGGTCGTCCACGCCAGGAAATAGAGCGGCCCTTCGGCGTCGCCGAAGAGCTTTTCGCTTTTCGCGTCGCGGATGATCCTGAACTGCGCCGTGCACGTCGTGTCCTTCACGTCGCGGTAGCAGCCCGGCTGGTTCAGCTCGTGCGTCGAAAGCCCCGTGCCCGCAGCCGGCGAGTAGGGCTGGATCGTATAGCCCTTATAGAGCAGACCCTTGTCGAAAAGCTGTTTGAGCAGCCACCACAGGGTTTCGATATATTTGTTGTCGTAGGTGATGTACGGATCGTCCATGTTGACCCAGTACCCCATCTTGCGGGTCAGGTCTTCCCACGCCCCCGTGAATTCCATGACGGCCTCGCGGCAGGTGCGGTTGTACTCCTCGATCGAAATCTTCCTGCCGATGTCTTCCTTGGTGATGCCGAGCTTCTTTTCGACGCCCAGCTCCACGGGAAGCCCGTGCGTATCCCAGCCCGCCTTGCGGTGCACGAGATACCCCTGCTGCGTCTTGTAGCGGCAAAAGACGTCCTTGATCGTGCGGGCCATGACATGGTGGATGCCGGGCATCCCGTTGGCCGACGGGGGGCCTTCGTAGAATACGAACGCGGGGTGCCCCTCGCGCGTGGTGATGCTCTTGTGGAATGTGTCGCGGGCGTCCCATTCGCCGAGCACGTCGGCGGCTATCTGGGCCAGGTCGAGGCCTTTATACTCATTGAATTTCATGGTATATGTGTTTTTTATTTCGTTCGGGGTCGTACGCCGGCATGGCCGGAAGTGCCGGAAAGATTCCTCTTTTTCCGACAACTTGCAAAGATATAAAAAAGATTTGAAAAGCACGCAAAATTGCGCCCATTCCGTCCGTGGCGGCATCTGCCCGGCGCGGGCTATTCCCCGGCCGGGATTTCGACCCAGAAGCACGACCCCGCGCCGACGGCGGAATCGACGCCGATACGGCCGCCGAGCTGTTCGGCGATGTTCTTGCAGATCGGCAGCCCGAGCCCGGTGCCCTGCGTGAAGGTGTCGACCTTGTAGAACCGGTCGAAAATCTTGGCGCGCTCCTCCTCGGGGATGCCGATGCCCGTATCGCGGACGTAGAACCGCACCCATCCCGGGCGTTGCGAGAACCCGATCGTTATCGAACCTTTTGTCGTGAATTTCACGGCATTGCGCATGAAGTTGCCGAGTATCTGGTGCAGCCCCTGCCTGTAACCCTCGAGCTGGAGCCGGGGCAGGCTGTCTTCCAGCCGCAGGACGACCCCTTCGGCCACTTGCAGGCGGAATGTCTCGGCCACCTCGCGGCAAAAGTCGCGGGCGTCGAATTCCGTGCGGACGATCTCTATGCGTCCCGATTCGATCCGGGCCAGGTCGAGTACGTCGGAGATGATTTGCAGCAACAGGGTGTTGTTCGTCAGGATCAGGTCGGCGAACTCTTTGCGCTGGTCGGGGTCGGCCTCCGTAGCCATCAGTTCCGAAAAGCCTACGATCGCGTTGAGCGGCGTGCGGATTTCGTGGCTCATGTTGGCCAGGAAGGCCGATTTGAACTTGTTGGACTCTTCGGCGCGCTCCTTGGCGGCGATCAGTTCCTGTTCGGTCTGCTTGAGTGCCGTGATGTCGTAATTGATCCCCAGCATGTCGATGATCTGTTCCCCGGGGCGGTAGTCCCGGCAGATGAGGTGGGTTTTGATCCATGTTTTCCGTCCGTCGTCGTGCAGCACGCGGCAGATGGCTGTTGCCGACTGCACTTCACCCGCAGAGAAGCGCGCCAGCAGATCGAGCAGGATTTTGCGGTCTTCGGGGTGGATGTGGCGGTATTTGCCGATCACGTCGCTGATCTGCGCCGAGTCGGCTTCCCCGTAGTTGCGCAGCCATACGTTTTGCGCATAGCCCTCTTTGTTGTAGAGGTTGTAGTTGGCATATCCTACCTGGGCATATTCGGAGATGATGCGGAACAGGGCTTCGAATTCCGAGACCCGGTTCTGTATCTGCCGCAATTCGGTGTTGTCGATATTGATGAGCAGGTAGTGGGTGAGTTCGCCCCGGTCGTCGTACAGGCAGCGTATGCGCCCCGTCCAGTCGAAATGCCCCGGGCGCGTGCTTTCGTAGTAGCCGTCGAGTTTCCCGAACTCGTAACGGGCGGTGAAATCCGCACTTTCGCCGTGCTGGATGCGGATTTTCGTCTCCTCCGGGAAATTGGGGTTGTCGAACAGGTTGAGCCCGCGTATTTTGCCGGGATCTTTCACCCCGAACATTTCCAGGTCGCAGGTGTTGATGTCGATGAGCCGTCCCCGGTGGTTGTAGATCTCGATGCCGACGGGGGCGTTCTGGATGATGTTGCGCAACAGTTTTTCCTGCTCGTCCAGTGCCTTGTGCGCCGTTACGGCGTCGGTGATGTCGAGCGTGAGGATCACGAGCTCGGTTTCGTCGTTGGGCGTATTGTACAGGAAACTGCGGCAATGCCGCCTGGTCTTTTCCGCGAACCATTCGCAAACCTTGTAGTCGCCGATGCGGATGTGCGCGAGCTTGTCGATATGGGCATCGACGGGCAGGCCGGCTTCGCGCGCCGTCTTGTCGGTATATGCATCCGGCGCTATCCCCACGATTTGCTGCGCCGCGCGGTTGACCGAGAGGAAAAGGTAGTCGATGGCGCGTCCGTCGCTGTCGTAAAGCAGCCGGATGCGGAAATACCCGATCGGCAGGTGGTCGAGCAGCACGTCCATGTGCTTGTTCTCCTTCACGACCGTGTGGTAGTTGTTTTCGAGCGTCAGGATTTCGGCTTCGCGCCGGTCGTGCACGGGGACGCGCTGCATGTAGCCGAAAAGGTGCGTGCCCGTATCGGGGTCGGTCTGCCGTCCGACGAGCTGGGCATGGAGCCAGACTTCGCCCTCGGGAAGTTCGATCGGGAACGTCCTGTCGAATTTGCTGTCGACCTTGAGCGCCATGAATTCGTTGTGGATCGGCATCCGGTAGTCTTCGCGAACCAGGTGTGTCAGTTGCCCGATCCGGACTTTGTCGCCGTCGAGCCCCAGCAGCTTGGCAATATATTCGGAGACATGCAGTTCGCCGGCCTGGAAATCCGCTTTCCACCAACCCATGTGGGCGGCGTCCAGCATGAGCATCAGGGATTGGAAATTAGGGGTGTCGGGTGTGAACATGGTGCAATGGGATGTCTGGGGATATTTAGAGCGGGCGGATGATACGTGCAGGGTTGCCTGCTGCGACCGAATCCGCGGGGATATCTCGTGTGACGACCGACCCCGCCCCGACGACCGCCCTGTCGCCGATCGTGACGCCCGGGCATACGATCACTCCGCCGCCCAGCCAGCAGTGGTCGCCGATGACGATGGGCTTGCCTGCTTCGAGGGCCGTCCCGCGTGTCGCGGCGTCGAACGGATGGTGCGCCGTGAGCAGCTGCACTTTGGGGCCTATGAGCGTCCCGCAGCCGATGCGTATCGGTGCCAGGTCGAGGAAAACGCAGTCGAAATTGACGAAGGAACCTTCGCCCATGTGGATGTTGTAGCCGTAGTCGCAGTGGAAAGGTTCGCGGATGAACCCGCGGACGTTGGGGCACAATTCCCCGAGTGTGGTGCGGTAGTCGTCGCCGTGGCCGCAGCATTCGACGTTGAGGCGATGCATCAGGCGCGTGGCACGGTCGCGGTCGGCCGTCAGCTCCGCGTCATGCGGGTCGAACCATTCGCCCGCCAGCATCTTCTCCTTTTCGCCTCTCATCGGTACATGCCGGCATTTTTAGTCGAACGACTGCAATTCGATCAGTTTGGCATAGATGCCGCCCTTTGCGAGCAGTTCGGTGTGGGTGCCCTGCTCGGCCACGCGGCCGTGGTCGACGACGATGATCTTGTCGGCGTTGTGGATCGTCGACAGGCGGTGGGCGATAACCACCGACGTGCGGCCGACGAGCAGCTTGTTGAGGGCATCCTGCACGAGTTTTTCGCTCTCCGTATCGAGTGCCGAGGTGGCCTCGTCGAGGATCAGTATCTCGGGGTTCTTCAGTACGGCGCGTGCGATCGAAAGCCGCTGGCGCTGGCCTCCCGAGAGTTTGACGCCCCGGTCGCCGATGTTGGTCTGGTAGCCTTCGGGTGCTTCCTGTATGAAGCAGTCGGCATTGGCGATCCGGGCCGCCTCGACGATCTCGTCGTGCGTGGCCCCGGCCTTGCCCATGGCGATGTTGCCTTCGATGGTGTCGTTGAAAAGCACGGTGTCCTGTGCCACGACGCTCATGTGGGCGCGCAGGCTGTCCTGCGTGTAGTCGCGCACCGAGACCCCGTCGATCAGGATGTCTCCCGCCTTCACGTCGTAGAAACGCGGTATGAGTTCGCTGAGGGTCGACTTGCCGCCGCCCGAAGGGCCTACCAGGGCCACGGTTTCGCCGCGCTTGATCTCGAACGAGATGCCTTCGATCACCTCGCGGCTGCCGTCGTACGAGAAGTGGATGTCGCGGAATTCGATCTTGTCTTTCAGCCCGTCGAGTTCGATCGCCCCGGGTTTGTCCTGTATCTCGCTTTGGGCGTCTATGATCGAGAAGATGCGTTCGCCGGCGGCGATACCCTGGTTGATGTTGGAGAACTGGTCGATGAACGTGCGCACCGGACGCGTTATCTGCGAGAACATGGCGATGAAGGCGATGAAGCCTTCGGGGCTGAGCGCGTCCTTGAATACGAGCGAACCGCCGAATACCAGGATGACGCCTACGGCCGAGATGCCCAGGAATTCGCTCATCGGCGAAGCCAGCTGCTGGCGGCGGGCCATCGAAAGGGTCAGCCGCGCCAGGTCTTCGCTCAGGTCGTAGAATTTCTGCTTGACGTATCCCGTGGCATTGTAGCTCTTGATGACCTTGATGCCCGACAGCGATTCGTCGAGCGTCGAGACCAGTTCGCCCATGCGCTGCTGGCTTGTCCGCGCGGGATGGCGCAGGCGCTTGACGATGCTGCCGATGATCAGTGCCACGACGGGCAGGAAAAGCACCGAGAAGAGTGCCAGCTCCCACGAGATGGCGACCATCATGACCGTATAGCCGATGATGAGGAACGGCTCGCGGAAAGCTACCTGCAATGTGTTGGTGATGCAGAACTGCACCACGCCGACGTCCGAAGTGATCTTCGAGATGATGTCGCCCTTGCGCTGGTCGCTGAAATAGCCCACGTTCATGTCCACGACTTTGGAGAACATCTCGTTGCGCATGCGCTGCAGGGTGCGGGTGCGCATGTTCTCGACCGTCCAGGCCCCCATGTAGCGGAACAGGTTGCTCAGCAGGCTCACGAAAATGGTGACGATGGCCAGCAGCAGCAGGACGTTTTCGGGGTTGTATTCGGTGAACAGGTGCGAATAGGTGAAGTTGAACAGTGCCGTCAGGTATTCCTGGTTGAACGCCAGCGGGGGGAGCTTCTCCACGTATACGAACGTGTAATCCGCATCGAACATCGTCTTGAGGATCGGCATGATCAGCAGGAACGTGAGCGAATTGAACAGCGCGTAGAAAAGTGAGTAGAAGAAATAGGGGATGGCGTATTTGCGGATGGGTCGGGCGAAACCCAGGAGCCTCATGTATATTTTAAACATTACGGGCGGATTATTTGCAGGTTATGTGATAATCGGGACAAAGATAGAAATAATAATGTGAAATTCTGAACTCCCGGCTTAAAAGTGCGAAGTTCCGGGGAATTTAGAACCTAAAAAAACGAAGGGGCGGACATGCCGTCCGCCCCTTTTCAGGGTTCGTAACCCGTATCTTCCAGTAAATGCGCCTTGTCGTTGGCGGCAGCGACCGCCAGTTGGTCGCAGCGGTTGTTCTCCACCGTGTCGGCGTGCCCCTTGACCCAGACGAAGCGGACGTTGTGATGCCGGTACACGCGCAGGAAGCGCATCCACAGGTCGGGGTTTTTCTTACCGGCGAACTGTTTTTTCACCCAGCCGAAGAGCCAGCCTTTGGTCACGGCATCCACGACGTATTTCGAATCGGAATACACGGTGACATCCGACCCGTCGAACTTGAGCGCCTCGAGCGCCACGCAGACGGCCATGAGCTCCATGCGGTTGTTGGTCGTCAGGCGGAATCCCTGCGACAGCTCCTTGCGGTGCCGCCCCGAAAGGAGTACCGCGCCGTAGCCTCCCGGCCCGGGGTTCCCGAGCGCTGAACCGTCCGTGTATATGGTGATTGTCGGCAAATCGTGTCGTCGTTAAACCCGGCCCTGCGGCGCGGGTGTGGTTCGTCTGCGGCGTGGCCGCTGAGGGGAATGCCTGTCCCGAATCCCCGAGGGGTTGGGACAGGGCATGTCCGTCCTTGTTTACGAGAGGGCTTCCAGTTGCGCCTTGATGGCCGCGATCTTGGCCTCGGCGTCGGCCTGCTTGGCCCGTTCGTTGGCCACCACCTTCCCGGGGGCCGACTGCACGAAACGCTCGTTCGAGAGCTTCTTCATCACGCTTGCGAGGAACCCTTCCTGGTAGGCCAGTTCGTCCGTCAGTTTGCGTCGTTCCGCTTCGGCGTCGATCTTGCCCGCCATCGGCACGAAGTACTGCGTCGTCTTGACAATGAACGCTGCGGCCGCCGGGTCTTTCTCCGTCACCGTCTCGATGGCCGTCAGGTTGGCCATTTTCCGCATCACGGGGGCGTACTCGGCCGGGTAGTTCTCGTCGGCGATCACCTTGAGCGTCAGCGCCTCCTTCTGCGGCAGGTTCTTCTGGTTGCGGACGTTGCGCACCGAGGAGATCACCTCCCGGGCCAGTTCGAACCGCGCCAGCAATTGCCCGTCGGCTTCGGCCGGCTGGGGCATCGGGGCGACGGTGATCGACTCGCCCTCTTTGCGCGGGGCGAGGTCTTGCCAGATCTCCTCCGTCACGAAGGGCATGAAGGGGTGCAGCACGCGCATCAGGGAGTCGAAGAACGTGCGTGTGGCTTCGAACGTCGGCGCGTCGATCGGCTGCCCGTAGGCGGGTTTCACCATCTCAAGGTACAGGCCGCTGAAATCGTCCCAGAAGAGCTTGTAGGCCGTCTTGAACGCCTCCGAAATGCGGTAGCAACCGAAATCGTCGGCGATCTGGCGCAAAGCGACGCCGAGCGTCTGGCGGAACCATTCGACAGCCAGGCGGTTGTTCTCGTCCTGTGCGGCCTTGCCGTCCGCCGACCAGCCGTTCACCAGGCGGTAGGCGTTCCATATCTTGTTGCCGAAGTTGCGTCCCTGTTCGCAGAGCGCCTCGTCGAACATCACGTCGTTGCCGGCCGACGAGGAGATGAGCA
>ERZ825525.1696-NODE-1696-length-17236-cov-3.226180_pt1 | contig 17236 bp, 21 predicted proteins | sample MGYA00519930_ERZ825525 | MGnify/ENA primary metagenome ERZ825525 (study PRJEB31778, sample SAMEA3449203) | human gut metagenome | biome: human gut; feature: human-associated habitat; material: faeces | place: United Kingdom | collected 2010/2012 ... | reverse complement strand
GGCGATTGCTGATGTCCTCAAATTTTTCCTCTGTGGCTTTCAGTTTTTCAAACATGAAACAAACTCCGTAACAAAAAGAATGAACGGTTACTGTTCGGGCTCTTCCCGTTTAACCGCCTTGATATTTTTTTCAATTTTACTGCGGGGGACCATAAATTCATGGCCGCAGCCTGAACATCTGAGCTTGAAATCCATACCCGACCGCAGCACTACCATTTCCTTTGAGCCGCAGGGATGAGTTTTTTTCATAGTCAGCACATCGCCCACACGGATATCCACAAGCATCGTCCTTTCGCAGCAATGAAGCCTGCGGCTCCATTTAAAGATTAGTAATTTTATTATACCACACAGAGGAATAAAAGTACAATATTTTTGCGTCACTTTTTTGAAAATACAGTATAGCACATAAAAACTCACGTTATTTTTGGTAATTCTGACCACTTTAAAAGTGAAAAGCGGCAGAAAAAGCTTCCTGCCGCCAAATATTATGCCGCCTCTGCCGCAGGCTTTGCATAAACAATATCGGCAGATGTTACAGCCGTCCAAGAGCCGTTAACATACGCCTTTACCGCAAAGCCGTACTTTATTCCGTTGGCAAGATTTTCAATGTTGATCCCTATGGCATCGGTATAGCACTGAAATGTCCATGTGCCGTTGATGTAGCTATAGACTGCATATCGGTCAGCACCCTCAACCGCAGTCCATTCCAGATAAACACAGCCGTCGCCCGCTTCCGCCTTGGTTATCACGGGCTTGTCGCTTGTGACCGTGCTGCCCGCAGGCTGAGCATACACCATGTCGGCGCTTGTAACTGCCGTCCATGCGCCGTTTACATAAGCCTTTACCGCAAAGCCGTACCTCGAACCGTTTGCCAGACCGCTGACCTCATATGTAAGCTCAGTCGTGTGACCCGCAAAGCTCCACTTGCCGCCGATGTAATAATATACGCCATATCTTTCCGCACTGTCAACGCCGCTCCATGTGAGCTTTACGCTCCTGTCTCCAGCTTCCGCAGATGTGATAACAGGCTTGTCCGCTCCCTTGGGGGATACATACACGATGTCGGAGGAAGCAACGCCTGTCCATGCGCCGTTTACATACGCCTTCACCGCAAAGCCATATCTTGAGCCGTTGGTCAGCCCCGTAACGTTCATGTAAAGGTTGGAAGTATATCCTGCGCAGGTCCACTTGCCGTTTATGTAATAATACACGCCGTATCTTGAAGCACCGTCAACGGAAGTCCAGTTGACCGTCATCGACCTGTCGCCTGCAATAAGTCCGGTTATCTGCGGCTTCTGAACGATATTTTCAACGTAAGCCACCGCCGACTGCGAAAAGCTTGTAAGCACATTCTGATATGTCACAGGGTCCCACATCTGCGCCCTTACCACAAATCCGTCGGAATTCTGCAGGTCAGCCACAGTGCAGCCCGTATATGCCGATGAAAACTCGCTTACCTGAGAATATGCGCCGCTGCGGTATCTGTAAAGGGAATAGCCCTGGCAGCCGTTTATAGCCTCCCAGTTAAGGGCTGCGGAGCCGCTTGCATTCCTCTCAGCGTCAAGGGTGATGAACAGAGGGTTCGAGTGGCTTGCATCGGGAAGAGTGATGTTTGTATATCTGCTCTCCTTGGGGTTGTGGTATCCCGAGCTGTCGAGAGCCATAAAAACTCCGCTGCCCCTGTTGCAGAACGGGTAATAATATCTGCCCGTGACCTCGTACCTGTCCATCCAGGTAACGTCCAGGTCATACCAGCTGCCGCCCAGGTTTATGCTGTTCCAAGCGTGGTTGTTGCCCACTATTCCAACGCAGTCGATACCGATAAGGTGGCTGAAATATGTAACTGTCATGGCATATCCGTTGCAGACGCACCTGCCGTTCAGCAGCGCACCTGCAATGGTCTGGTTGGAGCCTTCGCTTATGGCGCCGTTCTCGTCCTTGTTGTATATAACGCTGTCGCACAGCTTTTTGTAGATGATAGATTCTTTTTCAAGGTCGTCCCTGCCCTGATTTATCTCAGCCAGCCACTGAGAAGTCGCAATATCTATCTGATTTGCCGCAGCCATACGTGCGGCACCGTTTTCATATCCGTCATAGGTGATAAGATAGATATTATCGCTGTTCCAAGCCAGCTGTGAAACGAAGAAATACTGGGGATTGGAGTAGAAAAACGCCGTCGCAACGGCAAGTGCCTCGTCCTGGGTGAACCGACCCGTAAAGGGCACCTTTGCAATAACGTAGTGTGATTTCTTTGTACCGTCCGCACTGGTGGTGCTTACCCTGCCCGTGTAGTTCACGGAGTAATTTGCCGCCTGTTCGCAGGCAGCCGCAAACTGCTGATAATACGCCCTTGCCTCTGCGGAAAGCTGGGAATAAAAGAAGTCCGACTGGAAATTGTAGGAAGCGTTCCGATACTCGGTGTATGCCGCCTCCTCCGACTCGCATTCCTCCCGTGCAAGCTCAAGGGAGCTGTCGATAAGTCCGTCCTCTTCCTCGGTAACATCGGCCTCCAGCACCTCAACGGAATAAGGGGAGATACGCTCCTCCAGCGCTGCCATATCTTGAGCTGATATAACATCTTCTGCCGAAAGATCGGCAGTTTTATTATCCTCTGCCATAACGGGAACGCCCCCAAGGGCAAGAGTTCCCGCTGTAAGCACGGAAACCATTTTTATAAAGCTTTTTTTCAAAGCAAGTCCTCCTTTTTCGGGAATATTCATATTGTCATATTATAAATAATTATATCCCAACATATCTTTTTAATCAAGTTACAAAATGGACAAAATTGCAAAGGCAGACAATTCTGTGAACGGAAATTATTAAATTTTGTAATTATCAGCCTATAAAAAAAGTCGGCAAATCACCGCTTTGCCGACTGTCTTGGATATTTTTGTTTTACGTCTGTAAGACCAAGGATATAATCAACGCTCACGTCATAAAAATCCGAAAGTTTGATAAGAAACTCCAGAGGTATATCCCGCCTGCCTATTTCATAATGAGAATAGCTCACCTGCGAGCAGTTAAGTACAGCTGCGATCTCCCTTTGAGTAAGGTCATTGTCCTCCCTGAGCGCTCTCAGTCTGTTTCCGGGAATGGAGTTCATTTGCTTCGCCCTTTCTCGTTAAGATTCCTTTATTTTAATATTATATATTATTTTTTCCAATATTTGGGATTATATAACAAAATGTAATAAAAAAAGCTCTTATCCGCCGAAAAACAATGCTATTTTATCTTGTCCTCCGCTTTCCCCTTGATATTCCCCGCAATGGTCATAAGGAACGGCGGCAGAGGCGTTCCTATATCACGTATATTCTCCAGTATGGATATGACCTCGTTTGCGATCAGCCACACCGCCGCCAGCGAGCCTGCAATATACTCCCCTCCAAGCGATATCCCCACATTTTCCGCCGCATATTCCAGCAGTATATCAAGCATTGCCCCCACCGCAATAAGCAGCCACATACATATTTTCTTTGCTATCCCCCGAAACGACCTGTAGGAGCTTACGTTCTCTTTCCTGTACCCTGCCGCACATATGCCCGTCACATAGTCAATGATATTGCAGGCAAAAAGTATCAGCGCAGGCACGTAAAGTATCCCCAGCCACGCAGAAAGCGCCGTTCCGATAACGATAAAAAGCTCTTTTATCCTCTTCAAACAAGTCCCTCCTTATATTATTGCGATATTATCCAGCTGTCGGTGTAATTTCCCGCACCCACGCTGTTGTGGTCAAAATCACGCCTGTTTCCTGCGGTGTCACGCTCCGAGCCGTCCTCCCAGTATCTTGTAAGGGAGTAATATATCTTCACCACGCCGCTGCCGTATTCTATCCTTGTTATTTTAAAAAGCGGCTGCTTTGTGGTAGCCTTGTTCCAGCCGTAATTTACCGAAAAGCAGCTGCCTGTTTTGCTCTCCCCCGTCAGCAGGTCTTCCATTTTCCAGTGATAGCTCAGAGTATAATAATCCGCCTGAACAGGGTGAGGCGTCATTTCCGTATAAAAGGATATCCGCACCGAATTTCCGTGGTTTGTTACATCCGGCGGCTCTGTTCCCTTAAATGACAGCAGATAGTCATTTGTATTGTCGGTGCTGCCCGATGCAACCGAGTTCGATAACTCCGCCCCGCCCTCGGTGGAGTTATTCCCGCCGCTGCCTGTGGCAAGGTCATACAGATCCTTGTACTTGCTGCTCACGTTTACCGGGTCAAAGCCGTCGCAGCCGTAGTCAGATGCTATATACGCCCCCGGTTCGGAAATGCTCAGCTCATTTATCGCCGCCTGAGAGCTGACATTCACCGTCACCTTTCCAAAGCCGTCATACTCCTCAGGCGGGAGATACTCGCCGTTTTCCGCAACGGAAATATCCGTAAGAACAGGCTCTCTGCTGTCTGCCAGACCAAGCATATACCCCGCCATGAAGCTCATGAGCTTTCCTCCTTTGCAAATGTGATGTCCGTCTTTTTGCCGCCCTCCGACTTAAAGCTCAGCACATACACGCTGCCGCCGTACTTTATCTTTTTCACCGTGTCCGATACTGACTGCACATATTCGGGCATAATGCCGTCAAACATCACCCCGTCAAATTGGGTTATCCTGTCCGAAAGTGCCGAAAAGAACCTGCCGCTGCCTGCCCTAAGCTCATCGCCCTCTTCCACAAAGCCGATACCACGCTCGGTCATCACCGTGCAGCCGTATTTTCTTCCCTCTTCTATCCTTTTGCGCAGCTCATAGCCCGTAAGGTCGGTGTAGTCCGACTCGTCCTCGCAGATATCCGCAGCCCTTGCCTCGGCATAAGCTCCCTTGCCCGTAAAATGCACCACTGTCCTTGCGGAGATAAGCCCGCTTTCATGCCCCGTGAATATGAACTCTGTAAGCCCTTCCGGAGCGCCTGTTATAGCTATCCTTCCGCATGAAAAGGAGCGGTAGCTTTTCTGAGCCACAGCGCCGAGAACTGCCGTAACACGAGCTTTGTCCATAAGTCTGCCGCTTATTTTCAGCACATTTCGGAAGCTGTCGCTCTGACCCGCACCGTAAACCTCATTTGTGGCGGTGTTTTTGCAATACACCGCCGTGAAAGGACCTTTTTCCGAATGAAGATACATTTTTTCGCTCCTGCTGTCCTCCATTCCGATGCTGCACGAGGCGGAAAGAAAAGGCGTGAATTTAAGCCTGTTGTCGTTGGAGCAGTAAAAAGCACCCACTGTATTTTCCGCAATGTGCGCCAGAATTTCACGGCATTTCTTTCCGTGAAGCTCCTCAAAATATATCTTATCCGTGCAGAAGTTACCGCCGCCGAAGCCCGCAAAGCCGCACTGGGAAGCCAGATCGGCAAGCACCGGTGAAAGCACATACGGCTCGTTTGAGCGGTTGTAAAGGCTGTCGTCAAAGTCATTTTCCGTCACTCTCATTCTGTCCATGGCATGGATCTCCAGCAGTCCCCCTCTGCGGCTTATGCGACTGATAAAATGCTCCGAAAACTCCAGCGGGTCTTCTCCCCCTGTTTTTACCGTCACAAGGGCGTTTGGCTCAAAGGTAAGGTCGGTTTTGAGCGCAACTATAAGCTCCGACTGCACAATGCCCTTTATCGGCATATTTTCCGCCGTCCTTATAAGCCTTGCGGACTGTATCCTGTCAGCCGTGATAACATTGCCGCCGATGGTTATAACAGGCGGTCTAAAGACCGTCCTCAGGCACAAAAGCCGCATGGAGCTTTACCTGAGCCGTCCAGAACTTTTCTCCCCTGTAAACACGGTCAAGGGAAAGCGAAAAGCCCGAGCACTGAAATTCCCCTGTTTTCTCCGTGGGAGCAGAATATGATACGCTGCATTTCTCCCCCGAAAGAGCCGCCGACAGCGCCGCCGCAGATGTGTCGTCCACGTCCGAAAGCTCAGCGGATATATCCACCTCATAGCCTGTCTTTTCCCTGACCTTTGCGCCGTAAATGTTCACAAACTCGCCGCCGTTGTCATACACCGACGATACGGAAATGCTGTACTTATTTTCGGTGATGAACCTGCTCACATCAGTGCTGCCTATTTTCAGATATATTCCCATAGCCCCTCCTTACATCGAAAGCGTAACATCTATAACGTGCCCGAACAGCTCGCCGTCCGATACTGAGATATCCGTAACACTCATGCCGCATATCATAGGCTCCTGACCGTGTCCCGCATATACACAGCGGAGCTTTGAGCCGTTTTCCGCAGCCTTGACCACCGCTTTCTGCACTGCATTTTCCGAGCAGGCAGCAAATTTTATGCGCACCTTCAGGAAATCCGATACCGCCCGACTGCTCCACCCATCAACAAAAGTGATGAGCTTTGTTTTTCGTGAAAGGTCGGCGCTTATGCCGTAAACCTTTTCCCTTACCGCCGTAAAATCCGAATATTCGGCGGTCTGCCCCTCAGAAAGGTCAATGCCGAAAACAAAGTCCTCCCCCGCAGAAAATCCGCCGCCTGTCAGTGCCATAGCCTGTCCGACCGTCATTCCCATTCCTCCCCTGCAATAATAATTATCTCTCTTTCAGAGCGGAAGCTCCCGTTAAAGTAAAGCACCCCCGGCGACGGCGCAGATATCCTGTAAATGCCGTCTCCACGATATCCGCAAAGCACATCTGCCGCCGTGTCAAGAGCTTCAAGAGCGGCTTTCCTGTCATCGCCCGCGGAGCAAAGCACCCCACGCATCTCGCAGAGCTGTCCCGCCGCCATTTTCTGCGCCTTGCCGCTTTTAAGCTCAAAGGAAAGCCCCTTGCCCGCCGCCGAGCCGCATACCGCTCCGCTTGCGGCGCATATTGCCGAAATTATATTTTCTGTTTTCACACAGCCCCTCCAAGTCCCACTTCAAGATGATGAAGCTCATCGCCGCCGTAAAAATATTTCACCGAGGTTATCTCATATTCTGTGCCGTTGAAAACAACAGTGCCGATAAAATCTTTCCCCATGAACTCAGCGTCCTCCGGGGAGCTGTTGCGGCAGTCATAATAAAGCACACCGCACTTTTTCACATTCCTGCTGTGAATATCCCTCTGAGCCTTGCCGTAAACGCATATCCGCACATTGGAAAGCACCGTCTGCGATATAAGCTTTCGCTCCCCGAACGCAACCTCCTCAGAGTAGTTTTTCAGCACGCAGGAATGTATGAGCACCTCTTTTGGAATAGGATACATCTTACACCTCCATTCCCCTGTAAAAAAGCCCCGCACTGTCAAGCACAGCCTCCGCCTCGCCGCAGAGAAGTGCGGAAAATCTGTCTCCCCGAGAGCCGCCGCTCATAGAAAAGCTGCCTATCTTCACCGAGGAATATCCCCCGCAGTCCTCTGCCCTGTCAAGGAAATCCGCCTGAACGCATACTGCAGTCCTGAAAGCTTCATCGGCTTCCGATACATCGACCACACACCCTCTCACGACCCTCTCCGCACTTGCAAGCAGCGGAGAAATTTCGCTTTCATCGCCCTTTCCCCCGTAAATATCCCTGTAATACGCAAAATCTACCGCCATAAACACTCCTTTCCAAGGGAGCATAAGCCCCCTTGATGTTTCGATATAAACTAATTGCTAAGCCAAAATTCAGCAAACTGATTTGCAAATCAAAGTTACTGAGCCGCAAATGAAATATCCCCCACACAACCTCCCCACGGGCGGCTGCGGCGACACGCCGCTTAGGTGGTAGAGTAGTGGCAGTAAATGCCCGCAGCCTTGGAGGGATAAACACTGCACAGACCATAGCTGCGATAGCCGTATTTCCAGCTGTCCGCATCGGGATTTGCCGCAGGGGAAATGATCTTGGGCACAGCGTGCTTGGTGAACTGGAGCACCGCTCCCTTGTGAACTATCATAAAGTTGATGTTCTTGCCATCAGTGTCCTTGGCATAGCCGCCGTCAGTCTCCCCCGATGTGGTGCCGTCATTGAGCTTTATCTTGGTGTAAAATCTGGACTGGGGAACAGTCACTATCTTGTCAAAGGAAGCAAGCACCGCACGGGATTTTGTGGTGTCCATGTCGTCGATAAGTCCTTTCAGCACGGGAGTGATGAACAGCACTCTGTCCTCGGAGGGAACCTCCGCCGCATCAAGAGCAGATACCGCAGTTCTCACCGCAGCCACAGCGTCCGCACCTGTGGAAAGCGCCGCCGAAGCAGAGCCGATGCCCGTTGTGCCCGCAAAGGAAGCAAAGCGGAAGGCATCAAGCTCAGGCACAGCCTTTGTGCGCACAAACTCCCCCGCAAGGGAACCGAAAGCGATGCTCTGGCTCTCCTCGTTGTCCATAGCATCAACGCTGAACATACGTCCTCTCTCGTAGTTGAACTGAACAGTCTGCCACGAAAGGGAAACATCGCCAGCCACATATCCGCTTGAACGGGAGTAGTCTGCAAGCCCGTCCATTGTGAGCTTGGGAATAACTATCTCGTTGGCATTTGCCCCCTCTCTTGCAAGGGAAGCGTCCGACTCAAGAACAGCAGTTCTCGCATTTTCCTTGTACGCCTCATCAAGAAGCGCAGCGTATTTCTTAGCAAGTGTAATTGTGTTAGCCATAATTTTTACCTTTCCTTTCAAATTTCATTTTGATTTGTCAGTGAATTACTTAAGTCCGAAAGCCCTGCGCAGTACATCATCACCGTTCCCTTCCCTGCGTGACCTTACTCCCGTGGATATCTTCTGACCCGAGCCGCCGAATTTAGATATCCTGCCGAATATATCTCTCGCCGCCTCTTCAAAGCTCACTCCCCCCACAGCACGGGCGGAAGCCGCACAGATAATGTCCTCCGTCAGCTCACGGGGAATGCCCTCCCTCGCGCAGAAAAGCTGATTGCGAAGCTTTGCATTTTCAGCCGTCAGAGCCGCCACCTGCTCTTCAAGGGCATGGATATCAGCTGCGTCAGCAACGTCAGCAACGTCAGCAACGTCAGCAACGTCAACATCTCCATTGCCCTCATCGGGAGAGATATCCCCACCCATATCTGTAATTTCATTTACAGACTTCTCGTTTTCTTCATTCATACCTTTTCCTCCTTTTTGATCCTTTCTATCTCAGCCAGTGCGTCCTCCTCCGAGCAGTCCAGCACAGCCATGACCGCCGAAAGCCTGCTTTTAAGCCCCGCCGACACAAGCCTTACGTTCTGGTCGATTATCTCGCCCTTATCCACCGTCTGCCTGTCGGAAAAAGCCACCCTGACGGAAATATCACCCTTTGGTATCTCGCCGCACAGCATTCCGCATCGGATAATGCTTTTCACCGTGCTTTCGATAAGCTCCGCCGCAAGGCACCTGTTCTGCTGCATTGTGATCTCCGTGCGTGTCTCCATGCTCTTGACCTCAGCCGCCGTTTTAAGTCCGCCCGAGGTGCTGAACGAAAGCGTTCCCGATGAAAGCCCCGTCTGGAAGCAGAGAATATCAAGCAGCGCATTTATAGCGTCAACGTGCTCCGAAACTCTCAGCTCGCAGGTGTTGTCGGATATTTTCAGGTCCTTTTCCTCGTCGCATTTAAGCGCCTGATACACTTCATCGTCCGTGTCGAAATACCTGCTTATCCTGCCCGTGTCGGGGTCAACCACCGTCCTGATGCAAGATGAGGGCACGATTATCCTCTTGCGCCCCAGCACAAACTCCCGTGAGAAGCTGTCAAATGCGATGTCGAGAGCTTTCAGGGTGTCGGTGCAGTTTGCAAAGCAGCTCAGCCCCAGCATGGTCTCATCGGAGAGATTGTTCGCCCCCGCAGGTCGGAAGTACCCGAAAAGCGGCTCGCAGATGTCATACTCCGAATGTTCCGAAAGCCCATCAAACATCGTCTCCACAGGTATCTGCTCCCCAAGATATCCGTCACGGGAGGAAAACAGCGCCCTGTCCGTGAAAATGCCGCTGCCGTCTGCGCCCTGCCGCTCAAAAAGAGTAAACGCCTCGCCGCCTTTGTAAAATCTGCTGCGAAATATGCCCTCCTTTATGCTGCCGCAGAAGCCGCCCACAGGAATAAAGCTGTCCGCCGATATGTAGTCGATGCCAATGTCCCCGTCAATGAAAACCTTGAGCGCACCTCCGCCCAGCGCATAAGCACGGCTGAAAAACGAGGGCATATTTTCCCAGAAGCCGTTGTCCTGGAGCACCCTTTCAACCAGCTCCTGCTGGCGGTGGTCGGCGCAGTAAATATCCGCCTGACTGCTGAACGTAAGCGCCGCCAGACTATCGCACAGCACCTTTGCGCCGCCAAGCATGCTCATACGCCGCTCGCCCTTGCCGTAAAGCCCCGAGCGCTTCACATACGCCCAAGGCGGCTCACCCTTGTAAATATCGGCGCAGGCAGCTATCACCGTGCGGTAATATTCCTCTTCGTGGGGGATTTTCGCCTGGGGGAACGCCCTCTGCGCCTCCGAAATTATGCCCAATCACATCATTCCTTTCTATCTCATAACATCAAGGATATCCTTCATTCTCCGCTCCGTGGAATACTCCTGAGCGTCAAGGCTGTCAATGTTCACACTGCCGTCGTCCAGCCGCCTGTCAAGGCTTCCGCCCTCCCACACCGCCTGAGAAAATGCGGCAATAGTGTTCTTGCACTGTGCAAGAATTTTGTAGCGGCCGTCGCTTAAAACAGCATTGTAAAACCTTATTCTCTGGCTTATCTCGCCCTTTCGGGCGTTGTGTATCTCCACAGGCAGCCTTTCACGTATCGCAGCATTCTGCAGTCCTCTTATAAGCACCTGCTCCGCACTGTCGCAGTAAATATCCCTGAGCATGGGATATTTTTTCCTGACCCTTTTAACAAAATCCGAAAAATCCCGCTCCAGCTCCGCAGGGGACATTATCCCCTTTCGGTAATACTCCTCCAGAGTGTATATCTGCCTGTACCCCGCCGTGTAACCCGTCACGTTGAACGCCGTGGCAGAGCCGTTTCCACCGAAATCCACACCCATATCCGCCATGATGATGTTCTTTGCCATTTTGCAGATGAATTTCTCAGGGCAGTCCGCAAACTGCCTGTAAATGACCCCCTCAGCATTTTTCCACAGCCCCAGGATAAAGCGGTCGTAATAAACCGTCCCCGCATATTCCCTTTTCAGCGCCTGAGCAAATCCCTTGGGCAGAGCCGGATTATCGTCAATAGTGAAGCCCGATACCCTTACGCTGCCGCCCGGCACCCCTTTGTCAAGGAATTTCTTGAACCAGTGGGATGGCGACGCAGGGTTGCAGCTGCCGTCAAAAACCGAAGTCTCCCTGTCAAGCCTTGAACCTATCATTCTGAAAACGCCCTCGCTCCATGTGGTTATCTCATCGCCGTAGCAGTAGGAAAGGCTTGACCCCTGGAGCTTGTCCGCATTGCCGCTGCGCCCCGCACCGATAACAAAGCAGTCCCTGCCGAAAAGCCGCACATATCCGCCGCCCTTGACACGCCCCACAAGCTTCTCGCCGTATATCCCACGCATGGGCGAAAGGATATTCCGCTCAACGCTTGCCACCGTGTTGCCCACTATGGCGATCCCGCCCCGAGGGTCGCTGATAAATATTCGCCGGGGAATGCGGTAGTAGTCAAGATACGTTTTTCCCGACCGCACTGCCCCCACCGAGATGTTCCAGCGGCAAGGCTCCCTTATGGTAACGCTCAGCACGCTTTTCTGTTTTTCAGTCAGTCCCAAAGCCGTCCTCCCCGAAAAATTTTTTCAGATTTTCCACCGCTTCCTCCTCAGAGATATCGCCGCCGAACACGCCATAGATCTTGCCCAGAAGCTCCAGCGCACGGAGCTTGTCATAAAGCTTCACCTCAATGCCCTTTGTGCCTGCCTTTATGGAAGCCACAGCCTTTGCCGACTGCCTGTTGAGCAGAGCCGTGTCCGTCACCGTCATGACCTGTCCCCTTTCGGGCAGCGTTTCAAGGGAAACGAACTTGGTGAAGTCGGAAAAAGCCACAGCCGCAATCTCCCCGATTATTTTGTCCTTTGATATTTTCCTCAACAGCGCCCTCCTTTCTCGTTGCGCTACGCAAATCAGAACTTAAAAATAATTCTCCCATATGTACTCCCTGAGCAAATGTCCGTACTCCGCAAGGAAATCCCTTATGATATTGTCACGCACATTTTCAACCAGCTCTTCAATAAAGCAGTCCAGACACATTCCGAAGCGCTCGCACTCCTCACGCTCCGTACTTTCCTCGCACACAGGGCAGTACAAAACCTTTTCCATACGCCTCACCTCCTTGTGATTTAGCGCTATGCAATTTTAAACTTGTGTCTCTCATTTGCATCTTGCAAAATTATAATACCACACTATCCTGCGATTGTCAATAGCATTATGCAAAATTTCTGTCGTTTTTTGCAGATTTGTGGAATATATGCAAAAAATGCCGGTACACTTATTGCATTATGCAATTATATTTGCATAATACTAATACTAATCTTTAATCGTTCTATAGACAAAGCCGACAGATGAAATAAGACCAGTCTAGGAAAGCGACTGCAGGCGGGCTTGTCGCCCGGCAAGGGAGCTTGACGAAGGATGGGCTTATTTCAGCTGAGGATTTGTCTATAGGTTGATTGAGGATTAGTATAAATTAAGGATTCGGTTAATGTCTTTTGTATTGAAAATAGAGGTAACAGCAAAACCTCCGCCTTCTTTACAACATCAGTAAAGAGAACGGAGGTTTTTCAGAATATCAGCTGCTTTGTCTGAAATTATTGTCCGTGAATATTCTTGCGAAAATCAGACCCAAGGGAAGCGATATGATTATCAGGAAAGCCTTTGTGAGCCACATTCCGCCCGTTGAGATATCATATGAGCCAAGATAATAGATGCCTTTGTACAGGAACATTCCGGGGACCATGATAACTATTGACGGAACTGTAAGGGTTATTCTGGGATAGCCTGCCTTTGATTTCATCGCCGATGCAAGAAGTCCTGCTATCATAGCTCCGATGAATGCAGCAACGCCTGCGGGTATGGGGGTGAAATCAATAAGCTCCAGACGTGTTGTGTTGGCTATCATTCCTATAAGTCCTGCGCAGGCTGCCATTTTGCGCTTACTGTTGAACATGAGTGAGAAGCCATATACTCCGCAGAAGCTTGTGATGATCCTTATGACCATTTTAAGCAGCGGAGCCATCTCCAGCTCGGGGAAATCTGCGGGCGAGAAGTGGAGCAGCAGTGCGACCACCCAGCCCGTTATTGTTGCCATCAGTATTATCAGCAGAGCGTATGTGATGCGCTCCAGACCCGATCTTAGATCCAGCTTTGCAAGGTCGATGCCGCCGGTTATCAGCGGGAAGCCGGGAATCACGAACAGCATGGAGCAGATGTATCCCGACTGATGAACACTGGAGACGTTGAAAATCACCTCAAAAAGCTTGAAAAGCAGCAGGTATGTACAGCAGGCGGCGGCAACACCCGCAGCCACGTTTGCAAGCAGAGTGATGTGGCGCTCCAGCAGCTTTTTTCTGACGTACATTCCCACGCCTGCGCCGAAGAATGCAAGGATCATTTCGACAGGTCCGCCGCCCAGAAGAAATGTAAATCCGCAGCAGGCAAGACCCGATGCCAGGCCCAAATTCCATGCCTTGTAATTGGGCGGTATCTCGGAAATTTTGTCAAGTATCCGATGAAACTGCAGTACCGAGTATTTTGTGACCCTTTCCGCAAAGCCGTCCGCAAAATTTTCAAGCTCGTTGAGCTTGTCGGTGTTTACGCCTGTGGTGCTGAGGGTTATCTCATTTGTGTATGTATCGCCGTTTTCTATGCACGTGCATTCGATGGTCAGCAGACCGATATCCGCATTGCACACAATGCCCAGCGCACGGGCTATTTTGTTCATCGAAGCACGTACTCTCCATGCTCCCGTTCCCACCGAAAGCATCATCATTCCCACACGCTCGACCAGCGAGGCTTTTTCCTTCAGAGTGGCGTTCACCGCAGGCTCATAGTTTTCTTCTCCTACGATCTCATGCCAGTCGATGGACATATGCTGTTTCCTGAATTTGCTCATTGCGTATTATCTCCCATAATAACATTGCAGTATTGCCTCCGCCTCTGCGGAAGCTATTATCAGGTCTATTATACAACTTTCGGGCAGATAAGTCAATCAATGTAAGATTTTCACATTGGTAGCAATGGGTAAATAAACTGTGAATATAATTTGCCTGACCTCTGCAGCTTCTTTGCCTGCCAATTTGCTATTTACAATTCTGGCACGCCGTGGTATAATGTTTATATAACATTCATACGGAAAGGAAGCCGATAATATGAAATTTACCGAAAACAGTACCTCCCGCATTGCAGCTGAGGCTCAGTCGCTTCTTAATGAAATTGCCTCTCTCCCCGAAATGAAGCTGTCAGCTGTGTCAAAGAAATCAGCCATGGCGGTGTTTATGGATATCGTCAACGGATTTATCCGTGAGGGCGCTATGGCTTCCGCACGGATAGAGGATATAATCAAGCCGAATGCAAGGCTGCTCAGTGCCTGCTCTCATGCGGGTATCCTTACCGCTGCTTTTGCGGACTGCCACAAGGAAAATGCGGCTGAGTTTCTTTCGTTCCCTCCCCACTGCATCGAAAATACCTCCGAGTCGGAAGTGGTCGATGAGCTTAAAGCTGCGGGGGACTATATCCTTATCCCCAAAAACTCCACCAACGGCTTTCACGAGAAAAAGTTCAGAGACCTGCTGGAGTGCCACCCCGAGATAGATACATTTATCGTCACAGGCGACTGCACCGATATCTGCGTTATGCAGTTCTGCCTGAGCCTTAAAACATATTTTACCCAGAAAAACGAGGCGGTGTCCATAATCATTCCCGTGAACTGCGTCGAGACCTATGACGCTCCCTATCACAGCAGCGATTTCACAAATCTTGCCGCCTACAAGCTTATGAAGGACAGCGGCATCAAGTTTGTAAGCGCTGTTACAGAGTAAGAATATAAATACAATTTATGAAAGGATATGTGCGTGATGAACGACCGTAATCTTACACTTCTCACAGATTTCTACGAGCTGACCATGGGCAACGGCTATCTTGAAAACGGGCTTGCCGATACCGTGTGCTGCTTTGACCTTTATTTCAGAAAAGTTCCCGATAACGGCGGCTTTGCGGTTATGTGCGGACTGGAGCAGGCTATAAACTATATCAAAAAGCTGTCCTTTACAGACGAGGACATTGCATATCTCAGGGACAAGAAGATATTTTCCGAAAAGTTTCTTGATTATCTGAGAAACTTCAAGTTCTCCTGCGACGTGTGGGCTATCCCCGAGGGAACTCCCGTTTTCCCAAATGAGCCGCTGGTCATTGTAAAAGGCCCTGCGATCCAGGCTCAGCTTATGGAGACTATGCTGCTGCTCTGCATAAATCACCAGTGCCTTATCGCCACAAAGGCTGCACGTATCGTAAAGGCTGCTGACGGCAGAGCTGTTATGGAGTTCGGCTCAAGGCGTGCTCAGGGAAGCGACGGCGCTATCTACGGCGCAAGAGCTGCATATATCGGCGGCTGTGCGGGAACTGCCTGCACCATCTCCGACAAGGAAATGGGCACTCCCGCTCTGGGAACCATGGCTCACAGCTGGGTGCAGATGTTCGATTCCGAGCTTGATGCTTTCAGGGCATATGCCAAGTGCTATCCCGATGCCTGCCTGCTTCTGGTGGATACCTACAATGTGCTTAAATCGGGCATACCCAACGCTATCAAGGTGTTCAACGAGCTTAGGGCAGAGGGCCATGAGCCTGCGGGCATACGCATTGACAGCGGCGATATCACATACCTTTCAAGAAAAGCAAGAAAGATGCTGGACGATGCGGGCTTCCCCAATGCAAAGATCTGCATTTCCAACTCCCTTGACGAATATATCATCGAGGATATTCTCCGTCAGGGTGCGTGCATCGACAGCTTCGGCGTAGGCGAGCGCCTTATCACATCAAGGAGCGAGCCTGTTTTCGGCGGAGTTTACAAGCTCACAGCCGTTGAAAAGGACGGGCAAATAATCCCCAAGATAAAGCTTTCGGAAAATGTTACCAAGATAACCACTCCCGATTTCAAGGAGCTTTGGAGATTTTACGACAAGACCACAGGCAAGGCTATTGCCGACCTTATCACCTGCTACGGCGAAGAGGTAGATGACACCAAGCCCTACACCATTTTTGACCCCGAGCACCCTTACAAGAAAAAGACTGTCACCGACTTTACCGCAAAGAAGCTCCTGGTGCAGATATTTGACAAGGGCGAGTGCGTATATGAGTCTCCCTCCGCAACGGAGATACGTGATTTCTGCCGTGAGCAGATAGGCACGCTCTGGAGCGAGGTAACAAGATTTGAAAATCCCCACGAGTATTACGTTGACCTTTCAAAGAAGCTGTGGGACAAGAAAAATGACCTGCTCAACGAAATGAGCGTTTGATATGAAAATTTATATTGACGCAGACGGCTGCCCTGTGGTGGATATCACGGTAAGGCTGGCGAAAAAATATCACGTTGGCTGCGTTATCCTCTGCGACACCTGCCACAGGATAGAGCGTGAGGGAGCGGAAACTATCGTGGTGGAAAAGGGCGCTGACAGCGTTGATTTCAGGCTGGTGAATATGCTTTTGGCAGGGGACATAGCCGTCACTCAGGATTACGGTCTGGCGGCAATGTGCCTTGGCAGGTCGGCGCTGGTGATAAATCAGGACGGAAAGCAGTATTCGGACGAGAACATCTCGGGTCTGCTGGAATTTCGTGCCATAGGCAAAAAGGTGCGCAGAAGCGGCGGCAGGCTTAAAGGCTGCCCCAAGCGCACGCCGCAGCAGGACGAGATGTTTGAAAAAGCGCTTGAAGCCTTGCTTATGAAAGGATAATATGGAATATAAATTTTACGGCTGGGAAAGGGCAGATGTTCCTCCCGCAAATGACGAATACAAGGCGATAAAAGACCCGAGAATGCTTTATGATATGCTGTGCGGCATATGGTGCGCAGACACCTGCGCCCCAAGGCTCAGGGATAAGTGGTCGGAGGATAATAAAACTCTGGGTCAGTGCTCAATAACCGCATTCCTTGCTCAGGATATTTTCGGCGGAAAGGTTTACGGCATACTTCGCAGCGGCGGCAATTACCACTGCTACAATGTTATAGGCAACTGCGTTTTTGACCTTACCAGCGAACAGTTCGGCGATGAAAAGCTGTGCTACGAAAATAACCCCGAACAGCTCAGAGAAGTGCATTTTGCCAAGGAAGAAAAGCGGCTGAGATATGAGTATCTCAGAGACCGCCTGATACTAATCACCAATAAAACTATAGACAAA
>ERZ825525.1693-NODE-1693-length-17292-cov-3.883913_pt1 | contig 17292 bp, 15 predicted proteins | sample MGYA00519930_ERZ825525 | MGnify/ENA primary metagenome ERZ825525 (study PRJEB31778, sample SAMEA3449203) | human gut metagenome | biome: human gut; feature: human-associated habitat; material: faeces | place: United Kingdom | collected 2010/2012 ... | reverse complement strand
CAGAAAGTTCAGCTATCTTCTTGATCATGTTTTGTTTTACGACTTCCAGCTCGCCGTTCTCTTGTGGCCCTTCCACTTGCTCTGCAGGCTTCTCAGGCTTCGGCGATATGGGCGATATAGGCGATATATTCAGCTCGTTCTTCGGCGGTGGCGGCTTCGGAGGAAGCTCCAGAAGCAACCCCAACGCACCCAGACGTGGTCAGGATATCCAGACCTATGTTACGATCGACTTTATGGACGCCTGCAACGGCAAAAAGGTCGATGTTAAGCTCAACCGCATGGAGCAGTGCCCCGACTGTCACGGCACAGGCTCGGCAGCAGGTTCAGGCACCGATACCTGCCCCGACTGTCACGGTACGGGCTATGTAAAGACCGCTCAGAGAACTCCTCTGGGTATGATATCTTCACAGCGTCCCTGCTCACGCTGCGGCGGTAAGGGCAAGATAATCACAAATCCCTGCTCCGCTTGTCACGGCGCAGGCAGAGTATCAGTGTCCAAGACAGTTAATGTAACTATCCCCGCAGGTATCGACGACGGTCAGACACTTCAGGTAAGAGGTCAGGGCCACAGCGGACTTAACGGAGGTCCCGCAGGCGATCTTCATGTAACAGTTCAGGTTCGTCCCGATCCTATCTTCGTAAGAGACGAATATGATATCCATACAGAGATACCCATTACCTACGGTCAGGCAGTTCTCGGCAGCGAGGTAACAGTTCCTTGCATCGACGGCAAGGTTAAGCTCACTATCCCCGAGGGCACTCAGTCGGGTACAGTATTCAGACTGAGAAACAAGGGCGTAAAGCGTCTTAACCGCACCGACAGAGGCGATCAGTTCGTTACGGTCAATGTAGAGGTCCCCAAGAACCTTAACAAGGCACAGAAGGATCTGCTCAGCAAGTTCGAGGCAAGCCTTGGCGAAAACAACTACAACAAGCGCAAAAGCTTTTTCGACAAGGTAAAGAAGATACTTAACAGTGATATCTGACAATATTCGGATATATAATTCTTCCAAAAAAATTCCCGCCGGTCTCAGTTTGAGATCAGCGGGAATTTTTGTTATGTGCATTTATACTAATCACCAATAAAACTATAGACAAAAAACCATCGCATAATCCATATGTGCAAGATTATGCTCGATTTTTTGTATAGTTTTTAATTGGTGCTTAGTATAATTTGAAATGCAAGCTCACATATGGCAGTGAATCACCCTGAGCTTTGTATCAAGTATCTTTTCAAGCTCGATAATGTTCTCGTTGCCAAGCTCGCCCTCGGGATTTTCCACAACGAACTCCGCACACGCAAAGCCGCACGGGAAATGATATTTCAGGTCATTGAGAGAGCTGCTTTTTCCGCAGCACGGCATAGTTACATCAAGGCTCTCGAAATCATTTTCTATCGCCTTATCCACCTGCTCGCCCCACCACTCAAAGGAAATGTCCGCATTGCAGCAGGGGCACTTGATGTATTCAAGATTGCTGCCGCAGTCGATGAACTCGGGGAAATCATAGCTGCGGTAATATATCTTGTCTGCCGTGATGTTGGCGTTCAGGAACTCCACAGTGCGCTGCACAGCCTCCTCATCGGGAACATGGTCATATTCAGCAGAAATTATCCTTATCTTGTTATCAGACATAGCTCTTACCTCTTTTTAAGAAATTTTACTTTATCTTCGGCTTCACGGGAAGAACTATCACTACGCTGGTTCCCACGCCCTGCTCGCTGAATACCTCCAGCGTGCCGCTGTGCATGGTGATTATCTCGTCCGCCACCGCAAGACCTATTCCCGAGCCTCTCTTTATGTGATTGGCACGGAAGAATTTAGTCTTGACCTTGGGCAGATCTTCGGGAGTGATGCCGCAGCCCGTGTCGCTGACTTCTATCTCAATGTGGTTTTCATCGGGCTGCACTGCCTGAACAGTGACCAGTCCGCCTTTTTCCGAATATTTGATGGCGTTGTCTATAACGTTGATGAACACCTGACGCAGGCGGTTTCTGTCGCCATATACGATAGGCAGATCCTCAGGCTCCGCATAAACAAGCTCTATGCCCTCTTTTTTTGCCTTTTCCGTATATATAAGCACCGCATCGCCCAGCTCCGCCAGAATATCAACATTGCCCTTGTTAAGAGTGAACTTGCCGTTCTGTATCCTTGAAAAGTCCAGCAGCTCCTCAACCATTTGTGAAAGTCTTTCCGTTTCGGTGGTGATAACTCTCATTCCCTTGGAAACGGTCTCCCTGTCATCGGGCATGGAGCCGATAGTCTCCGCCCAGCCCTTTATGGCTGTAAGCGGCGTTCTCAGCTCGTGGGACACGCTGGAGATGAACTCGTTCTTCATAGCCTCCGACTGTGAAAGCTCGTCCGCCATTTTATTAAGCATCTCGCTAAGCTCGCCTATCTCATCGTCCGACTTCACAGGTATTCTTACGGAAAAATCGCCACGGGCATAGCGCCTTGCGGCAGCGCCTATCTGCCTTACGGGGATAACGATGGACTTTACAAAGTACATTCCCGAAAACATCATCAGCGCCAGAATTGCACCGCAGGTCACAGCCGCAATAATGATGTACAGCCCGATATGGCTGTCAACACGCTTCATGGAGCTTACCAGCCTTATAACGCTGAACTCTCCCGTTGCGTCTGGGGTGACGATGCTCACAGCAATGACCTTTTCGCCCGAGGGCAGCCTGCCCGTAAATGTGCCTGAGCTGCCGCTGTCAATGGCGTCGTAATAGTCCTGAGCGATGATATCCTTTGTAGGCGCAAAGCCCGAGGAGGTCATGGAAACTTCCCCTGCACTGTTGATGGTCATAAGCTCCATTCGGTTCTTTTCCGACCAGTTCTCCACCATGGAGCGCACCTCGGAAGCAAAGGTAACTGGGTTATCCGCATAATACTGGGAAAGCATTCCCGAAACCATGTTGAGCCTTGATGTGATGTACTGCCTTGCGGAATTGTAGTAATATACGTTCACAAACACCGAAAAAGCCATAAGCACGCTCATGAGCACAATAAAGATTGCGCCTAAGCTGTTGACAAGCCATCTTCTCGTAATGGTGTTTTTTGATCTTTTTATTGCGCTCACCTCAAATGATGGTCAAGGACAAGGAAACAAACGCTTCCTTGTCCTGCTTGTGACTTATTTCCTGTCGTCGTCGGGATTGCCGTCACCCGACCACTTGTAGCCAAAGCCCCAGATAGTTGAGATATACTTGGGGTTTGAAGGCTCGTCCTCTATCTTCATTCTGATTCTTCTGATGTTTACATCGACTATCTTGTCGTCGCCGAAGTAGTTCTCGCCCCAGATGTGGGTGAGAATGCTGGAGCGGTCAAGAGCGGTGTTCTGGTTGTTCATGAAATACTCCAGTATCTGATACTCTACCTGAGTAAGATCAATGGGCACGCCGTTCTTGGAAACAGTCCTGCTCTTGAGGTTAAGCTCAAAGGGACCAGAACGGATAACGGGAGTTTTCTCCTCCTTGATGAATGACATACTTACACGGCGATATACCGCATCAATGCGGGCAGTAGGCTCGGAGGGGGAGAATGGCTTTGTTATGTAGTCGTCAGCGCCCAGCATAAGGCCGCTTACCTTGTCCATCTCCTGAGTTTTTGCCGACAGCATGATAATGCCTATGGTGCTGCTCTTTCTTCTCAGCTCCTTGCACACCTGAAATCCGTCAATACCCGGCATCATAATGTCAAGCAGAGCTATATCGAAATTGCCGTTTTCCTCGTTAAATACCCTGAGGGCTTCCTCGCCGCAGTCAACATCTACCACGTCATAGCCCGCACGCTTCAGGTTTATGACAACAAAATCCCTGATAACGCCCTCGTCCTCGCAGACAAGTATTCTTTTCATTGTTTTGACCTTCCTTTCGGAACAAGCCTTACAGCTCGTTCAGTATTTCCCTGCGCTTCTGTTCATATTCTATCTTTGTAATAAGTCCGTCACGGTAAAGACCCTCAAGCTTTTCCAGACGTTCACGGGTGTTGTCCCGGGGCTTCTGCTCCGTTTCCTCGGTGATAACGGTACCCATGGGAATACCGTCCTCCGAAAAAACATTTATCCCGTTGACAACAGTTATCAGCCCTGCAACGAGAGTCCAGATAATGCCGAACGCTCCTAATCTTGGTATGACAGCAAATATCCCCAAAAGGACAAAAATTATCCCAACGATAAATCCGGGGAGCGACTGCATTTTTGTGGGGCGGACTGTGTATTTCTTTTTCACTCAGCTGCCTCCTCCTCAGGCTGAGGATATGGTCTGCCCATTACCATTGTGGAATGGGGCTTGATGATGTAATCGTCGCAGACGGTGTAAAGGGGCTTGTTGCCTGCATTATCGCCGTCGATATATACATTGTACTCGCCGAATGCGTGGAGGGTGATATCGTCATTTGAGGGGTTGAAGAAAACGATTATCTCTTCAAGCTCGCAGTCTCCGTAGAGACCGAAGCCAACTATTCTCTGAGGAAGATGGTTGAAAAACTTCATGTTCCTGCCGATATCCTCAGCGGTAAACATTCTCAGTGCGGAATGAGCCTTTCTGAACTCAATAAGTCCCTTGTAGTAATCGAAAACATCTCTGAACTCGGACTTTCTGTCCCATTTAAGGCTGTTTACCGCATCGGGAGAATTGTAGCTGTTGTGGTCATATGCACCACCTGGGAGAGGCTTTGAGCGCAGAAAATCCTGACCTGCCTGAATAAAGGGTATGCCCTGAGCAAGGAATACGCAGGCAGCAGCCATTTTATCCATTTTCTTTCGTGTGTCAAGGGAATCGGTGGGGTTGGTGTAAATAAGCTTATCCCAGAGGGTAAGGTTATCGTGAGCCTCAACGTAGTTTACGGTCTGGCAGGGACTGAGTGTCCATGCAAACTTGGTAAGGTTAGGTATCTGCGGGTGAGGTATTCTTCCGCACATTACCTCCTTGACATATTCCTCGCTGCCTGTAGCGCCGTTTACATATCCCCTGCTGCGGTTCTCAAAGTTGTTGCCCTTGATGGTATCACGGAAATCATCGCTGAAAAAGGCGATATTGGGGGTGTGGCGTGCGTTGAGCTTCATTGCACGCTTGCTGTCAGCCAGAGGTGAATCTCCGCCTATCCAGCCCTCGCCGTAAAGAATGATATCGGGATTGATAGCGTGAAGTGTCTCATCTATCTTGTTCATGGTCTCGATATCATAAAGCCCCATAAGGTCAAAGCGAAAGCCGTCTATCTTAAACTCGGTAGCCCAGTAAACAAGGCTGTCGATGATGTATTTTCTCACCATGAAGCGCTCGGTGGCTATCTCATTTCCGCAGCCTGAGCCGTTTGAGAAATACTCGCCGTTTTCGCCCCACAGGCGGTAGTAATACTTGTTGAATATCTTGTTGAAGGGTGAATCGGCAGTGGCATAGGTATGGTTATATACCACGTCCATGATGACCCTTATGCCCTGGCAGTGAAGAGCGTGAACAAGTCTCTTGAACTCTGCAACTCTCGCTCTGCCGTCATAGGGGTTGGTGGAGTATGAGCCTTCGGGACAGTTAAAGTTCTGCGGGTCATATCCCCAGTTGAACTGAGGAACATTGAGCCTTGTTTCGTCAACTGTCTGATAGTCAAAGGAGGGCATGAGATGAACGTGGGTAACACCCAGCTCTTTCAGATGGTCAATGCCTATCTTGTCGCCTGCGGCATTGATAACACCCTTTTCCACAAAGGCAAGAAATCTGCCCTTGTAGCAGAAGTTTCCGCTTTTGTCGATGGAAAAGTCACGGACGTGCATCTCATAGATAACAGCGTCGGTGTAATGCTCCAGCGGCTCGGGGTGATAGTTGTGCCAGCCAGCGGGATTGGTCTCCTCCAGGTCGATCACCATTCCCATAGCGCCGTTCACGCCTGCGGTGCGGGCATATATGTCAATGGTTTCCTCAGTGATGTCATCGTGACGTATCTCATAGGTGTAATAAACGCCGTTAAGATCGCCGTGAGCGGTCTTTACCCAAACGCCCTTTTTGTCCTTTTCCATAGGAAGACGGCGGTATGGCTTTTCATCGGTACACGACTTATAAAGGAGCACTGTGGCATCGTTTGCCAGCGGCGACCACACCTTGAATATGGTATTATCCTTAGTATAATTTGCCCCCAGATCGCTGCCCGTGTAACCGTATTTTTCATCAACATCGGTAAACATTGCTCATAACCCTTTCTTGACCTTATTCCTTTTATTACAGTTAAATTTATTATACATCATTTTTCGTTATTTGTAAAGCAAATTTTGTCCACGCAGTCAAATTTATATTTATTTTGTAACCCGATAACAATAATTTGTCATTTTTGTAAAATGTATTGATTTTATATATGAATTGGCGTATAATAAGTGAGGATAAATAAATACGGCTATGCTTGTTTAATATGCACGATTATCATGTCATATTTTGTCGAAAATGCAGAATTATAAGTTTTTTTGAGAAAAGCTGTCCCCTATGCTTTGGTAAAAGGATTATATACTAATGAAGTAGGAAAATCATCGAATCAAAATAAATACACAAGTTAGATATCAACGTATTCCAAATTAACATGAAAGGAAATAAATGTTATGACTGAAGAAAGACTAAACCTACTTTCCCAAAGGCTATCTGTGGATTTCAGCACAATAAAAAATAAACCAACAATGTTTCGAAATGACTTCGCAGGAATGTATGTTGAAGATGAAGATTTACATATCATCCTTGTAAACAATGCCGATATCGAGCATTATAAACAAATATTAAATGATGATAATGTTATATACCACTATACTGATATTTCATACACAGACCTAATAGGAATAAGGAATATGTTCAGAGACTACTACGAAAGATTTAATATTGTCTCTGCTGCTGTAATGAATCATAATTCATCTATTGAACTCACTGTCACGGATGAAAAATCAATACCTGCAATAAAGTATTTCCTTAAAAGCAGAAACTTTACTGATTTATTTATTGAAAAACACTTTATTTTTATAAAGGGTGAACCAATAATATTTGAAAGTTCAAATACCGAATATATAATTGATACTAATGAAACTGCTTGTGACACACAAGATTTAAAATCAGGTAAATATAGCGCAAATCCTGGAAGAAAAATCATAGGAAAAAATACATATAAAAATTCTAATCAAAAATATGAAACATCATATGCCACTGTTGGGTTTCCTGCTAAATCTTCAACTTCACTTGGCATTGTAACCGCATGGCATTTTGCAGTTCATACATCAAAATACTATTGGAATTATAATCAGACTACAAAAAAATTATATGCCAACATCGCAAGTAGTGCCGACACTACACACTCATCAAGCTATGATTCAACTTTTGTTTCTTTCAATTCTGACGATCAAACCGATAGCATTATTTCTAGGTACATCATGAACACCCAAAAGGTGGTTGAAAAGCCTGCTACAGACTCATTTATCAATACCATGACTGGAAGAACAGTACATTGCTATGGTCAAATACATTCTGATGTTACTGGAACAGTGGTTTCGCCATCACAAGATTTAAGAATCACATATCATTCTTATTCAGGAGTAGAAACTACTTATCTCATAAAAGATACGATAAAAATAAAGAATGCCTCTACACTAGATCACGGGGACAGTGGCGGAATAGTTACATATGAATATAATTCAAAAGTATATCTCATTGGAACCATAGCTGGGAAAAATAATAGCTATCAATATATAAATAAATACCCTAATATTAGAGATAGTCTCCAAATCACTTTTGCCGACTAATCATGTCTATAATCGGCTAATACACACATATATAATTAGGAGTGACATTTATGAAATTAAGAAAAACCGTACTTTTCATTTCCTGCTTTATGCTTATAAACACAGGCGCTGTCAATGTGTCTGCGGCTGAGCGGAACGATGTCGGCACACGCTATGAACAAAGCAGCAGAGAATATGCCGCACGGCTTAAAACCATAGACGGGCTTAAATACAGCTTTGACGAAAACGGAACGTCGAAAGGCTTATATACGGGCTGGGCGAGAGCCGTTCACAAATACAATTATTACAGAAACGGCAAGCGCTGTGCAGGCTGGCAGACCATAGACGGCAACAAATACTACTTTTATTACGAGGGCGGCTATGCGGTGGGCGATGTGCAGATAGAGGATAAGATATACACTTTTGACAGCAACGGAATTTATACTGGAAAATCAAAGAACGCCGTTGTATATGCAATGAATATCAAAGAGCCTTTTTATGCCGACAAGCTTCCCGACAGAATAGATGTGAGCTTGTACAGTACATACAATTATAACGCTCCCTATGAATATGAGACATCAGGCGGATATCAGAAAGAGGACGTAATTTACACACCGCAAAAGCTTTTTGCACGCATTGAAAGGTATAATGGCGGCAAATGGAATACAGTGAAGCAAAATCATGAAAGCGTCCTTGAGCATTACAGCATTGACAAAAGCGGAAACACCGACCTGACATACACACAGCTCTGCAGCGTTCGTGATATTCTCAATGCCAATTCCAATAAGCTGAATATCGCTTACCTTTTAGTCACAGACTATAAGCTTGAAACTTACATTTTATCTGATGCAAAGATATCAGACACCCAAGAGCTGTTAAAGAAAATGGGCTTCTCAGACAAGTTTATGAAAAAAAACTTTGTTTTCAAAGAGTGTGACGTGGCAGACAGTTTTGACACTGATGGGGGTGATGAGATTGACGACACTGATGATGTCGCTCCCGAGGATAACAATGCCCCTCTTTATACGAGCTGCACCTACATCGACACAACTAAAGAATATAAGGACATGATAATCCCGGGCAAATACAGATTTGTATTCCACCTCACTCCCAAGACAAATGATGACGGAAGCTCTGCTGACTTTGAGGAAACCACATTCTACTGCTATTTCACGGTCAAATAAATAAAAAATGGGAGCCATCTGACTCCCATTTTTTATTTATTACTTTACCCCGCCTGCCTGTCTGATAGCAGCCTCAAGGCTTCTCAGACGGATCTTTACAGCGCCCAGGTTGCTTATCTCATCTATCTTGAGCTGGGTGTAGAACTTGTCCCTGCTCTCAAGAATGGAGCGCACCTCATCGGTGGTAACTGCGTCTATTCCGCAGCCGAAGGATACCAGCTGGACAAGCTGCATATCGGGTTGTGTGGTGACATATTCTGCCGCTCTGTACAGTCTGGAGTGGTATGTCCACTGGTTCAGAACGTGAAGCACAGGTGTCTCGGAACGCTTACAAATGCTGTCCTCGGTGATAACAGCCATGCCCAGAGAGGTTATGAGCTTATGTATGCCGTGGTTTATCTCGGGGTCGATGTGGTAAGGTCTGCCCGCAAGCACTATGATAGGCATATGCTTGCTGCGTGCATATTCGATTATCTCCTCGCCCTTTGCTTCGATATCGTGGTGGAAGCTGTCCATAGCCGCCATACCTGCCTCATATGCAGCCTTGACTTTCTTTCTGTTAAGGTCATACTTTCTGAACGCCTTGGGTATAGCCTCCGTGATGTGCTTTTCAAGGTTAAGATCAAGGTAAGGATAGAAGAAATTCTCCTCGGTAAGCTCGGGGATATTTGCCTTTAAAAGCTCGGGATAATATGCAACAACAGGGCAGTTGTAGTTGTTGTCGGAATGGCCCTCGTCAATGTTGTAGGTCTGGCAGGGATAGAAGATGATATCCGCCTTTTTCTCCAGCAGATCCACCACATGACCGTGTGCAAGCTTTGCGGGATAGCATACGGTGTCGGAAGGAATAGTGTGCTGACCCTTGAAATACATATCACGGGTGCTTTCATCGGAGATGATCACCTTGAAGCCCAGCGAGTTGAAGAATGTCTTCCAGAAGGGCAGCTGCTCGTACATATTAAGCACCAGAGGCAAACCGATAGTTGCCTTGGGACTTGCAGGGTCGCCCGACTTCATCACGCTGAGAAGTCTTTCGTATTTATACTGATAAAGGCAGGGAGCAGTGTCCTTTTTGGTAATGCCTGCGCCCTTTTCGCAGCGGTTTCCACTGATGAACCTGTGTCCGTCGGAGAAAGTGATGATTGTAAGGGAACATTTTGCGGTACAGCCGCCGCAGTTTATCTGGCGGGACTTGTAGGAGAAGTCAGCCAGCTTGTCGGCAGTGATAACGCCCGACTTTTCTCTCTTGTCAGCCGCAGCCATTTCCTTAGCGTAAAGAGCAGCGCCGAATGCACCCATAAGTCCTGCGATTGCGGGACGGACAACATCCCTGCCGATCTCCTGCTCGAAAGCTCTCAGAACTGCGTCGTTAAGGAATGTACCGCCCTGAACAACGATATTCTTTCCAAGCTCGTCGGGAGACTTCGCACGGATAACCTTATATATAGCATTCTTGATGATAGAGGAGGAAAGTCCTGCTGAAATATCCTCAACAGTTGCGCCGTCCTTCTGAGCCTGCTTTACGGAGCTGTTCATGAAAACGGTGCAGCGGGAGCCAAGGTCAACAGGGTGCTCGGCGAAAAGTCCCAGACGTGCAAACTCGGATATCTCGTAGCCCATTGCCTGAGCAAAGGTCTGGATAAAGGAGCCGCAGCCCGATGAACATGCCTCGTTGAGCATGATGCTGTCGATGGCGTGATTTTTTATCTTGAAGCACTTGATGTCCTGACCGCCGATATCAATGATAAAGTCAACATCGGGGCAGAAGTAGGAGGCAGCCTTATAGTGGGCAACAGTCTCTACCAGACCGTAGTCAATGCCGACGCCCGCCTTGATAAGGTCCTCACCGTAGCCTGTAACAGCGGAGGAAACAATGTTTATCCTGTCGCCGATAAGCGAATATATCTCTTTCAGTCTCTCGGTAATTACCGCAAGAGGTTGACCCTTGTTTGATGTGTAATGCTGATAAAGCAGCTTGCCATCGGGAGTTATGAGCACAAGCTTTGTTGTGGTGGAGCCTGCGTCTATTCCCAGGTAAGCATCGCCTGTGTATGTCCTTATATCCTCAAAAGGCAGGTCATGCTTGCCGTGACGGGAAATGAACTCGTCATACTGAGCCTGATTTTCAAAAAGTCTCCTGCCTGTGATGATGTCGTCGTTCATCTTGGCAGCTCTCATCTTCTGAGCGATCTCTGCGGCGGTAAAGTCGCTGCCGTCAGTCTCAGTTGCGTAGAGGGCGCTTCCGTATGCCATGAAGCACTGAGCATTTTCGGGGAAAACAGCGTTCTCATCCGAAAGCTGGAGAGTATTAACGAAAGCCTTTCTAAGCCCCTTAATAAATGTGAGAGGGCCGCCGAGGAACAGCACCTTGCCCTTTATCTCACGGCCCTGAGCCAGTCCCGAAACGGTCTGGTCAACAACTGCCTGGAAAATGGAAGCGGCAATGTCCTCACGCCTTGCGCCCTGATTTAAAAGGGGCTGGATATCCGACTTTGCAAAAACGCCGCAGCGTGAAGCTATAGGATATATCTTTTCAGCGTGGGAGGAAAGCTCGTCCATCTCGTCAACGGTAATGCCAAGGAGGGTAGCCATCTGGTCGATGAATGCACCCGTTCCGCCTGCGCAGGAACCGTTCATTCTCTGCTCGGTGCCGCCTGTAAGGAAGATGATCTTTGCGTCCTCACCGCCAAGCTCGATAACGCAGTCAGCGTCGGGATAATCATGCTTTACGGAGATGAACGCACTGTGTACCTCCTGCACGAAAGGCAGAGAAGCGTCATTTGCAAGTCCCAGACCTGCGGAGCCTGTGATAGCAAGCTTGAAGCGTGCATCGGGGAACATCTTTCCTATCTCTTCTACCTGCTCTGCAGCGGTCTCACGCACCTTTGAGAAGTGGCGCTGATACTTTGACCAGATGATCTTTCCGTCATCAAGAATGACCGTCTTTACTGTGGTGGAGCCAATATCTACTCCCAGAGAATATACTTTATCCATTAGCAAAATTCCTATCCTTTATATTTTGTCCGCATTCAGCGGGTAATGTTCACTTTTTTTATAAATTCTGCGATCTGCGCCGCAATTTGTGACGGCGACCCTGTTCCGTCTGCCTTGAACGCCGAGTGTGCGGTGTAAAGAGCCTTCCGCTTTTCATAAAGCTCCCCCAGCGACTCCTTTGTGTTTACCGCTACAATGGGGCGGTTTGCATCGTCCTTTATCCGCTCCCAGCAGATGTCATAAGGGGTGTCGATATATACAACAACGCCGTTTTTGGCGGCAAGATCTGCATTTTTCTCCCTGAGCATCGCACCGCCGCCGCAAGCAATGACTCCGCCGTTTTTGCCCATTTCCTCAACGGCTCTCGTCTCGGCATCACGGAAATATCCCTCGCCCTTGTCTGAAAAAATCTGCGGTATGCTCAATTTCTCACTTTTTTCTATGTAAGCGTCCATATCGGCATAAGCCGTGCCCAGCAGGTCTGCCAGAACACGCCCCACGGTAGTCTTTCCGCAGCCCATAAAGCCGCAGAGATAAACTGCTCTGCTCATATCACAACTCCTATATCTCCATTCCGCCGCCGAAATCGTCAGCAGAAAGTGCTTTCAGCCTTTCAAAAAGCTTTTCCTCAATATGCGGCCAGTACAGCGGGAACAAAAGATCCGCAAAGCCGAAAAGGAAAACGTTTTTATTTGTAAGCTCCGCCAGCTGCGGAACATTTTTAAGCACATATATCTTGAACCAGTCGGCACTGTAAGGAGGAAGCTCTTTTCCCTTTTTGGCAAGCGCTTTCATATCTTCATAGCTTTCGGGAACGGAATTCCTGTAGTTTTCCGCACCCATGGCCATAACAGCACTGTATATCTTATCCAGCTGACTGTCCGTCAAAGGGCCGCTTGCCCCTCTGAGGCCTCTCAGCACAGGTATGCGCACCGCAAAGCTGTACGCCATAAGCACAAGCACCTTGTTGTACTCATCGCTTGCCATCTCAGCACAAACGCTTTTATCCGCAGAAAGCCCCAGCGACGGCAGCATATCCGCCCCGCCTTCAAAGATTATCCTGAAAGCGTCCCTGATATCAACGCTGTAAAAGCTGCTGTCAGCTATGGAATAGATGTATTTCACGCTGTTGAACAGCTCTGCGCTGCCCTTGACTATGATATGTGCCAGCTCATTGACAGCGGCGCTTTCGTTTAAAAGATCCATATCTCTCCTTAGAACCTGTCTTCATAAGAAATGTGTGCGGATTTTCGAGCATAATTTTGTTGCAGAGTAGGCAAAAATCCGCAGGCGGGCTTTCGCCCGGCAAGGATTTTTAACGCAGTCTGCGGCAAAATTTGCCGAAAAGACGTGCGCATATGCTTGTGAAGACGGGGTCTTATAGCTTAAACGGCACATTCTCACGCTCCATAGCGTAAAGCTCCATATCCACCGCACCCTTGAAGCTGTCGGGAAAATAGATATTGTCGGGCAGCATGGAAAGCTCATCAGCCGCAAATCCAAGCTCATTTTCCTCGGGAGGAGGCATATCACGCAGGTAGCTGAAAATATCCATCGCCACCTTGTCGCAGGTGCTTTCGTTCACCAGCCGAGGGCTGATATGCTCTGCCGAATCCAGCATAAAGGACAGCCGACCCGCAATGCTTTTGGCAGTCCTGCCCATAAGCTGTGTCTGCACCGCAAGCTCCGAGGGGGAGCATATCCTGAACGAACCTGAAAGCTCATTTCCGCAGCCCACATTATCCGCCGCAACGCCAAAGGCAAGGTCGAAATACTCCCGCTTGACATGACGGTCGCCGCCTGTGCGGTAAATGAACTCCGCCTTTGTCATGGCATATTCACGTATGCGCAGCACGTTTACCCACTGGTTTGACGCTCTGCCCGTCCTGTATGCGCAAAGGCGGTCAAATATTGCCTTTTCGTAATCTGTCACAGGTGAAATGCACCTGAACCACAGCTCCTCGGCGCTTATATTTTCCGAAAAACATATGCAGTCGATGATACAGTCTATGACCGCCTGAGAATATTCATTCTCCAGGCAGGCACGCACATATGGGTGGCATTTTGCCAGCTCAGTCCTTGCCATATCCTCCATTGAGGGTGACAATTCTCCCCTTTTGCGCCCGTCACGGCCTGCTTCGATACATCTTTCACGGAAAGGGGCAAAATCGAAGCCGATAAAGGTACTGAGCGTTCTGCCCAGGGGAAGCTCATGCAGGCATCTGCCGTCCTTTACGGCAAATCTTATACTGTCCGTGCGCACTCCCTCCTCTGCATATAATCCGTCAATTTTATATTATAACACAGAAAAAAACTTTTTTCAACAATTTCTGAAAATTAGCGCAGGATATTTCCGTCAAAAAACCATTCTTTAACAGAAAAGCGGAACCGCAAAGCGATTCCGCAGATCACCGAAATTTTTCATTCATGCAATAATACATGATACAACCAGGATCACGGCCATAGAAAAAACCGCAGTAAACTCGATCACCGTAAATACCTTGTGTAAAATCTCTCTGATATTTGTTTTTCCCATAACCATTCCTCCTTACATTATCAGGTCATGCTTTTGATAACGGCAGCGACCCTGTCCGCAGCCTCCTGCTCAAAACCTCCGCTGTAGCCGTCTATCATACCGATGATACTGAAATCACGGTCGTCCTTGTTTTCCTTCTTCATCAGCTTTTTCTTCATGCCCGAAAGGCTCAGCTTCTGACCGAAGGAAACCTTACTTTTATCTATCTGACCCTCAACTGCCAGGCAGCTGTCGGGAGATATTACGATATTTGCCAGATATTTGTTTTTAAGTGAATCCGATGGGATATTCTCGGGAGCATCGTCCCAGACAGCAAAAACGAAAACCGTCTTTCTGTTCTGAAGCACCGTGCGGCACTTCTTTACAAAATCCGCACACTCCCATTTATCGTTATACACTCCGCCGAAAACAGCGACTGTCTGATATCTTGTAAGCTTGTCGGCAGATACCTTATTCGCTTCGAAAATATCAGCGTTAAGCTGCTTTTTGACCTCTTCCGCATACCTGCGGCTTATGCCCATTGTGGATCTCCAGATAATTGCAGCAGCCATAAAACCGCCTCCCGTTCAAACCGAGAGCATCACACCGCCGTTTCGGCGTCAAAACTGCTCTCAAAATTAAGGCAGTTATCAAGCATCCTGTCAAGGCACCTGCAAAGCACAGCTTTTTCTTCGTCGGAAATACCGTCCATAAGCATCTTTTCATGCTCTCTTCTCAGCTCGCCCAGCCTGATAGCAAGCCTGCGTGACTTTTCGGTGGTATGTATCTCCTTATGACGGCTGTCCGAAAAAGCAACCTTTCTTTCGATAAGTCCCTTGCTTTCCAGCCGCTGCACTATTCCCGTAACTGCGGGATTTGAGAGCATCAGCACCCTTTCGATATCTTTCTGAAAGAGCCGTCCGCCGCCGTTCACTTCATTTTCGTAAATGCACAGCAGCACTCTCAGCTGCGACTGAGTAAGGTCCATATCTTCGAGAGCTTTATTTATGCAGCACTCAAAACGCCTTGAAAGCTGACTGATAACCAGCGCATATAAATATTCCCCGCTCATTCAAGTTCCCCCAAAGCTGCTATATGGTAACATACTGTCACAAAGTTCCAAATCGCTCAAAATCTACACATTTTTTAACAAGCAGGTTACATATTTATCCAATTTGCTAAACTGCATAACCTGTTATGTATATTATACTACTCCGTTTCCCTTTTGTCAAGGCTGAAAAATACGGCAGATGATTTTCTCCGAAACGCACAAAGCATTCCCGTTTGTTCCGTCATTTTGCAGAATAACGTTGTTTTTTAATACATCATATCCATAAAACAAAGGGCTGCCGAAGCAGCCCCATTGCCATTATGATTTACTTATTCTCTTCCATGAGCTTCAGGTTCTTCTCAATAAGCTCGCATCTCTGCTTTACGCAGTCAACGGAGCGGAGAGGATCGGAAGGAGTGTTGAAGGTGTAGTCCATGAGCTTGTCGATGGTGGTAGCCGCAACATGAACTCTTGTGTCGGAGGAGGCGTAGTAGATATATACATCGCCGTTTTCACGAACAACAGCGCCGTTTGTGAAGCATACGTTGGAAACATCGCCCACTCTCTCGCTGCCGTGGGGAGCAATGAACAGTCCCGAGGGAGATGCGATGAGCTTGGAGGGATCCTTCAGATCGGTAGCGAACACGTAGATAACGTATCTCAGACCTGCTGCGGTGTTTCTTACGCCGTGTGCAATGTGTATCCAGCCCTTGGGGGTCTTAATGGGCACAGCGCCTGCACCGTTCTTGACCTCGGTGATGGTGTGGTACTGTCTGGGAGAGATAACGACCTCATCTGTGCAGATAACAGGGTTTGTGATATCCTCGCAGAGACCGAAGCATACTCCTCCGCCTGAGCCTGTCTGGATAAAGTCGTCCTGGGGACGGGTATAGAAAGCATACTTGCCGTCAACAAACTCAGGGTGAAGCACAACATTTCTCTGCTGAGGAGACTTGGACTTGAGGTTGGGAAGTCTCTCCCATGTTTTCAGGTCCTTTGTGCGGACGATTCCTGCCTGAGCGGTTGCGGCGGAAAGGTCGGAAGAGGTCTTGTCCTTGCTCTCGGAGCAGAACACGCCGTATATCCAGCCGTCCTCGTGCTGGGTAAGTCTCATATCGTAAACATTGGTCTCGTCAGGCTCGGTGTCGGGGAGACGCACGGGGAAATCCCAGAAGCGGAAGTTATCAACAGGGCTGTCGCTCTCTGCCACTGCAAAGAAGGACTTTCTGTCATTGCCCTCAACTCTTGCCACAAGGTAATACTTGCCGTTAAGGAAGATAGCACCCGAGTTCAGCACCGCATTGATGCCCAGCCTCTCCATAAAATGGGGATTGGTTGCGGGGTTCATATCGTATCTCCAGATAACAGGTGCGTGTGCAGCTGTAAGCACGGGGTTCTCATATCTGTCATAGATGCCGTTGTAGGTGTCGGAAACCACGTTCCTGCGTGTGATAAGCTCTTCGTACTTAGCTATCACTCTTGCCTTGTTCTTTTCAAATTCGTTCATCAGTCATACTCCTTTTAGTGGGAAATCAATAAAATCATTATACAATATAATTGTTCAAAAAGCAATAGTGAAAAAAGCGGTAAACGTTTACCAAAATCGATTAAGATAATTTTTTGCCATTTCGCACAAAAAAAAGCGGCCCCGCATATAACGAAGCCGCTCCGGATATCAGTTTTTGCGATAATTATGAAAGTGCAGTGAGCTGGTCATCAACTTCCTGTACCAGCATATCAACAACGTCAGCTATCTCTTCTCTGTTGGTAGCCCACTCAACGCCGTGGTATGCAGCTCTCAG
>ERZ825525.1670-NODE-1670-length-17565-cov-3.361965_pt1 | contig 17565 bp, 9 predicted proteins | sample MGYA00519930_ERZ825525 | MGnify/ENA primary metagenome ERZ825525 (study PRJEB31778, sample SAMEA3449203) | human gut metagenome | biome: human gut; feature: human-associated habitat; material: faeces | place: United Kingdom | collected 2010/2012 ... | reverse complement strand
GGAATCATGAATGTATGTACTTGTGTCATTGTCTGTATTGTTCTCGGCTTTCACATCATGGACCAGGTTTTCTTTCGTATTGTTGATCACTTCTCCTTTCAGTGTCAGCTTCTTGTTGCTTCCTTCGTATCCAGCTGGTGCGGATGTTTCCACGACTTCATACATATCGCATCCTGTTCCGTCTTTTGCGAAGATATCCGTTGGCAGTCCGATAAATTCCAGATATTCAAACTGGTCATCTTGTGAAATGGCTGTTGCGATCGTATCACCTTTCTTGAAGATCGTGTTGCCTTTACCATTTACGATATCTGTTTTCGCCTTTAAGGCAAATTCTGCTCCGGCAAGTTTCTTTCCGTCCTGATCAGTCTTGATCAGATGGATGCTGTATTTCTGCAGAACGTCATTTGCTTCGATCGATACACTGGCTTTCTTAGCCGTCTTTAATGCGATATCTTCTTCGTCCGGATCGATCACATCCACGGTTGTCTGGATGGTCTGGAACTTCGCATATTTTCCTGTGCTCTTGAAGTTGATGTTCAGTTTCAGCTTTCCGCCTTTTTCTGCAACAGTTGGTGTAAATTCCACATCATCATCGGTCACATCCACATCTTCTGCACCATCATCGTCGTATTCAATTCTCCAGCTGAAATCCTTTGCCTTGAACTTATCACCTTTTAAGAAGCTGTTCTTTGGCATTGCTTTGATCTTGACCGGCTGTTCTTCCTTAAATGTATCTTCCTCGATCTTTAAGATCTGATCCATGACATATGTTGTCTTAAGAACTGGATTTCCATAGAACATCTGGCTGACATCTTCTACATTGGAGGTGTTGAAAGATGAAAGATCGAGTGTTTTGATGGAATCCATGGCATAAAACATCTGACTCATATCCACGACTGCGGATGTATCAATATTTTTAAAATTGATCTCTGTGAGATTCCTGCAATTTTTAAACATTTTAGATGATATTGCATTCATGTAGATGACCTGTCCGGCTCTTTGACTTGAGATATAACAATCTCCACCATCGTTCCAAAGCACAATACTGCCATCTTTATTCTGAGAAACATCCGTTGTCACAGCTCCTTCTGGTGCACTCTTCCACGTGAAAGTCACAGATTCCGCATCCTTGATCTTCTGGTTCAATTTTTCGCCTTTTTCCAACACATAAATACCTGTACTTACATTATTGTCTTCATTTCCAAACGGATCTTCCTTGTCTGGTACTTTATCATCATCACGAATATCATTGATACTTCCTGCGGTTGTATCCCATGTCAGTTCTACTTCATGTTTTTCCTGATCTTTGATATAGCCTGTCGGAGACTTGATCTCTTTTATGTAATAATTTCCTAAATAGAAGTTAGTTGTTTCTTTTCCATCCATATCCTTTCTTGTAAAATGGATCTCCTTCTCTTTTGTCGTTGTCTTTTGATCGATCAGTTCGTCCTTCTTCCAGACGAGCGTTCCGTCATCTTTCTTGATATTCTCATCCGCATACAGCCCATAGACTGCTCCTGCGATCTGATCGTTGTCATAGATAAAACTCTGAGAATCCTTGTCATAATCTGTTAAGATATCTCCCGTCTTACTGAACGTAATTTCTCCATAGACTGGCGTATCCATCTGTTCAAACCTGCAGCTTCCATTTCCAGCATTATCGTACGTGATCTTGATGCTTGTGGATTCCCCGCTTAACTCAAAAGATTTTTCTTCTGCGTCATCCATGTTGTAGCCTGTTGGCGCAGCAGTTTCCTTAATCGTATATTTTCCATATGGAAGATAGCACTCTGCAGTTCCATCTCCACTCGTTCCTGTAGTCAAAGTTGCCACAATATCCTGATCTTCATCATAGATTTCATAGACTGCATCATTTAACAGCTTCTTTGTCTCTGATGAACGTTTGACTAGTTCGATCCTGATCTTATTTTCATCATCTTTATACGGACCAAACGTGACTGTCTTATGGACATCAGACTTGATCAAAACCACATCTTCATCTTCCATCATTTCATGCTTTGGATCACCCTTGATCTGATGCAATGTATAAACACCGATCGCTAACGAGATTGAAGTTGCTTCTCCTTTTTCATCAGTTATCAGAGTATCGACCACTTCTCCATGCGGATCAATGATCTGAAATTCTGCCCCAGATTCCGGTACATACTTATCTTTATTTACGGACATTTGCTTTTTGATCGAAATCTTTGCGGATTTTGTATAATCGTCTTTTAAAACGAATTCATACACTTTGACTTCATCCTCGATCGATGCTTTCATTTCTGTGGAATACTGCGGTAGCGCAAGGTCATAGCCTTCGACACCTCTGGTCTGCACGACTATAAACCCTGTCTTCTTTACGAAATCTTTTAGGAGCATCGCTGCCTTTCCTTCGGAATCTGTGACTAATGTTCCAAGAATCGCATCTCTATTATCTTTTTTCAGTTTTTCAATGTAATGGAGCCTGTCCTGTGACGTTGCCAATGTCTGATCCTTGAAATCTTTCACCATAGATTCATCCAGTACAACAAACTCAGCCCCTGGTTCTGGTTTAGACTTTCCATTCTTGACCATCGTTTTTCTGACCCGGATCTTGTCTCCATTATAATAATTATCCAGCTCAAATTTTTTAAATTTCTTATCGCCGTCTTTGATCGTTACATCAAAATCATCAGCGATCTTATAATTATCACTTCCTTTTGTCTGATGAACCGTGTAGATGCCAGGATCTAACTTTCCAGATTGAGCTGCACCATTTTCATCCGTGATCAATGTTTCTATGACTTTCTTTGTCGACTGATCGATGATCTGGAATTCTGCCTTATATTCTTCTTTTTTTGTATAAGTTCCAGTTTCCTTATCACTGATCCTTGTAACCTTTGTCAACATGATCCCTGCATGCTGCTTTGGATCGTTTGATTCAACCTTATAGATCATTTTAGATCCATCAATGCTTACCCATTTGTCCGGTACCATATCATATCCATCGGGCGTTTTCGTCTGATGAATACGGTAAGCTCCATAAGGAAGTAAATCTGTTTCTGCGATCCCTTTGTCATTCGTTGTGATCGTCTGTTTTAAGTTATTCTTGGAATCATAAACCTCAAAAACTGCCTGTGCTTCTGGAACATTTTCCTCGCCAAACGTCTTTACAACTTGTATTATTCCTTCATATTGCTGTTCCTTCAGATACTGGGATGTATTTTTATTGACCGTGACTGATATATCATTACTAGATAACTTATATCCCAACGGAGCATACTTCTCATGTAAACGGTAATATCCCGGATACAGATCTGTCACTTTTGCATAACCATCCGCATCAGTTACCATCTGTGTCACAAGTGTTCCTGCTTTATAGACAACACTCTTGTTATCGGAGCCTGTGATATCATGGTCAGCATATAGCTCATAGACAGCATTCTGCAAGTTTGCTTCAACTCCTAGATCCCCTCGTTTATTCTTTACAGTTCCCTGTTTAAAGATCTCCAGATCACTCTTTTGAAATTCATTGGTATAGTTAAATGTGAATGATCTGACTCCACCCTGTTCCACTTTGCTCTGATCTGTCTGATCTGGGATCAGGTGTCCGAATGGGGATTTTGTTTCCCTGACCATCCAAGTGTGGACCGAGGCACTCTTTAAGGCTGAAATCTTCTGCTCTGCAAGTTTTTGTGCTTCCTGCATTGCCACAGCATATGCTTTTGCCGAAGAATCGTACCAGCCATTATCTGTCGCTTCTTTTTGCTGACTTTTTGAAAGATCGTTCCAATTCTTTACATAAGTCTTTTTCGTTGATGTCACACTATAACTTACCGTTCTTTGAACAGTATAAGAAGCTTCTCCATTGTCATCGGTTGTTACACTTCCTTGATAATTCCCATCCATATAGATCTGAAATACTGCTCCAGAAAGCCCTGCTCTTGTTTCCGTATCTTTCTTTTTGATCTTGATCCTTACATTATCTGGGCTGGTTCCTGACTTTGTTGCACTCGTTTTCGCTTTTTCAATATCTGGCGGTGTATGACGAAATCCGAACAAAACCTGATGGGAATCCAGTTTCTTCTTTTTCACACATTTCTTCACTGTATAATAATAGATCGTTCCTTCTGGATCCTGATCACTGATCATTTTACAGAACTTTTTTGCATCTTTCTGCGAATAACCCCTGTCCACATTTTTTCCTGCCTGATAAACGGTATTTTGCTTATTCGCTCCATGTCCACATGCCCAGATGTATGCCTGACACAATGACAGATCTTTTGTATTCTTGCCGCTTGACCTGAAATACCAGTTTAATGCTTTTGCAATTCCCTTTTTTTCATAAGTTGCTGCATTGATCGTCTTGTATTTTAAGGTATCTCCAGAACACATGGTCTTTCCAGAGTTTAAGCAAAACACTCTGTGTCCGTCAGCTGTCATACTCCACAGACCTTCTGATGCAGGACGATCGATCTCTGAAATCTTATTATTTGATAATGCCTGGCTCATCACCAGTTTGGCTTCTCCTGTGAAAGCCTTGACGTCTCTATTCTTCAGGAACAGTGATTCTCCTGAACCACTCAGATACATTGTCATGATCATCAGGAGGGTAAGAATACTTACCGATATCTTTTTACAGATCGTCTTCATTTGTTTCAAACTTTCTTCCTCCTTTTTACTTGTAACGGTTTGTGAAATATCCTGGCTGTCCTTCCTTGTCGATCCTTCCATATTCAGAATCTACGTGGTCTCTCGAAAATCCAGTTCCATTCTGCCCTTCCAGTTCGATCGAGCCATTAAACATGCCGTCATCATGAATAATGTTGTGTGTGTCGAATGATCCATCTGTTTTCTTCCAGACAGCATACAATTCACAAGTCTGTCCAGCATCGCAAAGAGTATTGACTGCCTGTCTATCGGTATATTTTGCTTTGATCGCATTCGGATCTTCACTCCATCCAAGGAAGGTATATCCCGGCCGTTCAAATGTATTTGCTGGCAGGATATCATCCTGTCCATATTTTAATTCCACAGTCTTTTTGCTGCCTGATGCACCATTTCCATCAAATGTTACTTCATAAGAGTTCTTGGACCAGACAGCATAAAGTGTCATACCATCCGTGTTACTCCATGTGATCGTCTCTTCTGGAGAATACCGTGCTCTCACCGCATGTTTATCTGTATTCCATCCAACAAAGGCATAGCCTTTTTTCGTGTATCCATTCTCAGCAAAGCTGTAATTTTGATCGTACGTGGCTGTCCCATCATTCACATATCCAGAATCTTCTCCATTTCCATCATAGTTTACAGTGTATGTATTCGCTGTCCACTGGGCTGTCTCTGTATAATTACCACATACCAGCCAGCCTGTATTGGACATCCATTTTGTTCCTTCATCCAGCCATCCTTCCAAGGTATAACCTCTTCTTGATACCGTTGGAAACGAAAAATAATCTCCATCCGTAAAATTCCATGTTACATCTGCACCATCTCCACCATTTCCGTTGTAATAAATGCTGCGGCTTGGCTTTTCCAGATTCAGATTTATAGAACACCAGTCATAAGTTTTCCATCCATCTCTGTCAGCGGAAGCCACTCCGACCAATCCAGTACTGACATGGATATTTACTGATTTCCAATGTTCTTGAGTATCATGATAGGAATTTTCCCAAAATCCATCATTTCCTCCGCAATAAAGCGTTATATCCTTGCTCGGATCTGAAAATACTGGTTTATCCACCGTTACCCATTCCCAGGATTGATGCTGTTCATGGGCCGGTAACAGATACCAGACTTTGATCGTTAAAAGTGTATAGTTGTTGTTACTGTTCTTCTCTGAATATATCGTCTGTTTATTCACTGTAAGCTTATAATCTCCGCCTCCACCGGAATACGTCGTTACCGTATATGGATGTCTGGAATTATTAAATGTCCCACCGCTGACATTTTTATTTTTTTCATATTCATCACTATGAATATACATTGTCAGACTATCGCTTTTCCCATTTGGTCCATTGATGTTCACTGTTAAATGTCCATCTTTAAAATGTTTGTTTCCTCCTGTATTATATGATTGATAAGCATGTGCCTTCTTCATCTGATACCATGCCAGAACGGAAACAAATGAAACCATGACCACTAATACCACTATGATCTTTCGTTTTCTTTCCAGGATCTTTTTTGCATTCTTCATCACATCCTCCTCTCCATCTATTTTTATCTATCTTCCTTTTGTTTCCTAATCTTCTGTCCATGATTCCTCATACAGTACACCACATACCGGTATCTTCCATGTCCTCGGTACGGATGACAGGTTAAAAGTGTGACCATATCTTTCCCTTTTTGAATCAGAATCTTGTCCATATCATATGGATCGATCACTTTAATCTTTGTAACCCGGTAATCCAGTCTTTCCCATGGATTTCTAATGATCACCTGATCGCCTGTTTTTAACTGTTCGATGTCCCGAAAATACGGAATTCCCCGATATCCCCGATGTGCAACGATCACGCAGTTGCTGTCTTTTTGTCCTACTGGCAGGGATGTCTGTCCCATGATCGCTGCTCCTTTTCTCATATTTTCCATCGTCGCTCCCAAATATAATGGAAGTTTCTGTTTCATCTTCGGTATCTTAATGTAACCGAAGGTATTCTTTTCGTTTCTTAAGACGATCGGTGCACTGCGGTAACTGAATACATCCTTTAGTCCTGCTTGTTTTTCTTTGAATATCTTCCTGTTATAGCGGACTGCTTTTTGATACAGTAGATCATCCTGTTTTCTTTTGCTTCTCCTCTGCGTCAGTTCTTTCACTGTCTGATCGGACTGTTTTTGTTTCAGATATGATATGATCTCCGGATAAAGCAGTAACGTGATCCCTATCACCAGAAAAAAGATTCCAACAATATTTATGATCTTTTGTTTCACCCATATCTCCTTTCTCCGCTTTTTCTTTTCATCTTTTCATATACTTTTCTGACTGCGATCAATACACAAATGATCAATAGTCCTGCAAAGATGGCCTGTTTGTAAACTTCCATCCATTGCGAATGATGATTTCTTGCTTTTATCTCTTCCTCTTTTGCATGATAAGCTGTGCGAACTCCTCGGACTAATAAACGCTTGTCATTAACTCCATAGGGTGTGCAAGTAACCAATGTTACATGATCTTTTCCTTCCATGATCTGAAGTTCCTTTGTATCTTGTGGTTCCACGACTGTGATCTGATCCACACGGTAAGCAAGCTTTTTATCCAATACATGTATAAAAAAGAAATCTCCCTTTTTCATCTCTGTCAGATCTGTAAAGATTTTTGCAGAACTAAGCCCAGTATGTCCAGTCAACACCGCATGGGTATCTTTTCCTCCAATCGGAAAGGAAGATGTAACCAGATGTCCGATCCCATGTTCCAAAACTGTCCCACTTGTCCCATGATAGATCGGCAGATTAATTGAAATGCAAGGAATCTTTAAATATCCCATGATCGATGATCCATCAATATTTAATATTCTATTATAATGAACCATCTCTCCATCCAAACGTTTTACCTTAAACGGATCAGTCAACTGTACTGAAGATCGCATCAATTCCCCATTATACTGTTTTGCTTCATCCATTACTTTTTTTATGATCGCCTGATCCATTCCGGCTGCCTTTTCCTGATAACTTTCCACTGTCGAACCTGCACTCTTTTCAAACAGATAGTTGCTTACAAATGGATAAGACAGCAGAAAAAAGCCGGCCAGAATAACCAGAATCGGTATGATCTTTTGTTTCATTTTATCTTTGTGATCGTCTTCTGTTTTTGTTCAAGATCAAGATCCCACATCCAGCAACAACAACCCCTGCAATGATCAGAAGATAGTTTCCTGCCCCACCTGTCATTGGCAGCATGAACTGCTTCTGATTTGTGATCTGCATATTGATATATGCATTTCCAGAATCATCGTGTTTTGTCATCGTTGCCTTTGTCTCATCCACAGTCGCACTCGCTGCTGTAGTCTGAACCGTCACATCATTCTTTAATACCGCACCATTAGGAACTCCATCATTTGCTGTGGAATCTGTATCGGCTTTACTCTGGATTCCTGTGATATTGGCGATCGTAGGTGTGATGTTTGCTTTTGTTTCTGTGACCTTTACCATAATATCTTTCTTTAACAGAGAGTATCCTGCATCGGAGTGTGTTTCTGTAAATCCATATTCATCTCCTTCGATCCCATTGATCACAAGTTTTCCATCAGAAGACGGACTAAACTGAGTCGCATCAGCTTCTTTTGCAGACTTTCCTGTTACCTGATAAACACCTGCTCTATCTGCTCTTGCTACCAGATAGTAATTATCTGTCTTATTTTTTACAACGAATTTAACCTTTGTTGCATCTCCCTTGCTGTCAGAAAATTTCTTTGCCAGATCATATCCGTAAGAGTATACGATACATTTGTCTTTTAAAATATCATAATAATTCGTATTTGTTCTCTTCCACATAAGGGATACATCGTTTGGATTTCCTTTATCACCAAGAATAACGCTGTCATCTGTATTCACCTTAGCTGTATAATATACAACGATATATTTATCAGAATATTTCTTATTCAACTCATTAAGTCCTGCTTTTGTCATCTCGATCTTCATTGCAGGATCGTCTCCAGATTTTCCGTATGTTGCTGCAAACTTTGGATCCGTGTCGGAACTCTTCCATACAGCCAATGCTCCACTCTTCTCAACATTATTCACATTTGTTCTGTCCGCTGCATCCTTAGTTTCATAGATTGCGATCACGGCATCTTTCCCATATGTCATTCCATTTGCCATCGTATCGTTAAATGTATAAGTTGACAGGTAGGTTGTTGATGATGTGATATGTGGCAATTTTGAAATGAACTGATAATCCAGTCTTTCTGCTTTAGATGCTGTCACGGTACTCTGATATTTATATTCATTTCTTGCAGAAGTAAAATCTGCCAGTTTGTCTGTATTGGCAGTTGTTACATTGTCCTGATCTGGATTATTGCGGACTCTTTTGTCAAGTGTTGGATTTCCAGTTTCATTCTTTGGATAACAGATCACATCATAGAACCAGTCATCTCCCTTAGAATCCGTGGATGGCAACTGTACAAACCATGGATTTGTTGTGTAAGTTACATTTTCTGGTGCCTTTGTCTCAACGATCAGGTAAAGACCCAGTGGCAATTTGTCTTTACTTGTCACACCATTAGCATTAGTCTCATCCATGGCTGTCCCATTCTTTCCCATGTAATCTTCTAATTTATCTTTCGTTACCGTATTATCTTCTAATGCCTTGGCAAGTTTCTCATTGATCTGCTGGCTTGTAAAATATGTCTTACTTCCTTCTGTTTTAGCTGCATCAGACGATGTCAAACCCAAAATCTGCTGTATTGTGGTTGGAAGTTCATAGATCATCTGAATCTTTCCATTCTCACTCTGCTGTTCAACATCTCCAACTCGCAGGTAACTAAATTCCACACCTTTGATCGCATATTTTTCCAAGGCTGCTTCCGCAGCAGCGTCCTGTTTTCCTATTGGTGTAAACTGACTGGTGTTAACACCGGCCTGTTTTGCTGCTGTCATGTCATATTTGTGGATCGTTATAGATCCGGTTTTGCTTGTATCGACCACATCTGTTGATGCCGCTTTGATATTAACGATAGGTGCAAGCATCATTGCTGCAGATAATACAGCAATCGTTATTTTTTTGATCATATTTTGAATCTTCATTTTTCTTTCCTCCTATTTTTTAGAATAGAAAAAGCACAGAAATCATTGATCATACTCAATGATTCTGTGCTTTTCTTTATGTAATATATACTATTTTATTTATCTGTTAAATTAGTTTTGTCAGGTGCGATCATGATCGTATTCCAAAAAGAATCTTTGACTGCCTCTGCCTGAATCTCATCTACTACTGTGTCAAGATCGACATCACTTGTTAACTTCTTGCTCTCATCCATTACGGAAACTTTATCGTTGATTCCTAAGGATGTGATCGTAACAAACTGTTCTTCACTAACTAGTGTTCCTTTCTTTAGTGGAACCGCTAACTGATAATTCTTCTGCAATACTGACTTGATCTCATTATACATTGCTTTAAATTCTTTGCTTCTGTATTTCTTCTCAGCCTTCAGCTGCTTTGCCTTCTTATCAGCCTTCGCAGATATCTTTTGATCAGAATAAATCTCCCAGCATGGACCTCCTGCTGATGCTGACTTCGTCTGTGCGATCACTTCTTTTAGTGGATATTTGTACTGTGTACGCTGTCTGCTTCCAACATCTGCAACCGTTACCTGATCATTATCATCGATCGCAACCAATACGATAAAATGACCTTTCTTCGTAAAATATCCTGGCCCCATCAGTGCTACTACTGGATGCTTCTTCTTCAATGCATCTCTAACCTTGCTGACATCACTTCCAAGTCCATGACATTCCAGTTTATACTGTTGTGCCAGTGCTGGGACCATCTCATGACTTGCTCCAGCACTACTGTAATAGCCATTCTTATATGCCCATACTGTTGTATCAACTGGAGTTACCCATTTATTCGTCAGCGAACTGATACAAACTGCCATAGCGCTTGGTCCGCATCCACTGCTTTTGATCTGATATCCATTGTCATTCCATGCTGCATCTGCCTGATTAAAGTAAATAAATCCCTGTATCGTCTCTTTCTTATCTTTCATCTCAAGACTATGATCATTATATACTTTTGGAATGATAGATTTTTTATCTTTCTTGTCTTTTTTCTTATCTTTTTTATCTTTCTTCTTATCTTGATCAGACTTTGTCTTTTGTTTCTTTGTATGCGTTACCGCTGTATGTTTCTTTGTATGTGTTGCTGCAGCCGTTGTATGCGTCGTCGCCGCTGTATGCGTATGCGTTGTTGCTTCCGTTGTCGGCTTTGCCTGAGTCGTCTGTGTTGTTGTCTCTGTCGTTGCTTCACTTTCTGTCGTCTGGGCAGAAGAATCTGTCTTGGTCTCAGTCTGTTCACTGCTTATTTGCTCTCTTGTGACTGGCTGATCTGCTCTGACCACAGACACTGATCCAAGCATCAAAAACGTATACAGAGCTACTACAGCTGCTGTTTTACGTGTTTTTCTCATCTTTCATTGTTCCCCCTAACTATTTAAACATACTTATTATACCACTTTGGATACCCTCGTCAATAAAAATGAATGGTCATGATCCATGTTCACATTTTTTTCACATCTTATGCTTCAAAGACTAATTTTTCAATTGCATATGCAACACCATCTTCATTATTTGTCTTTGTCACAAAGTCTGCGATCTCTTTCAGATCAGGTTGTCCATTTTCCATAACAACACCGGTTCCTACAGCTTTGATCATCATCGTATCATTTCCTGCATCTCCACATGCCATCACTTCATCCATAGATAGTCCAATTTGCTCTGCCAGATGTAAAAGTCCATCTCCTTTATCACATCCAATCTGATTTATTTCAATGTTATTTCCCAGAGAACTTGATACACTCGCAATATTTTTCTCGATTAATTCTTGTCTTGCAGTTTCCCGCTCTTCCATATCATCAAAAAATACACTGATCTTCTCAATTCCCAGCGGATGCTCTTCAATGTACTTTCGCAGATCATCCAGCGGTAGTCTTGTATCTCTCACAAGTTTTAATACATGATCTGATACACCATACTCTGCAAGATGGTCAAAATAGCATCGTTCCATATACCCTTGCCCATTCTGATAAATATCACGTGTACAATGATATTTTTCCAAAATATCAAACAACGAAAATACCGTTTCTTTTGGTAGATGATTTGTATATATGATCTTATCTTCTTTCTGATCATAAACAGTTGCCCCGTTACAGCAAACTGCATATCGAACGCCTGGAATATCTCTTAAAAATTCTGGAATTGCTTTAAAAATACGTCCTGTTGCTGGAACTATATAAACACCCCTTCTGATCGCTTCTTTTAGAACTTCTTCTGTGTGTTTTGAAATCTGTTTCTCGCTGTCTAAGAGTGTATTATCTAAATCCATCGCTACTAATTTTATCTTACTCATGCTATTCCTCCACAAAAAAATAATTTTGAATGTTGATCTGAAGACTTTTATATCCCTGATACTCATTGATCACTGGATAATATGTACATGTGATATACTTTGCTGTTCCCATTTTCTCTCGAAATTCATCTTCATCCTCAAAAATCATGCCATCAATCCTAGTTCCCTGACTACTCTTTAATGCTAATTTTATCACATTTTTATTTTTTCCAAAAACATTCACACGTTCCACTTTTAACTTTCTGTGTGCAAATAATGGTTTTTTATTTTCTTTTCCAAATGGCTCTAAAACAGATAACTGATGGATCAGATCCATGGTAATATAATCAACTGGCATATCAATATCAATCTGTACTTTCTTTGCAAAATCTTTTTTCTCAAGGGTACAGTTCTCATTGATCTTTTTGCGGAATTCCTGTAATTTTTCTTTTTCCAAAGAACATCCTGCGGCCATTGGATGTCCCCCAAACTTTGTGAACACCTCTTTGACTTTCATCATCTCTTCAAACATGGAATATCCTTCGATGGAACGTCCAGAACCTTTGATTCCTTCTTTTGCATCTGTTAAGACAAATGCTGGATGATTTAAGCGGTCCTTGATCCTTCCTGCTATGATACCTGCAATACTTTCATGACATTCTGGAAGATATAATACAAGCACTTTATCTCCTTTTGCTTCATATTCAAACGCCTGTCCCAGTGCCTCTTTTACACCATTTTCTGTCATGGTTTTCCGAAGATCATTCAGTTCTTTTAATTCTTCTGCTGTCTGTTTTGCCTTCTCTTCATCTTCTTCCAGAAATAGATTCAATGCTTTTTCGGCAGATTCCAAACGTCCGCTCGCATTGATACATGGTCCAACAATAAATCCTAGTGCATAAGACTGTATCTGTTTATCCATCAGATCATGCACATTCAGCAATGCTTTCAACCCGATATTTTGTGTATCTTTGATTCGGCGTAATCCTTCTTTGACAAAGATTCTGTTTTCTCCTGTCAGATCTACCACATCACAAACAGTCGCGATCGCAAGCATGGATAACAACTCTTCCAATTGGCTTTCATCTTCTTCCATTGCCTGATAAAATGCCCTCATAAACTGAAAAGCCACTCCTGCTCCACAAAGTAACGGATACGGATAATTGCATGCTTCCTGCTTTGGATTGATCACTACATCTGCTGGTGGAAGAACCTCTTTTCTCACTCCTGCTTCATCGGTATCAAATGGCACATCATGATGATCCGTAATGATCATTGTCAGTCCATGTTCTTTGCCATATGCAACTGCATCTGCTGCTGCAATCCCATTATCACAGGTAAGGATCGTATCAATCTGGTCTTCCACTGCTTTTTCAATGATATTTTCATTAATTCCATAGCCATCTTTCATGCGGTCTGGAATCTGAAAATCAATCTTTCCACCAAGATCATGAATCGCTTTCCACAAAATATAATTTGAGACAACTCCATCTACATCATAATCTGAAATAATACGGATCGTTTTCCCTTCTTGTACCTTTTGCTTCAAAATCTCAACTCCTTCTTTGACGCCTTTCATCAAAAAAGGATCTGAAATATCTGAAAGTTCTCCATACAGATACTGCTGTATTTGTTCATCCCCAACCACATCCCTGTTGCGGATCAGCCGTGCGATCACTGGATCTATGTTAAATTTTTCTCCAATCTGATTAAAATCAGCCTTTTTCTTATACAGATACCACTGTTCCATCATCTTACTCCATTTTTCATAAAAAAGAGCATCCAGTATTTACTGAATACTCTTTTTGAATGTTTTATTTTCTTTTCTTTTTCTTCTTTTTCTTGCGGTTTGGATTTGCTGTGATCTTCTCTGGCTGTGCTTGACTGGCTGCCTGATTTTCTTTGATCACATCTGATCCAATTCGCGTCTTCATCATATACCAAAGTGGTCCAGTTAAAAATACAGAAGAGAACGCTCCTCCGATCACACCCACCATCAATGCTAATGCAAATTCTCTTAAGGAGGATACTCCGCAGATGAATAACGCTAACACCATAACAAATGTTGTCAAACTTGTATTGATCGTACGAACCAATGTACTTGAAATACTCTGATTCACAAGTGCTTTGATATCATCTCTTGTCCGGATCGTCTGAAGTTTCAGATTCTCACGGATACGGTCAAAGATAACGATCGTTGAGTTGATAGAATATCCAATGATCGTTAACATACATGCGATAAATGTTCCACCAACAGATAATCTTCCAACAGAATATGCTGCAAATACGACCAATACGTCATTGATCAATGCGATGATCGCACTGGATCCAAACTTCACGTCTTTGAATCGGATTGCAATGTAGATCAGCATACAGATTGCTGAGATCACAACGGAAATAAATGCATCTCTTTGCATTTCATTACTGATCGTTGAACTGATATTCTCTGTTGTTACAGATTTTACTTTATAATCTTTCTTTAATGTACTTTCGATCTGTTTTCTCTGGCTCAGATTCAATTCTACACTCTTTACAACCATCTGATTATTTGCTTTTACTTTCTGACTCTGAACAGAGGTTGACTTGCTGACTTTCTCGTAAGCTTTCACAACCTGTTTTTCTAAAGAATCATTGACTTTCTGGTCATCCTTGAATGTGATCGTAGATGCTGTACCACCTGAAAATTCCAGATCATAATTCAAGATTGATCCAATCTTGCTTCGATTCATTGGAAGTGCAGCAAGTCCGATCAAAATGATCACACCTGCAACTGCAACGTATTTCTTACCTGTACGGACAAAATCTCTTGTTTTGATCGTTCTTGGTTTTCCATACCATTTCTTGTCGCGAAGTCCAAAATGATATGCCGCATATACAAGGAATCGGCTGATCACAAGTGCTGTAAACATAGAGATCAATACACTCATTCCAAGTGTCTGAGCAAATCCTTTGACCGTTCCTGATCCTTTAAACCATAAAACTAATACTGCGATCAATGTTGTAACGTTACCATCGATGATCGCTGATGCTGCCTTTCCGAATCCAGATTTGATCGCTGCTCCTGTACTCTTTCCTGCCCCGATCTCTTCCTGAATTCTGGCATAAATGATAACGTTTGCATCAACTGCCATACCGATACCGAGGATGATACCTGCAAGTCCCGGCAATGTCAGTGTCGCATTAAATCCATTCAGTGCTAATAACATCATCAGCATATAGATCGCAAGTGCCACACACGCAATCACACCAGGCACTGCATAAAATGCGATCATGATCAAGCATACCAGTACAAATCCGATGACTCCTGCTTTGACCGTTGTCTGGATCGCATTCACTCCTAATTTCGCAGATACTACGTTAGAGCGTAATTCGTTTAATTTCACTGGTAAGGAACCGATTCGAATTGATGAAGCTAAATTCTCTGCTGCTTCATAACTTTCCATACCATCGATCGTACATTCTCCTTTTGTGATCGCTTCCTGTACATTTGGGGCACTGATCACCTGATTATCATAGATAATATAAATTGGTTTTCCAATATTGGCTTTTGTAGCTTTCGCAAATGCCTTTGTTCCCTTAGCATCAAATTCAAGTGCAACTAAATATTCTTTCTTACCAGTTGTCTGATTCTGATTAGTTACAGCTTTGGCTTTCTTAACATTTTGACCTGTCAATACAGTATCTAATGTTGTCTGAGTCGTTGTTTTTCCATTCTTCTTTACTTTTACCTGTTTCTGGACAGCAAAAGAAAGTGTTCCTGGTTTACCAAGCTCATCTAAAATCTTGTTTGCATCTGTTACTCCAGGAATCTCGATATTGATACGATCTTTTCCTTCCTGATAAACTTCTGCTTCTGTACTGTACCCTTCTACACGCTTCTGAAGTTTGTATACAGTATCTTTCATATCACTATCAGATACATTCTTGCCATCTACTTCATATGTAATACTAACTCCACCTGCAAGGTCTAATCCAAGTTCGATATTGCTTGCTCGACCGATCTTCTTCTTTGTAATTCCCTTGGTTGTGATAAATGCTCCAAATACACACAAAGCGATCAGTAAAATAAGCCCTGCAATATACTTGCCACTGCTATTACGCTTCTTCATTCTCCGTCTCCCCTTCTAATGCCAATGCTGCCTTTACCATTAATGCACATTCTACCCTCTTGCGCTCTAATTTACATCCGATCTCATAAGTTCCATCGATCGTACCGTTAAAGTTATAAGAGTTTGCACTGCATCCACCACTGCAATAGAATCTTGCAAAACATTTTTTACATTCTTCTTTGGAGTATACATTACATGCCTTGAATTCTTTGACGATCTCATCTTTCTTGATTCCTTCGTAAACATTACCCATTAAGAAGTCTTCTTCTCCTACAAACTGATGGCATGGATATAAATCTCCCCATGGAGTCACTGCAAGATATTCTGTTCCTGAACCACATCCGGATAAACGTTTTGCAACACATGGCCCTCCTGTTAAGTCGATCATAAAGTGGAAGAAGGTAAATCCTTTTCCTTCCTTCTCTCTTTTGATCATTTCTTTTGCAAGAAGATCATATTCATCCATCAAAATTGGAAGATCCTCTTCTGTGATCGCATAATCTGCTGTATCTGGTGCTACAACAGGTTCTACAGAAATCTGTTCGAATCCTGCATCTGCTAAATGCATAACGTCTTTTGAGAAATCTAAGTTATGATGTGTAAAAGTTCCTCTTACATAATATTTCTGCTGGTTTCTGCTGTCTGCAAATTTCTTGAATTTGTCGATAATAAAATCATAGCTTCCTTTTCCATTACGGAATGGTCTCATGTAATCGTGAACTTCTTTTCTTCCATCCACACTTAATACAACGTTATCCATCTCTTTATTGGCAAATTCCATGATATCATCGTTTAGTAATACACCATTTGTTGTCAATGTAAAACGGAACTTCTTATCATGTGTTTCTTCCAAAGAACGTCCATATGCAACGATCTCTTTCACTACATCAAAGTTCATCAAAGGCTCTCCACCAAAGAAATCAACTTCCAGATTTCTACGGTTTCCTGAATTCTCTACAAGAAAATCTAATGCTTTCTTACCAACTTCAGCACTCATTAATGCACGTCTTCCCTTGTATTCTCCTTCTTCTGCGAAACAGTATCGGCAGGCAAGGTTACAATCATGTGCAATATGAAGACAGAGTGCCTTTACAACTGTTGGTCTGTCTTTGAATCCACAAATGTATTCTTCATAACAGTCTTCTGTAAATAATACACCTGCATCTTTTAATTCTGTAACTTCTCCATAAGATTCTTTGACATCTTTCTCATCCCAGGATGATAATTCTTTGATGATCTCTTCTAATGTATGATCCTCATATAAAGCAATTACCTCATATGTCAGGTCATCAACCACATGGACAGATCCACTTGCTACATCAAGGACCATGTTATATCCATTATTTTTATACTGGTGAACCATTGTTTCTTTCTCCCTTTATCTGTTATTTTCTTTCATCGAAAAAATGAGGCGGCCCACAAGGAACGCCTCAAGCACAA
>ERZ825525.1665-NODE-1665-length-17637-cov-8.432317_pt1 | contig 17637 bp, 19 predicted proteins | sample MGYA00519930_ERZ825525 | MGnify/ENA primary metagenome ERZ825525 (study PRJEB31778, sample SAMEA3449203) | human gut metagenome | biome: human gut; feature: human-associated habitat; material: faeces | place: United Kingdom | collected 2010/2012 ... | reverse complement strand
TCCGTGCCGATGATGTGGCACAGGAACTAAATGTATCGAAGCCCTATGCCTATAAACTCATCAGAAAACTGAATGAAGAACTGAAAGCAAAAGGGTTTATTACGATTGCAGGGCGTGTAAACCGTCAGTATTTTTATGAAAGACTCTATGGAGCAGGAAAGGAGAGTAAGTAATGCCGGTATTTAAAAACGATGACAATGGTACTTGGTATGTGATGGCGAGGTATGTAAACTGGAAAGGTGAACGCAAGCAAAAATGCAAACGAGGTTTTGATACCAAGAAAGAGGCGCAGGAATGGGAGAGAATGTTCCAGTTGCAGAATTCCTCCGACCTTGATATGAGCTTTGAGGCTTTTACAGAACTGTATATCCGAGATGTGAAAAACCGCTTGAAAGAAAACACTTGGCTGACAAAGGAGCACATTATCCGTACAAAAATACTACCCTATTTCGGCAAGTTAAAAATCAGCGAGATTTCCACAAAAGAGATCATTACTTGGCAGAATGAAATGCTTGCCTATCGTGACGAGAAGAAAAAGCCCTATTCGCAGACTTACCTGAAAACACTGCACAACCAGCTTTCCGCTATCTTTAACCACGCTGTACGCTATTATGAACTGCGCTCTAATCCAGCCGCAAAAGTTGGAAATATGGGGAGTGAGGAACACAAAGAAATGCTGTTTTGGACAAAGGAGGAATACAAGAAATTTTCCTTTGAGATGATGGACAAACCGGTTTCCTTTTACGCATTTGAAATGCTTTATTGGTGCGGTATCCGTGAAGGCGAGCTGTTGGCTCTGACTGCTGCGGATTTCGATTTTGATAAGGAAACGGTCACGATCAACAAGTCCTATCAGCGTCTACACGGAGAAGATGTGATTACCACACCGAAAACAAAGAAAAGCAACCGCACGATTAAAATGCCGCATTTTCTCTGCGAGGAAATGCAGGAATATCTCGGTATGCTCTACGGTCTCAAAAAGAAAGACCGAATCTTTACGGTGACGAAAAGCTATCTTCATCACGAGATGGACAGAGGGGCAAAAGCCGCCGGCGTAAAGCGTATCCGAATCCACGACCTTCGCCACAGCCATATCAGTCTTTTAATTGATATGGGATTTTCAGCGGTGGCGATTGCTGACCGTGTAGGACACGAAAGCATTGACATCACCTATCAGTACGCTCACCTGTTCCCGTCCAAACAAACGGAAATGGCAGATAAATTAGATAATTTGGGGAAAGGAGATTTTGCGAATGTCAGCTAAAAACAGAGATAACAAAAATCGTTGGAGAAATATCACAGTAGGGTTTCGGGTATCGCCCGAAGAAAATGAGCGCATTAACAAGGCGGTTGCTTTATCGGGACTGCCAAAACAGGAATACTGCTACCGCCGCTGTCTGAATCAGGATGTGGTGGTACAGGGAAATCCGAGAGTGTATAAGGCTCTGAAACAAGAACTTGCCGCTGTTCTTACGGAATTACAGAGAATCGAAGCTGGAAACGGTGTAGATGATGAACTGCTAGATGTCATTGAATTGATTTCCGTTATTCTCGGTGGCTTGAAAGGAGAGGAACAGAATGAATAAGAAAAAAGAAATGACCGCCCGAACATCATCTGTTGGCGCAGATGACAGGCAGTCACTCCATGTAACTAATTACAGTATAACCAATCAAAACGGAAATATCAATGCTTTTCTTCTGAAAGGCGGTGATATGAATGGCTGAACTTAAAATTATCAGTATGGACGAAGTACAAAGCAAACAAGTGAACTGGCTCTGGTATCCGTATATACCATACGGGAAAATCACAATCATTCAGGGCGATCCCGGCGAAGGAAAAACGACTTTGGCTTTAAGACTGGCGGCGCTTCTTTCAAAAGGAGAGGCGCTGCCCTATGACGATACCGAGCGTGAGCCGGTCAGAGTGATTTACCAAACCGCCGAAGATGGGCTGGAGGATACCATTAAGCCGAGGTTAGAGGCGGCAGAAGCGGATTGCTCGCAAATCAAAGTTATAGACGAATCGGAAGCCGCACTCAGTATGCTGGATGAGCGCATTGAAAAAGCGATCATAGAAGTCGGTGCAAGGGTGGTAATCCTTGATCCGATTCAGGCATATGTCGGCGCTGATATCAATATGAACAACGCTAACGAAGTGCGCAGCGTAATGGCACAGCTTGGACGAGTGGCGGAAAAATATGACTGCGCTATTCTGTTGGTCGGTCATATGAACAAAGGCACAGGAAATAAGTCGTCCTATCGTGGACTCGGCTCGATTGACTTTCAGGCTTCGGCAAGAAGTGTTTTAATTGTCGGCAGAATTAAAGATAATCCGCAGATACGAGTGATGGTGCAGGACAAGTCTTCCCTTGCTCCTGAGGGCGAGCCGATTGCTTTTGAGCTGGACAAGGAAAACGGTTTTCGCTGGCTTGGTCATTATGATATATCGGTGGACGATCTGTTAAGCGGTATCCCAAAAGAGAAGAAATCCGAACAGGCGGAAAACTTAATACTCGAATATCTTTCAAAGGGCAAATATCCACAGAAGGAGCTGGTAAAGAAAGCACAGGCGATTGGTATCTCCAAGCGTGTGCTGGACGAGGCGAAGAAGGCGCTGAATGTCCGTTCACGCAAAGAGGGCAGTGGGTGGTATTGGGAGCTTCCCGAAGAAATAGAGTGAGCAGCCTTTCAAGGTTGCAACATTGCAAAGGTAGGCACATCTGCAACCTTGCAATGTTCCTTTTTCGGGAAGTGATAAAGTTTGGACGGGGTTGCAAGGGTGTCCTTTTCAAAGGACAGACCTTGCCCCTCGGAGAGCGCAAAACCTGCTTGCAGGTCGCATTTTTGATAGGCTTGCCTGTCAAAAGTGCTTTTGCGTTACTCTTGGCAAGAGTAACAGAACCACCTGCCGAAAAGAAAGGGAGTGATAAAATGCAAAGAACGATAAGCGCAATGGTTGGGAAAGGCTCAGTCAACCATAACAGCCGCAAATTCAAAGCGGAAAATGTGGACGGCGAGCGCACCCACCTTAATATAGATTATTGCAGCGAGAACCTTAAAAAGGTCTATCACGAATTGTTTGATGAAGCGCTTGAAAGGTACAATACCAAGCAGACAAGAGCAGACCGAAAAATAGAAAACTATTATGAAAAAATCCGCAATTCTAAGCAGGAAAAACTGTTTCACGAACTGATTTTACAGATTGGTGACAAAGAAAATATGAGTGCTAAAAGTGAAAACGGAATGCTTGCCCGACAGGTATTAGACGAATATTACCGAGGCTTTCACGAGAGAAATCCGCAGTTGAGAGTGTTTTCAGCGCACCTGCATTTAGATGAAGCAACGCCGCATCTGCACATTGATTTTGTCCCATTCACCACCGGCAGCAAGCGTGGATTGGATACCCGTGTATCACTGAAACAAGCGCTTGCAGCTCAGGGATTTAAGGGTGGCTCTCGTGGGGATACTGAGTGGAATCAATGGGTATTTTCCGAAAAAGAACAGCTTGCAAAAGTGATGGAGCGTTACGAAATTGAGTGGGAGCAGAAAGGCACACACGAAAAACATTTGTCTGTACTCGATTACAAAAAACAGGAACGCACAAAAGAAATCGAACAGTTGGATATTAAACTTGCCGAGAAAACAGATGAGTATAAATCCTTGTCTGACAGAGTGAGGAATTATGATAATGCGGCGGAAACGCTGAAAGAAATGGAAACAGCACTTAATACTTCTCCAGAGTATCAGTTACCCGAACCACAAGGATTGATGACCGCCAAAAGCTACAAAAGCAAGATCGTTGAACCTTTAATTAAGCGGCTGAAGTCCTTGATTAAAACACTGGTGGTAAGGTGTTTTCAAGCGATTGACGATTATCATAGACTGAATGTGACAAACGCAAATCTTTATCGAGAAAACGAGCATTTGAAGAAAAACAATAGCAAATTGACCGATGAAAATAAAAATCTGCGTATTGAAAATCGAGATTACAAGCTGATCCGCAAAGTGTTCGGCAATAAACGGATTGATGATTTGTTGGAGCAAGCAAGGTCTAAACAGCGTGAGAAACGCTTTAGAAATATTCAAAACGAAAGGTAGGAAAAGACAATGGCAAAAACGATTTTTGAAGAAATGGGCGGCACTTATGTACGACAGGGAGATTATAATCTCCCTTGCCTGTCCTTACCCGCCGAAAAAGAACACAAGCCCATTGGAGTATGGGGACAGCGGCATCTGCAGTATATCCGTCAATACAAACGGATACTTTACACCAATCTGCTGACAAGTGGCAAGCTGAACAGCTACCTTGCTGATATTGACGAACAGGCGGAAGATTTGTTCTTTCGGCTGGTAAAACAGATGGCAGAGTGTGAGGGCGTGACTGAGCAGCTAAAGATGGAAAATCAAATGGAATGGGTTGGTAGAATGAATAACATTCATAGCAGAGCAATGGAGATTGTAAATGCAGAACTGATTTACAGTTAAGCCGGAGCGGCGGCGAGGAAAACCTTGCCGCCGTTTTTATGTATATGACCGAAAAATCAAAGATTTATGGTATAATTCTAAAAGGGTTATTTTTTAAGACCAGCGCCGCAAAAAACGTACTTAATAGGTGAAAGCGCTTTTAGGTCAAATGAGGGAGGTGAACAACATGGATGATCTGAGAATCATAGAACTCTACTTTAATAGAGATGAACAGGCGATCAAGGAGACGGATACAAAGTACGGAAAACTCTGCCACAGTATTGCCTATAACATTCTAAATAATCACGAAGATTCTGAGGAATGCGTTAATGATACTTATGTGAGTGTGTGGAACACCATTCCGCCTACAAGACCGCACAATTTCATGTCCTTTATCTGCAAGATTGCACGAAATCTCTCTTTGAAGCGACTGGAGTTTATGAAGCGAAAGAAACGGTCGGCGGAAATCATTTTATCCTTGGATGAGCTTGCGGCAGTATTGCCGGATGAACGATATGCTCCCGATGTGAGCGACGAGGATGTAGGTAAGCTGATCAGTAAGTTTCTTCGCAGTCAGGAGGAATATGTCAGGAATGTTTTCATCCGCAAGTATTTCTATTTCGATTCTATAAGGGAGATTGCAAAGCGCTATTCTTTTACTGAGAGTAAGGTCAAAAATATGTTGTTCTACACCCGAAACAAGCTAAAAGATTACTTGATTAAGGAGGGCGTTGAAATATGAAAACACCGAGAATCGCAAATGCCATCGGGCAAATTGATGACGATCTTGTCGCCGACGCAGCTAAGTGCAAGAAGAAAAATAAGAAACATTGGTTAAAATGGGGTTCCTTGGCAGCATGCTTTGCAGTGATTGTAATTGTAGGGGCGGCAATCCTCCCATCGCTATTTCGAGAAAATGTAACACCGGAGGGAACCGACGGCAGATACAAGGACTTTTCTATCCAAGCCAGCGAATCTGGAATTGTATGGCCATGGGAGTATCAGACTGTATATGAAAAATATAGAAATGTCGAAATTGACGGTATTGAGTATCATGGAAAAGGCCGTGCGGTATCAGAAGCATGGATTGGCGAGAGAATTGGCAACTACACTGTGGTTGGATATGATGAAGTCAATAATGGAAAAAAATATTCTGCCGAGTTTGAAGCATATGCACTGAAGGATATTGCTCAAAGTCAGTTTATAGCCGTAAAGATGGAGGACAGTTATTATGTCTTTCAGAATGACGAGTATGCTCCTCCGAACACCCTTGGTGAGCTTATGGATGTCGTAAATCTGTCCGAGGTCGTGGAGCTTCAGCGCTTTTCCGAAGGAGACAATAGTCCTGATAGCAAACTTTTTGCATTGAGCAGTGACGATTATGTGTGGGAAGTTCTGTCCGAATGTAGGAACGCCCCTTTCGTTGAAGATCAAACATGGACGGTTGGTGACAGAAGTTACCTCAGTTTTACGATTACTTCCGAAGCACTTGGTGTTTACAAAGTTGCTCTGTATGTGACGGAAGACGGCTATCTGTGGACAAACGCATTTAATTGGCAGTATCTATTCAACATCGGCGAGGATGCTGCAAGCAGGATTATCCATTATGCGAAAGAGAATTCCACTGAAGTAGAGTATGAACCGTACAGAAACTCGGTAGCCGGTACAATCATTGAGATTACGGAAGAATATATCTTGGTGGATGATTCTATCCTGTGCAAGAATCCGGCAGACGGTATCACCTACAAGGTTCTGCTAAATGACCTTCGTATCTCCCGTTATGTAGATCATGGAATTGTCAAGGTTGGTGATACCGTGCAAATTTCCTATGAAGGCGAAATTGATGAAACCAGTGGTAACACCATTGCAGGTGCAATTTCGGCATTTAAGGCAACAATCTCCGATGGAGATGTATTAATTCCTGAATGAACCACCTACGCCTATATGTTTGATAATAATACAAAATCTCTTGCTTTTCCAAACAAAATCGCTTATAATTTAAAGCAAGACATATAGCTATTATCCGCAGTTATGGAGCGAGTGTTATCAACCCCGATAACAAACTGATAACATTAGCCCATATAGGCAGGATAATATGGATATATCAAATAATCAAAAGCACTACGAATACGACAGAGAATAATCTCTAAACAAAATTGATTAGACTTTGTCGAGTGGGAATAAATTGAAAAAGTCTGAAACCCCAGTAATATCATGGGTTTCAAGGTTTTCGAAGAGCCCGTTGATAAGATTTTGATAAGATTCTACTCGGTACCCTTTATCGTGTGTATCGAGTGGTTTGTGAGTAAAAAGTAATATCTTGTGGCTCGCAAAAACACCATATTAACATTAAACCCCGTACTGACGGAATTTGTCAGTACGGGGTTTCTGTCGTTTGAAGGTTTAATTGTTTTCGAAAACCTTTAATGCAAGGAAATTATCTTTAGCAACTTTATATGAGGCAAGCTTATTATCCCATTCGGTTCTATTTTTAGCTTTTTTGAGGACTTCATCTAATGAATAATCATCAAAGTATTCAATTTTATCATTGCTGTAAAACCGTTTGCAATACTCTACAAACAAATCCTTTATTATATTAGTTGTACGACCTTCTTCATCATATTCAAAAGGTCGATCTTCAATAATTTTGGAAAGGTCGTCTCGTAAATAAAGCAAATCTGACGGCACCTCATAATCAACGATTTCATCATCAATTTCAATAGGAACAGGTTTTGTGTTAATGCCGTTTTGCTCAAGCTTATAACAGAAATATGAAAATAGACTTTCGGCACAAACGGATGAATAGTTATATGAACATACATTTTTATAAGCCGACAGAAAAGCTGTTAATGCAGTTCGCTCCTTTTTGGTAAGGTATTTTGCATCGTGTGCTTTTGAAGTATCTTCAAGAATTTTGTAATTTTTCCAAGAACGCTGTTCGGAGATTATTCGTCGCATCGGAAACAAGACATTTAATCTTAATGCGTTACGATTGCCTTTCTTGAAATAGGCTGCCGAAATCCACCACGAAATCAAACCGGATAAAAGTACGGTTGCCAAAGTGAATATATGCTCACAAGTAAATAACCAACCGAAGAATTTTTCCATTTATAATCCTCCTTGATTAGTCCTTGAGCTTATCCTTAAAGGCTTCTACGAGAGCATCGCTGAGTTCCTGTGACGGAACCTTTGCCCAATGCTGTGTGGTGTCTTGTTCGGGGTAAGTATATCGCCACTCATCGTATTGTTCTTTAGAAATCTCGCCACTTCTGTATTTTTCAGCTTGTTCTGCCCAAGCGGCAAGCATTTGGAAAACAGAACGGTCAACACTCGGCTTATTACCGTCAAAGACGATATGTACTTCATTTTCATTCTTCTCTACTCTTACGCCGTACAAATCCTCAACGGCAAAAAGAGTGTGTATAAAGCCAAGCTCACTATCAATATCCGGAATTCTGAGCGCCAAAGGCGAAACCTCAAGCACTCCTGCAAGTGTCTTTACCAAGTCCTCTTTGGGCGTTCTTGAGCCTGACTCATACTGCGCCATACGAATGTCGGCAGTTTTTTGCGGAAAGCCCACAGCCTGACCCAACCACTTTTGGGTCATACCTCTTAAATTTCTAAAGAAACGGATTCTTTCACCAATAGCCATAATCATTGCTCCTTTATGTAAAGTTGAATTGATTATAACAGATATGCTTAGTGATTGTCAAGATAGATAAAACAAAAAAGTTTAATATTTTCTCAAAAACCTCTTGACATAACTGTATTTGCTTAGTATAATAGCAAATACAGACTTAAACAAATATGTTTTAGTCTAACAAGTGAATAACTGTCGCACATCACAGTAATGGTGTGTCCGCTCGGGCAAATCGGAATGCGGTCAGAAAGTATCCGACAATAAATAACCAAAACAATTATAAAGGAGGTGTTTTTTATGACAGAAAAGTCTTTTATCAGAGCCGATGAGGTTGCAGAAGAATTGGATGTATCGAAATCTTATGCATATAAGGTTATAAAACAGCTCAATGATGAGTTGAGTGCAAAAGGATATATCACAGTTGCAGGACGCATCAGCCGACAGTATTTTAATGAAAGAGTTTACGGAGCAGAAAGGAGAGAGGTATAATGCCGGCTTACAAAAACAAAGATAACGGAACTTGGTATGTGATGACTCAATACACAAACTGGAAAGGCGAACGCAAGCCAAAGTGTAAGCGAGGATTTGATACCAAACGAGAGGCGCAGGAGTGGGAGCATACTTTCCGACAACAAAATTCGGGAGATTTGGATATGCCCTTTTCCGCCTTTGTTGAAATTTATTGCCGAGAGCAAAAGCCACGATTAAAGGAAAGCACTTGGCAAACAAAAGAAAATATTATTCAGCAGAAAATTCTGCCGTATTTTGAAAATTACAAAATCAATGAGATTACAACCAAAGATGTACGAGCGTGGCAAAATGAAATGCTTGCATATCGTAATGAGGAGAATAAGCCCTATTCATCATCCTATCTGAAAACGCTGCACAATCAACTTTCTGCCATATTTAATTATGCGGTAAGATTTTATGATTTGCGTAGCAATCCCGCCGCAAAAGCCGGAAATATGGGTAGTGAAGAACGCAAGGAAATGCTGTTTTGGACAAAGGAAGAATATCAAAAGTTCTCCGAAGTAATGATGGATAAACCGATTTCTTATTATGCTTTTCAAATGCTTTATTGGACAGGTATCCGTGAGGGAGAATTGCTTGCTCTTACCCCTGCTGATTTTGATTTTGAAAAAGGAACGGTAAAAATCAGCAAAACATATCAGCGAATAAAAGGTGAAGATATGATTACTTCACCGAAAACAAAGAAAAGTAACCGAACGGTGCAAATGCCGGATTTTCTTTGTACTGAAATGCAGGAGTTTTTCAATATGCAGTACGGGCTGAAAAGGAAAGACCGCATTTTTAACATAACGAAAAGCTATCTTCATCACGAAATGGACAGAGGTTCAAAAGCCGCAGGTGTAAAGCGTATTCGTATTCACGATTTAAGGCACAGTCATATCAGCCTTTTAATTGATATGGGATTTTCGGCAGTCGCCATTGCAGACCGAGTGGGACACGAGAGTATAGAAATTACTTATCGCTATGCGCATCTGTTCCCGTCAAAGCAAAAAGAAATGGCAATAAAACTTGATTTTATGAATAAAGGAGTGTGATATTATGTCAGCCAAAAATGTTGATAAGTATAATCGTTTTCGCAGTATTACCGTAGCTTTCAGAGTATCTCCCGAAGAACAAAAAGAGCTGAACAGAGCAATTGCTCTTTCGGGATTGCCCAAGCAGGAATATTGCTATCGCAAATGTATGGAGCGTGAGGTGGTAGTTCAACCGAGTCCGAGAGTTTACAAGGCTCTTAAAACTCAAATGGAATTCATCCTTAATGAATTGCAACGAATTGATGTCGGTGGGAGCATTGAGCCGGAACTTCTTGATACTATTGACCTTATCGCTACCACAATGAACGGATTGAAAGGAGATGGTAACAATGGAAAATAAAAAAATGACCACTCCGATTGTATCTGTTGGCGCAGATACGGAGCAGTCACCAAATGTATGTAATGATAGTATAACCGATTTTAATGAGGATGGCAAGAGCTTAGATGATTATCTTGAGGAAATGCAAAAAGAATTTTCAAAGCAGATGAGTCCGTCATATCTTAAAACAGTTTCGATGAGCGAGTTGTATGATACGGTTTTTAATGTTCAAACACCGTTGATAGACGGTTTGCTACAAAGAGGTACTTATATTTTTGCAGGCTCTCCAAAGGTGGGTAAAAGTTTTATGATGGCACAGCTTGCTTATCACATAAGCACAGGCACACCGTTATGGGGTTACAAAGTGCGAAAGTCAACTGTGCTTTACTTTGCACTTGAAGATGACTACCCCCGCTTGCAAAAGCGATTGTTTCAAATGTTTGGAGCTGAGGAAACAGATAATCTGTATTTTGCCACACAATGCAAAACATTAAACGAAGGCTTGGACGAACAAATTAAAGGCTTTATGGAAGAACATTCAGATACAGGCTTGATCATTATCGACACATTAAAGCGTGTTCGTGAAGCCGGCGGAGCCGATTACAGCTATGCAAGTGACTATGATATTGTAGCAAGGCTCAAATCATTGGCGGACAGCTACAATGTTACAATGCTCATTGTTCACCATACTCGCAAGCAAAAAGCGGAAGATATTTTCGATATGATTTCAGGAACAAACGGATTGATGGGAGCCGCCGACGGAGCGTTCGTTCTAAGCAAAGAAAAACGAACTTCTAATAATGCCACACTTGATGTTGCCGGTAGGGACCAACAAGATATGAAAATTCATCTTGTGAGAGATGCCGAAAAACTAATTTGGAATTTTGAAAAGTCCGAAACAGAATTGTGGAAAGAGCCGCCTGAGCCGTTACTTGAAAAAATTGCTACAACTCTTTTGTCGGAAAGTAAAGTGTGGGAAGGTACTGCTTCCGAACTATGTGACATTCTCGGAGAAGATGTTAAACCAAATGTTCTTTCATTGAGGTTAAGTATAAATGCAAACCGACTGCTTAAAGATTATGGCATTCACTACAAAGCAAGTCGAACGCATAACGGACGAAAACTATCTCTTATGAAATAGGCGTGTCAATGTGTGACGACCGTGACAAACATTTTAGTAGCGTGCATAGGCATAAAACATTGTCACCACCGTCACGGTTTGACACGCATTAAAGTTTTTGCAGGGTGCAGGTGGCTTTTTTCAAAAAGCTACTCCTGCCTCTCGGAGAGCGCAAAACCTGCTTGCAGGTTGCATTTTTGATGGGCTTGCCTGTCAAAAGTGCTTTTGCGTTACTCTTGACAAGAGTAACAGAACCGAGGACGAGCAAGTTTATGAGATTGGAGGTATAACTTATGCAAAGAACGATAAGCGCAATGGTGGGTAAAGGCTCGGTCAATCACAACAGCCGCAAGTTCAAGGCTGAAAATGTTGACGGGATCAGAACGCATTTGAACATTGATTACTGTAACGAGCCGATAAAGAAAATCTACCACGAATTGTTTGATGAAGCGCTAAAAAGATACAATGAAAAGCAGATAAGAGCCGACCGCAAGATAGAAAACTATTATGAAAAAATAAGAAATTCCAAGCAAGAAAAACCGTTTCACGAACTCATTTTGCAGATAGGCGATAAAGAAAATATGAGTGCCGAAAGCGAAAACGGGCAGCTTGCAAGGCAAATTTTAGATGAGTATTATCGTGGGTTTCAAGAGAGAAATTCCAACCTAAAGGTGTTCTCTGCTCATCTGCATATGGACGAGGCAACGCCCCATTTGCACATTGATTTTGTTCCGTTCACAACCGGCAGCAAGCGAGGACTTGATACAAGAGTATCACTCAAACAAGCGTTAGCCGCACAAGGTTTCAAAGGCGGAACTCGTGGCGATACCGAGTGGAACCAATGGGTGAGTGCAGAAAAATCCGCACTTGCGTTCGTTATGGAACGGTACGGAATCGAGTGGGAACATAAAGGAACGCACGAAAAACACCTATCTGTTCTTGATTACAAAAAGCAAGAGCGAGCGGCAGAGCTTGAACAATTAGGTGCTAAAATCGAAGAAAAACAGACTGAATTCAACGTGTTATCCGAGCGAGTGTTAAACTATGATGATGGTTTGGAAAACTTAAAAAATGTTGATGAAATGCTCGATAACGCACCCGAATATCAGCTCTCCGAGCCGCAGAGTTTTATGTCCGCAAAAGCGTATAAAACTAAAATTGCAGAGCCGCTTATTCAAAAATTAAAAGCGTTAGTCAGGACGGCATTGGCTCGTTGCTTTGAAGGTTGGGACAATTACCATAGGCTAAACATCACAAACGGCAACCTCTATCGTGAGAACGAAATGTTATCGAAAATAAATAGCAAGCTGAAAAATGAAAACGAAAATCTGCGTTCAGAGGTCAAAGATTACAAGCTTTTGCGCAAAGTTTTCGGGCATAAACAGATTGACGAGCTGCTTGAAAATATTAAAGGTCGTAAGCGTGAAAACCCACGCTCAAGATAAATAAATTTTTGGAGGTAAAACAAAATGGCAAACACAATTTTTGAAAAGCAAGGCGGTACTTATACGCAGGTGGGCGACTATATGTTGCCCGATTTATTACCGGCGGAAGAAGAAAAGAAAACGAATATCGGCGTTTGGGCAATGCGACACAAACGATATTTGAAGCAAAATCATAAGGTGCGTTACTACAATTTGCTGACAAGCGGTAAGCTCAATTCATATCTTGCAGATGTTGAACAACAAGCTCAAGACCTTTTTCTCCGGCTGGTAAAAGACTTAGCCGAAAAGGAAAATGTAACCGAAGAACTCAAGGCAAGCGATATGATGCTCTGGGTGCAGAAGATGAATAACATTTGCAGTAGAGCGATAGAGGTTGTGAATACAAAACTTATTTTTACAGTATAATTGCAGCGGCGGCAGAAATTTCTTTCTGCCGCCGTTTTGCTATTTTAACAACAAGTCGAACCCTAAATATTCATTTATAGCATCATATAAATAAACTAATTCTTTTTCAATAAGAGTTTGATATTCATTGTATGGAAGGTTAAATTGTGTTTCCACAAGACCACAGAATGGTACTGCAAGATTTAGTTTTTCTTCTGAAATAAGCGCGTTACCATCTTTGTCTTTTAATTCAAAATGCATCATACAGTTTCTAAAATTTGTGTTTCTTAGATTATTAGTGTTTGAACAGTCTATACTTTGCAACATCCTAATTAAATTGCAATCAGAAATTTCGCTATTATTAGTATTGCAGTATTTTAAAATTCCATCAATTCTTTTTAGAGCATAATGATAGGTAATATACTCAAGTCTAAGTAACAATCCGGTATCACGAATAATCTTTTTCTTTAAACAATAAAGAATGAACCCAATACTTGATAAAATATGAAGCAAAAATAACCGAACGGATTTATACTTTTCATTTCCGCTAGTGATACATCTGTTGGTATTGAAGTCTTGATATAAAAAATCCCTACCTTTTGGAATAACATCTGACTCCATAAAATCACTGGTTTCACTTAATCCTGAAGAAATGTTACCGATTATGACACCCATATCATATCCAAATGATTGAAGTTCTCTTCCCTCTAATTCCAAATTATTCATTTGCGCTTGAGGTTTACTTATAGATTTTTCATCTTGAAAAATGTAGTAGGCATAATGTGTGTTTCCGACAATATGCTTGTCATTGTCATAGTATATTCCAAGATTAGTATGAAGATTCCAATATCCAAGCTGCGGATATTTCATAAGATTAACAAAATATTCGTTTTGCATTGTATCAACATTATTTACGCTTTGAATAAGCTTATTAACACTTAAATCAAAGAATTTAGCTTTTTGTCTTATATCTTTAATGGAATATTGGCTTGTTTGTATAATATCAATAGTTGGGTCGTATTTTTTGAGATATGTTATCGCTTCGTAGCAAAACAATGCGTAATACGGAATCATTTGTGTTTGAACATCATTGGTGATATTTGGAATCAATTTGCACAACAAATCAAAATCACGCTTTATTATAGTGATTTCGGTAACAGGAAGTGCTGCCATTAGAAGTTCGTGCATTAAAATTCTCCTTTTTCTTGTATCACTTGTTTTGTAGCAGAAATCTTTGCATCGCTGTATTTTACAACATCCTTGATAACAAGCTTTTGAACTGCGGATATAAGTAATTCCATAACATCATAATTTGGTTTGCCGTCTTTTATAGGTAAAGAAATTTTGTCATTCTTGATTTTTGTTTTACTGATACTGTTACCCCAAGAATATTTATGACTTAGGCTTTTAAATAAGCAAGTAGCAATATAAAAGTGCTTTAATTTGCTTTTATCACAATTTCTCAGATACAACGCCAAGTTATGACTATCATTTGAAAAGAAATCATTTTCCTGATAACTTACAACAAATGTCTTGCCACCTATAAAAATACAATTTCCTTTTTCTAAATAACGCTTATCATATGTGATGTATGAACTAACACCATTGTTTTCTGAACTTGCACATAAGTAAGGAGTATTACCGCTATTTTCTTTAATTTGTGTTGACAAGATATTTGAAGTGTTTTTGATTTCGAATATTTCTGTTATGTCAAATTCAGAAAAATCTAATGTTTCATATTCTTGAAGGGCATTTTGCTCTTCAACCGACAATTCATAATTGTCTAATCCGCTTACTTTTAAGTAAGCGGACAGCTCAGCTACTCGCTCCGCTTCCAGCTCAGCTATAAAAGATTCCATAAATTCAAAATCTATTTTGTTTTTAGCGTTTATCGGAAGATTAATAGTTGTATTTAAGAATGTTTCATCCACATTCCTAACAAGCACAGATAACAAGATAGGTTTTAACTTATTTAAAACGGTTGTAAAATAAAGAGTTGCATTTTGGGGAATTTCAATTTTAGGAATAATTTTTCTAACAAATTGACCTGCATACCAAGGCTTATTTCGGTAAAAGAAATCCATCTGAAGCAAACCTAGACTCCAAGTACCTGCGTTATTGATATTTTCATCATTTACAAAACCTGTTGTTTGTAAAATGCCTTGATTCAACGAGGTTCTTGTTATATAGTCGTATTCATTCCCATCCGTAAGCATATCTGTATTAAAACTCAGAGTATTTTTTATATCAAATAAATCTCCAAGCTTGTATTCGCCCCACTCAACACTATTCAATTTTTCATTGAGTGAGGCATTTATTTTCCCAGGCGCTCATCCTCCGTATTCTGATTTTTCAGAATATTTGATACTTCCCAAGCTAAATAATCGCTGACTGTTTTCTTAAAATCGTCTAAGGTTGGCTTTGTATCAATAGGAGCGGATTGGTTCCAGTCTGCACCACTTTCAGGATCTATGTAACCTTCGTAATACTCTTTTTCGGTAAGAATATTCAGCTTACCTTTGCCAAAGCGCACCAAATCAACTATCTCTTGATAACGCTCTTTTGCACGGTCGGTATCTCTTAAATTACTACTTGCTTTTTTACGGTTAGTTCTTGTGTAACCGTCATTTGAAAAATCAATAAATTTTACAACATCATCTTTTTGATGGGCTTCTCCCACACGAAAAACATAGATATTTGTCTGTACGCTTGATTTTCCTACAAATAAATCAATAGGCATTTTGATACTTGCAAGAAGAGTGCTGTGTTTTAAGATTCTTTTGTTGTATTCTACCGCTTTACCAGTTCCGGCAGAGTTCTGAATAATGATAGAGGCATAGCCCTTGCTCATCATTGACAATGCTTTTTCAACAAATATCATACCATTGCCCTGTGCAGAATAAGGTGGATTAAGTACAAAGGCATCCGCAGGAAACTTCTCATTTGTTTTTCTAAATCCGTAGTTACCGTTAAAATCTTTTAATGAGTCCTTGTTCAAAATATTGGAGCTGCCGTCACCCATTAAAATCATATTAAGAATAGCAAGCATATAAACGCTCGAAAGAATTTCGAGTCCAAGCAACTGGTTAGCTTTAATTTCAGCTGATTTTACAACTAATTCATCGGGTGATTTGATTTTGTTTTTGGCGTCAATAAGCATTTCATTCATTGCTGCAACAAGCAGACCTGCCGAGCCTGTAGCGAAGTCCCAAACATAGGAATCCTTATTTACTCTTGCCAATTTTACAAGCAACGTTGCAACATAGGATGGGGTAAGTACAACATCGTTAAGCTTATCCTGAGAAAAGCCAAGCCAGCTATACATCTCGTTAAATAATTTTCCTGTAAAATCAGTGGTCAGACCGATTTTATAGTAAATGCCCAAGTCATCAACTATTTTTGTAAATACACGCTTTAATTGGCTTTCACCATTTTCTGCTTTGTTAATATTATCTGTAGTAAGTGTATTTTGAAGTGTTCTGACAATTAAGTCTCTTTTTTCGTTCGGCAAGTTCTTTTCATTCAAAAACGCCTTGATTTTGCGTAAAATAATATCGCCGTCACGATTTCCATCCTCAGACGAGGATTTAAGATCCGATTTTTCAAGGGCAGCAACTTTATTTGGTACACCTAAAGTTGCGATAATTGAAGCTGCAACAAGATAAACACGGTCGCTTTCACCGAGACCTTTTTCATTCTGATAAATGTCATTGTTAAGCTTAACAAGGCTTGCGTTTATTTCCTGCTCACGCTGTTCTTTTAACTTTTCAATTTCTTCCTGTGTTAATTGAAGATTTTTTACTTTTTCAATGAATTTATCGAAGTTTTCTTTTTTAAGGAAAGAAAGGTCAGTATAATCATCTACCTTTTGTCCTATGCCGAAATTGCTTTTTGAAACATAATAAACACCAATTGAGTGTTCGATATTGCCGCTTTCGTTTTTAAATCCGGTCATACCGATTGCAATTATATCTGTATAGCTCGTATAATGCAAAAGTGCATTTGCATAGTGAACAGCACCGTTTACAGCATAAGAGTTTATATTCTTAAAATCCGGCTGATTTTTTGCTGTTTTGTTTGCAACTCTGCCCTCGTTGTCAAGTTTGACAAGTTTGTCTTTATATCCTTTATATTCGATAAGAATAGGGTAGTGGATCAAGTTTTTGTCTTGTAATAAGAGCTTTGCATCAGGTCTGTTGCCGCCAACGCCACCGTTTTTAGAATAATAATCCTCCAGAGCTCTGTCAATTTCAGCATTCAGCGACTCCTGTTCCAATTTATAATCTAACTTATATGATTTAAGCCATCCGTTTGCCAAATCAGCAATATTTGGTTCGATTGATTGTATCTTTGCCATTGTTTTTTCCTCCTATATTACATCCACTCGCCATTGGCGGCAGTCCATTTTTCTTCAAATTCTTTATTTTCAACTGCTGCCATAAACGGCTCTATCAAAAATGCTTTGATAGTTTTCAGCACTGCGTTAAAATCATCGGTTTTAGTATCTATCTTTCGACAAAATGCTTTCCATTTCTTTTGCATTGCATCATTTTCGGCAAAAGCCATAACCTGCTCAAATTGTTCAATTGTAAAGGCGTGTCCACGATTTTCAAAAGTCTTTTTAAGTGCTTTTGTCAGCGTTCCACCGTCAAAATCGAACTTATTGGCAAGATAATAAATATCATAATAATCTTTCATTC
>ERZ825525.1663-NODE-1663-length-17683-cov-3.242172_pt1 | contig 17683 bp, 14 predicted proteins | sample MGYA00519930_ERZ825525 | MGnify/ENA primary metagenome ERZ825525 (study PRJEB31778, sample SAMEA3449203) | human gut metagenome | biome: human gut; feature: human-associated habitat; material: faeces | place: United Kingdom | collected 2010/2012 ... | reverse complement strand
GTCGGTCAGCGATGTTATGACCCACAGAACGGATATCGTTGCGGTGGATATAGATGCCGAGATATCGGAAGCGGTATATACAGCCATAAACAGCGGCTTTTCACGCATTCCCGTCTATAGAGACAATATAGATCACATAGAAGGCGTGATATACGTCAAGGATCTTCTGTGCCTTATAGGTACTCATTCATCTGAAAGCATGACACTGAAAAGCTTTCTGAGAGATGCGGCTTTCGTTCCCGAAAGCTGTATGTGCGGCGAGCTGTTCAAGCGCTTCACCGCCAAAAAGCTCCAGATGGCTGTTGCCGTTGACGAATACGGCGGCACCGCAGGTCTTGTCACCATGGAGGACTTGGTCGAGTCCATTGTGGGCAATATCCAGGACGAGTACGACAATGAGGCTGAGGAGATAACCAAAATATCCGACAATACCTATACCATAAGCGGCACCGCTGACGCTGCCGACGTTATGGAAACTCTGGGCGCTCCCCTGCCCGAGGACAGCGAATACGACACAATGAGCGGATTTATCACCGACCTGCTGGGTCGTATCCCCGAGGACGGCGAGACCCCCTCTGTCATCTACAAAAACATCACCTTTACAGTGCTTCTGGCGGAAGATATGAGAATCGTCAGAATAAAAGCGGTAATAAATAAAGAAGAAAAGGAGATAGAAAAAAATGATGAGATCAGCAAAGAGCAGAAAGATTAGTGCGGTAATGGCATTCGTAATGTCTCTTTCCGTGCTGGCTACAGGCTGCCAGAAAACCAGTGAGGATACAGGCAAGCTCCCCTCTCTCGATGAGGTAAGCATAACTACCGCCGAGACCGAGGAAACAGACGTTCCCGAGGTAACTACCGTTCCCACCGAGACTACCACCGAAGCCACCACTACCACAGAAGTGACCACAGAGGAGACTGAGGAGACCACCGCTCCCACAGAGACCACTCCCGCCGAGACCTCCGCAGCAGAGACCTCCGAGACCAGTGCACAGACTTGGAGCGAGACCGAGATGTCCGCCACAATGTACGTTACCGAAAACTGCTACTCCAGAGAAAAGGCAATAATCGGCTCCACACCTATCTCCCAGCATTACGCAGGCGACACCGTTGAGGTCGTAGCCATCACCGACACCGAATACTATAAGCTTGCCGAGGGCGGATTTATCCACTCCGACTATCTTTCCGATACAAAGCCTGTTGTTACCACGGCAGCTACCACCGAGGCTCCCGCAGAGACCACAAAGTCCGACAGCGGAAACTCCGGTTCCGACAGCTCTTCTGACAGCGGTTCTTCCGAGAACTTCAACGCCGGCGGCGATCTTGATGATGCAAACTACAAGGTAAAGTCCTCCTCCAGATACGCTTATAAGCAGCTCAATGCTACCGAGCAGAAGCTCTATAACAACATCATTTCTTCCGTAAAGAGCCTGAGCAGCGTCGTTGACGTTCCCTCCGGTCTTACCACCGATGATGTTGTAAGAGTATATACCATCGTTTACAACAATGAGCCTCAGCTCTTCTGGATGGGCGGAAGCCTTTCCGCAGGCACATCAAGCGCCATCATCTCCTTCAAGACCTCCGACAAGAACGAGATAAAGGCAATGCAGAAGGAGATCGATTCCGCAGCTGCAAGCATCATCTCCAAGGCAAACAACTACAGCGGAACAGTTTCCAAGCTCAAGGTATTCTATGATTCAATCGTCCTCAAGAACGAGTTCAGCAAGTCCGATTCGGGATACAACTGCTCCATCTACAACGGTCTTACCGGCAACGGCGCTCTCCAGTGCGCAGGCTATGCAAAGAGCATACAGTACCTCTGCGACCTGGCAGGCATTGAAAGCACAGTTGTAGTGGGAACCGACAAGAACGACAACTCCCACGCATGGAACGTTGTTTACTGCGAGAACGGCTACTACAACCTGGACGCTACATGGGGCGACCCCATCAACCACTTTGATTCCAGCTACGTTCAGTACGAGTTCTTCCTCGTTCCCGATGCTTGGATACATAACATCACCCACTACAATGTAAATACCATGGTAAGAGGAAACGGCAACAAGATCCACCTTTTTGACCCTCCTGCCTGCACCAAGGAAGCATGCAACTACTTTGCAGCTTACAACAAGCTCTACAGCACCAAGTCCGAGGCTGAGTCCGCAATGTACGCAGCTATTGACGATGCAGCAGCCAACGGCAAGAACGTTGCCGAAATAAGAGTTACCGACAAGTCCATCTATGACACACTTATGAGCGACGATTACTTCAGAACATTCCAGAAGTACGCAAAGAAAAACCACTCCAACGTTACAAAGCTTATGAGACAGAGCTCCTTCACAGGCGGCGTTTACGTTGTACACTATGACCTGGTATATTAAAAGAGAAAAAGAACAATAAAAAGGAAGGTAATTTCAGAATGACTAAAAGAATAATGGCATTTGCAGCAGCTGTACTCATGGCAGCTTCCGTGTTCACAGGCTGCGGCAGCAAGACTGAGGACGATGCTCAGGCGCAGACCTCCGTCAACGTTATCGAAAATGGCACCACTGCTCCCAGCGGCGAGGAAGTGACCACAGCCGAGGGCGGTTTCTCCGACCCCGCAGCTCAGCTGGGCGTTGAGACACAGCCCGGCGATGTTCCTCCCGAGGACGCCGAAAATCAGGAGACCACTCTCCCTCCCAACCATGAAGAGATCATCAACATGATCCAGAACGGCGGCGGAACGGTCACCACCAAGGCTCCCATTCTCAAGGAGTACAACGTTGACTGCACCACCCGCTACGGCTATAATCAGCTGAACGATGCCGAAAAGGAGCTTTACAAGCAGATACTTGAAGCTGCAAACTCCATCAGAACAAGCCTGAGAGTTGACGACAGCGTTACCGATGAAATGTGGATAAAGGTTTACGGCTGCGTATATATGCAGGAGCCTCAGCTTTTCTGGCTCTCCTCCAAGAAGGTATCAAAGGGCAAGCTCTGGTACTGGGAGATAGACCCCGAGCTTATCGCTTCCATGCAGAAGGAGATCGACGCCACAGTCAGCAAGATACTTGCAGAGGCTGACGGCAAGTCCGATTACGAAAAGCTCAAGGTATTCCACGATTACATCGCACTCAACAACAACTTCGTCAAGGAGTCGGCGGCTTTGTAAACGGCGAGATACAGTGCGAGGGCTACGCAAAGAGCATTCAGTATCTCTGCGACCTTACAGGTATCGAAAGCACCGTTGTTGTAGGCACAAACGAGTCCGGAGACTCCCACGCATGGAACGTTGTAAAGGTTGACGGCAAGTGGTACAACCTGGACACCACCTGGGACGACCCCATTCTCTCCAACGTTGTCAAGACCAATATCAGATACAGATACTTCCTCGTTCCCGACGAGTGGATACACAACAAGTCCCACTTCAATGTAAACAAGAAGACCACAGGAACTCAGGTGACTTATTTCACTCCTCCTGCCTGCACATCTGACGATATGAACTACTTTAAGGTAACAAAGCAGCTCTATTCAGATGAAGCTTCCGCAGACACCGCTCTCAGAGCAAAGCTTAAGGAATGCGCTGCAAGCAACACAAGAGCTGTTGAGATAAGAGTCACAAGCCAGGCTGTATATGACGCTGTTACCAAGAACCTGAAGGATTACGCTTCATGGATAAAGAGCGAAAACTCTGCGGTAACATCCGTTTCCTCCAACTGCGACCCCAACACACTGGTGATCGAGCTTGACCTGAGCTTCTGATAGCTGAAAATTACGGAGACGGCATGAAAACACACCAACGAATTGTTATCGGCGCACTGCTGTTTGTGCTGACGCTCCCGAATCTGTCAGGCTGCTCAAGAATTAACGAGGACTATTCATTGTCCGAGACCGTTACTTCTGCGGGCAGCCTGTCTGCTATTACGGGCAATGACCGGCGGTATATCTACTACAGCTCACTTTCACCAAAGGAGCAGCAGATGTATGATATCCTGCAAAATGCAGCGGAGAATTTTCAGCCTCAGGCGGTGTTCCCCGAAAAGCTCCCGCCTGAAACGCTGAAAAAGCTGTTTCTGGCAGTGTATTATCAGGAGAATATCTTCTGGCTCACCAGTAAGTTCTACCGCCCCGACAGTGACAGCGACACTCTGCGGCTCACCTATCGGTATGACGAGGAGACCACTCATCAGATGCAGGCGGATATCGGTAAAACATCGTGGGGAATTTCCTCAGTCTTTGATGAAAGCACATCTGACTACGAAAAGCTGAAAGCCTTTCATGACTACATTGTCCTGAACTGCACCTTTTCCGATGATGAAAATACGGATACCACCCTGTACGGCGCTCTCTGCGGCGGATATTCCATGTGCGAGGGCTATGCAGCAGCATTCAATCTCCTTTGCCAAAAGTCGGATATCCCCTGCGTCACCGTAACGGGAACAGGCTCGGACGGCGCTTCCCACGCATGGAACAAGGTAATGCTGGATGGCGAGTGGTACAACGTTGACTGCACATGGGACGACCCCATACTCGACCCGCCCGACGAAAATTTTATCCGTCACTACTATTTTCTGGTAAGCGACAAGGATATTGAGGGCATTACCCATTTCCCCGACAATACGTACTTTTCATATCCGGAATGCAGTTCCGACAACAACTATTTCAGGTGTGAGGGACTGTATGCAGATTCTGCCGACAGCGGCATAGCACTGCTGTCATCAGCTGCGGCAGATGCAATTTCAGCAGGGCTTACCGATGCGGAAGCAAGATTTGCCGATGAAAAAGCGTATTATTCCGCCAAGACAGCACTTTTTGACAGAAAAAAGATACGGCAGGTACTGGAATATGCGGACAGCCGGGCAGATAAGCCTGCCGGCAAAACGGTGATGACCAACAAGTACGTCCGCTACTGCAATGACAGCCTGCTGATAATCCATATAACGATGATCTGCGAAGATACAAGGTAAATGCAATGATAAAAAGAAAAAGAAATGCAGCTGTCATAGCCGCTGCACTTATGGCGGCAACGATGCTGGGCGGCTGCGACACAAACGATAACACTCCGCTTCCCACCGATACCGTAACCGAAACTCAGGCGGAAACATCTGTAACAACTGCAACAACAGTCAGTGAAAAGCCGCAGGAGACCGCTGTTTCCGATAGTACCGAGACTGTGGCAGAGACCACCGTGCCGGAAAGCACCGCCGCTAACGAAACACCCGAAACAACAGTTTCGGAAAGCGAAGCTCAGGAAGAAACATCTGAAACTACCACTGTAAGCATCGCCGTTGAATCGGAGACCGTTTCGGAAGAATCAACGGAAAAAGATATGGACTGGTCAAGCTCAGCCATAGCCTTTTCCGCTGCGGGCAATCCCGTATATTTCCCCGCAAACGGCGAAAAAAGCCCCTACACAGGCAGAAAGACCATCGACCACCCCTACAGCTATTACACCCTGAACGACAGGCATCAGAAAATATACGACGAGCTTGTAACAGCCCTGCTTGACTGCGAAAGCAGCATAAAGTTCAGCTATTACGACGAAGTAACCTTCGATGACCTTTTCAGCATTTATCAGCTTATCTACAACGATGAATACAGGCTTTTCTACATCTCTCCCACCATCGAATACACACAGGACAAGACCACAGGCTTTGTGACCCAGATGCGCCTGCTCTACAATTATGACGCCGATGTTATCGCCGACATGAAAGCGGAGGTCGAGGAGGAAGCTGAAAAGATACTTTCCCAAATAACCCCCGACATGAGCGATTATGAGATAGTAAAGCTTTTCCACGACTCTGTTATAATCTCCTGCAAATATTCGGGCGAGGCTGAAAATCCCAACACCATTTATGGCTGCCTTGTGGATAAGGAAGCCCTTTGCCAGGCGTATTCCCAGACATTTACCTATCTGTGCCACCGTGCAGGCATAAAAACGCTGGTGGTGCTGGGCGTTGCCAACGAGCCGCATATGTGGAACATCGTGGAGATGGGCGGCGATTATTATCACATCGACCTTACCTGGGACGACCCCGACAGATCACGCAATCCCGACTCGGTGCGCTATGATTATTTCGGACTTACCGACGAGCGCATAAGAGAGCTTCGTCAGGTAGATGACTATGAGTATGAAGTTCCCGCCGCAAACGGCACAAAATATCAGTATTACAGCTACAATGACCTTGTTGCCGCCGATACGGAGGAAGCCAAGGCGATAATCACCCGTGAAGCCCTCAAAGCCGCAGAAAACGGCAGCTCAACAGTTCAGTTCATGTGCGCAGACAGCGAAGCATTTGACGAAATAACCTCAGCCCTTTTCAGCAATGCGCAGGGCAACGTCATAACCGTTCTGGAAGCGGCAAAGAAGCAGGCTGCAAGGCTTTTCAACACCGAATCAGTTTACCACAACAGCAACGAAAATACCCTCACCGTAAAAATATTCCTTGATTACCTTGATTGACCACGGAGGCTCCCGAGATGCAAAGCAGCGGTATCTACAACAGAATAAAGCTGATACTGGCAGCGGGCATTGCCATTGTTCTGTCTGCCTGCTCCCGGGAAGGAGTCCCCGACACAGGTGACGTGAGCTACACTATCATCTCAGGCGGAACCGCTGTGACCACGGAAGCTCCCACCGAGACCGAGGATATCTACGCCGATGTTTCCGATACGAAGCTGTATATTCCCGAACACATGGTCACAAAATACGCTTCCCTCGATTACGACAAGCGTATGCAGGACGTTTACGATGACGTGGTGGATACCATGCAGAATTTCCGCACCAAATCCTACGTCCCCCTGACCATAAGCACCGAGGACTACGTTAAGGTGCTGGAAACAGTCCGCTGCGAACAGCTGATGCTATTCTATCTCCAGAACCGCTACGCAGGGGATTTTGACAGCACGGTGCAGACCTATGAAATGAACTTCTCGTATAAGTACAGCATAAAAGAAGTAAACATCATGCTCATGGAAACGGAAAAGGCGGCAAAGGAGATAATGACCCTTACCGACCCGTCCATGTCCGATTATGAAAAGCTGAAAATTTTCCACGATTACCTTGTGCTCAACGTGGAAAGCTCCACCGATGACCCCACCGCCGATTCTATCTACGGCGCTCTTGTAAACAAAAAAGCCCTCTGCGAGGGCTATGCAAAGGCTTTTTCCTACCTGTGCAATCTGGCAGGGATAGAAAACATGATAGTCACAGGCTATACGGACGTTGACCATATGTGGAACATGGTAAATCTGGAGGGCAAGTGGTATCACATAGACGTGGGCTGGGACAAGCCCTCGGCGGCGCTGTCGGAAAGATATCCCGACATGGTGCTGTACCAGTATTTCCTCTCGGAAGACTCGATAATGGAAAACAACCGCATCATAAGCAATATGCTCTGCGACCCGCCTGTGGCGGACAGCTCCGATATGTACTACTTCAACGTGGAAAACAAGTATGCCGAGACCTACGATCAGGCGCTGGAGATAATAGAGCAGTCCTGCCGCCGCTGCATAGATTCGGGAGAAAAGTATTTCATGATAAAGCTTGACTCCTCAAATCTGTATCTGCAAACCACCTCCGACCTGATAAAGCCCGACAGCGAGGGCGTGACGGACATTGACAGGATAGTCCGCTCCCTTAATTTCAAGGGGCAGATAAGCTATATTGACTATTACAAGGCTTATCGGATAATCATATTTGTATTGGAATAAGCGCTCTATGGGTCTCATAGAGCGCTTTTTTATAATCTTATGAGAAAAGTAAGAAAAGCGCATCATTTGTCCCACACCTAAAAAATCGCTCCCTGAAACGTAAATCCAGAGAGCGATTTTTATATATTCGACATTATATTCATCATAGGTATCAGCACCGTAAGCATCATGATACCCGCCGCTGCGGTGAGTATCACCGTCAATATAGGCTCTGCCGAGTTGATGATCCTATTGATTCGTGCGTCCGCTTCTTCCGTAAGTCGGGCGCTTATTTTCTGCCATGCTGAGTCAAAAGAGCCTGAGCCGTATGATATCCGCAGTGTCCGTGAATAAAATACAGGCAGCAGCTCCGTCTGCTCCAATGCGTCCGAAAACGGAACGTCATTCATTACCAGCTCTGCGCATTTTTCTATCTGCTCGTTCACCCACTTGTCCGATGATATCCCCTTTACGCTGCAAAGTGCCTCCGCAGGGGCAATGCCGCTGTTTATCATCATGCTGACGGCGTTTGCGAACTGCGCCGATGCTATGGTGCGTGAGGCTGTTTTGGTAAATGGCATCATTGAGATAAAGCCCGATGAAAAGCTTTCCTTTTTCGCTTTCCAGATAATGAACATCACTCCCGCCGCAAGCAAAAGCACCGCACATATAATAAGCATCACTGTGCCTGCCGCCGATGATATCCTTACGCTCCTGCCGATAACACGGTATATCTCAGGGTCAAAGTCGGAGAATATCTGTGCAAACATTGGCAGCACTTTAAGGGTAAGCACCGCAATGACAACTGCCGTCACTGCCAGCATTATAAGGGGCGAGACCACTGCACTGCGCATTTTCTCTCCCAGCTGAGCTTCACGCTCGTAATATTCGGACAGTTCTTTCAGCGCCTCGTCCAGCTTGCCAGACATTTCCCCTGCCATGACCGCCTTTATGCAGTAGCGTGGAAATGCTCCCGTTTCTTCAAGAGCGGCATAAAAGGGCCTTTCCATTGAAAGGGAATTTGTCACCGCCTTGAGCAGCTCTATTGCCTCGGGAGAGCTGTCCTTCATCTCCGATGTGATAACGGTAAGCCCGTCATATATGGGAACGCCCGAATCCAGTATCACCGCCGCCTGATAGCAGAAGTATGACACCTCATCGGCAGTCAGCGGACGTATTTTTTTTGACATATTATTCCCCCTTTCGCATATCAGTAATAGTAAACAGCGGAATAGCCGTCCTTGTCGGACATATATTCAGCTGCATCGCTCTTGTTGTCGGCGCTGGCGTAGAATGTGGGGTCAAGCAGATTCCACTTGTTTTTCTCGATGAACAAGTCCAGCGTGACCCAGCCTGTTTCCTTTGTATAGACCTCGTTCCATGCGTGGTACATATTTCCCTGAACGTAGCCCATGACCAGCTTTGTGGGTATGGACTGCGAGCGGCACATCGCCGCAAAAAGGGACGCATAGTCAAAGCAGATGCCAGTGCCCTTGGCAAGAGTGCTGTCGGGGTCGGGGATATATCCGCTCTTTACCGATGCCGCCAGCTGCTTATCATACGAGATGTTGTCGGTGACATATTTAAATATGGCGGCAATCTTTTCAGCATCACTGTCACAGCCTGCGCAAAGCTCCGCAGCCTTTTTAACGCAGTTATCCGACTGGCTGAAGCTGATGTACTGGGAGGGCAGAAGATATGGGCTGAAATCGGAAACCTCTGCCGAAAAGCTTTCGTCAAGGGCAATGGCATAGGTCTTGCCCGATATATTTTCCAGCACCTTTACGTTATATTCGCCGCTGCCCGACTGCAGTGGATATACTGCGCTGCCTGAAAGTCCGTAGTCATAAACATTATCCCCCATAGTTATTCTTACCTTAACGTTGCTGCACGAGCCTTTGTAGCTCACCTGCACAACACCGCTGGCGGCATCGGATATATCCACGGAAGCAATGTCATTTTCCAGGGTTATTGCCCCTGTAAAGTTGCCTGTGGCAATTATGGGAACGGTCACTTTTACAGGCTTCTCCTCTGCGCTGCTTGTCTTGGCGGAGGAAAATGTGACAGTCTCGCTGCGTATATCATATGCCGCAGTTTCACTGCTTTCGGCAGTGGTTTGTGTTTCGGGCGGAGACGTGGATTCGGAAGTCTCTTCGGAAATTTCTGTGGAAACCTCAGAAGAGATTTCTGACATAACCGAACTTTCCGATATGCTTTCTTCCGAAACGGGATATTCCTCCGTAAGTATCTCACGGGCGGTAGTTTCGTCAATTATCTCCGTGGCAGATGTTTCTGAAGAAGTTAAAGCTGCTTCCGATAAGACATCGCTGTTATCAGCTTCGCCGCATGAGCATAAAAGAAGCGCAGCTGCAAGCACGGCAATTTTCTTTACCTGCATATTGACTGCGCCTCCTTTAAAAAGCAGTGATACTGCATAAATGCAGTATCACCTGTTTGTATTATTCCATCTTATCAATAAATTCAAATCTGGGCTTGATGTTGCCGTGGTCATTTACGTCCTCAAGGAACATTTTGAGGGGGCGTACCCAGACCTTGGGCTTGTCGTATATCTGCATATACACTACCTGCTCTTCATAGGTCTCATGGTCATGAGCCACGTTCAGAACAACATAGTCGCCGCCCTTGAAATGCTTGTAATGGCCGCCGATAACGATCTTCCTGCCCTCGGGTATTCCTGCGGAGGGTGTGCCCTTGGGAGCTTCCTCCTTTACAGGCGCAGGCTCTGCCTTTACCTGTTCAACAGGCTTTTCCTCAGCCTTGGGAGCCCGGATCTCAACAGGTGCGGGCTTTGCTTCCTCAGCCTTTGCAGCTTCTTCCTTTACGGGAGCGGGAGTATTTGCATCAACAAGGATAACGGAGTGGTTCTTGGGAACAGTTACCCTTGCGCAGCCGCCGCTTACATCGTAGTGCTTGCCTGTAAGGCGGTCTGCCAGACGGGCATAGTGAGTGCCAACGTTAAAGGTATAGTCGCCGTCGCTGATGTTAAGTCCGATATAGACCACCTGACCGTCCAGCTCACGCTGATAAAGGAAGGTCTGGTTTTTCAGCTCCAGCTTCTTGTAAGAGCCTGACTGTAGTGCGGGGAACTGACTCCTGATAGCGCCCAGCTCGCAGATATGCTCGAAAAGGGTATCATCTCTGCCGGGGATATCGTCCAGTTCAAGGCAGGGTCGGATAGCCATATCCGCATCTGCGCCATTGCCCTTTGCACCCTTGATGCCGAACTCACTTCCGTAATAAACGGAGGGCACGCCGTACATGGTGTAAAGCAGAGTATAGCAGCAGTATATCCTGTCGTAATCTCTCAGATTGCTTGCCAGACGGGCAACGTCGTGGTTATCCACAAAGTTGTACATATAGATATTGCCGTACTGACCAAGCTGATATTCGATAGAATGTGCTATCTCAAAGTAGTTGCGGTCGTTGTGGGAGGAATAAATTCCCTTGTAGCACTGGTAATTGGTAACGCAGTCAAACATTTCGGGATTTGCCCAGCGGCGGTAGTCGCCATGGATTATCTCGCCCATGAGCCAGAAATCGGGCTTCATGCTTCTTGTAAAGCTATGTATGCGCTTGATAAAGTCATTGTCAAGGCAATCTGCGGCATCAAAGCGAATACCGTCGATACCCCATGTTTCTATCCACATTTTGACAGCGTTCAGCAGATATTCAACGACCTCGTTGTTTCTCAGGTTCAGCTTTACCAGGTCATAGCAGTTGTTCCATCCCTCGTACCAGAAGCCGTCGTTATAAGCGGTGTTGCCGCCGAAATTAAGGTTGCAGAACCAGCCGCAGTATCTTGAACGCTCACGGTTGAGCTTAACGTCCTTAAAAGCAAAATGCTCTCTTCCTACGTGGTTGAAAACGCCGTCAAGGATTATCTTTATGCCGTTTTCGTGGAGAGCCTTGCAAACTTCTGTGAAATCCTCGTTTGTGCCCAAACGTGCATCTATCTTGGTGTAGTCGGAGGTATCATAGCCATGAGCCGCAGACTCGAAAACAGGGCCGAGATAAACGGCATTTATGCTCATTGCCTTAAGGTGGGGTATCCACTCTATTATCTTCTTTATCCTGTGTACCTCGCCCGAGAACTCGTCACGGGTGCGCTCGCAGCCGCAGAAGCCCAGAGGGTAGATGTGATAAATAGCAGACTTTTTGATCCATTCGGGAGAATTTGACATGATAATATCAGTCCTTTCAAATATAGGCTCGAAAGGAGACAGCCCGTCTCCTTTCTCATTCTTATACATTATATCACACAATCGTCATTTTGGCAATAGCATATTTATACAAACTGCATAATGCACAACAATGTCAAAAAAATTTTGTCACCGCATATCCCCATTTCTGCGATTATAAGGCAGCATATGGGAAAATATAATAATTATGATAATACATTCTATGAAAGGAGATCTCCTTGAAACAGAATATAAAAAAGTATTTTTTTCCCTGCCTGCTGCTGTTCCTTGCCCTGTGCCTGCTGCTGCGGCCCGAGCTGCTGTTGTCGCTGTGGCATAAGCTGTGGGGAGCGGCAGTGCCTGTTGTTCTGGGGATAATATTTGCGGCGGTCATTGACCCTGCCGTATGCACATTTGAAAAAGCGCTGGGCAGGCTGCTCAAAAAACCGTTAAAGGGCAATGGGGGGCGTTTTCTTTCCATAACCCTTGTATATCTGCTGATAGCTGCGGTGTTCTCGGCGGTGGTGTGGATAGTCATTCCCCGCCTTATAGACAGCGCCGCCCTTTTTGCAGGCAGCATTGACGGCTATTACCGTGACCTGCGGCTGCGGTATGACAGCTCTCAGGAAGCATCATGGCTCATAACATGGCTCGACAAGCTGCTGGACTATGCCTCCGACAAGCTCCCCGACCTTTTCGGCAGAACATTCAGCGCCACTGCCGATTTCCTGAAAAGTGCGGCAAATGTGCTGCTGGGGCTGGTGCTTTCCGTCTATTTTCTTGCAGGGAAAGAGCATATACTTGATTTTATCCGCAGCGGGGCAAGGTCGGCAATGTCCCCCGAAAGCTTCGGGAAAGCAGCACGGGTAATATCCGCCGTCAACTGCTCACTGGTGAACTTCATCAGCGGTCAGCTGACGGAAGCAGTGGTGCTGGGAACGCTCTGCTTCTGCGGAATGGTGGTGCTGGGCTTTGAATATCCCCTGCTCATAAGCACGATAATCGGCGTAACGGCGCTTATCCCCGTGGCAGGGGCGTTTATCGGAGCGATACCCTCAGCTCTGGTGCTGTTTCTGGTAAAGCCCTCATCTGCACTGTGGTTCATCGTGTTCATAATCGTGCTCCAGCAGCTTGAAAACAACCTTATCTATCCAAAAGTCGTGGGAAAAAGCGTGGGAATGCCCTCAGTGCTCATACTCATCGCCATAATCGCAGGGGCGGAGCTGGGCGGTGCGGCAGGCATAATGCTGGGAATCCCTCTACTATCGGCAGTGTATATGCTCGTTAAGGAGAGCATTGAGGAAAAGGCTTAACCGTACTTTATCTTCTGCGGGATAATTGACATTGCAAATCATAAATGTTATAATATTAAAAACAGCGTTTTCAAAAGGAGGCTGCCATATGAAAATAAAAACATCAATTATCACCGCACTGTGCCTTGCCCTTATGCTATCGGGCTGCGCAGGCAATAACGATTCCCCTGACGAAACATCAGAGACAACGGCAGCGGAAACAACTGTGCAGACATCTGACGAAACAGCGTCCGAAACTGCCGTTTCGGAGGAAACCACCGCACCCGAAACAAAGTTCACCACAAGCAATAAACCAAGCGAAAACACTTGCCCAATCGAAGGTCAGTGGGTAATGAGCGGCGCAGAAGACGGCACACATTTTACAGTTGACAGCAAATGGAACTATACCGCATATTATGACGGCGGCGCTGTGGAGTCACAGGGAACAGTGGCTTTTGACGGCAGCACCTACACATTTTCCGATGAAAGCGGCGAGTTTGCGTCATTCTTCCTCAGTTCCCCCACACGCCTGAGCATGAACAGCCGCCTGAATATATCCTACCTGCGCATGGACAACGTTATGATGGGCATTCGTGACATCTGCGGCACATGGTACGAGGACGGAAACGCCGAAAACAATACCCTTACGCTTTACTCCAACGGCGACTGGGAATACACCGCCCCCGACGGAACTGTCACCGCAGAGGGCACATTCAACATCATAAGCGGCGATCCCTCGGATATTGCCGTCGAGCTTACCGCAGACAATATCGCCGCAGACGTGTATCTGAACGATAGCGTTTTATCCGCAAGCATATTTGACGATACCCTCGGCGGAAAGCGTGAAGCACAGTTCACCCGTGAATTTGACGAAAGCTCCGTTGATGTACCCGTGCTTATGAACGGCGTGCGCTACACAGGAATGACCCCGGAACGGAACGATTCGGGCTACAAGGGCGGATATTTCTACGCTGACAAGACCCAGGACGGGGCAACCGTTGTATCAAACGTGTGCATCAATACTGCCGAACTTACGGGCGACAATGATGATGAGCTTATGCTTGCCGCCGCAAAGGATATCAGCGGAAGCGAGTGCGAGGGCTATACAGCAGCGCTTGACGATACGCTTACCGCACATTTCGGCTATGATACATATATCGCAAAGTTCAGTGCAGACGGCAGCGACTGGTACATGATGATGTTCAGCGCATATGACAATATCTATGCTTTTTCCTTTGCGGTAAAATCGGATTTTTCTGACGGAATGTATGATGTATTTTATTCCGACGCACAGATGACGGAGCTTTCCGAGCCAACTGCCGTGGGATAATAAAAAGGCATTGAACCCTGTGCAAATAAACATAAATGCGGACAAATAAGAAAGTCCACTTAACGAAAAAGGCTGCTGCATCTTGTGCAACAGCCTTTTTGTTATTCACTCTCAAACTTATATCCGCCTATGACCCTTACCGCTCCCGTTGCGTCGTTTGCGGTAAAGATATTGCCAAACCCGCAGGAGGCAAGGATATTTTTCACGTCCTCCGCCTGCTCCGAGCCTATCTCAAATATCATAAGTCCGTCTGCGGCAAGCACCTCGCTCCACAGCCTTGCTATGACACGATAGAACTGCAGACCGTCAACGCCGCCGTACAGCGCCTTATGCGGCTCAAAGGCAACTTCCTTTTGCAGCTCTGCCATTTCCCGCTCCGTGAGATAAGGTGGATTTGATACGATGCAGTCGATGTTTATATACTCGTCAGGCTCCTCGGGGTCACGGAAATTTTCCATGATAGCTCCGTTCATAACGTCCCCACGCAGCAGCTTCACATTTGCACCGTTGCGCTTTACGTTTTCCGCAAGATACGGGAATGCGTCCCCCGAAAGCTCCACCGCATACACGTCTGAGCCTTCAAGCTCCTTCGCAAGCGTTACCGCAATGCACCCGCTGCCGCTGCAAAGGTCGATGATACTGTGCTTTTCCGACTTTGAAAGGCGTTTCAGCACCTCTTCCACCAGCACCTCGGTATCGGGTCGGGGGATAAGCACGCCCTCGCCTACCTTGAACTGCCTGCCGAAGAACTCCCACTGCCCCAGAATATACTGCAGCGGATAGCTCTCAGCACGCTTTTCTGCGGCGCTTATCACCTTTTTTGCAATGTCCTCGGAAACTTCATTTTCGGGGTGGATAAGGCAATTTTCACGGGTAATGCCGCCCATATCCTCCATAATGCAGAACTTGTCGAAGCTTTTGTCGGGGATATCCTTTAAAATGTCATCTAATTTTTTTGAAAGCTGTGTAACGGTCATATTTTCTTCCTTTTATCTGTTTTTTTGCCCATGCAGTATGCGCCTGCACCTATAAGAGCGGACAATGCCATAACAGCCGCCGCATATGAGCGGTTTCCTGTATTGGGTAAGCAGCCGTCTGCGGTGTCCCCGTCGGGGATATCCTCAGCAGGAACTTCCTGTTTCCACTCTTCAACTGTGTGACCAACATAACGGACAGTCTTTTCCGCCATGTTGATTATCCAGTATTTTGTGCCTATCATGCCTGTAACATACTTTCCGTCAACATATGCCATATCCTCAAAATTCACATCGAACTGAAATCTTACAAGCTCTTCATCGGCTGACAGGTCATATTCTCCCAATGTGTTGTTATCTGCGGGAAAATCATCGGGAGAGGTCGGCTCATAAACACCAACCTCCCAGCCGGTGCTGTTATCCTTCCAATAGTACAGAATAAACTCGGAGCCGTCCTCGGTATTTACATTGATAACGTCGCTGTAGTCGATAGCATCATCTGTGTCATATTCCGCAGAAATGCAGTTGTAGCCCACGTACTGAACTGTCTGAGCTTTCACATCGACCACATAATACTTATCGCCCTCTATGCTGATTACGGGATATTCCATATTCCCGCAGCTGAAGCCGTAATCTATGGGGAAGCAATAGGAATCGTCATAGTTTGCGTCAAAATAGCTGTAAAATGTATCGGGATCGCAGTTCGCAAGTGTCGGGTCTATGGCTTCGGGAAAGTCAAAGGGGGAAGTGGGGTCGGTAAAAACAATATCATAGCTCAGCCTGCCGTCCTTAACGGTAACAGTGCCCGATGAACCGTCAATAGCGGTCACATCAAAAGTGCAGTCGTCATATGCTCCCACAGCTGTGCCGAATACAGATACTGCCATGAGTGCGGTCAGTGCAATAACAGATACTGTCTTTTTCATTGTCATTCTCCTTTTATTGGTGTTACCACCTATCGTCTTCCTTATTTTCGGGGATACAGGGCTTGAGAGCGGCTATAGCCACTTCTATCTGAGGGTCATCAGGCTCACATGTAGTGATGTGCTGGAGCCATATGCCCGGGGCTGAGATTATTCTTGTAAAAATATTGTCGTAACGTCCCGCAAGCTTTATCAGCTCGTAGCCGATAGATGTTTCGGGGATAAGCATGAGCAGCTGGAGACCAAAGCGAGCCCACAGGTTTTTCCACGGCAGGAACATTCCTATGATAATGCTGAGAAGCACCACAAGGAAAATAAAGCTTGTGCCGCAGCGGGGGTGGAAGCGGATCTGCTTGCGGACATTTTCCACGGTAAGCTCCAGCTCCGCCTCATAGCAGGCAATGGTCTTGTGCTCTGCGCCGTGATACTTAAAGGTCTTATGTATCTCCTTCATGTGGGAAATGAGCCACATATAGCCCACCAGCAGCGCCACCTTGATGATGCCCTCAAAAACGGTCTTGCACCAGTCGGGAGCGCCCAGCAGTCCCAGAGGGAGTGACAGCAGCGCAGGGAAAAACTTGAACGCACAAACGCAAAGTATCATCACCACAACGCACACTACAAGCATTATAGTGTTCATGACTTCCTTGCCGTTTTCGCCCTCGATCTTGGATTCGAGCCACTTGTAGGGTCGTGTCTTGCTGAGCCACTGTTCGAATTTTGAAGGCTCGTCGTCATCATCATCATCGTCATCGGCGTCAGCCTGCTTTTCGGCGGACTTCATGGTGCATTTCATGCCGTCTATAAGGGAGATGGCAAAGTTGAAGCAGCCTCTGATAAAAGGCGTTTTAAGGTACCAGGGAGCAGTCTTGCCGTTGCGTATCTTCCATGTCTCCACGTCAATAGAGCCGTCAGGCATACGGCACGCCATGGCAGAGGTGTCTATTCCCCTCATCATAACGCCCTCAATAAGAGCCTGTCCGCCTATTTTCGATTTGAATTTCTCGTTTTTTTCGCTTTTTTTGCTCATTGCAATTTCCTTTCAAGATCAGTTCTTCTGTATCAGATAGAAGTTATTCCTTACCTCTGTCATGGTCAGGAGAAGATTATCCTCAGTGTCGCCGAATTTTACCATATACACCGCATTATCATCGGAAGCGGCAGCGGTGTATCCTTCAAGGGACCTTTGCGCCGCAGAATCACGGGTGCATACCAGTATCCTCATAAGCTCAAGGCGGCTTTCGGCAAGCCTGCTGTTGAATTTGTAAAACACCTTTTCGCCTGTCACGCTGTC
>ERZ825525.1655-NODE-1655-length-17701-cov-4.799841_pt1 | contig 17701 bp, 13 predicted proteins | sample MGYA00519930_ERZ825525 | MGnify/ENA primary metagenome ERZ825525 (study PRJEB31778, sample SAMEA3449203) | human gut metagenome | biome: human gut; feature: human-associated habitat; material: faeces | place: United Kingdom | collected 2010/2012 ... | reverse complement strand
TGAGGGTACCGTCAAGCCCGGCGACACCATCCGCATGATGGCTACCGGGGCTGAATTCACGCTGGTGGAAGTGGGCCACATGGGTGCCACCAACCTGACCCCCTGCGCCCAGCTGCAGGCCGGCGAAGTCGGTTACCTGACCGCCAGCATCAAGACTGTGCAGGACACCCGCGTGGGCGACACCGTCACGCTGGCCGACAACCCCACCGCCGAGGCCCTGCCCGGCTACCGTCAGGTCAAGCCGATGGTCTTCTGCGGCATCTACCCCGCCGACGGCGCAAAGTACCCCGACCTGAAGGACGCGCTGGAAAAGCTGCAGCTCAACGACGCCTCCCTGACCTTCGAGCTGGAGACCAGCGCCGCGCTGGGCTTCGGCTTCCGCTGCGGATTCCTCGGTCTGCTCCACATGGAGATCATCACCGAGCGCCTCGAGCGGGAATTTGACCTCGACCTCATCACCACCACCCCCAGCGTCCGCTACCGCCTGACCCTCACCGACGGCACAGTGGAGCTGATCGACAACCCCTCCAGCTACCCCGACCCCTCCAACATCGTCAAGCAGGAGGAGCCGTTCGTGGACGTCCACCTCTATACCCCCAACGAATATGTGGGCAGCCTGATGGACCTGTGCCAGAACAAGCGCGGCGTCCTCATCGACATGAAGTATCTGGACGACGTCCGCGTGGACCTGCACTACGCCCTGCCGCTGGGCGAGATCGTCTACGACTTCTTCGACGCCATCAAGAGCCGGAGCCGCGGCTACGCCAGCTACGATTACGAGTTCAAGGAGTACCGCGAGAGCGATCTGGTCAAGCTGGACTTCCTGCTCAACGGCGACCCCGTGGATGCCCTGTCCATGATTGTATTCCGGGACAACGCCTACGCCAAGGGACGCCGCATCTGCGAGAAGCTGCGGGACAACATCCCCCGCAACCTCTTCGAGATCCCCGTTCAGGCAGCCATCGGCGGCAAGATCATCGCCCGCGAGACGGTCAAGGCCATGCGCAAGGACGTGCTGGCCAAGTGCTACGGCGGCGACATCTCCCGCAAAAAGAAGCTGCTGGAAAAGCAGAAGGAAGGCAAGAAGAAGATGCGCCAGCTCGGCTCTGTCTCCCTGCCCAGCGAGGCTTTCACCGCAGTCCTCAAGCTCGACAGCGACGACGATTGATCCACACACCCTTCCCCTCCCATCCGGAGGGGATTTTTTTGACGGCTTGGCTAAGATTCTTATCCGCGAGTATTGACCTTTGCATCAAAATTGTGTAAAATATACATATCGTTGAAACAAATTGTCATTTTTTTGTCACTTGTAGTCAAATATTTCCACTTTGTATTCCTAGAATCATACATGAAACAAGAAAGAGTTGATGCAACTATGCGGATCGCTATGGTAGGGCACAAGCGGGTGCCCTCACGGGAAGGAGGGATCGAGGTCGTTGTAGAGGAGCTTGCCGCGCGGATGGTGATGCACGGCCACAGCGTCACCTGCTACAACCGCACCGGCCATCACGTCAGCGGAAAAGAATACGACATCGAGCACCTCGACGAATACCGTGGCATCCGGCTCAAGCGGGTGCCCACCATCGACCGCAAGGGCCTTGCGGCGGTGACGTCCAGCTTCTTCGGCTGTCTTGCGGCGGCGTTCGGCCCCTATGACGTGGTCCACATCCACGCCGAAGGGCCTGCCATGTTCTCCTGGCTCCCCCGCCTCACCGGCAAGCGGGTCGTCCTGACCGTCCACGGTCTGGACTGGGCACGGGACAAATGGAAAGGCTCCTTCGGCTCGTGGTATATCCACACGGGCGAAAAGACCGGCGTCCGGTTCGCCCACGAGATCATCGTCCTCAATCACAGCACACAAAAGTATTTTCAGGACACCTACGGCCGCGTCACCCGCTATATCCCCAACGGCGTCAACCCTGTGGCCCCTGCGGCCCCAGACATCATCCGGGAGAAGTATGGCCTTGAGAAGGACTCCTACATCCTCTATCTGGGCCGGATGGTGCCGGAAAAGGGCTGTCACTATCTGGTGGATGCGTTCAAGAAGCTCCACACCGACAAAAAGCTGGTCATCGCGGGCGGCTCCTCCGACACCCACTGGTACATCGACCAGCTGAAGGAGCAGGCCGGCGGGGACGACCGCATCATTTTCACCGGCTTTGTGGACGGTGCGCTGCGGGAAGAGCTTTACAGCAACGCCTACCTCTTCGTCCTGCCCAGCGACCTTGAGGGAATGCCCCTCTGCCTGCTGGAGGCCATGAGCTACGGCAACTGCGTCATCACCTCCGACATCGAGGAGTGCTACAATGTCATCCACGACAACGGCATCGTCTTCCGCAAGGGCGATGTGGACGACCTTGCCCAGAAGCTCACCTACGCCCCCGTCTCTCTTCCGGGCCGACTTTTCCCTCATGCTTCGGTTTTCTTCCCGCAGATCTCATTCGCAGTTTTCCTTTTCACTCTCTTTATGGTCACGCCCTGCTGACAGGTGCGTATAATTCAACTATTATATAATACCGCAATTCGTTCTTAATTACAACTACTCCGGAATTTTTCACATCCGTTCTGCCGCATTTCAGGGCATTTGCGGGACCGCCGACTGTCTTATCGCTGAGCTTCATGACGCCGTCGATCAGGACATCGCCGCCGCAGTTGGAGAAGAAGGTGCCGAGAACGAGGAAGTAGCCGTCGGGAGCGCCGAGCAGCGGCAGCAGGCCCCCGAAAAAGAGTCCTGAAGCGCGCAAAAAGCACCGGCTTTCTCACGAAAACCGGTGCTTTTTCTCATGGTTCTATTCTACGCCCGCGCGGGCAGAGGAAGAGCGCCTCAGCTGCGGTACTCGGCGGGCAGCTGGTCCATGCTCTGCCACTTGGCTATGGCCTCGTCCAGCTTCATGCCCTTGGCCACCGCGTCGCGGCGGCAGGCGTTGACGGCCTGGATCTCCTTCATCTTCTCGCCGGTCAGGGTATAGCCCTTCATGGCGATGAGGGTGGCGGCCCAAGCCACCATCGGGATGATGCAGAACAGCACGATGACCACCCAGTTCATGCCGGGGGTGTAGGGGTCGTACTGGGTGGGCAGGCTTTCGAGGCCGATGAAGCTCACCGCGATGCCCACGACGGTAGCGGACAGGCTGGACACCAGCTTGTCCACGAGGCTGAACAGGGTGCCCATGATGCCGGGGATGTAGTTGCCGCTGCGGTAGGTCTCATAGTCCGAGCAGTCGGCGACCATCGGGATGGGCATATCGGCGGTGGCGTAGTATGCGCCGTAGCCGATGCCGAAGAAGGCGATGAAGAGGATGGTGTACAGGTTGATGGACAGGCCGTTCTCTCCCATGATGGACAGGGTGAAGGCGTCGCTGCGGCCCCAGAGCAGCAGCAGGACCAGCACGCCGATGTAGCAGATAAATGCCACGCTGACGTACTTCATCAGGCTGGCCTTCTGGCCCTCCTTCTGGCTGGTGCGGACGGTGAGCAGGAAGAAGGGCACGCTGAAGACATAGCCCAGCACCATCATGGGCAGGTAGAGGCCGTCGTAGTTGCCCATCATGCAGCCGTACAGCATACAGAGGACGGTGGTGTTGGTGGCGATGGAGAGGGCCAGCTTGCAGCCGGCACCCGCCACCATCAGGCGCTGCATGGGGTTGTTGTTCTTGATGATCTGAACGTACTCGTGCAGCTTGACCTTTTCGCTGGCCTCGCCGCTGATGCCGAAGTACTTGGGCTGGTCCTTCTCCCAGATGCCGATGATGGCCAGAATGGTGAGCAGGATAGAGATGACGATGCCCACAGGGGCCAGTGTGCGGAAGAAGCCTGCGGAGGCGTAGCCGCCCTCATAGTTCTTAGCGAGGATGGGGGCGAAGAACTGCATCGCGCCCATGCCCAGCAGGCTGCCCACGGTGTTGAAGATGGTAAAGAGGGGGCGCTGCTTGGGGTCGTTGGTCAGGACGGTCTGGCCGGAGCGGGTGCAGCTGGTCTGGAAGGTATAGCCGATGACCCAGACCGCATACAGGGCCACAAAGGCGGCGTAGCGCAGGCCCATCGAGCTGGCGGGGATGAGGGGGGTCAGACAGTACAGCACGAGGATGCTGGCCGCCATGATGAGGTTGCCGATGACCATGAAGGGCCGGAACTTGCCAAATCTGCCGTTGGTGCGGTCCATCAACGCGCCGATGATGGGGTCGGTAATGGCGTCGAACAGGCGCATTCCCGTGACCATGACCGAAGCGAAGATCATGGACAGGGCCAGCACCTTACTGCCGAAGGTAGCGATGTAGGAAAGCACCAGCACATAGTACACGTTCGTCGCGCCGTTGTTCAGCGGGAACAGCACCAGCTGGTAGGTCTTGGCGCGGTTCAGGCCCGACGCCTTTGCGGTTTGTTCACCCATTTGCGGTGTCTCCTTTTTTACAGAAAACGGCAGCCTGCCCGCCGATTTTGGGGGACAGGCTGCCGTTGGTCTTAACAGTTGCGGAACTCTGTGGGGGAATTACTTCTGGTCCGCTGCGGGAGCGGTATCGACCATACCCTTCTTGGCCTTGGACAGCTGCCATGCGCACAGGATGGTCAGGACGGCCATCACTGCGATGAGCGCATAGATGGCGGTCTGCCACCACGGGGTGACGGTCTTCAGGGTATCGGTGGAAGACCAGCCGTTCATGGCGTTGGAGTTGACCACGGTGTAGAGGATGTGGTGCATAGCGTTGCGCATCTGAGTGACGATGTAGGCATCGTTCTCATAGTTTGCAGCCTTGGTGGTGTGGATCTTGGGCATCGGGCTGTCCCAGATGTCGGAGCCGGCGATCAGGCCGTCCACCAGATCCATGTACTGGCTGGAGCCGGAGAAGTCGGTGATGCACATGCCGCGCATCCCCAGCTCGCCGCGCAGGTAGCCGGTCAGCAGGTTGGCGTTCGCGCCGCACCAAGTAGCGCCCCAGCGGTTGAAGCCGGTCATGACGCTCCAAGCCTCGCCGTCGGTGATGGCCTTGTCGGCGACTTCCAGATAGATCTCACGGGCGGTCTGCTCGTTGAGCCAGGTGTTGACGCCGCGGCGGCTGGTCTCGGAGTCGTTCAGAGCCACATGCTTCAGGTAGACGTAGACGCCCTTGGACTGGATGCCCTGCACCTCAGCAGCGCAGATGGTGCCGGCCACGAACGGATCCTCGGAGTAGTACTCAAAGTTACGGCCGGAGTAAGCGGTGCGGTGCATATTGATGCCGGGGCCGTACAGGCCGGAGTAGCCCATGGCAAGGCAGTCCTCGCCGATGCAGCGGCCGACCTCGTTGATGAGGTCCGTGTTGAAGGTAGCGGCCATGACGTCCTCGGAGGTGTAGCACATTGCAGATGCACCGCCGGTCAGGGCAGCGGTCAGGCCCTGCGGGCCGTTCTCGTCCTTGGTGGCCGTCTTGCCGATGGAGGCAGCAGCTGCGGTGTTGTGGAAGCCGAGGGTGATGGTCTGGACCATCTCGCTGTAGGTCAGCTGGTCGAGCAGGGTATCCCACTCGGGATCGTCGAAGCTCTTGCCGATCATGGAAGCGAGGGTCAGGCCGTTCTTTGCGCCCAGAGTGGGCATCTCGACGCTGTTGGCCTCAGAGCCGTCGTACTGGGTGAAAGCGAGGCTTGCAGCCAGATGCTCGTTGGCGGTCAGCTGTGCAGGAGCGGTGGGGAAGGTGCCGGTCCAGTCAGAGCGGCTCATCCAAGTGACACTGCCGGGAGCGTCGCTGCTCTTGTTGGGGTCGGACTCGTCAAACAGGTTGGTGATGGCAGTGCCGTTTGCGCTGGTAGCGAAGGTGGTGGTGTCGAGGGTGTCGTTGGTCCACTTCCAGACCAGAGACTCGTCGCCGTTCTCGGTCATGCGGCCGTTGGTGTTCTCGACGGTGTAGCCCTTGGCAGCCAGAATGTTGTTGACTGCGTTGTGGGAGTCGGTGGCAGCAGTGAAGTAGTAGTCACCGGCGTCCACGATGTAGGTCTTGGCGTTGTTTGCGTCGTAGGTGCGCAGCTCGCTCTTCGGGACAGTGATGGTCACATCCTCCGAAGCGCCGGGAGCCAGCACATCGGTTTTTGCAAAGCCGCACAGCTCTGCAGCGGCCTTCTCGATGCCGTTGGCCTTGTCGTAAGCGGTGTAGGGAGACTGGAAGTAGATCTGGACGGTCTCCTTGCCGGAGAAGGTCTTGCCGGTGTTGGTGACCTTCAGGGTGACGGTGAAGGCATCGTCAGACTCGGTCACATTGAAGTTGGAGTATGCGAAGGTGGTGTAGCTGTCGCCGTAGCCGAAGGGGTAAGCAACAGTGGTAGCCCAGTTGTAGTCGCCGGCCTTGGCGGTGCCCATGACGACGTCCTCGTAACGGGTCTCAAAGTAGCGGTAGCCCAGATAGATGCCTTCCTGATAGACGCTGTACATACCCTGCACGTCAGCACCCTCGGTCAGCAGGTTGTACTCTGCCGCGTTGGGGTAGGCCTGGGTGTAGAAGTTGTACATGGCGGGGTTGGCCATGTTGTCGTACAGGTAGGTATCGACCAGAGAGCCGGAGGGGGTGACAGCGCCGGAGAGCAGCTGGCCCACACCGTTGATGCCGGTCTGGCCCACGTCACCGATCCACATTGCAGCGTCGATGCCGTAGTCCTCACCGCAGATCGCGGGGTTGAGGAAGTCCAGCTCGATGGCGTTGGAGCTGTTGATCAGGACGATGATGTTCTTAAAGGTGCCGTTGTCTTTCAGAGCCTTCAGGTTCTGGAGCAGCTCGATCTCCTCAGCGGACAGGGCGAGGTAGTTGCCGTCGCCCTCCTGACCGGAGATCCAGCTGTCGTTGGTGCCGTTGGCACCGCTGGGGAGGTCTGCGCCCTCGCCGCCGGAGCGGGAGAGGACCACGATGGCAGCGTCGCCGTACTCGGCAAAGCTGTTCTCAGCGCTGGACAGAGCGCTCCAGGGAGCCTCGTTGACCGCATACTGGGTGTTGGCTTCCAGCGTATCAGAGATGGAAGCAGGGGTCATGCGGCTGTACTTGCTCATCATGCTGTCGGACTTGTACAGGTCCCACAGGGTCTGGTTGATGGTGATGCCCTGAGCCTCCAGAGCATCCTTCAGGTTGGGGGCCTTGCTGGTATCGACCGAGCCGGAACCGGTGCCGCCGTACATCAGGTCCACGGAACCGTGGCCGAACAGGCTGACCTTAGCGCCGCTTGCCAGAGGCAGGGCGTTGTTCTCGTTCTTCAGCAGGGCAGCGCCCTCGGCCTCGACCGTCGCGCACAGTTCGGCCTCGTAAGCCTCACGCTCCTCATCGGAAGCAAAGCCCTTCTTGAAGTATTCGGTATCTCCGGTGGTTTCGCCCTTGATGATCTTGTAGGTAGATGCATTCAGGGCGACGTTGAGGGTGGTAGCGTACTGGTTTGCGATGATGTTGCCCACGATGGCAGCGACGGTCAGGATAGCCGTCAGACCGGTGAGAACAGACCACAGCCGTACTTTCGGTTTGGTGTTTTTCACGGATTCTCCTCCTTATTTTCTATACAACAACCGCCAACCGGCGGAATGTTTCACGGAACATTATCAGACCCAGTTCGCGCTCTTGGATTTGGTCTTGACCAGCTTGTAGCTGGGGTTCGGGGTGTCCACATGGCGGAAGGACGCGGTATCGATGGAGTCCCCGGCCACGGCCTTGACCTCGATGCTGCCGGTGAGCGGCACACGGAACTGGAAGACGTGCTCGCCCGTCTGCTCCGAGAGCTTCTTCCCGTTGCAGTAGAGGGCGACGGACTTCTGGTTGGAATAGACCTTGACCTCGATCTCGCTCTCGGTGCGGTCGGTAAACCGCTTGGAGCAGATGTGGACGAAATTCTCTTCGCTCCACCATGCTTTATAAAGGTAGAAGCTGTCCTTCTTGGTCTTCCGGTCGAAGGTGACGAGGCCCTTGTGGTTCATGCCCGGCTCACCGCCCTGATCGCGGGCGTCGGCTGCAAAATCGAACATATTCCAGACGTGGGTGGCCCACATCCACTTATGCCGGTCGAAGCAGCGGAGCATATATTCATGGTAGACAGCCTGATACTCCTCGGTGTGATCGCCGCGGCGGGGCTTTGCGCTGTGGAGGTTCGGCATACCCTCGGCACCGTACTCGGAGAAGCCCAGCGGACGGTTGGGGTAGACCAGATGGAAGAAGTCCATCCACAGGTCGTTCAGGAACAGGCCCGGCACATACCAGCCGAGGTAGAGGTTCCAGCTGACGAGGTCGGTGATGTGGGCCACCGGGTTGAAGGGGCCGCACATGGCATAGCAGGCCAGCGTGGTCAGGCGGGTGGGGTCCATCTTGTGGCACAGGTCGTTCAGCTCCCGGTGATTGTCGAGCATATCGGCCTTGTCCTTGGTGGAGATGGTGATCTCATTGGAAACGCCCCAGCAGACGATGCAGGGGTGGTTGTAGTTCTGGCAGATCAGCTCTTTCATCTGGCTGATGGTGTTGGCACGGCCATTGGGCAGATGCTCGGAAATATAGGGGATCTCCGCCCAGACCACCATGCCGTACTGGTCACAGAGGTCGTAGAAATACTGGTCGTGCTGGTAGTGGGCCAGCCGGACGGTGTTCGCACCCAGCTCCCGGATGAGGGCCATATCCTCATCGTGCATCTCGCGGGTGATGGCGTTGCCCACACCCTTGCGGTCCTGATGGCGGGAGACGCCGTGGAGCGGATAGGGACGGCCATTGAGGAAGAAGCCGTTCTTGGCGTCCACCGAGAAGGTGCGCAGGCCTACGCGGGTGGACACCTCATCCACCACCCTGCCGTCCCGGCTCAGGCGGACGACGCAGGTGTAGAGGTAGGGGTCCTTCACGCCGTCCCAGAGGTGGGGCGTCTCGAGGTGGAGCTTGGCGTCTGCACCCTCGGCGGTGGCGACAATGTTTCCGTCCGCATCCAGCAGCTCAACGGAGAGGACGCCCTCGCCCTCGACCAAGGTCTCGACCCGGATGTCGGCCTTGCCGTCCTTGAGGGCCGGGGTGATCTTCACACCGGTGTCGCCGAAGTGGCCCAGCGCGATGTGGTCTTTCGGGACCACCATCAGGCTGACGTCGCGGTAGATGCCGCCGTAGAAGGTGAAGTCGGCCTTCTGGGGGTAGATGCGGTCGTTGATGCCGTTGTCCACCTCGACGGTAAGACGGTTATCCTTTTCCAGCAGCTCAGAGATGTGGACACGGAAGGTGGAGTAGCCGCCGTCGTGAGCGCAGATGGTCCCGCCGTTCAGCAGGACCTTGGCGCTGGAGTTGACGCCCTCAAACTGGAGCCAGACCTGCTGCGAAGCCGCGTCGAACGCCGGGGCGGCGAAGGCGGTGCTGTAGGTGCAGGTGCCGCGCCAGTAGTCGTTGCCGCCGTCCTGACCGTCCTTCGCGTTCCATGTGTGGGGCAGCACGACGGCTGCCGTGGAGCCGTCCGGCCCGGTGAACTGCCAGTTCTGCATAAGCTTGGCAATGCTTCGCATTCGTTTTCCTCCCGTGTGTATCGTGGTGTTTTCTCTGTTGTGCGGTCGTTTTTTGATTTCGCTATTATTTTATCAAAGACTTTTTCTTTCGCAAGAGCGTTGCGATAATCGGTCGGATGGCGGGGATATTCGGTTTTGCGCCGCCAAATCAAAACTAATATATTTGTGCATCTCTCACAAATAGATGGATACAACAGTTCAACACGAAACTTTGCGGCAGAACAAAAAAAAGCCTCTCCCTTTGGGAGAGGTGTCAATGCCCTGCATTGACGGAGAGGGCAAGCTTGTTATAAAAGAGTCTCCATACAGCGATGAGCAGGGCCTTTCGCAGAGGGAGCATATCGCTGCGCTCTATGCTCATGGTCAGCGGCCTTGCCCTCTCAGTCCTCGCTGCGCGATGCCACTGCCCGGGTTGCGGCTCCCAGAGTCTGCTTCGCTGTCGCTTGCATCCTGCTGGCCGCTGCCCCAACAGCTCCTCCCTGCTTCCGCCGCTGGCGGCGGTCGTCGCCGTTGCTCCCAAAGGGAGAGCCTTTACGAGTGGATGGTCGGAAAAATGATCTTCACCGCAAAGAAGCCGTTCTGCCTCTCGGTGGTCAGAGTACCTTTATATTTCTGGACGATGCGGTTCGTCACTTTGACGGCGTAGTGGGTGGCGCGGGTGTCGGCGGCCTCCGGCGGACGGTCGGGACTGATGACGTTCACCACCACGAAGCTCTGACGGGTGCAGACCAGCAGGTCGATGCAGCGGCGCTCCGGCTCGGGCACCTGCACGGCGCTCTCGATGGCGTGGTCGAGCATATTGGCAAAGAGGGCGTAGAGGTCGCTGGCCTCAAAAAAGCCCAGACAGCTGCCGTCCGTCACCGCATTGAGCTGGATGCGGCGGGATTCGCAGAGCAGCGATTTTTCGGTGAGCACCACGTCCAGCACCTCGTTGCCGGTGTTGCGGCTGGCGTCGTAGAGCTGTGCCGCCTTCTCGGCCTCGTCGATGTGGGCCTTCAGCTCCGGGTCGGGCGGGTCGGACGCCGCGCCCGACATCTGGCGGAGGGCGGCGATCTGAAGCTTCAGCTCGTGGCAGCGCTTGTTGATGATCTGGACGTTCTGCCGCGCCACCTGATACTGCTCCCGCTGGCGCTCATATAAAAGGTTGAGGGTGTCCATCTCCTTCTGCATAGCCGACTTCTTGAACACCTCGGTCTGGAAGTAGAGCAGGGTCAGGAAGTAGAACTGTCCGATGAGCACCGTGCCCGCAAGGCTGGCGGGCATCTCGAACATCTCTCTGCTGCTCAGCAGCGCAGCTTGGAACATGAAGAGGATGCCGATGAAAAAAGCGCTGGTCAGCTGGCGCGGGCCGATGTGGTACTCTCCTTTATAAGACATCTTCCGGGAGAGGGCGTTACAGATGACAAAATAAAAGACCGCACCTGTGGTGAGCTGGGCCAGCCGGACCGGAAGCCCATCGATGTCGAGGGGGGTGCCGCGGCACTCAAAGAACACCTCCGCCAGCCGCCAGCCCTCATAGGCCGTCTGGGAGGTGAGCAGGCTCCACACCGCGCAGTAGAGTGCCCCCTTCCGGTCGATCTCGACGCAGGCGTAGATCATCATGCCCAGCAGGACGAAGAAGGACACATAGAGCGCCAGCAGCGAGAATTGAAGCTCGTGGAGGTTGGTGCTCTGGGCCGAAGGATCCAGCACATAGGTCAGGCCCATCAGCGGCAGCAGCATCCCCAGTGCACGGAGGCGGAAGCCGGGCCGGTGTTTGAGCGGCAGACAGAAGGCCAGCGCCGCACCCCAGCGCAACAGCGCCCGGAAGATGACATGGTGGAAAACGATGCTCACAGCACACCTCCAATGTAGGACGCCACCGCCGTGAGGAAGGCCGCGCGCTGGCGGCGGCTGATCTCCAAGCGGTCGGTGTTGACGTGGACGAAGTCGTTCTCCACGGCCTTGACGTATTGCAGGTTGACCAGATAGCACTGGTTGCAGCGGGAGAAATGGTACTGTGCCAGCTGCTTTTCGGCGCTGGCGAGGCTGGCCCGGACCGAAAACTCCCCTTTTGCGGTATGATACCAGAGCAGCCGGTCGCGGGTCTCCAGATAATAGATGTCGTTGGTGGAGAGCACCTGCATTCCGCCGCCTGCCAGCTGCAGAACGACCTGCCCGCCCCGGCGGCGCTCCACCCGCTGGACGGCCCGGGAGAGCTTGGTGCAGAACTGGTAGTAGTTCACCGGCTTGAGCACATAGTCCAGCGCATCCACCTCATAGCCCTTGATGGCGTACTGCGCCATGTTGGTCACGAACACCAGCACGGCGTCCCCGTCCACGGCCCGTATCTTTTCCGCCGCGCCGAAGCCGTCCAGCCCCGGCATCTCCACGTCCATAAAGATGATGTCCCAGCCCGGCTCGTAATGGGCCGCGATGACCGCCCCGTCCTCGATGGGCACGGCCTCCACCTGCAGGCTGTTTTCGGCGGCGTACTTCCGGATGAACCGGCACAGCTCATCCCGCACCTCCTGCTGGTCTTCGACAACCGCGATCTTCAGCATCCCGCAGCCTCCTTTTCCCCGTTCTGACTCATTTTTATCGCAATTTTCAAAAACAGTGCCTATCAAAACGGCATATTTGCGATATGCAGTTTGCGGATGTTGCTTGTGCATTCAAAACGCAAACTGCTATTCACTACTTTTTATTGAAACATACTTTCGGGCGAAATGCAACGGAGAAGACGCAAAAAGCCCCCGGCTTCTGAAAACAGAGACCGGGGGCTTGTCATGCTTGGAGCCAGCTCAGGAGTTTTTATTCAGCAGAGACCCGAACCATGCGCGGGCCTCCTGCTTCTTCTGAAGCTTATTGTACATTTTGACGGTCTTTTCGTAGACCTTCTCGCTCATCTTGTTGCTTGCAGTGGTGGCGGCAGCCTGCTTTGCTTCCTTCGTATCGGCAGCAGCGACAGCAGCCTTCATCTCTGCAAACTCCTCCATGATGTCCTTCTGGAGGGCGGCATAGTCTGCCTTGGCCGCAGCCTTGTCCTTCTCGGAGACATCGCCGTAGGTCAGCAGGTTCGACAGGGCATCCCGTGCGCCGTAGAAGGACTTGGTCCAGTCCTCCGGGTAGGTGTAGTATCTGCCCTTCTGGTCCTTGTACCAGACGCCCTCGGTGGGCTGCTCGTCCGAGCGGACGACCTTCGCGGGAGAGTACTTGTAGACATCTGCCGTGTCGGTGGTCAGCAGCGGATAGTACGGGACGAAGGCGTTGTACACGTCGTCGTCAAAGGCCGTCCACTCGACGATGGCAGTATCCAGCTCGCCGGTGGAGCTGACCTGAAACAGGTGGGTCTCGACGTTGTTGGTCTTGCCGATGGGTTCGACCTTAAAGAAGTTGAGCGCGTCTTCGACGCCGAACTTCTTGGTCAGCTTGATGTTGGAGTAGAGCGGGACGATGCTGCCGTCCCCGCCGATGTTGCTCATCGCGTAGTTTGCTTCGGTGTAGTTGTCCTCGGTGTAGGTATCGACGCCGTTCAGATAGTTCAGACCGGCCGGCATCCGGGCGTTGTCCTCATTATTATAGGAAGCGTTCCAGTCGATGACGTTCGCCGCTGCATCGCCCACGAAAGTCCCGGCCTCCTGTGCGACGGAGATGGCATCTGCCGATGCGATGACGTTATCCGTGTCGTCGAGGTCGATCTTGCCGATGGCTGAGACGTTCGGCTGCATAAACACGACGCTGTCCGGAAGCTTGAGGGCGACGTAGGTGTGGCCCGTCAGGTTCTCGACGAACCACGTCTCGTTCTGGTCGCCGATGAAAACGCCGGAACCACCGGCTGCACCGGCGTTTTCATAGATGGATGTCAGCAGAGCGACGCCTTCGCGGGCCGTGCCTGCCTCGCTGAGCAGGACCGTGGTGATCTCGGCCTCCTCGATGCCGTCGTCCACATAGGGGTCAACCGCAAGGACAGCGTCCTTGCCGTACAGCGACTCGGTGGCAGAGACCATGACGCCCTTCTCGTTGGTGCCAGCCTCCTCATACGGCGTGTGGTCGTGGGTGCCGTCGCAGTCCGGGCAGACGCCCGAGGTATTGTCGTCACGGCGCGCGGTGTAGCTGTAGCTGTCGTGGGTGAAGGTGTAGGTGAAGCCGTAGCAGCCATCGTAGACCTCGCCTGCCTTGTGATTCCCGGCTGCGCTGACATAGAACAGCTTGTTGTTGTCGTTGGTTCCCAGATCCTCGATGCGGCCGAACATCGTCGTGCCGTCCTCCGTGAGGTCGCTGCCGACGTAGAGCGCCGTGCAGGCAAAAGCCGAAGGCACTACGGCCAGCGTCATGGCAGCCGCCATGACCGCCGCAGCGATTTTCTTAAAAGACATCATGTTCCAATCCCTCTCTCGTTTATTGTCGGCGTATGACGTCGATAGAGGGATAATACACCTTTTTCGCAGAAAATGCAAGTATATATTCGTATTTTCTTGGCTTTTATTCGCATTTACTAGAATATATGCACAATTCCGGTTATAAATCAGCTCTGGCCCGCCGGGTCTGCCGATACTCGGACGCACGACCGCCCCGCAAGACCGACGGCGTTCTGCTGGAATCAGAAATACCCCCGCGTATGCGGGGAAAAATTTCGCGCGTACGCGATGATTTGGCAAGAGTGGGGATCACCCCCGCGTATGCGGGGAAAAGCCGAGCCAAAAAGGCTGTGGCAGCTGTCCGGCGGGATCACCCCCGCATATGCGGGGAAAAGCGCATATCCTCTACTGCTCTCTGGTATGCAGTAGGATCACCCCCGCATATGCGGGGAAAAGATTCCGAAAATCGATTTGCGGAAAATCCGCAAGGGATCACCCCCGCATATGCGGGGAAAAGTCTTTCTCTGTGCCTTGTGCGAAGATTTCGCGGGGATCACCCCCGCATATGCGGGGAAAAGGCCGCTGACCGTTGCGGCCCTCGTCGCGTCTCGGGATCACCCCCGCATATGCGGGGAAAAGCCGCCTCTGTCCACTTTTGTTGCGCTGGAGCTGGGATCACCCCCGCATATGCGGGGAAAAGCGCGTCGAATGTTAGCTTGATGTCTTGGTCGCGGGATCACCCCCGCATATGCGGGGAAAAGTAGCCTCGTGTGGGCAGTCACCGTAGTGGCCTGGGATCACCCCCGCATATGCGGGGAAAAGTTACAGAGAAAACGGACTCATGCCAGAAGATTGGGATCACCCCCGCATATGCGGGGAAAAGTATCACAAGGCTATGGGCATACGGAATCCACAAGGATCACCCCCGCATATGCGGGGAAAAGAGGAACAGTGTATTCGACGGTTTGCACCCACGGGGATCACCCCCGCATATGCGGGGAAAAGGCTCTTGGGCGCTCTGAGCCGCCTTTCCAGACGGGATCACCCCCGCATATGCGGGGAAAAGACTAAAAAGATCCCGTAGCACCGTGCCTCCTGCTGCTATTGTACTGCCGTTTCCTTCAGTTTGCAATAGACCTGCTGGATCAGGCGGCAATCCGGCAGAGCGCGATGCTCCACCTTTTCTGCCAGCTGAAAATGCTGCGCCAGCGTTGCCAGCTTATAGTTTGCGACCCTTGAAAGCTTTCTGCGGGCGAGCTGTGCAAGGTCCGTCTGATGGTTGGTCAATATCGGGAAACCATACTGCTTGCAGGCCATGCGGAGGAACTCCAGATCAAAGGCAATGTTGTGCCCCACCAGCGGGTCTTTGCCAAGGAAGGTCAAAAAGCGCTGCAATGCTTACCGAGGCACTGTTCCCTGCTGCAGCTCCGCAGCGCTGAGGCCGGTCAGCGCCGTGATCTCTGCCGGTACTTTTTCCACCCCGCAGACCAGCATCGTCAGCTCCTCCACCGGCACGCCATCCCGTACCCGCAGCGCTCCATACTCGATGATGGCGTCCGACGCGGCTTTCAGTCCGGTGGTCTCCAGATCGATCACGGTGTAATCCGCTCTGCCCCGCTGCGTTCTGCCTGCTTTCCGCGCCGCCTGCCACTGCGCTGCCTTGCTGAACCCGGGCTTCAGATCCAGCTGGTTCTGCTCCATCTGCGGCAGCGGCCGCCGCATCAGTTTGATGCCGTCAAAATCCACCATCTCCCATGTGGTATTGTGGGTGCGGAAGTCCATCCTCTGTTCTCCCGCCGTTGTGAACACCATTGTCGCCTGCCCGTTTTTCAGGTTCTGGCACACCCGCTCCCACAGCGCATCCCGCACCCGGCTGCTCACGTTGCCCACATAGACGCCGGTGTTGATCTCGCACAGCCACTTGGACAGATCCCCGCGCAGCTTCGGCGGGCAGTTCGTCATCGTGAGAACTACGATGTCTCCTCACCTTCCTCTTCCTCAAAATAGTTGATGCCGTTGGCCACGGTACCTATCTTATTGTCCCACAGGTAAACGGTCTCCTGCTTTGTTTCCGGCTCGTCTGCATTCAGGAGCAGATACCGAATATCGTGCACCATCCGCTCCAGAATATGGTGCTCCACCATGGCATCCCGCACCCGGCGGCGCACCACGGATGACAGGTCCTCCGGGGCCTGCGCCGCCACCTCAAAGGCGATCGGGATCGTCACTTCAGCCTTGTACAGATCTGCAATGTCGTACACAAAAGAGCACTCGTGCCCCACATGGACAAAGCCGAGGCCCGGTGCACACCCCAGCGCCACGATCACCGCGTGCGCCAGACCGTACAGGCAGGCGTGCCCGGCGGAAAGCGCCTGATTGACTGCATCTCCCGCCGAAAAATCCTCCGGACGGTACAGCCTGCCGTTCCACGGAACGCCCGTGTCCTTGGACGCTTTGCGGTACACCTGCCGCACACGGCTGCCTTCGCGGCCCCGCAGCTGCTGCATGGTCAGCCGAGAGATGTCCTCCTCCGGAAAGCGGAGCTGATACATCTTCCGCACCACCTCCAGATGCTTGCGGGTGTGAGTGACCAGCTCTGCCTGCCGCAGCAGCAGCTGCGAGTGGGTCGTCAGCGGGCGGCCATGGGCGTAATACCACACGCCGTGCTCTCCCACCCAGACAGCCCCCACTCCGGTGTCGCCCATAAGCTCCATGGCGCGGTGGGTCACTCGCGTGCCCGGCCCCAGCAGCAGCACCGAGATGCCCGCCGCCGGGATGGAGACCACCCCTTTTTCGTCCGTGACCGTGATCGCGCCGTCCTGTCGGCCAAGGGTGCAGTGCTCCAGATACAGAAAGGTCATCCGGTCCTTCACCTGCGGCAGTGCCTGCAGGTCGGGCCGGATCATGCCCGGCATCTCGTCCATCTCAGTTTCCTCCGCGCATGACGGTCATCAGTCCAAGGCCATAGGCCTTGCCGCGCCCCATCCCCTGACACAGCATCGCCCGGAACTGCTCTGCATCCGTCACCTGCAAAACACCCTCGTAGGTCACGGCCAGCAGGGTCACTGGCCGGGTGCCGCGCTTGGCAAAGCGCTGCCACTGCACTCGGGTCACGGTAAATTCCTCCTCCCGCAGGGCAAAGCCGTGCTTTGCCGCCCGGTCCAGCAGCCACTGCTTCTGATGCTTCGTCGAGCAGTGGGCCATCACGCTCCCCCGCTCTGCGGGTGCCTTGGGGTCTTTGCAGCTTTTGGTGGGGTTTCTGCCTGATTTTTCGGCATCACGATCTTGACGCTCTGTTCTGCCCTGACCTGCTCTCGCTCCCAGCAAGGCTGCTGTTCTTCCCTCAGAGCATCCTGCTCTGTCGGAAACACCATATTCCGCAGTAAGGTCTCGTACAGATTTTTCCCCTTGACGGCCACAAATCCGATCTGTCCCAACCAGCCGACACCATGCCTCGGTTTATTGCCAGCCTTCGGGCGGCCGCCGCGTTCATCGTATCCATTTTGATAGATCAGCCATCGAGCAGCCTGTGCATAGGTAAGCGCTTCACAGGCTTCTTTTGAAACGTTCTGGAACAACGGCGTTTTATTTCCACTCTCCGCGCGTTCCCCGTTCAGCTTTTTTCCATCAAATGCAATGCCATTGCTAAGGGTCGGCACCTGCCAGAAGGGATGTGTCGGGTGGAACAGCCAGAAGCGATCTTTCCACTGTTCCAGATAGTCCCGCAGCGGCTGCTCCGGGAAATGCCCCAGCTGCCACAGGTCTCCCCAGCGAGCCAGAGCATCATCCTCTTCTTCAAACGGTTCTGGCTCACCTTCCACATTCACGCGGGAAAACACGGTAAACAGCACCGCCAGCAGCAGCCGCAGCATGGCGGCGTCCTGCGTGGGCATTT
>ERZ825525.1647-NODE-1647-length-17798-cov-3.057037_pt1 | contig 17798 bp, 11 predicted proteins | sample MGYA00519930_ERZ825525 | MGnify/ENA primary metagenome ERZ825525 (study PRJEB31778, sample SAMEA3449203) | human gut metagenome | biome: human gut; feature: human-associated habitat; material: faeces | place: United Kingdom | collected 2010/2012 ... | reverse complement strand
ACGGCCAGCAGCATCCGTTTCATCCGCAACCGCAACGCAAATCCCCCTTTTCCCATAAAATACAGTATAACATGCCAGGTTGCAAAAGTGTAGCGAATTTGTAAAAAACAAGACTACTTCACAACTACATTTTTTTCGCCAAGCTGTTCTCGCAGTTCCTGCAGCATTCGCTCGTCCAGCGCACATGCTCCGCCCATCCGTGCACCAGTATCGGCGAAGTAAATGACAGCCCGTGCCCTTCCGGGGAACATTTTCAGGATTGGCAAGACCTTTTTTGCAGATTCCTGCCCGGAATTCTCGATTTTCAGATAGACAGTATGCGCCTGTGCCACTGCCTGACGAGCAGTCTGCGCAGCATCAAGATCCTTCATGTCCCCAATCTGCATCACGCGGTTCACAACCATCTGCGGCGGTTTTTCATCGCGCACAGAGATGCGCCCATTCAGGATAACAGCGGCGTTTTCATAGAGAAGTGAACCATATTGGTTCAAAATCGTGGAGAATGTCAAAAGTTCCATGGAACCGGTGTCGTCCTCCACCGTGACGTATGCCATCATGGAGCCGGAGCGCGTGGTCTTCATCTTGATTGCCTCCACGATTCCAGCGATATTCACAATCTGCTCATCCTGATAGGTCTCGTCGCCATTTTCAAAGCACTCAAGAATCTCGCCGATAGGCACAACATCCATGCCGCGCAGCAGAGGGCGGTACTCGTCCATCGGGTGGCCAGATAGATACAGTCCTGTTGTCTGCTTTTCCAGATTCATTTTCTCCTGTACACTCATTTCTGGAATATCCGGCACCTGCACAGCAGGCATAACGGCGGCGCTGTCCTCGCCGGACAGCAGATCGAACAAGCCCATTTGACCGTCGATGTTTTTATTTTTCCGGCTGGCAGCAGCGTCGAGCACTAGTTCGTAAATGCGCAGCATCTGGGCACGGTTGAGTCCAAAACTGTCACAGGCGCCTGCCTTGATGAGATTTTCCAGCGCGCGCTTGTTCAGATCTGTCCCGTACATACGGGAGGCAAAATCCTCAAGGCTGGTGAACTCCCCGCCCTGTTCGCGCTCGTTCATGACCTTCTGAATAAAGCCGCGTCCGATATTCTTGATCGCCGCCAGACCGAAACGGATTCCGCCTGGCACAACAGTGAAGTTATCATTGGATTCATTGATATCCGGCGGCAGAATTGCGATTCCCATCTGGCGGCAGGTGTAGATATATTCTGAGACTTTGGAAGTATTGTCTAAGACTGATGTCATTAACGCTGCCATAAACTCTACCGGATAATAGTATTTCAAATATGCAGTCTGATATGCAACCACTGCATAAGCTGCCGCATGGGATTTATTAAATGCGTATTTGGCAAAGTCAATCATGTTATCATAAATCTTGTTTGCCACTTTCTCATCGATTCCTCTTGCAATACAGCCCGGAACATTTTCTTCCGGATTACCATAGACAAAGTTCTTCCGCTCCTGCTCCATTACCTTGCCTTTTTTCTTAGACATGGCACGGCGCACCAGGTCAGATCTGCCCCATGTATAACCGGCGAGGTCACGTACAATCTGCATAACCTGTTCCTGATATACGATACAGCCATAGGTCGGCGCCAGAATCGGTTCCAATTCCGGACAGTCATAGGTAATGCTTTCCGGGTGGTCTTTTCCCTTGATATAAGCCGGAATAAAGTCCATTGGACCCGGGCGGTAAAGAGAAATACCTGCGATAACATCCTCTAAGCTCTGTGGCTTTAACTCCTTCATGAAGTTCTTCATTCCGGCACTTTCCAACTGGAAGACACCATCGGTTTTGCCGGTTCCAAGAGAGTCTAGCACTTTCTTATCGTTATAGTCGATGGCATTCATATCAATTTTTTTACCGCTGCTCTTTTCTGCAAGACGGACTGCATTCTGGATTACAGTCAGTGTCCGGAGTCCTAAGAAATCCATTTTCAGAAGTCCTAATTCTTCAATGGTAGTCATGGTAAACTGTGTGGTTATGGTGCCATCGGATGCTCTTGACAACGGAACATATTCATCCATTGGTTTCTGGCTGATTACCACGCCTGCTGCATGCATGGACGTATGCCTCGGCAGACCTTCTAATCTTCTTGACATATCGATAAGTTTCTTTACCGACTCGTCAGATTCATACATGCCCCGGAGCTCCGGGTTCATCATCAGTGCCTTATCAATGGTAATTCCCAGTTCATTTGGAATTGCCTTGGCAATCGTATCCACAAAATTATAAGGCAAATCCATGACACGCCCCACATCACGGATTACTCCACGGGCTGCCAGCGTACCAAAGGTTACAATCTGTGTCACACAGTCCTTGCCATATTTTTCTACCACATAATCAATAACTTCCTGTCTTCGTTCAAAGCAGAAGTCCACATCAATATCGGGCATAGATACACGTTCCGGATTTAAGAAACGCTCAAAAATCAGATTGTAACGAACCGGGTCAATATCTGTAATTCCGGTGGTGTAAGAAACAAGGCTTCCTGCGGCACTGCCTCGTCCCGGTCCCACCATAATATCATGCTCTCTCGCATAATGGATAAAGTCCCACACAATCAGGAAATAGTCCACATATCCCATATTTTTAATAACGGCAAGCTCGTCATCTAATTTCTGTAAGTATTTTGGTGCATCGGCTCCATACCGCTTATCCAGTCCTTCATGACACAATTTATTTAAATAAGTCCAGGAATCATAGCCTTCCGGCACCTCAAAATGCGGTACCTTGGTATGTCCGAATTCGATTTCCACATGACAGCGGTCTGCAATCTTCTGGGTATTTTCCAATGCCTGCAGTGCATATGGGAAAAGTAATTTCATTTCCTCTTCGGATTTGACATAATACTGTCCGCCTTCATAACGCATTCTGTCTTCGTCCGCTAATTTCTTTCCGGTCTGAAGACAGAGCAGGATGTCATGAGGCTCTGCATCCTCTGCATTGGTATAATGCACATCATTGGTTGCTACCAGCTCAATTCCGGTCTCCTGACTCATGCGGAGAAGCTGCTGGTTTACCAGCTTCTGCTCCGGGATTCCATGATCCTGCAGCTCTAAAAAGAAATTGCCTTTTCCAAAACAGCGTTCATAGCGGTAAGCTACTTCTTTTGCTTCTTCATACATTCCACGTACCAGATTACGCTGTACTTCACCTGCCAGACAGGCACTTAGGGCAATGATTCCCTCATGGTATTTTTCTAACACTTCCATGTCCACACGCGGCTTATAATAGTATCCCTCCACAAAGCCTTTGGATACAATTTTCATCAGATTGCTATAGCCTGTGTTATTCTCTGCCAGAAGCACAAGATGATAGTATCTGTCCTCTCCATGTACCATCTCGCGGTCTAATCTGGAGCCGGGAGCCACATAGACTTCACAGCCAAGAACCGGGTTAATTCCCGCCTCCCTGGCTGCCTTATAGAAATCAATGACACCATACATAACACCATGGTCGGTAATCGCCCCTGCTGTCATGCCAAGTGCCTTGATTTTCTCCACATATTCTTTTATTTTATTTGAACCGTCTAACAGACTGTATTCTGTATGTACATGTAAATGGGCAAATGCCATTCCCGCTTCCTCTCTTCCACTGTTTCTATTCTTCGCCTTTTATCACTGTCTCATATTATAGCGTTTTTTGCAGAAGGTTTCAACGACTGGAAGGAGATTCTGTGTGGATTATTCTGGGGAAATTATATCAATTTGCGGCATTCGTGCTGCTACCCATATATTAACGAAATTGTTTAGAGACTCTTAGAATTTCTCACCAAAACTGGCAATGCTGGCACATGGACGTGCCAGCAAGGCACAGATGAACATGGATGTGAATTTGTGCCGGTTGCCGGAACTTTTTTTATATTTCATGAAATTCTTAGAGACTCTTAACAATGCAGTGACATATGGGTAGCAGCCCGAATGCCGCAAACTCTTATATTTTCCCGGAATATACATACAATAAAAAATGTATTTTGACTTTCTTCTTCAATGTGCTAAACTATATGTGAAAAAATTAACGAAGTATATCTCAAGAGGTGAATATCATGGAAAAGTCTGGATTGATTGTAGAAGGCGGCGGTATGAAATGTGCTTACAGTGCCGGAATTCTGGATGCCTTCTTAGACGACAATGTTACATTTGATTATTGTATGGGGGTATCTGCCGGTGCGGCAAATACTGCTTCTTACCTTGCCGGGCAGCGTGGCCGTAATCTGCGTTTCTATATAGAGCATGTAAAGGACCCCCGCTACATCAGTATCAAAAATCTGATTAAAACCGGTTCTCTCTTCGGACTTCAATATATTTACGGAACCTTAACCAATTCCACAGGAAACGACCCGCTGGATTATGATGCCTTAGCAGCAAATCCAAGTGAATTTCATTTTCCGGCAACCAATGCTGCCACCGGAAAGGCAGAATATTTTTCCAAAGAAGATTTAGGCCGTGATGATTACCGCGGCATTATGGCAACCTGTGCCCTTCCGGGCTTCTGCAAACCGATTTCTTTTCACGGCAATTATTACTATGATGGCGGTGTTGCAGATTCCATTCCGGTTGAACGTGCCATTGCAGATGGCTGCGACAAGGTAGTAATTATCTACTGCCGTCCACTTGGCTATGTCAAGCAGCCGGAGAGTTACCGTTTTCTTTACAAAAAGATGTTACGGAAATTTCCAAATACGATTACTGCAATTGATAACAGACACTTAAATTACCGGCACTCGGTAGAAGTTGCTGCAAAATTACAAAAAGAAGGACGGGCATTTCTCTTTGCACCGTCCCATCAGGTTAAGATTGGCACTTTTACCACTGACCCGAAAATCATGCAGGAGCTTTATGATTTAGGAATCAGTGATTATAAAGCACAAAAGGATGCGCTGCGTGCCTTCTTAAACAATTAACAATATTTCTTTCTGCCTGCAGCTGCCACAACCAGTAATCCGGCTGCGGAAAACATAAGAAGCAGTATTCTTCCAACCGGTGTTTCATCACCAGTTTTTATGGTTGCCGTCTTCTGTGTTGTTCCCGTCAGGGCTGCCGTATTGGAACCGTTTCCAGTGGAAGGGTCTTCCTTTACGGCAACTGTCACCTTTGTAGATGCAGAAGCCAGATAGTTCCCTGTCTCTGCATACCGTACGAAATAGTCACCTGCTGTAAGCTGGTTTATCTTTGTACCATCTGTAACCTTGGTCCAATGAATTTCATCTGTGCTGTATTCCATTGCAGTAGTCAGGTTTTCAATGGCTCCATCACTTGCACCTGTTTTACTGGTATTTACAGCCTTCAGTCCTGTTGGTGCCGCCTGACCTGCCTTCCCTATCGTAAATTGCAGATGTGCTGCTTCATGATACACTCCAATACCTGTTATTGTTACCTCTGCATTTCCTGCATTTTTGTTATCCGAATAAGCAACGGTATAATCCGTATCCTTTGTCAGTGTCTGTCCGTCATATACCACAAGTACTTCCGGTTCCTTTGCTGTTCCATCATAAGTATAGGTCGTTGGATTCAATGTTGCCGATAAATCTGCATCTGTCATCTTACGATAACGAAGCTCCACATTCTGGGCAATCTGACCATCTGCATCCACAATGGTATTTCTGTAATCAGCATCTGCAGGATTTCTCTTCCTATTTGCGATAGAATAATCTTTTGGCAGGAATCCCCGGATTGTTCCCAGGCTTTCTTCCAGTGCAACATTAGCATAATTCGAAATACCCTGGCTTACATTCTTTAATACCAGCCTTGAATCTTCATCCATTGTAAGCTTCTCTAACCAGCACTGTCCAGAACCGTTATTTCCGGATACTGTAACTTCACTTCCCTCAAGCTTTACTCCACTGTTCGTCATCCACTGTAAATCAGTCAGTGCTGCTTTTGCATTTTTAAAGGTCAGTTCCTTTGTAAGTCCGAAACCGCCATTGGTAATCTTTCCCTTATAGTTACCATTTGCAATGGTAAGATTGTTCCCTGATGAAATCGTATCCAGAATCAATGTATGTCCGTTCAGGTCAAGGGTTACGGCTTTACTGTCTCCGATTGCTGCGGTTCTTCCATTTCCATAAATATCCTTCACAAATTTGATGGTATCTCCATCTTCCAGGTATCTGAAATCATTATGCGCTCCGGTTCCACCGAAGTCTCCATTCAGCATTCTCTTAGTCGTTCCATCCGTTCCAATCAGCTCTGCATATTCTATGTCACTTGCTCCACAAACCATACATCTGCCGGAATATCCTGCTAAAATCGGATGTTCACAGTTATCTGCATCATATGTCTCGCCGGTTGCCATTATCTGTACCCAGTTTTCCCCGCCATCGCTATATTTTACGATATCATTCTGCGTCTGCAATGTTCCTCCCAGAAGTGTAATGTCATTTTGTGCCTGCAGCATAACAACTAATGAAGGTGCCGTAATCTCTGTACTTCCGGTTGATACCGCTCCCCCTTCACTGGTTATCTCAACACCATATCCATTTTCTGCATTGACAGCGAGATTTCCTTTTACCGCAGTCTTCTTTGCGCGGATTGTTACATCTTTTACTGTTTCTAATTCAAGATTGCCTTCTGCTATTGTTTCACCCACAAGAACTATCCTGCCACTCGAACTGTTCGAATTACTGTTTCCATTGGATGACAGGAAAGTGTCTGTTGCTTTAAAAAATGCCTCTGTTACATTTATATTATTTCCATTAACCAGATCAAACGAATTCAGGGAACCAGTCTTTTTCAGGCTGATTTCTCCGTTCTGCTCATCCGTTGCCTCTATCAGATACTTCACCGCTCCACCTGATAAATAGATGTCCAACTGATCCGCCTCAAGCTTAACTGAACCGGCAGAGATAAATACATCACCAGTAACATCGTCTGCATCTAAAGTTATCTCCCCGGCGGTTTTTAAGTCCACCAGAGATGTTCTTTTTCCCACTCCTGTCTGTATGCCTTATTGCATATTTTATTACGGTCCGCCTGAGCAATCTAAAGCTCTGGTATTTATATTTATGTGCCACCGCAGCCCTTTCCTTTGGCTGCATTGCCAACGATTATATCATTGCTTATACCGTCCCTTCTTCCAATGTAGATGACAGCTCTGTTCCGGGACTGCTCTTACAATACGCCATGCTATAATTCTCTCTAGTAATCATTGATAACTACTCTACTCCAATCGTAATTTTGCATCCGTTTCTTCCTGTATAAATTTCTTTATCTTATCTGCGCTTTTTCGTCTTTTAGCATACCTGAATATCTGACTCTCATCCACAACATAAGAATTAAATGCTGTTTCATATATTGCTGGATACTCTGATTCACTAAACATTGCTTTTATCAGATTCTCCGAAAAAATGTCTACCAGCAATTTTTCTAAACCTGTATGCCAGACCTCCTTTTTCCCTTTTTGTGATTCCGTCAAAAGATTTCTTACAACAATCATATCTTCTCGTCTATAATTAAAAAAATCTTCTTCCGTTGGATTTATAAGTATGTTGCCTTCATACTCTTTTTTCAATCTTTCAAAGGCAGAAATACACAATTCTTTCTCTACGAAGACAAAAATAACATTATGTGCAATTTGATGATTCAAAAAACGATTCATTTGATACAGCTCTGAAATTCTGAAATCTAAATCGTAAAAATCCTCCTTCAATATTTTCGCTATATGAACTGCTATATCAGAATAATCATATTCATAATCTTTTAGTTTTCCTCTGGCACAATACGCATTTCTTCCAATACGCACTATTTCACCAGATTCCAAATACTTTTTCAAATATTTTTCCAAAGTACTTTTGCTCAATACACCAACATTATCTGTAATTGTATCAAAAAATGTCTTCTTGTTAAAAACTGCTGCAAGTCCATTCGACCATTCTTCTGAAATAAAAAGAGGACCAAACCAGCTGATGGAATATTCCATCACAAGTGCTGATTTAGTCCTATTTTAACATCTGATTTAATTACTGAAGATCCTCATCTCTTAATCCATTGGAACCATCCGCATGCTCAAATGCTGCAAGTTCCGGATGTTCTCTCTTTTCTTCCGTATAGTTCTCATAAGGTGCCTTCTTATGTTTCTGTTCTGCCCAGATACGGTCTGCAACCGGTCCCCACTCTTCTGCATAGTGGTCACACTTAGAGCAAAGATGCTCAACAGTCTCTTCTGCCTCAGCGTTTGTTCCCTTCGCACCAGTCTTGTTTACCATTTCTCTTAAGAGCTTTGGATTCTCAAGCATCGGACATGGACGCAGGTGGTTTCTGTTAAATGGCTGTCCTTCATGATATGCCTTAAACAATGGACTCTGTAGCATCTCAAGGATTGACTTATCATGGATATTCGAATCCGAAAAATGGATAAATACGCACGGTTCTGCGTCTCCCTGTGCATTAATATGGAAGTAGTTACGTCCACCGGCAATACATCCGCCAACAAATTCTCCGTCATTCTGGAAGTCCATTGGGAAAAATCCGATATCATTGTCTCCGGTACGAACCCAGCGAATCTTCTTAATAATTTCTTCCCGCTGTTCCAATGTCGGCATCAGCTCCGGAGCTGCGTTCTGTCCTACCGGCATATAATGGAAGTAGAAACCGAAACGTGCGCCCTTATCAGCAATGAAACGTAAGAATTTCTCATCGGTAACAGCCTCAACATTGGCTCTGGTATAGCAGATAGAAGTTCCGAATATGATACCATATTGTTTCAACAGATCCATTGCCTTCATAACGGCTGCATAATGTCCGTCACCACGACGTCCGTCATTTGTCTCAGGTGTTCCCTCAATGGAAAGAAGGAATGTAATATTTCCAAGTTCTACAATCTTCTTACATAACTCCTCATCAATCAGAGTAGAGTTGGAGAAAAGACCGAACATACAATCATTATGCTTCTCAGCAAGTTTTAAAATATCATTCTTACGAACAGTCGGTTCTCCACCTGTCATAAAGTAAAGATAAGTTCCAAGTTCCTTACCCTGTGTAACAATCTTATCCATATCCTCATAGGACATGTTATTCTTGTGGCCATATGTGCCAGACCAGCATCCTACACAATGCATATTACATGCGTCTGTCGGGTCAAAAAGAATCAGCCATGGAATATTACAGTTGTACTTCTCACGGTTTGCCCTGATTGTCTTTGTTCCACGGAAAAATGCTTCATATCCTAAATTCAGAAGGAATTTCTTAGCATAATTTGGATTTGTCTCATCCAGAACACGGTTTACAAACTTCACCCATCTGTTCTCCGGATTCTTTACATACTCTCTGACCTTATCCAATGTTGCCTTGTCTGCGCCATTTCCCCAGAAAGTCTCTGCCTTGTCAATAAGTTCAAGGAATGTTTCCTGTCTTTTCGCGATATCATCTGTCTTAGTCAACTTACCTACGATGCTATTGGTCATTATCTCAAAAGCTTTTCTTTCTACTTTGTGCTGTGTGTTTTCAACGAATGAAGCCATGCTAACTTCCTCCCTCTTTTTTCTTCTATGTATTTTATCATTTATTAGTATAAGAAACAATGCGATTTTTTGACATATACAATAAATTTTTTTTGTATGGTCAAGTTATACTTTTTCGATAATTTGTATATCTGACAGCACAAATTGTCCATTTTGTTTATAACTGCTCATCATAGACAAGTCCTTTGATATCGTCCTCGGCAAGTTTATGCTCCGCAACCTTTTTCTCTGCTTCACTCTTTAAAAGGCTGCTCTGGGTCTCCTTGTCTAATTTTGTATCAGTCTTCTTATCCTCTTTCTTGTCTGCATCCTTCTTATCCGTATCTTTCTCATTTTCTTTGATGGTCTCATCGATGTGGTCTACTGCTTCCCCAATCAGTCCTAATGTTGCTTCATCGGATGCATTGTCTAATATTTCTTCCGCTTCCTTCTGGCTGTCTATCATATCATGATGCTTTAACCGTTCCGTATGTACTGCCCGGAGGTATCCGTTATCCTCGGCTCTTTCCTTTCCAAGGTCTTTTATCTTGCTTCTGTATTCTGACTCCATTTTATAGTAGTCCATGGACTCTTTCTGATAGTCTGTCATTCCGCCTTTCTTTAATTCTGAGACATGCTCTAATTCTTCTTTGGAAAGCATGCTTCTTCCTTCTGCTGTACTGGCTTTCTTTAAAAGGTCAAGGTCTGCCTCTTCCTGGCTGCCATCCGCTACCTGGTAACGTCCCTTTAATTCAGCTTCCTTATTCTGTAAGTCGCGGATTTCACTCTGATAATCTTTTATCTCGCTGTCAATTTCCTTAATGTGGGCACGCCGCTCGTCCATCTCTTCATCCACTGCATGCTCACCGGAAAATGTATCCATAATCTTCTTTAATGCTTCTTTCTGGGCATTTGCCATCTTCTGTCCAATCAGATCTGTCTGATTCAGGTTAAGACCGGCACCTTTTATTACATTGCTGTCATTCTTATTATCCTGCTTCTTATCATCTGACTTTGCACTTCCCTGTGTCCCGTCATTCTGATATAAGCTCTGTGTCCCAAAGCTGGTATTGATTCCATTCATATACGCTTCCCTTGCCTTTCTGCAACGCTTATCCGGTTATCGGATATTTCTTTCGCTGTTGTATACACTTTTATAAATAATATATCGGTTTTCCACTGCATTTTCCTAAGGGTTTTGGTCTTATTTTTCCTTTACAATAGCTTTCGTCAGAATCCATTCTGCCCACTGGGCATAATATTTTCCTAGAGGATGGGCATCATCACTGGTATACTGGGCATCGAGGTTTCCTGCCCCATCATCAAAGATTTCATTCACATCAATATAATAGGTCTGCTTCTGGTCACATAAGGACTCCACCACACCATTGAGCCAGTCAATATTGGCATTGTTATAAAGGCTGTCTGAATCGGATTTTGCCTTGGAAACATGAAGACTCGCCTCTAAGAATAAAATGGCATCCGGCTGCATTTCCCGTATTTTCTCTACCACTTCACGATATTGCTTTTCTATGCTCGCATGTGGATATCCCAGTTCATTGATACCTAGCATCAGATAAATCTTTCCGTAATTCTTCCGGCTTAACACTTCATCCAAAGTTTCTTTTCCATAGCCCGGCATATCCACCTCTGTTTCAAACAGCTTAAAGGAACTTAAGCCAATCGTTGCAAATACATCCGCATCCCCAAGGTCTGCATACTCCGATAATCCTACTGTTCTGGAATCTCCAATAAATAAGGCATCGGAAAAATAGCTGATATCCTCTGTTGTAAAGGTTCCCTCCTGCTCCGTATCTGCCACCGTTTCATTATCCTTGGTACCTGTTTTATCTTCTGTATTTTCTGTACTATCAATATCTGCCTGTCCTGTACCGGCTTTATCTGTGCTGTTTTCTTCCGTTCCGGCAACTGCTTCCGCCGGCTCTTTTTCTGTGTCTGTCACCTGTGCCAGTTCTTCCTGCCTTGCCTTCTTCTCCTGCTCCGCAGTTACAAGCTTTACGGTAATCACTGGGAATGCAATCACAAATGTCAGCAGTAAAAGTATAGTAAATTTATATTTTTTCATCGTATTTCCTCACTAGAATCTGAAGTATAAGAATGGATCATCCATTCCAAGATACATACAATATACACTCGCCCAGAATAATGCCAGCAGCAGTAAGATCACCCAGAGGCGGTTCTTATTCTTCTTAAGGAGCTTCTCCTGAACACCTGTTGCAAACAGGATACCAAGCACCAGATAAATGCCATAGGTCTTACCATATTTCAGATAATCTCCCTGAAACAATACCGTTCCGGTACTGCCAAAGAATGGGAATAATTTCTGTAAATAAATGCCAAGCTGGCTTAAATCCGTAATCACAAAGACCAGCCAGGAAAGCGGTATCCAGAGTATCATATAAATATGACCAAGCGCCTTATGCCGCTCCAGCACTTTTCCAAGTCCGGCTTTTTCCACGAATAATAAGACAAAAAGCAAAAGTCCCCACAGTACAAAGTTCCAGCTTGCGCCATGCCAGAGCCCTGTCAGAAGCCATACCACAAACATATTGCGGACGGTCTTTGCAAAACCACCGCGGTTGCCGCCCAGCGGAATGTATACATATTCCCGGAACCAGCCACCCAGTGTCATATGCCAGCGGCGCCAGAAATCCGTCATGGACACTGCCATATATGGATTGTTAAAGTTCTGTGGGAAGTCAAAGCCCATCATCCGCCCCAGTCCGATTGCCATCAGGGAATACCCATAGAAGTCAAAATATAACTGCAGGCTGTATGCCACAATGCTCATCCATGCCAGCGGTGTGGAAATGCTCTCATAACCGATTGCTGTCACCTCTGTCCAAAGATGTCCCACCCGGTTTGCCAGCAATACTTTATAAGCAAGTCCCAGTGCAAATACCTTAAGTCCGGATTCCACCTTTACCATGGAATGTTTTCTCTTATGAAGCTGTTCCTGAATCAGATGGTAATTGACAATCGGTCCTGCAATTAACTGCGGGAACATGCAAAGATACGTTCCCAGTGAAATCAACGATTTTTCCGCTTTCGTTTCCCTCCGGTACACGTCCACCAGATAGGAAATAATCTGGAACGTATAAAAGCTGATTCCAATCGGCAGAATCAGATTCCATGTTTCCAGCTGTACCTTAACGTGCATTGCACCAAAAAGGGCATTCAGATTCTCTATAAGAAAGCCCAGATATTTAAACAGAATGAGCCATCCTAAATCATAGACGATTCCAACCACAAGCCAGGCTTTCCTCGCCCACTTCGTCTTCTGTGCTTCAATCAGTTTTCCAGCCACGAAATTGACCACCACAGACATAATCATAAGTAAAAGATAACCCGGATTTCCCCTGACACCATAGTAATAAAAACCAAGGCTGGCAAGGAAAAGCCAGGCATTCTTATAAGAAGCCGGCAGGATATAATAAACCAGAAAAAATACCGGCATAAAATACATGATAAATGCTATGCTGCTAAAAACCATCTTTCGTATCCTCTCTTTACTATCTTAAAATGGTATTATCCATTCATTCTTTACCATTCATTATACTCTTTATAGATTAGACGTTCCAGATGAAAAAAAAGTTTCTTAAATTCCGTATTTCGATAAATTTCTTCTCTGACAGTAAAAAGAAAGTCCTGATGTCACAAATTCTGCCACCGGAACTGCCAGCCAGACTCCCTTTAATCCGATAATTTGCGGCAGAATCAGTAAAGAGGCCAGAATACAGACAAAGGTTCTGCTGAAGGATACCAGTGCAGATGTTTTTCCATCAGAAAGTGCCGTGAACAGCGAAGAGGTAAATACGTTATAGCCGCTGAAAAGATAGTTGATGCCAAACAATGCAAATCCCGTAACTGTCATTGCAAAGGTATGACTGCTTTCTGAGACAAATACTGATGTAATCGGCTTCGCCAAAAGGATGGATGCCACCGCCATAAAACCGGAGGATATTTTTACAAACCGGTTACTGATATGGTAAACGTTACTTAATTTTTCACTGTTCTTTGCTCCGTACTGGAAGCTGATAACCGGTGCCACACCCATGGAAAATCCAAGATACAGCGCATTGAATAAAAACTGTCCGTATAAAATGATGGTAATTGCAGCTACCCCGTCTGCTCCAACCATACGCATCAGAATAATATTAAAAAGGTATGTAATTACTGCATTGGAAAGGTTCGTTACCATCTCGGAAGAACCGTTGGTGCAGGACTGCCACAATGCTTTTCCATCCCAATGGAAGCGGGTAAAATGAAGTCCTTTTCTTTTCACAAGGAAATAGATGACTCCCACTACCGCAGGAATCATCTGTCCGATGCCTGTTGCAATAGCTGCTCCGGCAATGCCAAGCTGCATTGGTCCCATAAAGACATAATCTAAGATTGCATTGACTACACCTCCGGCAGTAATCAGTCCGAGTCCATATGCAGGTTTTCCTGCAGTTACAAAGAAGCACTGAAATAAACTCTGCAAAATACAGCATGGTCCAAAATACATCATATCAATAAGATATGTTTTCCCATTTTCGAATAAAGAGTCGTCTGCTCCTAATGCATATACAATCGGTTTATGAAAAAGTAATACAATAACCAGCAGCACCAGGCTTACAGCAACTCCTACCACTGCAAGAAAAGTAAAGTTCTCACACGCTCCCTTTTCATCTCCCTCACCCATTTTTCTTGCTACCACTGCACTTCCACCGGTTGCTAACATAACGCCGATTGCAATGAGAATACAAATAACCGGCCATACAATATTGACTGCAGAAAGAGCGCTTTCTCCTACCAGTCTTGACACAAAGATTCCATCTATGATTGTATACAATGACATAAATACCATCATAATCATAGATGGCAATGCAAATTTCAATAAGGATAATGTTTTAAAGTTCTGATTTAATGAATTCGACATGATAACCTCCTTGTCTTATGAATCACTATTTGCTATCATAAACTATATGGTAACCATATAGTCAAGGAGATTTTTTTAATGAGTAGAAATGAATATCTGACCACAGGAGAAGTTGCCCGGATGATGGGCACTACAAAAAATACACTGTTTCACTACGACCAGCTTGGTATTTTTTCACCCGAAGCAAGAGGGGACAATGACTACCGCTACTACACCGTCCGCCAGATGGATGTGTTAGATGCCATTATCACGCTGCGGGAACTTGGCATGCCTCTGCCGGAAATTAAAGAATACATGGAACACCGAAGCCCGGAAAATTATGCCACACTTCTTACGAAGGAAAACGCTGTCATCGAACAGCAGATTCGTGCATTAAAAGAAAAACAGAAGTGGATTCAAAGACAGCAGAAACGAATTAAAACCAGCCTGACTATAAATCCGGATATCATTGAAGAAGTCTCTCTGCCAGGATTTTATATTGCAGCACACCCTATCAGTTCTTCCGATGATAAGACCATCTCCGTAAAAGTCAGTGAGCTTCTGAACTCCTATTATGAAAGTAAGGAAACTACCGGTTTTACAGTGCTTTATATCCAGATGGAACGTGACCTTGCCCGGGGTGCCCACAATCTTTATCACGAGGTATGCCTTGCCATGCAGACCCCTCCCAAGAAAATGCCTTACCGGATTCTTCCGGCTTCTAAATGTCTCGCCGCCTATCACCTGGGAGACTGGGATGATATTTCACTTGCCTATGACAGGCTGCGCAGCTACATGAAGCAGCACCAGATTACTTCATCCGATGGCAGATTCTATGAAGAAGAATTGATTAACGCTACCATGACGGATAAACGAAGTGAATATCTTACCCGCATTATCGTCAGAATCTAAAAAGCAGCATTACAGTTTCATTTTCCTCTACATTTGCTTATCTATTTTACAGTGCCCCAAGAATCTCTTTTGCCCGGTCTATCTGCTCCTTTGTAGGCGGGTCTACGCCTTCTAACTGGTATGGAATTCCAAGTTCCTTCCATTTAAAGACGCCTAAGGTATGATATGGCAGCACTTCCACCCGCTCTACTGTCTTAAGGGTATCAAGAAAACTTCTTAAGCGGTAAAGCTCGTCCTCTTCTGTTGTAATACCCGGCACCAGCACATGGCGGATCCACATTGATTTGCCATGGTCTGATAAATAAGCTGCCATTTCCAAAATATTCTGATTCGTCTGTCCGGTAAGTTTCCGGTGTGCCGCATCATCCATATGCTTAATGTCTAACATAAAGAGGTCTGTATATTTCATCAGCTCATCAAATTTACTTTTAAATGGTTCTTCCAAGGAAAATGGATTGCCGGAGGTATCGAGACAGGTATTTACCCCTTTTTCTTTTGCCAGCCGGAACAGTTCTGTTACGAAATCTATCTGTAAAAGAGCCTCTCCACCGCTTACGGTGATTCCGCCCTTTTCTTTCCAATATGTTTTATAGCGAAGTGCCTTTTTTAACACTTCTTCCGGTGTCATCAGCTCTCCGCCATCTTTCGCCCAGGTATCCGGGTTATGGCAGTACTGACATCTCATATTACAGCCTTTTAAAAATACAATATATCTTACACCCGGCCCGTCTGCCGAGCCAAAGCTTTCTACGGAATGGATGCATCCTTTTATTTCACTCATATTGCCTCCTATACACCAAAATACTTACGGATGTTTAACAACCTATGATAAAAATGTGCAGGCTTTTTTCATTAAGCCTGCACATTCTGCTTTACCTGAATCGCGGAAAAATCGTATGCTCCCCGCAGTTCGGTTACTGTCTTAAATTACATACGCTCATGACAGGTACGGGCAATAACATCAAGCTGCTGCTCTTTTGTCAGGTCGATGAACTTAACTGCATAGCCGGATACACGGATTGTGAAGTTTGCATACTCTTCTTTCTCCGGATGCTCCATTGCATCAATAAGCTTTTCTTTGCCAAATACATTAACATTCAGATGATGTGCACCCTGATCAAAGTATCCGTCCATTACATTTACAAGGTTATCGATTCTTTCCTGCTCGTTGTTTCCAAGTGCGCCAGGATTGATGGTCTGTGTATTGGAAATACCATCTAATGCCCACTCATATGGAAGCTTGGTCAGAGAGTTTAAGGAAGCTAAAAGTCCGTTCTGCTCTGCACCGTAAGATGGGTTAGCTCCCGGTGAAAGTGGTTCGCCGGCTTTACGTCCATCCGGCATAGCTCCGGTTGCTTTACCATATACTACGTTAGAAGTAATGGTAAGGATAGATGTTGTAGGCTCAGAATCACGATAAGTATGATGTTTCTTTAATTTATCCATGAAAGTCTTAAGCAGCCATACTCCGATTTCATCTGCACGGTCATCATCATTTCCGTACTTCGGGAAGTCTCCTTCGATTTCGAAGTCTTTTGCAAGTCCGTTCTCATCACGTACGACTTTTACTTTTGCATATTTGATTGCAGAAAGAGAATCGATAACATGTGAAAATCCTGCAATACCGGTTGCAAAAGTTCTCTTTAAGTCGGTATCCATCAGAGAAAGCTCTGCTGCTTCATAGTAATATTTATCATGCATATACTGAATCAGGTTCAGTGTATTTACATAGATGTCTACTAACCAGTCCATCATCTTGTCATATTTTGCCATTACTTCATCATAGTCAAGATATTCAGCTGTAATTGGTGCGTAGTTTGGTCCTACCTGCTCGCCTGATTTTTCATCAACACCACCGTTGATTGCGTAAAGCAGACATTTTGCAAGGTTTGCACGAGCGCCGAAGAACTGCATCTCTTTACCTGTCTGTGTAGCAGATACACAGCAGCAGATTGCGTAATCATCGCCCCATACCGGTTTCATTGCATCATCGTTCTCATACTGGATTGAGCTTGTTTCAATCGAGATACGTGCTGCATAATCACGGAAGGTCTGTGGCAGTCTGGATGAATAGAATACAGTAAGGTTTGGTTCCGGTGCCGGTCCCATATTCTCTAAAGTATGAAGGAAACGGAAGTCTGTCCTGGTTACCATGGAACGTCCGTCTACACCTGTTCCTGCTACATCAAGGGTTGCCCATACAGGGTCACCGGAGAAGAGCTGGTTGTAAGCTGGGATACGTCCGAACTTAACCATACGGAACTTCATAGTCATATGGTCGATTAATTCCTGCGCTTCTTTCTCTGTAAGGATTCCCTTATCCATATCACGTTTGATATAAATATCAAGGAAAGTAGCGATACGTCCGATACTCATAGCAGCACCGTTCTGTGTCTTGATTGCTGCAAGGTATCCGAAATACGTCCACTGAACAGCTTCCTTTGCGTTAGAAGCAGGTTCGGAAATATCATAGCCATAGCTTTCAGCCATAACTTTCATATCTTT
>ERZ825525.1627-NODE-1627-length-18109-cov-8.723275_pt1 | contig 18109 bp, 15 predicted proteins | sample MGYA00519930_ERZ825525 | MGnify/ENA primary metagenome ERZ825525 (study PRJEB31778, sample SAMEA3449203) | human gut metagenome | biome: human gut; feature: human-associated habitat; material: faeces | place: United Kingdom | collected 2010/2012 ... | reverse complement strand
GTAGCGCTTCCGGCGTTCTTCCGGCATTTCCGCCGAAGCGGTCACATAGCCGAACATCAGTGTTTCTCCTCATGAGAGTCGCTGAAGTCCGCGTCCACCGCGCCGTCTGCGTCGTCGGCGGCGCTGTTGTCCGTGTAGCGGCCCACTGCCTGCAGGGCGTTGGCCAGCTCCGCCATGCGGCGCTTGAGCTCGCCGTCATCCGTGCCCTGCATGGCCTGTTCCACCTGCTTGCGCAGACCTTCGATGCGTTCCTTGTCCTCCCGGCTCAGCCTGCGCTGGGCGTTTTTGGATTCGTAAAGCAGCTGCTCCGCCTGGTTGCGAATCTCGGCACTCTCCTTGCGGCGCGCGTCCTCGGCGGCGTAGCGTTCCGCGTCCCGCATGGCCTGTTCGATCTCCGCGTCGGACATGTGGGTGGACTGGGTCAGGGTGATCTCCTGATGCTTGCCCGTGCCCAAGTCCTTGGCGGCCACGTCTACGATACCGTTGGCGTCGATGGAGAACGTGACCTCGATCTGCGGCACGCCCCGCGGCGCGCGGCGGATGCCCGTGAGCTGGAAGCGGCCGAGTTCCTTGTTCTGGTGCGCCATCGGGCGCTCGCCCTGCAGAACGTGGATATCGACCGAGGACTGGAAGCTCGACGCGGTTGTGAAGATCTGACTTTTGCGGATGGGAAGGGTCGTGTTGCGCTCAATGACCCTTGTGCAGACACCGCCGAGGGTTTCGATGCCGAGAGACAGCGGCGTGACGTCCAGTAGCAGCAGCCCCTTCACGCTGCCGGACAGAACGCCCGCCTGCAGGCACGCGCCCATGGCCACGCATTCGTCCGGGTTGATGTCCTTGCTGGGCTCCTTGCCGGTCAGCCGCTTGACCGCCGCCTGTACGGCTGGGATGCGGGTAGAGCCGCCCACCAGCAGTACCCGGCTCAAATCGCGCGCCTGAAGGCCCGCGTCCCGCAGCGCCTGCTCCACCGGGCCGACGGTAGCTTCCACCAGATGGGCGGTCAGCTCGTTGAACTTGGCCCGGGTCAGGGTCACGTCCAGGTGCTTGGGGCCGGTGGCGTCGGCGGTGATATAGGGGAGGTTGATGTTGCTGGTGGTCACGCCGGACAGCTCGATCTTGGCCTTCTCGGCGGCCTCCTTCAGGCGCTGCATGGCAACCTTATCGCCGGACAGGTCGATGCCCTCGGTGCGCTTGAACTCGCTGACCAGGTACTTCATGATGCACTGGTCGAAGTCGTCGCCGCCCAGCCGGTTGTTGCCGGCGGTGGCCAGAACCTCGATGACGCCGTCGTCGATCTCCAGAATGGACACATCGAAGGTGCCGCCGCCCAGGTCGTACACCATGATCTTCTGGGCCTGCTCCTTATCCACGCCATAGGCCAGGGCCGCGGCGGTGGGCTCGTTGATGATACGCTTCACGTCCAGACCCGCGATCTTGCCGGCGTCCTTGGTGGCCTGACGCTGGGCATCGGTGAAGTAGGCGGGGACGGTGATAACGGCCTCGGTGACGGTGCTGCCCAGATAGGCCTCTGCGTCGCTCTTGAGCTTCTGCAGGATCATGGCGCTGATCTCCTGGGGCGTGTAGGACTTGCCGTCGATGCTGACCCGGTGGTCGGAGCCCATCTCGCGCTTGATGGAGGAGATGGTGCGGTCGGGGTTGGTGATGGCCTGGCGCTTGGCCACCTGGCCCACCATGCGCTCGCCGGTCTTGGAGAAGGCCACCACGGACGGGGTGGTGCGGTTACCCTCTGCGTTGGGGATGACAACTGCCTCGCCGCCCTCCATGACGGCTACGCAGGAATTGGTGGTGCCAAGGTCGATACCGATAACTTTAGACATAATAATTGCCTCCTGAATATATGAAATAAAATTTGTTTACAAGGGTCAGTCCATCGGATACTCGGGGATCACGATGGCGGCGATGATATAGCCCAGCACGCCGCTGCCGCCCAGCAGGCTGAACAGCACCCAGGCCAGACGGATGATGGTGGGGTCCATATTGAAATACTCGGCAATCCCGGCGCACACGCCGGAGATCATCCGGTTATCCCGGCTTTTATAAAGTTTTTTTCCGTTCATAGCACATGCTCCTCTCAATTAGCAACCTTTACCATGGCGAACCGCAGGACCTTGTCGCCCAGGGCGTATCCCTGCTGGAATACCTCCACCACGGTGTTCTCCCCGGCCGACTCATCCTCCACATGCATCACGGCGTTGTGGCGGGCGGGGTCAAAGGGCTGGCCCAGGGCCTCAATCTGCTGTACGCCCAGCTTTTCCAGCACGGTCATGAACTGCTTGCAGATCATCTCCATACCCTGGCGGTGGGGGTCCCCCTCCTCGAACTGGGCCAGGCCCCGCTCCAGGTTGTCCAGCACCTCCAAAAAGGGCTTCACGGTGTCGGCCTTGGCGTCGCCGTAGAGGCTTTCCTTCTCCTTGGCGGTGCGCTTGCGGAAGTTGTCATACTCCGCTGCCAGCCGCAGATATTTGTCGCTGGCGTCGGACACCATCTTGGCCAGCTGCTCCATTTTCTCCATCTGGTCCCGGGTGACGGTGAAGGTCTCCTCCGCCGTTTCCGGAGACGGCTCCTGCTGGGGCTGGGTCTCCGGGGTGTCCGTGTTTTCCTGTTCCTGCTTGTTTTCCTGATTCACATTCTCGCTCATGTTTCCTGGTCCTCCTTGGGGGGCAGCTGGTTCTTCCCGAACATGCGGCCCAGGCTCTCGGCAAAGTAGCTCAGGCGCGCCGCCACGGTGGCGTAGTCCATCCGGGTGGGTCCGACCACGCCCACCAGTCCCCGCATATTGTCTCCGATGTCATAGCTGGCCACCACCACGCTGCTGTCCCGCAGGGCCTCGTTGAGATTTTCGGGGCCGATGAGGATCTGCACCGGGCCGCCCTCCGTGGGCGCGGGCAGCTGTTCTTTATTGTCCACCATAAAGGTCATCAGGTCGTGGGCCTTGTCCGCGTCCCGGTATTCCGGGAACCGCAGGAACTCCTTGGCCCCGCCGGTAAAGACCTCCTGGCTGTTGGCTTCCTTCAATAGCCGTCCGGCATATTCCACCACCTGGTTCAGCGGCAGGAACCACTGGCCGGACACCTGCTCCGACAGGCTCATCAGCCGTCCGTTCATGTCCTCCGGCCCGATGCCGGTGAAATGGGTGTTCAGCAGATGGCTCATGTCCGGCAGGCCCCCGTCGGCCACCGGAAGCTGCAGGGGCAGCAGCTGGCTTTTCACCTGGCTGTCCGACAGCATCACCACGGCGATGAAGCTGCTCTGGTCCACGGGGATCAGCTCAAAGCGCCGCACGGTGGCGGCGGTTTTGTGGTCCGCCACGGTGTAAGCCGGATAGCCCACAAAGGACGAGACCATCTGGCCCGCCCGGGCCATGACCTGGTCCGTTCCCGCCAGCTTCTCGGCCAGGGAGGTGTTGAGCTTTTCCTCCTCCTCCCGGCTCAGGGACCGCCGCTCCATCAGCTCGTTGACGTACAGTCGGTAGCCCTTGGCGGAGGGGACCCGTCCGGCGGAGGTGTGGGGCTGTTCCAGATAGCCCATCTCCGTCAGGTCCGCCAGCTCGTTGCGGATGGTGGCGGAGCTGATCTTGCCGGGCATCCTCTGGGCGATGGCCTTGGAGCCCACCGGCTCCGCCGCCGCCACATATTCCTCCACCACGATCTTCAGTATCTGTCTTTTTCGATCGGTCAATTCCATATCGTTTTCTCCGTTAGCACTCCAACTTCCTGAGTGCTAAACGCAGTTTACCACCCCCCGCCGCCCTTGTCAAGTGGAAGCCTTTGAATTATTTGTAAACAAAGCCGGTTTTCCGCCGGGGAAATCGCCGAAGCGCCGCCGGTGGCGGATGAAGCAAGGCGATTTCGAGGAAGTGCCCCGACTGGCGGGCATGACACAATGCCTGCCAGTCGGCTGGCACGATGGTGGGCAGACGCGGGCCCCGCCCTACAGGAACGGGGGGACCGGCAGGCCGTCCGTAGGGCCCGCTGCCCTCAGCGGGCCGCGTCACCCTGGGAACAGGACGATTTCTCCCTTGTGGTGTCACGGCAGGGATACTTTTTGACAAGCAAAAGAGGAACGGCGCAGCCGTTCCTCTTTTACTATTTGTATTATTCGGCGCAGATATTACGACACGTATCAGAAGCTGACGTTCTCCGGGTCCGGCTTCTGGCAGGGCTTCACATCGGTGACGTACAGCACCGGCCCCTCGCCGTCGTAGGCCTGGCACTGCTCCTTCTTCACGGTGGCCTGGATCTCCACCCACTGGCGGTTCTTGAACTTCTCCAGTCCCTCCCCCTTGCACACCAGGGCCAGGAACTGCATATCGTTGTTGCAGCACACCATGGCGAAGCGGCCGGGGCAGTGGATCCCCGGGAACTTCTTGGAGTGGCACATCAGCGCCTTATACCGCACGGTGACGCCGTCGTAGCGCTGGGGGTTGTCCATCATGTCCACATACCAGATGCCGTAGTCGTTGTCCGGCACGTCCAGGTGGCCGCCGGACAGGTCGAAGGGGGCCATGTCCTCGGTGACGTAGTCCTCGCTGGTGCCGTCGGTGTTCTCCAGATAGATGTCCGCCCGGCGGTTCACCATCCGCAGGTTCCGGCCCCGCAGGGCCTTGCGCAGCTCCTCATTGCAGCGGTTGAAGATGATCATGTCCGCGTTGAGAATTTTTTCCATCATCAGCTGGCCCATGTTCCGCAGATACGGCTCAAAGGTGGTGGCGTCCACCAGGCACATGATCTGATACAGGATCCAGTTGGCGGGCAGGCCCTCCCGGTACAGGGGCTCGAAGCTCCACATGCCGTTGAACTCGATGATCACCTGCTTAGGGCGGTACTGCTTTTCCAGCTTCTTGAAGAACTCCGGCGTCAGCTGGGCGGGGTCGTCCACGGTGTAGGTGAAGACGTTGAACAGGGATTTGGGGTCGTACTCCGTCTCCCCTTCCTCGCAGCACAGCAGCAGCGTCCGGTCCTCGGCGGCGAAGCCGTCCTTCAGGATGCCGTTGATGAAGTCGGTTTTTCCGGCGTCCAGAAAACCGGTGATGAGATATACAGGAATGTCCATAGGCGTCTCCTTACAGGCCGAACAGGGTCTTCAGGCCGTCCTCCTTCAGCTGGGAGCCGATGACGCACAGGCGGCCGGTGTAGTCGGCGGCGCCATAGCGCACCTCGTGCTCCTGGGGCACATAGTCAAAGTGCAGCCACTGGCCGTCGGCGGCGGGCACGATGCCCTTGGCCCGCAGGATGGCGCCGTATTCGCCGGAATCCAGGGCCGTCAGAATGCGGTCGATATCCGCCTGGGTGAACTGCTTGGGGGTCTCCGCGCCCCAGCTGGTGAACACCTCGTCGGCGTGGTGGTGATGGTGGTGGCAGGCGCACTCCGGATCGTCGCACTCTCCGTCGCCGTGGTGATGGTGGTGATGCTCGTGCTCTTCATCCTCATGGTGATGGTGGCAGCAGTGCTCATGGCCGTCCTCGTCATCGTGGTCATGATGATGGTGATGCTCATGCTCGTCGTGGCCGTCATCGTCGTCATGCTCGTGATGATGGTGATGATGCTCGGCCTCCTCGGCCTCGTGCTCGGCCCGCATCTTCTCCAGCAGCTCGTCAGCCAGGGACACCTTCTCCACGGCGGCCAGAATGGCCTGACCGTCCAGCTGGTCCCAGGGGGTGGTCAGGATGGCGGCGGTGGGGTTCTTCTCCCGCAGCAGAGCCGCGGCGGCCTCCAGCTTCTCCTGGGTCAGCTTCTGGGTCCGGGACAGGATGATGGTGCCGGCGGCCTCGATCTGGTTGTTATAGAACTCGCCGAAGTTCTTCATATACACCTTCACCTTGCCGGCGTCGGCCACGGTGACAAAGGAGTTCAGCTTCATATCCGGGATATCCGCCACGGTGTTTTCCACCGCCACGATGACGTCGCTGAGCTTGCCCACGCCGGAGGGCTCGATGAGGATGCGGTCCGGCTGGAACTGCTCCTTTACCTCCCGCAGGGCCTTGCCGAAGTCGCCCACCAGGGAGCAGCAGATGCAGCCCGAGGACATTTCGGAGATCTGGATCCCCGCATCCTTCAGAAAGCCGCCGTCGATGCTGATCTCGCCGAACTCGTTTTCGATGAGCACCAGCTTCTCGCCCTGATATGCCTCCTTCACCATCTTCTTGATGAGGGTGGTCTTACCTGCGCCCAGGAAACCGGACACGATGTCAATTTTTGTCATAACAGTACCTTCTTTTCTTCTCCCGCCGGGCGGGACATATTCTTTCCCCTATATCATAGCCTATTTTTTCAAAATTGCAAGGGGAGGGGAAAAAATTCACATTTCCGTCCGCATCACCGGCGGTTTGTCCCGCTTTTGCCGGGTTTTGTCCCGATTTTTCGGCGGGACAGGCCGGGACGGAAACAAAAGTGTAGCCATCCGGCGAAAAATACGGTATAATGGGGGAAAATCCAAAAAGTGAGGTATTTCCCCTATGTCCGTGAATCAGCAGCAGACCGGCGAATGGGCCCCCGATTGGGCTCCGGAAGCAGAGCCGGAATATACCCCCCGGCCCCGGCGCAGCCGGAAGCAGCGCCGCCCCAAGTGGCCCGGGGCCGTTCTGGCCCTGGTGTGCCTGGCCACCATTGCCGCCCTGGTGTGGCACTTCACCCGGCAGCAGGCAAAGCCCCTGGAGACGGCGGCGGGCTATATCGCCTCGGCGTCGGAAACGGCCCCCCTGTACGATGAGGAGGGCGCCGTTCTGGAGCAGCTGATCCGGGGCAGTCAGGTGAACTATGTGGTGGAGGAGGCCAGTGATGACCACCCGGACCAGGTTCGGGTGCCCCGGGAGGACGGCAGCTTCGGCTGGCTGGACCGGGCCAACCTCACCAGTGACGTCAGCGCGGTGGTGACGCTGGAGACGGTGTATGTCCGCCGGGCCCAGAACCTGACGGACCAGGACGGGAACCCCACCGGCCCCCTGGTGCTCCGGGGCCAGGCCCTGACCGTTACCGGCTACCGGGGACTGGCGGAGGACGGCAGCGTGGCCTATTACCAGGCGGAGGGGGGCTGCATCCCCGCCCGGTATGTCCGGCTGACGGAGGAGGAGGCCGCCGCGGCCTATGACGCGGATATGGCCCAGCTCCACGCCGACCGGGGCGACAGCTACGGCGGCGGCGACGCGGCGGGACTGGACTATGACGCCTATGAAAAGCCCAAGTTCGAGAACAACGTCATGCCCGGCACCGTGAAGGCCCTGTATCTGAACAACGAGGCCATCCGGAATCCGGAGGCATACATCGCCGTGGCCGACGGGTGCGGCATCAACGCCTTTGTGGTGGACATCATGGACGGCGGGGCCATTGGCTACGCCTCCCCGGTGATGCAGCAGTATTCCCCCAGCGCCTATGAGGACGCCTACAACACCTTAGAGGACTATCAGGCGGCGGTGCGGAAGCTGAAGGACGCCGGGTATTACGTCATCGGCCGCATCACCGCCTTCAACGACCCCAACCTGGCCACGGACCACCCGGAGTGCGTGGTGGCGGACCTGAGCGGCAATCCGCTGAAGATCGGCGGCATGTACTGGCCCAGCGTATACAGCCGCGATGTGTGGCAGTATAAGGTAGACCTGGCCCTGGAGGCCGCCCGGACCATGGGCTTCAACGAAATTCAGTTCGACTATGTCCGCTTCCCGGACGGCACCTGGGACTATGACGAGGCGGGCACCATCGACTACCGCAACACCAATGACGAGAGCAGGGCCCAGGCGGTGCAGCGGTTTTTGCAGTATGCCGCCGACCGGCTCCATGAGGCGGGGGTGTATGTCTCGGCAGACGTGTTCGGCGAGTGCGCCGAGAAATACGTCACCGCCTATGGCCAGTACTGGGCCGCCATCAGCGGCGTGGTGGACGCCATCAGCGCCATGCCGTACCCGGACCATTACGCCGCCTCCGGCAGCTGGCTGCCCTGGGAGCATCCCTATGAGACCATGAAAACCTTCGGCGAAAAGGCCGCCGCCCGCCAGCAGGAGACCCCCTCCCCTGCCGCCGTGCGCACCTGGATCCAGTGCTACAACGCCATCCGGGAGCCGTACAACACCTATGGCCCCGATGAGATCGCCGCCCAAATCCGGGCCCTGACCGAAACCGGCAACACCGGCGGCTACATGACCTGGAATGCTGCGTCCAGCCTGGACAAGTACCGCTATGTCAGCGGGGCGTTTGAATAAAGCAGAAAATGGAATTTGATGGAGGAAGTAAGTATGCTAAACAACATAGAGTTCGACCTTTGGGCTGATGGCTATGACAAAACTGTTGGCATTTCTGATGAGGAAAACACATACCCTTTTGCCGGTTATAAAAAGGTTCTTGGGTTCATTTTTCAGGCCATAATGAGAGCTGAAAATGCCGCTGTGCTGGATATTGGATTCGGAACAGGCACATTAACGACAAAACTATACGAGCGAGGCTGTTCCATTTATGGGCAGGACTTTTCATCAAGAATGATTGCGTTGGCGTCTGAGAAAATGCCAAATGCGCATTTATATCAGGGGGACTTTTCAAAAGGGCTTGTCGAACCATTGCGTAACTTTCGTTATGATTATATTGTTGCGACATACTCTCTACATCATTTGACGGATGCGCAAAAGAACGACTTTCTGTTAGACTTGCGTAACTACTTAAAAGAATCCGGTAAAATTATTATCGGCGATGTTGCCTTTGAAACACGAAAGGACTTAGAACAGTGTAAATTGAAGGCAGGAGACACATGGGATAATGATGAAATCTACTTTGTCGTTGAGGAACTGAGAAAAGATTTTCCAGACCTTTCATTTGCACAAATGTCCGATTGCGCAGGCGTCCTGATTTTGGACTGACAACTTCAAGTTTGCCGGTTATCTTCAACAGGGCGTTTGAATAAAGCAGAAAACGGGATTTGATGGAGGTGCTTGGCGTGGAGATATCCGAATTTTCAAAAACCTATCAGGTGCGGAGGCTGGGCAGGGATGACGTGGACGCCATCTATGAGCTGTGCCGCGAAAACCGGATTTTTTACCGGTATCATGAGCCCTTTGTGACAAAAGAGAGCATATTGGACGACATGGAGGCCCTGCCGCCGGGAAAAAGCCGCGAGGACAAATATTACGTCGGCTTTTTTGACGGCGGGTCCCTGGCGGCCATTATGGACCTGATCCTGGGCTATCCCGAAAAAAGCATCGCCTTCATCGGCCTGTTCATGACCGACGTGCGGTATCAGCACCGGGGCGTGGGTTCACAGATCGTCAGCGGGCTTGCGGCGTATCTTTCCTCCTGCGGCTGCGAAAAAATACGTCTGGGGGTGGACAAGGGCAATCCCCAGAGCCATGCTTTCTGGACGAAAAATCGTTTCCAGACCATAGGCGAGGCCCGGTACATTGTCATGGAGCGGGAGATATGACGCACAGGCGGGAGAGCCGGAAACAGGAGGAGAAAAGATGCTGCTGAAAATCACAGACGGTCAGGCGCTGGACGAGAGAAGGCTGATGGATGTCTACGCCGAAAGCAACCTGGAAAACGCGGACTTTTTCTGTCCGGAGGAGCCGGACAAGGAGGCGGCTGTCCGCATGGTGGAGTCCGGATTTCTGGACTTTCTGAAAAACGAGTTCTTCAAGGAGCCGGAGGCCATTTGCTGGGTCCTTGAGGAGGGCGGCGTGTGGGTCAGCGCTCTGAGGATCTGTAGGATTCCGGAGGGGCCGTATTACCTGGAGGCCCTGGAGACGCGCCCGGACCGGAGACGGCAGGGATACGGCGTCCGGCTCCTTTCGGAGGTCCTGGACGCAATGAAGGCGGAGGGGCCGTTCCGGCTCTGCGACTGCGTGGGCAAAAAGAACGCTGCGTCCCTGAAGGCCCACGAAAAATGCGGCTTCCGGATCGTGTCGGAGCAGGGCTACGATTACCTGCATCAGGAGGCGGATGACCGGGATTTCGGGCTGGAATACCGCTATGAAAGGCCGTGACGGCTTTGAACAACAAAAGCACCAGGCAGGGGCAGGCCCTGTCTGGTGCTTTTACTATGCAATCAGCCGTGCATGGGGCAGCCGTGGGAGGTGGGGCCCCGGCGCTGGGCCCGGACCTGGATCATCTCACCGGCGATGCTGACGGCGATCTCCTCCGGCGTCACCGCCAGGATGGGAGTGCCGATGGGGGTGTGCACCAGGTCGATGGAGGACTGGTGGATGCCCGCCTCCAGCAGCCGCTGGTTCACCGACGCCGTTTTGCGACGGGAGCCGATGACCCCCACATAGGCAAAGTCCCCCCGAAGGGTCTGCTCCTCCACCTGGAAATCCCGGACATGGCCGCTGGTCATGATGACCACAAAGTCCTCGTCGGTGATGGTCAGATAGTCGCTGATGCGGGTAAAGTCCCCGCAGATCACCTGCTCCGCCGTGGGGAACAGCCGGGTGTTGGCCAGCTCCGGCCGGTCGTCGAACACCACCGGGCGGAAGCCGATGGTGGTCAGCAGGGGGCACAGGGCCTGGGAGATATGTCCCGCGCCGAACAGCAGGGCCCGCTGGCCGATGGACAGAGGCAGGGAGATATACCCCGCCGCCATGGAGAAGCCCGGGGTCCGCAGGGCCTGGGCGGTATCCTCCGGCAGACTGCCGGAAACCACGCTCTCCCGGTCCAGCAGCGCCGGGGCGGAGCCGTCCTCCGCCAGCACCAGCCAGCCGGCGGTGCGGCGGTTCAGTAGGGCCAGGGCCCGGCTGGCGGTCTCGCTCCAAGTGGGGTCCTCCGCCGGGATGAACTGGAAATGGGCGGTAACGTCGCCGCCGCAGACCATGCCGATGTCCCGCTCCGGGGCCTGGTGCAGGGGGAACTCCCGGATGCAGGAGCGGCGCTGGGCCAGCAGCTGCTGGCTCAGCTGGATGCTGCGGCCCTCCACCGCGCCGCCGCCGATGGTGCCCACCAGGCGGCCCTCCGCCCCCACCAGCATCTGTGCCCCGGCCTTCCGGGGGGCGCTGCCCCGGTCGGCGATGAGGGTCACCAGCACCGTGTCCCGGTGCTTTTCCACCTCGTAAAACAGCTGGGAGAAAATCTGCTCCATGGGGTCAGCTCTCCTTCCAGGCCCGGGTCTCCTCCAGCAGCCACTGACGCCAGGCATCCACGCCCAGGCCGGACTTGGCGGAGATGGGGAAAATCTTCAGATTGGGGTTGCGGCGGTGGGCGTACTCCACCACCTTGTCCATATCGAAGTCAAAATAGGGCAGCACGTCGATCTTGTTGATGATCAGAGCGTCGCACACCGTGAAGATCAGGGGGTATTTCAGGGGCTTGTCGTGGCCCTCGGGCACGGAGAGGATCATGGCGTTCTTCACGGCGCCGGTGTCGAACTCCGCCGGGCACACCAGATTGCCCACATTCTCCAGCACCACCAGGTCCAGGTCCTCCGTCCCCAGCTCCTGCAGGCCCTGCTCCGTCATGCCGGCGTCCAGGTGGCACATGCCGCCGGTGTGCAGCTGGATGGAGCGGACCCCTGCGCCCGCCATGGCGGCGGCGTCCACGTCGGAGTCGATGTCGGCCTCCATAACGCCGATGCGCAGCTGATCCTTCAGCCCCTCCACGGTGCGCAGCAGGGTGGTGGTCTTGCCGCTGCCGGGGGAGGACATCAGATTCAGCAGAAAGGTCCCCTGGCCCTTCAGCTGTTGGCGGACCCGGTCCGCCTCCCGGTCATTATCGGCGAAAACGCTTTCCTTTACCTGGATGATCTTGTATTGGTCCATAAGAGCACCTCATTTCTGTGGATTTTTCAGCAGTATAGCATATTCATCATGAATATGCAAATGTTCCGACAGAAAATGTGGAAATTTACCAAAAAAGGTTTGCCTTACCCACCGGTTTGGGGGTATAATGGAGGGAGACGAAGGAGGCAGATAGCATGATCTCGACAAAAGGGCGGTATTCCATCCGGATCCTTTTGGACCTGGCGGAGCATCGCAACGGCGGTTACATCCCCATGAAGGAGGTCGCTGCAAGGCAGGACATCTCGCTGAAATATATTGAGAAGCTGATGCCCGCCCTGAAGGCTGCCGGTTTCATTGAGAGCGTTCACGGCATCGGGGGTGGGTATCGCCTGGCCCGGGAGCCGGAGACGTACACCCTGTGGGACATTCTGCTGCGGTCCGAGGGCGATCTGGCCCCGGTGAGCTGCCTGAAGGACGGGGCCGGCGCCTGTGCCCGGGCGGCCGACTGCCGGACGCTGCCGGTGTGGGAGGGGTATTACCGGGTGACCCGGGAATACTTCTCCGGCGTGACCCTGGCAGACCTGATGTCCCTGCCCCAGGGGGACAACTACGTCATCTGAACCTGCGCCGCCCGGCCCGGGACTGCCCATCCCCGGCCGGGCGGCGCAGTTTTCCCGGTTCCGACAAAAAAAGCGGTTGCAAAACCGCCGGGAGTCTGCTATAATCAGCAGGTAGCGGTTCGCAGGGTTAGTACATCGGTAGTACATCGGCTTCCCAAGCCGAGGAGGCGGGTTCGATTCCCGTACCCTGCTCCAAAAAGAAATCACCATCCTGAGGGATGGTGATTTCTTTTTGTGACATTGGTTTTGCTGCTCCCGGATCAGTAGTATATCCGGCGGCTGCCGGAGACGGTCTCCCGGGTGCAGTAGTCGATCCAGGCCACGGCGGCGGAGAGGTCCCGGTCCCGGATGTGGCGGCACAGGCGGACGCTGGTCTCATAGAGCATGGAAACGCCGTTGAGGGCGCAGAACCGCTCCCACAGCACCAGCACCGAGGAATAGAAGGACCGGAAGATCAGGGGCAGCAGGGTGTTGCCCGACTGCATGGCCAGCTCATGCTGGAAGGCAAAGGCCGCCTCCGCCGCATGGCGGTTGTCCCCGGCCTCCCGGATGGCCTCCGCCGCCCGGAACAGGGCAGCGATGTCCTCCTCCGAGGCGCAGGCGATGATCCCCGCCGCCGCCAGCTTGTCCAGGGCGTCCCGGACCTCCAGAATGGAGCGGATCTCCTCGTTGCGCAGGCGGCCCCGGTTATAGGTCATGATAGATTTCAGGGTGTCCAGGGTCCCGGCCCGGCGATAGTCCGTGACGAAGATGCCCACCCGGGGCCGGACCTCTAAAAATCCCCGGCGCTCCAGCTCCGCCACGCCGCTGTTGACCACCGCCCGGCTGACGCCCATGGACTGGGCCAGCTGGCGCTCCGGCGGCAGCTGCTGCCCCACCGGCAGCTCCCCGGAAAGGATCATGGCCTCGATGTGGGTGATGAACAGGTCCTTCAGAGACGGGGACACCAGCTTTTCAAACTCCATACGCGCTTCCTCCTCTGGCTGTGGTATGGCCACATACCACAGCCGATTTCGGTTCCATTATACCCGCTTTTTCCGGCTTTTTCAACACTTTCTTCCGTGTGACAGTTGACTTTTTAAGGAAACCTGTGCTATATTGGCGACATAGCCGATGGTCCGGGCTTCTCTGGCTGGACCAGGCGGCTGAGCTTAGGAGACAGAAAATTTTTAAGGAGGAATGGACATGTTATTCCAGATCTATGGCGAGACCGCCCTGTACCAGCTGCTGGGCTTTGTGCTGGTGTTTACCGGGCTGGTGCTAGCCAACGAGTTCGCCCGCCGCACCAAAACCGGCGGCATCATCTGCTTTCTGGTGCTGCCCGCTGCGCTGACGGTGTATTTCATCGCCATCGCCATCGGCGCACGGGCCGGCGCGGAATGGGCCCTGAACAACCAGACCTACACCAATATGAACAGTTGGTTCCACTATGCCAAGCTCTATGCCGCCACCGCCGGGTGCATCGGCTTCATGATGCTCAAATACAAGTGGAGCATCGGCAAGACGGAGTGGTTCAAGGTGTTCCCCTTCGCCATTGTGGCCATCAACATTCTCATCGCCGTGGCCAGCGACTTTGAGTCCGGCATCCGGGGCGCCATGGCCCTGAAGGAGTTCGGCGACCGCTGGTGGCTGTCCTCCGAGAACGTGTGGCTGTACGGCGGCTGGTGGAACTGGGTCAACGGCATCGCCGGTATCGTCAACATCTTCTGCATGACCGCCTGGTGGGGTATCTATTCCTCCAAGGATCAGAAGGACATGCTGTGGCCCGACATGACCTGGTGCTATATCCTGGCCTATGACCTGTGGAACTTCGAGTATACCTACAACTGCCTGCCCACCCACTCCTGGTACTGCGGCCTGGCCCTGCTGCTGGCCCCCACCTTTGCCAACCACTTCTGGAACAAGGGCGGCTGGATCCAGAACCGGGCCAACACCCTGGCTCTGTGGTGCATGTTTGCCCAGGTGTTCCCCCTGTTCCAGGACAACAGCGTGTTCTCCACCATCACCTCCGTCTATGCCGACGGCGTTATGAACCCCGCCGTCCGGCCCACGGCGGCCAATCCCACGGCCCAGGGCGTGGTCTCCATCGTGGCGCTGGTGGTGAACGTGGTGATCCTGGCCAGCATCATCAAGCGGGCCAAGGCACAGAAGAAGAACCCCTATAAGCAGGAGATTTTCACCGACCAGAGAGACTTCCGGGAGGCCATGGAGAGAGCCTGAAGATGAATCCGGCTGTTGGGACCCTCTTTCAGCCGAAGATTTATACGAGAAAAGCACGGCTTGCGCCGTGCTTTTCTCATTATTTGCGTAGGGTCAGCGGATGGCGGTGACGGTGTAGCCCTTGTCCTCCACGGTGCGGCGAAGGGTGTCGTCCTCCACCGGGGCAGTGAGGGTCACCACGGCGGTGCCGCTTTCGTGGCTGACTTGAGCGGCCTGCACCTGGGGCATGGCCTCCAGGGCGGTGCGGACGGTGGCCTCGCAGTGGGGGCACATCATGCCCTTGATCTCCAGTGTCTTTTCCATAGTTTGTTCCTCCTTGATGTCGTTTAAGTGATTGGTTCGTTTATGATCGTGCCGGTTATCCCGGAGCTTGAACAGATTCAGCCGCAGGGCGTTGGACACCACGCAGAAGCTGGAAAGGCTCATGGCCGCGGCGCCGAACATGGGGTTCAGGGTCAGGCCCAGAGGGATGAACACCCCGGCGGCCAGAGGAATGCCGATGGCGTTGTAGAAAAACGCCCAGAACAGGTTTTCGTGGATGTTCCGCAGGGTGGCCCGGCTGAGCCGGATGGCGGCGGGCACGTCCAGCAGACTGCTGTTCATCAGTACCACGTCCGCCGCGTCGATGGCCACGTCGGCTCCCGCGCCGATGGCGATGCCGGTGTCGGCCCGGGTCAGGGCCGGGGCGTCGTTGATGCCGTCGCCTACCATGGCCACCTTGCCCTGCTGCATCAGCCGGCGGATGGCGGCCTCCTTGCCCTCCGGCAGTACCCCGGCGATAACCTGATCCACCCCCGCCTGGGCCCCGATGGCCTGAGCGGTGCGCTGGTTGTCGCCGGTGAGCATCACCACGCGGATGCCCATATTCCGCAGCTCCCGGACCGCCCGGGGGCTGTCCTCCTTGATGACGTCCGCCACGGCGATGACGCCCAGAAGCCGGTCCTCCGCCCCGAAGAACAGGGGCGTTTTCCCCTGCCGGGACAGCTCCTCGGTTCTGACCTGCAAATTCTGAGATACGGCGGCGCGCTTGGCCGTAAAGGCGGCGCTGCCGCCCCAGAGGGCCTTCCCCTCCAGCACAGCCGTCAGGCCGTTGCCGGGCAGGGCCTGAAAGTCCGACACCTCCGGAGCCGTAAGCCCCGCCGCCCGGTCCAGCACCGCCCGGGCCAGGGGATGCTCGCTTTTCTGCTCCAGGGCCAGGGCATGGGTCAGCAGCTCCTGCTCCGTGACGCCCTCCGCCGGGAGGATGTCCGTCACCCGGGGCTGGCCGCTGGTGATGGTGCCGGTTTTGTCCAGGGCCACGATCTGCACCCGGCCCGTCTCCTCCAGGGAGGCGGCGGTTTTGAACAGGATGCCGTTTTTGGCCCCCAGGCCACTGCCTACCATAATGGCCACAGGAGTGGCCAGGCCCAGGGCACAGGGGCAGCTGATCACCAGCACGGAGATGCCCCGGGCCAGGGCGTAACCCACCGGGTGGCCCAGCAGCAGCCACACCGCCGTGGTCACGGCGGCAATGGAGATCACCGCCGGAACGAACACGCCGGAGACCTTATCGGCGATCTTGGCGATGGGGGCCTTGGTGGCGGCGGCGTCGCTGACCATGCGGATGATCTGGGACAGGGTGGTATCCTGGCCCACCCGGGTGGCCCGGCAGCGGAGATAGCCGGACTGGTTCACCGTGGCGGCGGACACGCCGTCGCCGGGGGCCTTGTCCACGGGGATGCTCTCGCCGGTCAGGGCGGACTCATTGACGGCGCTGGAGCCCTCCAGCACCACGCCGTCCACAGGGATGCTCTCCCCGGGCCGGACGGCGAACTCGTCCCCCTGCTGCACCTGTTCCACCGACACCTCCACCTCCCGGCCGTCCCGGAGCACAGAGGCGGTTCTGGGAGCCAGGCTCATGAGGCTTTTCAGGGCGTCGGTGGTCTTGCCCTTGGACCGGGCCTCCAGCAGCTTGCCCACGGTGATCAGGGTCAGGATCATGGCGGCGGACTCAAAATAGAAGTCCATCATATAGGTCATGACGGCGGCCTCATCCCCCCGGACCTGGGCGGCAGTCATGGCAAACAGGGCATAGGTGCTGTAGCCGAAGGCCGCCGTGGCCCCCAGGGCCACCAGGGTGTCCATATTGGGGGCCCGGTGCCACAGGGCCTTGTAGCCGCTGATGAAGAACCTCTGGTTGATGACCATGATGATCCCCGTCAGCAGCAGCTGGGTCAGGCCCATGGCCACATGGTTGTCGTCGTAAAAATGCGGCAGGGGCCAGCCCCACATCATGTGGCCCATGGAAAAGTACATCAGCACCAGCAGAAAGCCCACGGACCAGATAAGCCGCCGCCGGATCCGGGGCGTCTCGTGGTCCTCCAGCTGCTGCTCATCGGCACTGGGAGACGACTGGGCCGCGCCCTTTTCCGACGCGCCGTACCCCGCCGCCTCCACGGCGGCGATGACGGCGGAGGGCGCCGCCGTGCCCTCCACGCCCATGGAATTGGTCAGCAGGCTCACGGAGCAGGCCGTGACCCCCGGGACCTTCCCCACCGCCTTTTCCACCCGGGCCGAGCAGGCGGCGCAGCTCATGCCCGTGACATTGTATTGTTTCATTGGGTCCACTCCTATTTCATCAGCTTTTGCAGCGTCACGACCAGCTCGTCGATCACCTCGTCGTTCCCGGCGCGGATATTCTCCGCGACACAGGTGCGGATATGGTCGGCCAGCAGCTCCTTGCAGAAGGCGTTCACCGCCGCGTTGGCTGCGGCCGCCTGCGTCAGGATGTCGGGGCAGTAGGCGTTTTTCTCCAGCATGCCCTTCAGGCCGCGGATCTGGCCCTCGATCCGGTTCAGCCGGTTCATCAGGCTCTTGTATTCCTCGTCCGTGCGGACCTTGGTCTTCTGGCAGCAGCATTCTTCCATGACGGTCACCTCGTTCTTTCAAATACCCCATTGGGGTATCTTGATTATATACCCCTGCAGGGTATTCTGTCAAGATGGAGCGCAGAACTTTTTTCAGTTTTTCCGTTTTTGCGCGTAAAAAACCGCCGGCAAGGCCGGCGGTTCGGGCGAGGCGAGCGTTTACCGTTTTAACAACAGCCGCTGCAAATCCTCATACTGATTCCTGATTAAAACATTTCATCAGGAATCCCGTGTGCTACGCACACTCGCATCGTGCTGACGCACGCTGCGCCGTCTCATGCAGAATCTGACGCGCCCTCGGCGCTATAAAAAGCTTTTAAAGCTTTTTATCAGATTCTAGTATAAAATTAGCTGGCAGCAGCCAATGTTGTGTTCACCTTCTATGCCGGATGGCCGGGCTGTGAGAACGAATAAAGATCAGCCCGGCCACCGGTTGGTTGGATCTACTCAAACAGGGGGCCTTTTTTCAGGATGATATTGCCGTAGGCTGCGCTTTCGCCGGTTGCGACTACGGCAAAGCATTTCTTTGCTCTGTCGTAATAATCGAGTCTGCTTACATATTCTATCGTGTCTGTTCCGCGGCTGTCATATTTTGCAATGATGGCCTTGTATTCGTCCCAGATCACCGGGACACACGGATCGCCCGGCACGGCCTCCA
>ERZ825525.1618-NODE-1618-length-18234-cov-25.535343_pt1 | contig 18234 bp, 20 predicted proteins | sample MGYA00519930_ERZ825525 | MGnify/ENA primary metagenome ERZ825525 (study PRJEB31778, sample SAMEA3449203) | human gut metagenome | biome: human gut; feature: human-associated habitat; material: faeces | place: United Kingdom | collected 2010/2012 ... | reverse complement strand
GACGGGCTATGATGCCTTGCATGAAGTTGAAAAGCGACTGTCCCTCTGTATTGCTCTGAAAAGAAGTGACAATATCATCTGCTGTATATACAGTTTTTCGATTATCCAGTTGATGGATAATCATGTCCAGCCGCTTCAGGTCCCACTCCATGCGTTCCTGCACGGAAAGGAGCAGATTGCTTCGTTCCGAACTACCGACAATGATACAGCTTCCAGCTTCGTTCCATTCGTTCGTAAATATCCGGTAATCCGTCTTTAACTGACGGATTACGCGGTTCTGGATTATCTGATAATAGACGGTACCTTCCTTTCCCTCTATGGTGGAAGGTCTGAATTTCACTTTGACACTGGCCATGGGCTTACTTTTTAGGTTCGTCCGTAATAGACTTGTCCTTGATGAACTTCGCCTTGCTGTCCAGTTCTCTCGCGGCCTGTTCTTTCAGCCGTGCCTGCTCGGTCAGGGTGGTCTGTCTCTGTACCGCTTCCTCGTAGTCTTCCACGTCCTCACGCATCTGCCTGATCCGTTCGTTATCCCGGTTCGGTCCAAAGAGATTCTCTAGTTCCACAAGTTGCTCTGGGGTAGCCTCTCCTTTCATCTTGATATAACGGTACTTCAGATCATTATCGGCCTGTGCATTGTCAGTTCTCACCGAAAAATAGAGAGCCACGGACAGGGCTACGATTCCCGCGAACATCACGGAAAAACTCCCAAGAGTGTACGGGGATTCTACACTCAGGCTGAAATGATGGTTGATGTTGCTTGTCTTAACGGCATTTTTTCTGATTGTGTCATTGGTCTCACAAAACAGAGCTTCCACTTTCTTCTGGTTCTGATACTGTTCATTACGCATTTCTGACAAGACCTGTCCAAGCCTTTCCTGTGACGAGTTCTTCCTGTCCATGGAAACCATATCGTTCTTTATGGCGGCAAGTCCCTCGTACACGCGAGCCAACAATTTGCGAAATGTCTCATGACCTTTCAGGACTTCATTCAGCACGGACTCATCCTTTTCCTTTTCGTCGTTAACTGTCGGGCTATTACCTTCCGGCAAGGGAGCGGACAGCCCATTGATTTTGTTTTCGATTCTTTCCAGGCATCCGAAGATGCTCTCGATATATTCTTCCAATTTCATATTCCTGTAATTTTAATGTTCATGAATAATTTGAATGGGAAAGGACGGGCTACAATCCGAATCCTTTCCTCCTTTTCTTTTTCCTGCGTCTGTGCAAAAGTTCTTCATGAGGCAACGGCTCTTCAGGAGCGGTACCGTTTGTCGGACTGAACAGTCCCGGTCCCGTACTTTCGAAAAGATGGCCTCCATCCGGTATCCTTTGTTGCACCTTATGTTCGGATTCCTGTTGGGACTCCGAAGGCTTCCAACTCAATTGGGCATTCAGCCTGGCAAAACTGAACTCCCGGCTGATTTGTGAAGCCTTGAAGGTTTGTCCGTCCTTGGTGAACCGGATTCCCTGTATGTCCTCCGGCTTTTTTATCTCCCTGGTACGTTTTACAAATTCCAGCCTGATGCCCCGGCGAAGCAGATAATCGTTGAACTCTTTCCATGTTTTGGAATGCTGCAAAGCTGCCTTGACGGCATTGAAGATTTCGTATTTCACACGTTCCGAAGCATGGAGTTTCTCCACGTTAGTCTTGCCCTTGTCCTCGGCGTATGTCAGCCCGTACTTGTTCTTAAGCAGTTTTGTGGCAATTTCATTGCGCTTGTAATCGCCTTGGGAAGAGATTACCTTGCCGTTATAACCTATGCGGTTGTAGACCAGGTGGCAGTGCGGGTTGTCCGTGTTATGGTGTCTTACCAGAATAAACTGAGTGTTTTTTATCCCCATCAGCTCCATGTATTCCCGGGCTATTTTAGCCATAAACTCATCCGTCAGCAATGCCTTGTCCTCCGCCTTGAAGCTCAATGCGATATGCCCGACAGGCTGTTTGATCTTCGGATTAAGATCCCGCTGGTAGTTGAAACTGTTCGTTATTTCCCAGATATTTCCCTGCAGTACACCGTCGGAGTCGATGATTTCCGCGTTGTCCTTGCCCATCACGTAGCGGATACAGCCGCCGAAGGATTTCCCTTTCTTGATCTTTCCAATCATGACGGCCTCCTTTCTCCGTTCCTGTACCGGACAATAATCTCCTTGAGTTTCTGCAGGAGTTCTGTCACTGTCTTTTGGGTACGGTAGAATCCGGCCTGATGGGACAACCGGGTCAGCTGGTTCAGGTTGTTCGCCATACCCGTAAGGCTTCGTATGACGGCAGTTTCCTCGGCAGAGTGCCTTGCCATTATCGTCGTTTCAAAGGCTGATACGCGGAGAAATTCCGCCAGCGTGAGGTTGGCCTGCCTGCTGCGTCGGCATAACCGTTCATAGTCTATCTTGGAGAATTTCACTGTAACGGCTTTGCTGAGTTTGCACACTCCGCTTACTTTAGGGCGTCCCCTCGACCTGTTTTTCTTTCTGTCATTCATATTTTCTCTGTTTGATTTCTGATTATTCTTTTTCTCACAATCTGCGACCACCGGGAGCGGATTGCCTCCACTCTTCGGGAGTGGAGCGAGGTTTTCGGGATGCCCGAAAGATAACCTCGCTAACTCCCAAAACTGAAGTTTTGTCCGTTACTCCCTCTGGTCGACTGCTGACTGTCTGAATACTGTAATGACTGGAGTCAGTAAGTAAGTCGGTCATTCCTGAAAATGTCACAGCTTTCTCCACTGCTCGAAGTCTTCCGAGTAGATTTCAAGATGCTGCCTGGCGATGTTTTCAAGCAGTCCGGAAACGCTCATTTTGCGTCCTCCCAACCTGCGGACAAACTCGTCCAGCCTGTCACGTACCTCGCCGCTAACAAACACGGGCTTGCGGTCTTCTATTCTCGGGACCTGAAGGAAGGCCTTCCTATATTCCTCCAGAGAAAGTTTTCTCTGCCTGCTGCTTATACGACGCTGAGACGTTGGAACGGCTTCCTCTTTTCCTGTTGACGGTTGTAGATTCTCGGATGTGGAGTCGGTCTGTTCTACCGTTCCTTCTGACTTCTCTTTCCCGGTATCATTCAAGGATGATTCTATGGCAGTTTCAATGCTGCCATCTGACGGGAGTATGAGTGACATGTCTGTACCTGTCATAACCTCCCATTCTTCTTTGGTCAATTTCTTTTTTGTTACCATACATTTTTGATTTTAATCGGTTTACTCACTGGTCTCGGTGCGCACCTTGACTCATTGTCGTGAGCAAAGGAAATGTGTATAGTGAACAGAATCAAGCAAATGGAGATACCGTGGCAATTATGTAACCTCGTGCACTATACCGATTGGGCGGTCGGTGCTGCCTGCCGTGATTTGCCGGGGTGATTTCTACATACCGGATTGTTCAAGCAAATTCTGTTTATGAAGAAGGCTCATTGTATGCAGTTGATATGTAACATGATGTCATTCCGGGTAACACATCGCCACCGGTCTGAAAATCCATTGCAGTGTGATTTCTACTGCTTTTATTTGCAGTGGAAACAGGATAAAACGGTCACATTTCCATCCGAAAATGGACGATGAGACATGATGGTATATCGGCTGTAAAAGAACTGTTCTGTTCCAGATTTTTGAATATATGTTTAACTGAAAATAAAGAAGACAATGGAAATCATCAGCTTTGAAAAAAGAACTTTCGAGGAGATTGCCACCAAGCTGGATCGCTTCGTGCAGCGGGTGGAAAGTCTGTGCCGCGAACACGGCGGGAAGGAAACAAGTGAATGGATGGACAACCACGAGGTCTGCCGCAGGTTGCGTATCAGTCCGAGAACCTTGCAGACCTTAAGGGATAACGGGACGCTTGCCTTTACCAAAATCGGGAACCGGACTTACTACCGTCCTGATGATGTGGAGTGGGTAGTCGGAAACGTGGAGGACAAACGTAAGGAAGCCCGTTGGAAAGGCAAGACCATTTGAACGAGTTTCAAGAATAATGTATAACCCAATATCAAACGCGTATGAGTAATGAAATCAGAGAAAAGGACCACGAGTGGGTAAAGGCATTCCACTCGAATTTCGACAGGCTGTTGGCCCTGCTCGAAAAGTTGTTGGAAAAGCGGCAACCGTCTGCCTATGGCGATGAACTGCTGACGGACAAGGAAGTGGCGTACCTGCTGAAAGTGAGCCGTAGAACCTTGCAGGACTACCGCAACAACGGCATTCTGCCTTACACACAGGTAGGCGGCAAGATTCTCTACCGGGCTTCCGACATAGAAAAGACACTGATGAAAGGGTACAAGGAAGCGTACCGACTTAATGAATAGAATCGGTATCACTCTATTGGAATCTGTATCACTTATCAAACAGGTGGGTGATGCAGATTCTATTTGTTTTATTGCAAAAGGTGGGGAGAAAAGCAAATAAAGTGGGGAGAAAACAATGAAAAGTAGGGAGAAAAATATATATTTGTGAAAAATAGAAGATAATATGCAAACCGAACTTGAAAAATTGATTTCCCTTTATCGGGAATTGGAAATAGACAAGCAGATAGATTATGACAAGTTCTATTTGTATTCACTAATTACTCATTCCACGGCCATCGAGGGATCGACTATAACTGAGCTTGAAAATCAAATCATGTTCGACCAGGGAATCAGCCTGAAAGGGAAAAGTATCACGGAGCAGAACATGAACCTTGATCTTAAAAACGCTTATGAGACTGCCATAAAACTAGCTCATGCACATACTGATATCACTATTGATTTATTGAAAAGTCTCTCTGCTCTTGTCATGAAAAATACCGGACAGGAGTATAAGACTGCATTGGGAGATTTCTCATCTGCAAAGGGAGACTTACGCCTGTTGAATGTTACGGCAGGAGTTGGAGGCAAATCGTATATGAATTACAGTAAAGTCCCGGTAAAACTCGCGGAATTTTGCAATTGGCTGAATCAAGAACGAAAAAATTATGCAAGCAAAAGTGTTGCACAATTATACGAGCTCAGTTTTGATACCCATTATCATTTGGTGACTATACATCCGTGGGCTGATGGTAACGGCAGAATGGCACGTCTTGTAATGAACATGCTTCAATTTGAGTTTGGATTGATTCCGACCAAAATCCTTAAGGATGATAAGGAGGAATACATCAAAGCATTGGTGGAAACCCGGGAAAATGAAGATTTAAGTATATTCCGGAATTTTATGACTGCCACTATGGTGAAGAATCTTGCTTATGACATTGAAACTTATCGTAAATCCATTGAAGATATTCCGGAGAGTGGGGAGAAACTGACAGAAAGTAGGAAGAAAAAGGTGAAAAGTAGGGAGAAAATTATTGCTCTGCTATCTCAAGACAATTCACTAAGTGCAGCTGCCCTTGCCGAGCGGATAGGCATAACCCCTAAAGCTGTGGAAAAGCATATTGCCAAGATGAAGGCAGAAGGAATACTCAAGCGTGTCGGACCGGATAAAGGCGGACACTGGCAGGTCGTAGAAAAAACGGATTGATTTTTCTGGAGGGAGCGCAGTTTACCGCCTGCCCATTTTATTTGTGTTTTTAAAAAACAGCCTTTCCAAAATGATTAAAAAAACAGCATATAGTATTAGGCCCTATTTGAACCAATCTATATGCTGTTTTGTCTTTTTCTTCTGACTTTTCCGTCAGTCGCTTGTTTCCGCTGCCGTCGGCATTCATTGTACAGACGTGAAAGGGAAAAGGTTTTCGGGCTGAATACGCTCTGAAAGAGGAAGATTCTGCCCGAAACGGCATGGCCGCTAGACCTTTTCGCTTTCAATAGAGTCTGTACTAACTTCTATGGACGGCGAGGAAATAGGCGACTGAAGTGCCATTTAATAACAGCCTTTTAAAACCGTAATTATGATTATTTTTTACCTATCTTTTTCTTCTTACTAGATGGTAATATCCGTTCAATATATTGCTGTTTTTTCTCTTTCTTTGTTTTTACTTCTAATAATTTTTTGAGGTATAATATTTCTTCTTGTTGTTTTGTAAGTTGAGTATCTTTTTCCTGAATATCTCTATCCTTTTTTTCTATTTCTTGTTGAATTTTTAATAAATCGTTTGCAAAAATATATCCTCTTTCTGATAGACGCTTAGCTTCATTTGTACGTTCTTCCAAAGTCTCACATGTTAGAATTTTATCAATATTTGCATCTACATCTATTCTTAAACGATGAATCTCCGCATATTTCAATTTTGCGCCTCTATCTAACAAAGGTTTAACTTCATCCCAAATTAAATCTGCAGTATATGCCAAAAAAGGATTTTCAAATAAATTCACAATCTCAAATTCATGTCCAGCAAACATTCCCATTTCTTGCAAAATTGATAATAAAGCAAATGGATCACAGATTATGTTTTTATCATAAATACTTAACTCTTTTGCACATGATATTGTCTTTTGTGATTTTGTGAGCAAATAAGCCTTTTGGCTAAGTGGTTTATCATTACCTTTAAAGTCTCGATTCATTTGCCTAATAGTCAAATACAATGATGCATCTGCTTCTGCTATCTGAGTATTTTTTTCCTCATCTCTTCTTGTCCCTTTTTCTGATATTATCGTTAAATATTTTATTTTTTCAGCTAATTTCTTTTTTAATTCATTATCTAATGATTCTAGTTCTTCTAACAAAATAAAGTCTTTTCCAAAAACATCCTTTAATTTATTCATCAATAATGAAGGTTCCTCAGGATCATAAAAATTACTTATATAAGTTTCAAATGGAAAGTCTCTCTTATATTCATCACTTCTTATAATTTTAACATAATCCTCAACAAAAACATTCGCGATTTTATTCTCTAAAAGTTCATCTGTCATTGAATACCAACTTGAACCTTCAAAACTATACCTTTTTTGTGCAGCATCAATATGATTTTGAATTTCATCAACTACAATATATGGTATATATAACTTACAACCAGCATTTCTAAGAAGGGTTATCATTTGCCTATACACAACACTATATTTGGCATGTGTTGTAAGAGCATTTAATGCAATATCAGTATCTATTACAAAAGATTTCTCACGTAGTTTTGTTGCTTTAAAATTTCGTAATGACGGATCTAAGTTTATAACTTCCATTGCAACAAAAGCCCGTGCCCATTTTTCTAATATATCACGTTCTTGCGATGTTGGTTCATTAAGTGCATCGGCTATAGCACCAACCAAAGCCTTTCCTAAATTATCCGGAAGTCCTTTGCGAACAACATCTACAGCATCGAGCATACTTTTATGTTTACTATTTTCTTTTAATCCTAAAAAAGAGTAACCATACATTTTATAATAAACCGATAAAGATTGACGAATATTTTCTCTCATTTTCATTTCATTATTTTGAGAGATTGTAATATTAGATGTTCTTGTCCTCTCAAGAATTCCATTAATCAAAGAATCTGTTTCCTTTTCTATTTGGACATAAAAATCTTGTCCTTGTTTTTTATTTGTAATCGCTTGATACGTATCATTTGGACATTGGATTATAAGTCCTTTATTCTTTAATTTAGAAATTTGCTGATTAAGTTCTTCCGCAACATATGTAACATCAAAGCGTTCTTTAAGAATATTATTAATCTCGTTAAGCCCATATTTTCCATCACCATAGGTTATAATTGAAAGTATAGCTTTTAATAATAAATCTTTACTACTGCTTGTTGTCTTTTGTGCATTAAAAAGCAATATGCTTCTTAACATAGAATCTTCTAATTGATCATTACCATGCAATAATGTTATATTACTCATAATCTTGATTGATATTTACTTGATTATTATTAGTTGAATTTGTGGAGTCATTGTAATTTTTAATTACTTTTATAAGTCTTTCGTATTGACTCTCATCAATTCGACTTATTCCATGTCGATTACTCCACCATACTGAAACAAATGGAGAAATAAAGGCAATAAAAATAGCAATTAAAATACTAATTTTACTAATTATATTAGCTCTTATTGAAAGATATGTCTCTTCAGATTTAAAACCTCTTTCAATATATTTTTTCAATCCAGATGTAGGATATACTATTGAATTTAGAAAATACATTAAATCACTATAAATTGCAGATGGGCCTACAATTCCTAATAAAATTAGAGAACCATTTTTATATATAGCATGTAAGCCATTCTCTTCTGTCCGTAACACGCATATATCATTTATTTTGATTTCTGAGTCTATTTGAGTTCTTTTATAGTCTTTCTTTTCTTGATAGTAGAATTCAGAAAAGGCGTCTTCAGTTTGCCTTATTACATATATAAGGTGTTTAATTTCTAATTCACGTAATAAAGAAATTAATTCGGTTAAAAGCCAAAACATTTCATAATGTTTTTCTTTTTCATTTGCAGAGACTAAAAGTTCTACGTTCTTTGTCTTTCTTGAAAGAAAAATAGCACATGTCTCACTTTCAAATAAAATTGGAGCAATAATATCTCCCAATTTGTCTTGACATGTAATACTTAATTTTGTAATAGTTTTAATTATCTGTTTATTTTTTGTTTCCATTGCTATACTAAATTATGCAACAATTAATTTTTTATATATCAATATTAAAAGTAAAGTTATAAAACTTTATTTATAAATACTATATCTTTATGTTTTTATGTTCATAATTAATTTATCCATGTCCTCTGAAATCTTGTCATCAGTAACTTTTGCGTATCCTTGTGTAGTTCTGATATTTGTATGGCCCATCATCTTTGATATGCTTTCCATAGGAACCCCAGCTGAAACCATCAGGGTACCAAAGGTGTGACGGCTTTGATGGTATGACAAGTTATGTTTGAACTGATGGGAAAATCCCATCTCATGTATTTCAAACCAGATCATATCACGTCTTGGTAACGGGAAAATGGGCTTACTGTCATCCGTCGTATTATACAAGGAAATAATCTGCTCCGCTACCGGATGCAACGGAATAAACGACTCAACGCTTGTTTTCTTACGATAAGTTCTGATATATTTCCGCCCTTCTGCAGTTGTACCTATATGATGCGGATAGAGATTACGTACATCAACATAAGCCAAACCGCAAAAACATGAAAATATAAAGGTTCTTCTTGCAAGTTCCTGTAGTGGATCCGGTTTCGGGTTGCTCATTATCTCCTGAAGTTGTTTCTTGCTTATATACATGAGCTTTGCAGGTGCCTTCTTTTCATATTTTATATCATCCAAAGGATTATACCTCAAGATTCCGTTATCTACGGCTAAATAGACCAAACGTTTCAGCCAACAAAGACAATGGTTCCGGTATGATGGCTTATGAGGGTAATTTGTTTTCAGATATAAAATATAATTGATACCAAACTCTTCGGTTATATCTGTAAAAAGCATGTCCTCTTTGCCCAGAGAACGGATGTATTCACCAAGATAGTAATGATACATTTTTGATTGCCTGTAACTGGAAGTTGAATCTATTTGAATGGAACGGATTTTTAGATTTTCTCGTTCCATTTCTCCTGCCTGTAATATATATTTCGGGATGTCGGCAGTTCCTGTCATGGCTGTTTTCAGCAGTTCCGCACTGATAACGCCGTTCACTTTCAACAGTTCAGCATAAGTTTCATCTACGCGTTTCTTATATTCATCAAGCATTCCGTTCAGCCTGTTGTTCTTGACTTCCCCTTTCTTGCTGTTCCACTCTTCCGGCCGGCAATATAACCCAGTCGATGATACAACAGCCTTTCCGTCTATTGTAATACGACACATGATTGATGTGGTACCGTCTGATTTGACTTTACCACGGTTTATATAATACAGTTGCTTATATGTACTTCTCATGATTCTTTCTTTTTTGATTTATAATACCAGTTTCATATCACTCGTTGCTTCGATGAATTTGTCCATATCTTCAAAAAGTTTTTTAGGAGTTACCCTTGCATAAAGCTGGGTAGTAGTCAGATTGGTATGACCCAGCATTTTACTGATTGTTTCAATAGGAACACCGGCCTCAAGGGTTATCAAACTTCCGAAGGTATGTCTTCCCATATGATAGACTAAATCACAGCTTATGCCAGCCAGATCCCGTAAACCTTTCATGTGGCGTCGCATATTAGGATGGTGTATCATCGGGAAAAGCTCATCCCTTTCATCCGAACGATATTTTTCTATTAGAGCGATAGCCTCCGGCAGCAATTTGACGCGTGCCTGATAATCATTTTTCTTTCTCAGATACTTTAACCACAAATCGCCCTTATCATCCTTGTATATATTCTCTCGGGTAATTGAAACCGCATCCGCATATGGGACTCCTGTATAACAGGCGAAAAGGAATAAATCTCTGGCTATGTTATGAGTGACTCTTTCCGGTGGTATTACAACATCACGGATCTTCTCAAAATCTTCACGAGTCAAAGCCCGTGGTGGTTTACGGTGCTCTTGGGGCAGTTTGAAATTCACAAAATAACGCTTTTCCGCATATCCTTCCTTAAATGCCATCCGGCAGATTTTCTTCAGGATGGCCAGATAATGTCTTGCCGTATCTACCGCAAGTCCTTTGTCCTTCAGAATATAATCCTGAAATTCCCAAGGAATGTGTTCATTCAACTGACCAAAAGCGACATCACTTATCTTGAATCGTTTTTTAATATATTCACCAAGATACCTACGGGTGTAAATGTATGTTGACATGGAGCTTTTTGCCACATCTATACCAATTCTTGAGCGCATATCCTCTATATGCATATCAAGCCGTTTCAACAGAGTCATCTGGGTTTCCACACTTCCCTGGAAAATCTCTTTTACGGCAGTCGCGTCAAAATCAATCTTACGTTCTACAAGTGAATCAAATGCAGAATTGACAGAAAGCAGGAGCCGGTCAATTTTCGCATTAATATCAATGGCTTCTTTACTCTTTCCATTCAATCGGCTTTCTCTTGGATTCCATAACTCCGGAGTACATGACAGCTTACAACTGAATTGCGCCATCGTGTTGTTTACCGTTATTCGCCCCATTATCGGAGCCTTCCCGAATTTGTCTAGACCGCTCTTTTTCAGGTAGAGCAGCACCTTGAATTTTTCTACTTTCATACGCTTATTTTTTAATGGCAAAATTACCTATTTTATAAGCGTTCTTTGATATGCAAAATACTGACAGACAGTGAATAATAGCCTCTGCAACAGATTCTGTGTTGTTCAGTCTGTTACCTATTCGGTTCAGGTAACTGGACAACTAACACTCTGGTAACTGAACACCTGCAATATCCTGTCCATTTTTGCTTTCCATTATCTCAGCAAAAAAAAGAACTTCTGCTCATATTCAACCAATTACGTTTTTCTTTCTCATCCCTTCATCTGCTTGCTTCTTGTATTCTGTTCCACACGGCTAGGCACTCGTATGCGGTCATCCAAATCTAGGCACAGACATTTACACAGTATCGAAGATGCTAACTCATAAGAATGTCACCACGACACAAATCTATGCAGATTTGGTCAATTCCAAGAAGAGAGAGACGGCGAATAAGATTTCATTGAAGTAAAGAATTTACAGAACGAACTATCTGCACACCAATACCTTAATAATGCAGATAGTTTGTTCTTATTAATTATGCATCAAGTGTAAGAGTTATTTTTCCATCTGTTGACTCCTTTTTAAGAGTTTGTATATATCTTAACCATGCATCATAATGAGATTTGTCTATCGCAGATAATTGTGTATCAGCCATATCTACCTCATTCATAAATGTTTTATAAACTACATACATCGCTTGTGGCTTATCTTTTTCACAATTCCCATCTTTACTTTGCATAACCTGTAAGTCTAGCAATGCAAAGCAGAAGCCATCTCTAACTCGAAAACCATATTTTGCACCAGCTCCGTATTGATCCAAATGTCTATTAATCTCATTATTCATTTCAATAGGCATTGCCTCTTTGTTTCTTGACAAATATCTACAAATAACATCGTTCGCATTAAGTGATAAATCTTTTAACCATCGTTCTTTATATCTATCAAAAAAAATGACTTGTATATACTTGAATCTGCCTAAGAAGCATTAATGGTCCATCTTTTGTGTGATTATATCCACAAGCCCCCATTTAATTACAAATCTATTATTCTTGTTGTTAAAAACTACACAATAATTACCAATTTCTGGTTTATCAATGAAAGCACGACTTTCAACATAAAAAAATATAAGGTGACTATATACGACAATGCCCTAAATTTGTCACGGCAAGCCTTTCCTGCCTCTGAGGTGGTTACGTGGCGAAATTTAGGGTATGCCACGTTTTTCGGGGTGTGGTTTATGAGTGGTAAGGGTAACGGTGGGGTGTGATATGGCGTTATATATAGAACAATCATTTTGCATTTAGCTGATTTTTTTCGTACATTTGCAGGGAGAAAGATAAGGATGCTATCCAGTAATTTTGCACGGTGATACCTCAGACGTAAAGCTCCACACAAAGCATCCTGTAAGTTTGACTCTAAAATTTTGTGCTCAAGTGTGGTAAGTAGGAGACAAAACGATGAAGAGAATTTATCGCTTTCTCAAGCTGATAAAGTTGGTAATTGACATTGTGAATGCATTGTCATAAAAGCCAATCGGCAAGGGTTACGCAAAAAAGCGGAGCCTTTTTTGTTAATGAACTATATCATGTAAAAAATCAAAGTTTATCGAAAGAAAATGGTATGAAAGAGAAAAGACTATATACTGCCCCCAAAAGAAATCAGGCGTGAATTGAAGAAAATGGCAGATGGATTAGGCTTGCAACTCAATGATTGCCGCGTTTGTTATGAATGGTCAGAGCGTGGCAACAGTTGGAATAAGTGTGTTTCATATGAATTTATAACAAGGCTGTATTCCCCTATTAGAACTCCATCAAACAATACACTCAGCCTAAAAGCAACAATAAAGCAACATATTCATATTATAAGCTAATTTGTGATACAACAAAAGGTAATGTAGCTTAATAAGGATTATGATGCTTAATTAGAAAAGCCTTTGAAATGCTGATACGATATTTTCCCATTCATAGGCAATTATCCCAACAACAGAAATCCCAATGGCAATTTTGGATATAATAGAAAGTATTGGATATTCTTTCTTGAGAACTAATTTATCTTCCATCACCTTATTTCCTCTAATATTGTATGTTGGCTGTTTGGAAAGCATTTCAAGATTTATCAGTTGGAATAAACTTGTGACAGCATAGATTGTCAGAATGAAGAAATCAAGTAGGAAATATACAACGCAGAAACGAACAACACATACTAACGTCATTTTAATAGAAAGACTAACATTTACTTCCTCTATTGACGTGGCAATAGAGACATTTGAGAAATCTATTTGCTGCCCGTATAACAAAGTTCCCACAAGTATTGAGATAACTATTAGAGAAATAAAAATTGCATATGAAGCCAATGCGTTAAATTGTTGAAGATAATTCCAAGATTTCAATCTGTTGATTTTTCCACTATCAGAGCTTGCATCAAATCTTAATTCCTTAAATTTATCATAGACTACAACAATGAGAGCAAGGAATAACCCCGTCATGATACTTAATGAATTAAGCAACGTATCTATGATGTCATTACTCAGTCCTGCGTTATTTGTTAACGTGAATATAAATGCAAGCAAGATGGCAATCCACTGCAAAACTGAAAAATAGAATTTAGGAGGTTTATTTGTACATGTTGCATTTTGATATTGCCACTTGTGTCCTTCTGTAATTAGTTTGAGAATGTAATATAAAAGAGTTGATATATTCATAAAGTCTTTATTCTACAATGTACACTTCTTCACATATTTGCGCTAAAAGGTCATCACACATAGATTTTATATCTGCTCTTTTTAACATTCCAGTTTCTTCATCTTGTATTTCATCGTTTATTGGCATCATAGGCTTTATCTTCAAGTCATCGCCAATGATAAAAGAATATACTTTATCATCTTTTTTAAGTGTTCCTTTCTTTTTGCCAAAATTAGAAAGCATTTTAGTTGTATTCCCAATATTAAAATTGCTTTGACCTATCAAACCTAACACATTTCTAATCAAATCATAGGAAGGTTTATTCTCTCTTGTTGGCGTTATTTTGATGGAAACATCATATCCTCTTACAATTTCATTTATCCCATTACCATCCATAACTCCTGTTGTAATGAAATCTGTAAAGGTAAAACTATCAATAATTCCAGAGTCTTTATATTCGTCTATTAAAGACTGAGGAACATATCTTTCGAGTTTAATCTGATGATTAGTGCGTAGTAACTCTTTTAAAAGAATTTCAATTGCAGGTTTTATGCTTTGTCCAGTTTTACGTTCAAGAAATAGTAAACCTACATTTGAATCTAATGGTAAATGCAAATATAGGTAGAAACGACTTGCTATCATTTTATCCCGACCTAAAACAGTTTTATCAGAGACATGGTTCATCTGAGCAGCCGTCCTAATTTTATCGTACTGTCCACCATCAATGTAACCCTCTATGAGATTTTGTGCAGAATGACTTGTTAATATTTGATTTACCTCCTCTCCTTCGTTGGATAGCAAAGATAGTCCTATTTTTGTCCTATCAGTATGCCATGCGGTATCTTGTGTAATTGCATGAAGCATTCTAGAAAACAAACGATTAAACAAATTATTATCATCAATAGCTTCTTCAATATGTTCTTTCTCAATGATGATTTGTCGCATAGTTTTGCGTCCCAAAATAATCTTGTATATTTCTAATTGACTTTCTGTTCGTGCCATAACCGTTATTTTATTTGCAAAGGTACAAAATTTGCTTAATAAAACCGCAACAAAATTCTGTTTGGAATATTTAACTATCTAACAAAACTTACTTGATAACAGTAAGTTAACAATCTGTCACGCCTATGCCACCACGAAAATCCACAGTTTTAGGGCATTTCTTTACATTTATACAAATATAGGATTTTTCATTCAGCCATTTAGATAGAGAAAGCAAAATAATCTCCCAAATATGAAATTACCTATATTTCCCTTTGAGTTTTTGTCAAACAATAACACCTTGACAAGGAAAAAAGCTACATATCGAGGACAAATGCTGCCACTTTCTTGGATTTATAACATGGTATCTATGAAATGACATATATTTGCGCACAAACAATTAGCAAATATCACTATGAATCAGAGAAATATAGAACATATAGCACTCTATTCCCTTGTATTGGTAGGTACTCTTGTTATTGGCGTTTTAGCTCGTCAGTTTGTTTTATCCAAAGGTGTTGACGATTTCAGTAGTAGTGTTACATTTTTTGCAACAGTAATTGTCTTGATGGCAATCTATGCCAGTTTACAGACAACTTTCAATCAGTTTCTGCTGCCACGCATGGAAGCTTTTCTATTTCGTTTCTCTGCTTTTCAAAAGATGAAAGATAACAATAACGCCGTTTCTGTTTCGGAAGACCTTACAATCGAAGACTCAAGCCAGGCTACTCCCAATGTCATTGACCCTGCTCCTACCGCTGAAGAAACAATCTCTGAACCTTCAAAATATGAAGTTATGCGAACCAATTCTATCGCAAAAAAGAATTGTGCTATTCAAACTAAATTGGAAAAGGTCATTAGCTATACGAAGCAAACAATGGTTGCCTATATGAGTGAAGAAGATCTCAACCGTCTATGTACATACGTTGCTGAATATAGTTCAGGCGATACCTTACAAAAGATATCGCCCGTAAAAGTGGATTCACAACTTAAAAGCATTGATATTATGCACTTTGGATGGAATATTGGTAAAGCGTTCAGCAAAAAGCGCATTCATACCGCTACCTTCATCAAGAATGTTTTTGCTCATACCCTCCGCGACTTGGAGATTTCAACGATTGAACGTAAAATGTCACATACAGAATCAGTATGTTGTATTAAATTAGATGTAAAAATAGTATAATTCAGATATTAATCTACTTCAATGTAATCTACTTTTCTTGAATAAGGAAGAGTTTGAAATATTACCACTGCATTATTGGGGGCAGGGTACAACTTAACCACATTATTTTCAACTGCTGTTAAAAGCAAATCAAATGTTTTAATTGAGTAATCATCAGTATCTTCCCATTCTTCTCTACTCACAAGGAATAAACCAACACCAATTATTCCATTCTCATAATCATTTCTACGACACACAAGGACAAACTCTTGTTCGTCAAACATTGGGATATATTTTGCATTAATCATTATTTATTCTTACTACTAGCTAAAAATATATAAATATCTTCTCTGAATTTTTCTAAAATAGGAACTTCCTTTGGCGAATAATCCCAATAAGGTTTTAATGTCTTATCTTTTTTAATATTCTCTAGTTGCTCATTTATTGTGATACATTCTTCTTCTGAATGCAAACCTGTGTATCCATCAAAATGACATATTACAGCATTCACATTGTGTTTTTTATATACAATAGAATAATTAGATCTCTTATTATCTAACACCGATGGGTATGAACATTTTAGAATACTTTCGATACTCCCAAAACAAGTAGTTTTTAATGTTAGATTAATTTCTGAGTTTTGAACTTGAAGCATTATATAATCATGATCGTTTTGATCATATAATTCTTCATATTGATAATGCTCAATAAAAACAGACTCCTTATCATATTCTTTATCCTTTATTTCCGTCGTAAATCGTTGAATCTTTTTTACGATTACCTCAGTAGCATATATCATACTCTATAAAAATTACATAAATGCGCTCTACATTTTCCACAATGCAAAAGTACTCAAAATCCTAAAAATCACTACCAATCACCACTAAAAGTTATCTCACAGTTATATTCCGGTGATGTTTTCCACCATCAAAACACCAATTTCCTTTGCCAGCGAACAATTAAAAACGAGTACGTATGGCAAACGAACAAATCACTTTTGATAAGCTGCCGCAGGCGGTAGGTTATCTCACAGAACAGATGGAACAAATCCGGCAAATGGTGGCGGCATTGCAACCGCAGACATCTTCTGACAAGCATCGTCTTGTTGAAATTGACGAAGCCTGTAAAATCACACGTAAGGCAAAGCCTACCATTTACACGCTTGCACGTAAAGGACTGATTCCGGCTTACAAACGAGGGAAAAAACTCTACTTCTATGAAGATGAGTTGCTGCAATGGATTGAGTCCGGACGCAAGCAAATGCAGGCCATGTCGCTTCAAGAACAGGCAGCGGAGATAGTACATGGGGCGAAACGCAAACCAAAGGGAGGTTATAACTTTTGATCTGCACGGCTATGGAAACCTCCAAATTAACAGCAGAAGGTATTATCGGAGAGGCTGTGCGCATCGGAGCCAAGATGTCCGGTGGTGAATTTCCGATAGAAATCTTTCCTATCAGGATTCAGCGCATCATTAGCAGTTTGCACGATTGTCAGGGCTATCCCGTCGATTATGTCGCTGCGGCTATTCTTGCAGCCATTGCCGTGGGGATTGGCAACTCCCATTTGGTGCAGGTGAAGCGTAACTGGCTGGAAAGTCCCATTCTGTACATGGCACTGATTGGACGCCCCGGAGCCAACAAGAGCCACCCGCTGAGTTTTGCTTTCCAGCCGTTTATCGAGCACGACTATTGTCAGAATCAGGAATATCAGAAACTGTATGCCGAGTATGAACGCACTATGTCCATGAGCAAAAAGGAACGCTTGGAAACCGGTTTGGATGAGTTTCCGTAGGCTCCCGTGCGTAGACGCTTTCTTGTTTCGGATATCACTCCCGAAGGATTGAGCCTGATACATGTCCAGAATCCCAAAGGGCTCTACCTTTGGTCGGACGAGCTATCTGCCTGGTTCAAGAATTTCAACCGCTACAATAACGGTTCGGAAGAACAGTTCTGGCTTTCGGTGTTTAATGCCAAGCCCACGATTTCCGATCGCAAGAGTACACAAAGTCCCATTTTTATCAGACGTCCCTATATCTCCGTTATCGGTACCATCCAAAAGAAGATTCTGGGCGAACTGGTCAAGGGGGAGCGTTCAAGTAACGGTTTTATCGACCGTATTCTTTTCGTGATGCCTGAATCTGTCTTGAAAAGCAGATGGAACGACCGGGAAACTCCTGAAGAACTGGAAATCCAGTGGCAACAGATTATCGACAAGCTGATCGCACAGGATTGTCCGCATGACGAGAATAATGAGTTACAGCCTCAATGCCTGCCATTCGATGAAAATGCCAAGCAACGGCTTTACGGTTGGCAGCATGAAAATGTCTGCCAATGTGATATGGAAACCAATGATGCTCTGGTAGGTATTTACTGCAAACTGGAAATCTACATTATCCGGTTTTGTCTGATTATCCAGCTTG
>ERZ825525.1615-NODE-1615-length-18263-cov-2.735721_pt1 | contig 18263 bp, 17 predicted proteins | sample MGYA00519930_ERZ825525 | MGnify/ENA primary metagenome ERZ825525 (study PRJEB31778, sample SAMEA3449203) | human gut metagenome | biome: human gut; feature: human-associated habitat; material: faeces | place: United Kingdom | collected 2010/2012 ... | reverse complement strand
GCGGCCTGTGCAACACCATCGAGGAGTGGATCATGAGCGCCGAGTACATCATGGCCGGCGGCAACGAGCAGGTCATCCTCTGCGAGCGCGGCATTCGCACCTACGACGACTACATGAGAAACACGCTCGACCTTGCGGCTGTGCCGATGCTCAAGGAGCTCACGCACCTGCCGGTCATCGTCGACCCCAGCCACGCGACCGGCATTGCTCGCCTCGTGCGCCCGATGGCGCTGGCTGCTGCCGCCTGCGGCTCTGACGGCCTCATCATCGAGGTGCACAACGACCCCATTCATGCGCTGTGCGACGGTGCGCAATCCCTGCGCCCCGAGCAGTACGACGACCTCGCCAAGGCTGTGCGCCGCGTGAGAGAGGCGGTGGCAGAATGACCGCCGGCATCGTCGGCCTCGGCCTGATCGGCGGCTCGCTCGCCAAGGCATACCACGAGGCGGGCGAGCGTGTGCTCGCCCACGACATCGACCGCGATGTCTTGTCGTTCGCCGTCATCAGCGGCGCGGTGGACGAGGCGCTGACGGACGAGACGATGGCAGAGTGCGATGTCATCCTGCTGGCCGTCCGACCCGCGGCGGCGGTCGAATGGCTCAAAAATCACGCGGCAAAGATCGACAAGCACACGGTCGTCATCGACTGCTGCGGCACCAAGCGCAAGGTATGCGCGGCGTGCTTCCCGATCGCCGAGCAGTACGGCATTACGTACCTTGGCGGTCACCCAATGGCGGGCACGCAGTTCTCGGGCTTCAAGTACGCCAAGGCGAACCTCTTCGTGGGCGCGCCGATGGTGCTCGTGCCGCCGCGCTTTGACGACATTGAATTACTCAGCCATGTGAAAGACCTGCTCTCGCCCGCGGGCTTTGGGAGCTACTCCGTCACAACCGCCGAGCAGCACGACGAGATGATCGCCTTCACCTCGCAGCTGGCGCATGTGGCGTCCAACGCCTACATCAAGAGCCCCACAGCGAAAAAGCACAAGGGCTTTTCCGCCGGCAGCTACAAGGATATGACGCGCGTTGCCTGGCTCGCGCCGCACATGTGGGCGGAGCTCTTCATGGAAAACAAGGAATTCCTGCTCAAGGAGATCGACTGCTACATCGAGCACCTGAGCGAATACAAGACCGCCATGGAACATGACGACGAAGAGACCCTTATCCGACTTCTGGACGAGGGCAAGAAGAGAAAGGAAGAGGTGGACGGCTGATGCGAAGCATCCATATCAAGGCCTCGCGCGAATACGACGTGCTGGTCGAGCGCGGCTTACTCGACCGCGCGGGCGAGCTTCTCCGGGAGGTCAGCGCCCCCGGCATGGCCGCCATCGTGTCGGACGACACGGTCTACGCGCTCTACGGCGAGCGCACGGTCAAGGCCCTTGAAAAGGCGGGCTACCGTGTGCACTCTTTCACATTCCCCGCGGGCGAGGGGAGCAAGAACCTCTCGACCTACGCCGATGTGCTGCACTTCCTCGGTGAGCACCGCTTCAGCCGCAGCGACGTGGTCGTTGCGCTCGGCGGCGGCGTGGTGGGCGACCTCGCGGGCTTTGCCGCGGCGACGTATCAGCGCGGCATGGGCTTTGCCCAGATCCCGACGACGCTGCTGGCCGCGGTCGATTCGTCCGTCGGCGGCAAGACCGCCGTCGACCTGCCCACGGGCAAGAATCAGGCAGGCAGCTTCTATCAGCCCTGCATCGTGATCTGCGATCCCAACACGCTCGAAACGCTGCCCGAGGAGCAGTACCGCTGCGGCTGCGCCGAGATCATCAAGTATTCGATGCTCGGCAATGCAGCGTTCTTTGAAGAACTCTACAAAACGCCTGTGCGTGAGCAGTACGAGCACGTCATCGAGGTCTGCGTGCAGATGAAGCGCGACATCGTCGGCGCGGACGAGTACGACCTCGGCCGCCGCCGCACGCTGAACTTGGGCCACACGTTTGGTCACGCGGTGGAGCAGTGCAGCGATTTTTCTCTTCTGCACGGCGAGGCGGTCGCCATCGGCATGGCGACGGTCACGCGCGCGGCAGTCAAGCGCGGCATTTGCGGCGAGGAGACGCTGGCGCGTCTGCTCGACATTCTGCACCGCTATGGTCTGCCGACCAAGACGGGCTACGAACTCGACAAGCTCTATGAGGCCGAGCTCGTCGACAAGAAGATTTCCGGCGGCAAGATGCACCTCATCGTGCCGGAAAAGATCGGTCAGGTGCGCATGGAGACGATCCCCGTCGAAGCCCTGCGCGACTGGATGCAGGACGGTGGCATCCGATGAAAAGAACCATCATACCCGGCGCGCGCACGGGACGTGTGCGCATCCCGGCATCCAAATCGCAGGCGCACCGGCTGCTGATCTGCGCGGCGCTCGGCGAGGAGAAGACCGAGGTCGTCTGCGACGGCATTTCCGCCGATATCGCGGCCACGGCGAAGTGCCTGAGCGCGCTCGGCGCGAAAATTGAAGAAATGGAGACGGGCTTTCTCGTCTCTCCAATCAAAAAAGTGCCCGAGGGGCGCTGCGACCTCTACTGCGGCGAGAGCGGCTCGACGCTGCGCTTCCTGCTGCCCATCGTCGGCGCGCTCGGCGCGCAGGCGGTATTCCACCGCGAGGGGCGGCTGCCCCAGCGCCCGCTCGCCCCGCTGGATAGCGTTTTAAAAGAGCATGGCATGACGCTCCGCGAGGACGGCGACCTGCTGTATTGCAGTGGACAGCTGATCGGGGGAAACTATACGATCGCAGGCAATGTGTCCTCTCAATATATTTCGGGCCTTCTCATGGCGCTGCCGCTGCTGATCAGAGACAGTCTTCTTATGGTGTCCGGCCCGCTGGAATCCGCGGCTTACGTCGCCATGACGGAGGATGCACTTCAGCTTTCCAAGCTGACCATCCCCAAAATGGAGGCGATGTGGGCGATTCCCGGTCAGCAGAGATGTCATCTGCCGAAGCGCACGGTCGTCGAGGGCGACTGGTCGAACACGGCGTTCTTCCTCTGCATGGGTGCGCTGTCGAAAGAGGGCGTGACCGTCGAGGGGCTGAATTTGCAGTCCTCGCAGGGCGACCGCGGCGTGCTGGACGTTTTGCGCCGGTTCGGCGCGGAAGTCACGGAGCACGGCGACGCCGTGACGGTCAGGCGCGGCACGCTGCATGGCGTGATGATCGACGCCGCGCCCATCCCCGACCTCATCCCCGTGCTGAGTGTCGTTGCGTCGGTCGCAGAGGGGGAGACGCGAGTCGAAAACGCCTACCGGCTGCGGCTCAAGGAGTCCGACCGCCTCAAGAGCACGGCGAATCTCCTGCGCACGCTCGGCGGACAAGTCGAAGAGAAAGAAGACGGCCTTGTCATCACGGGCGTTCCCGCGCTGCACGGCGGCGCGGTCGAAACGCAGAACGACCATCGCCTCGCGATGTCTGCCGCCACGGCGGCCTGCGCCGCGACGGGCGAGATCACAGTTGATAACGACGGCTGCGTGGCAAAGTCCTATCCCCGCTTTTGGGAGGATTTTAGCAGCTTGAAAGGAGAAGGTTTATGAGCAGCACCTACGGCGAAAATCTGCATTTGACCATCTTCGGCCAGTCGCATTCCCCTGCCATCGGCGTGACGGTCGAGGGCATCCCCGCGGGCGAGAAAGTTGATCTGGACGAGCTCCAGCGCTTTCTGAATCGCCGTGCGCCGGGCAAAAACGGCTGGTCGACGCCGCGCAAGGAGGCCGACACGCCGGAGATCCTCTCCGGCCTTGTGAACGGCTATACCTGCGGCGCGCCGCTCACGGCCATCATCCGCAATACGAACACCCGCTCGCAGGATTACGCGAATCTTGCTGTCACGCCGCGCCCCGGTCACGCGGACTACACCGCCGAGGTCAAATACGGCGGCTATCAGGATCGCGCGGGCGGCGGACACTTTTCAGGCCGCTTGACCGCGCCGTTGTGCATCGCGGGCGGCATCTGCCTGCAAATTCTCGCGCGCGAGGGCATCACGCTTGTGAGCCGCATCGCCTCCATTGCGGGCATTACTGACGAAGGTGAGCTGACAGGCTCGCTTGCTGGCAAGGAGTTCCCCGTCGTCAGCGATGCGCGCGGCGAGGAGATGCGCGAAGCCATCGCACAGGCGCGCGAGGCTGGTGACAGCGTCGGCGGCGTCATCGAATGCGCAATTTTCGGCGCGCCCGCGGGCCTTGGCGACCCGATGTTCGGCGGCATGGAAAATCGCATTGCCTCGGCGGTTTTCGGCATTCCCGCGGTCAAGGGCATCGAGTTCGGCGCGGGCTTTGGCGTGGCGAGCCTTCGCGGCAGCGAGGATAACGACGCCTTTACGGTCGAAAACGGCAAGATCATCACTGAGACGAACCATTGCGGCGGCATTCTTGGCGGTATCACGAACGGCATGCCCATCGTGTTCCGCGCGGCGTTCAAGCCGACGCCATCCATCGCGCGCGAGCAGCAGAGCGTCAATTTGCAGACGATGGTGCCGGAGAAGATGGCCGTCACGGGCCGCCACGACCCGTGCATCGTGCCGCGCGCCGTGCCCTGTGTGGAGGCGGCGGCCGCCATCGCGGTCTATGATGCGTATCTATCGCGCAAAAGGGAAATGAGGTAAGGGAACATGGACTTAAACGACTATCGAAAAGAGATCGACAGCATCGACGATCAGCTCATCGCGCTCTTTGCCCAGCGCATGGAGACCGCTGAAAAGATCGCGGAATATAAAAAGGCCAACGGCCTGCGCGTGCTCGATGCGTGCCGCGAGAAGGAGAAAATGCGCGAGATTCTGGACAAAACGCCGGACGACCTGCGCGAATACGTCTCCTCGCTCTACTCCCTCATTTTCGAGCTGAGCCGCAGCCGCCAGAGCTGTCTTCTCGGCACGAAGGGTGATCTGCCCGCGAAAATTGCCGAGGCCATCGAAAAGACGCCGCAGCTCTTTCCCGAGGACGCCGCCGTCGCCTGTCAGGGCGTGGAGGGCGCGTATTCCGAGCAGGCGTGCGAAAGGCTCTTCAAGCGCCCGAGCACGTTCTTTTTCAGTTCCTTCGAGGCGGTGTTCTCCGCCATTGAAAAGGGCCTCTGCCGCTACGGCGTGCTGCCGCTGGAAAACAGCACGGCGGGCAGCGTGAACGCGGTCTACGACTTGATGACGCAGCACAACTTCCGCATCGTGCGCTCGGTGCGCATCAAGGTTGACCATAATCTTCTCGCCAATCCCGGTGCGAAGCTCGAAAACATCCGTGAGATCTACTCACATGAACAGGCCATCAGCCAGTGCGCACACTTTTTACAGGGGCTTCCCAATGTGAAGGTCATCCGCTGCGAAAATACCGCGGTGGCGGCGCGCATGGTGGCCGAGTCCGGCCGCGACGATGTGGCGGCGCTGTCGTCCCGCGCATGCAGAGAGCTCTACGGCCTTGACTGCCTCGCCGCCTCTGTGCAGGATCAGGGCAATAACTTCACGCGCTTCATCTGCATTGCGAAAAACCTCGAAATTTACCCCGGTGCAGACCGCACGAGCCTGATGATGGTGCTGCCGCACCACCCCGGTTCGCTCTACAAGGTGCTCTCGCGTTTCAACGCGCTCGGCGTCAACATGAACAAGCTCGAGAGCCGCCCGATGCCGGACCGCAACTTCGAGTTCATGTTTTACTTCGACCTTGAAACCTCGGTCTATACCCCGCAGTTTACCCAGCTCATGGGCGAGCTGCCCGAGCTGTGCGAGGAGTTCACGTATCTTGGCTCTTACAGTGAGGTGGTTTGAATGAAGCGCTGCGGATTACTCGGTGAAAAGCTCGGCCACAGCTATTCGCCCGCTATCCACGCGGAGCTGGCGGACTATGAATACCGGCTCTATGAGGTCGCGCCCGAAAAGCTCGGCGAATTTCTGACGGGCGGCGGCTTTGACGGCATGAACGTCACCATTCCCTATAAAAAGGCCGTCATCCCGTACTGCGCAGAGCTTTCACCCATTGCGCAAAAACTCCAGAGTGTGAACGTGCTGGTCAGGCGCGAGGATGGCACGCTGTACGGCGACAACGCCGATGCCTACGGCTTTGCCGGTATGGTCAGGGCGAGCGGCGTTCAGATCGATGGCAAAAAGACGCTCGTGCTCGGCTCCGGCGGCGCCTCCTCGACGGTCTGTGCCGTGCTCGAGGAGATGGGCGCGCGCAGCGTGACCATCATCTCTCGCAAGGGGGAGGACAACTACAACAATCTGGATCGTCACGCGGATGCGGAGGTCATCGTGAACACCACGCCCGTCGGCATGTACCCGAACTGCGGCGTGTCGCCCGTCGACCTGTCGCTCTTCCCGAAGCTCGAGGGTGTGCTCGATATCGTCTACAACCCCGCGCGTACAGCGTTTGTCTTGCAGGCGGAAAAGCTCGGCATTCCTTATATGAGCGGGCTCTACATGCTCGTCGCGCAGGCTAAGCGCACGGCGGAGGTCTTTGAAAACCGCGACATCCCCGACAGCGAGACCGAGCGCATCTGGAAAAAGCTGAGCCTTGAGATGCAGAACATCGTGCTGATCGGTATGCCCGGCAGCGGCAAGAGCACCGTTGCCGCGCGCCTTGCTGAGAAGCTTGACCGCATCGCGCTTGACAGCGACGCCGAGATCGAAGAGAAAAACGGTATGAGCTGTGCCCAGCTCATCGAAAAGCACGGCGAGGCGGAATTCCGAGATCTCGAGAGCGAGGCCATTGCCGCGATCGGCAAGCGCTCGGGAGCGGTCATCGCTACGGGCGGCGGCTGTGTGACGAGAGAGGAAAACTACGATCTTCTGCACCAGAACGGCATCATTTTCTGGTTGAAGCGTGATATCGACCAGCTGCCGCGCGAGGGGAGGCCTCTTTCCGCGGGCGACCTTGCGGCGATGTACGACAGGCGCAAGGCCTGCTATGAAAGATTTGCCGACCACATTGTCGACAACAACGGCACAGTGGAGGATACCGTGCAGGCAATTTTGGATTGTCTGAAATAAAGGACAAAAACATCCCGCCGCAATTTGCGGCGGGATGTTTTTGCGCGATGGCGGCAGCTACGGCAGGGGATGGCGAGATCGCTGCGCGAGCGCTTCGTCATAGCATCTCGCGCAGCGCCGCCAGTCGATCACCTGCACACGCAGGGCGAGGGACTCCTCGCTGCACGGCACCACCGGCGCGGTCAGGTCGAGCAGCACCGCGCCGAACGCGATGTCGGGGTCCTTCGTGCCGGTGAGCCGGAGTGAGCCGTCCGCCATCAGCGAGAGCAGGACGCGACCGCCGCAGCCGCGGCGCAGCGCATGTGTGAGCACGCGCTCAAAGTCCTCCCGCTCGCCGAAATCGCGCAAGATCGCGGCCTCAAATGTATTCAAAACAGACCACCTCGCCACAAGGTATGCAAAAAGTCCATCAGACAGCACAAAAAAGCGGAAAGTCCTGTGACTTTCCGCTTTTCATTTCAATTTGGACTAACTTAGATGTGGACGACCTTCAGCTCGCTCGCCTCGAAGAGACCGAGGCGCTTGCCGACGTTGACATATACCTGCGGGTCGCCGCTCGTGCAGATGACGAACTTGCCCTTTTCCTGGGGATTGAGCGCGTTCTGCTCGGTGAGGTATGCCTTGACGGCGTTTGCCTGCTCGAGCGCGGGGTTGATGAGGTGCATTTCGGGATAGCACTCGTGGAAGTTCTCTTCCACGATGGGATAGTGCGTGCAGCCGAGGATCAGGTTTTCGACCTTTTCGCGCGCGAGAATGTTGTCGACCTGCGTACGGATCTCGGTGTTAATGTCGTGCTGGTTGAAGTCGCCGCGGTCAACGAGTGCCGCGAGCAGGGGAGAGCCCTTGCCGACGACCTTGCACTCGGGATCACCCTCATGGATGAGCTCGGCGTACTTGCCGGAGGCAATAGTGAACTCCGTCGCGATGAGGCCGACGCTCTTGAGATGCTCGCGCAGGACGTATTTGGCAGCTTCTTCTACGATGCTGACGATCTTGTAGTCGAAGCAGGGGCGCAGGCGGTCGGCCATGGTGGAGATGGTGTTGCAGGCGATGGCAGTGCACTTGACACCGTTGTCGCCGAGGAACTGGAGCATGTGGCTGCTCAACTCGAAGATCTGGTCAGAGGTCTTGTTGCCGTAGGGGCAGTTGGCACTGTCGCCAAAATAGATGATATCTTCGCCGGGGAGAATGCGCTGTAATTCGCGCACGACGGTGAGACCGCCGATGCCGCTGTCCATCACGCCGATGGGGTTGCCTGCGTTCAACATGGTTGAAAGCCTCCTTTTTTTGTCTATAAATATTGTACCACGCGCACACAAAAATGCAAGGGATAAATCATTTTTGCTGTTTGTAACAAATCTTGGGAAAAGGATTGCAATTTTGCCCTCACCTGATAAAATAGTATTTGGTGAGAGTTGGGTATTTTACAGCCCGAAACCTGCGCCGCGCGGCGGCATAATACAGAAGAAGAGGTTTGAAACGCTTATGACGATTTTCAACTTGATCACCCTCTTTGGCGGTCTGGCGCTGTTCCTGTACGGCATGCGCCTGATGGGCGACGGACTGAAAAAAGGTTCGTCCGATGCCTTCAAGCGCGCGATGGAAAAGGTGACGAACAATCCGCTCGTCGGCTTTCTGCTGGGCCTTGTGGTCACGGCGGTCATCCAGAGCTCTACGGCGACGATCGTGCTGACGTCGGGCCTTGTCGGCGCGGGCGTGATGTCGCTGCACCAGTCGATCGGCGTCATTCTGGGCGCGAATGTCGGTACGACGATCACGGGCCAGATCATTCGCCTTCTCGACGTGAACGCATCGGAGACATCGCTGCTCAATTTCTTCAAGCCCTCGACGCTCGCGCCCCTTGCGGCGATTATCGGCATCCTCTTTCTAATGGCGGTCAAGACCCGCCAGTCCGATACCATCGGCTCGATCGCGATGGGCTTCGGCATCCTCTTCACCGGCCTTCTCAGCATGACCGCGGCGGTGAGCCCGCTGTCGGAATCTGAGACGTTTGCCAACATGTTCTACCAGCTCTCGGGAAAGCCGGTGCTCGGATTCCTGCTCGGCGCGGGCGTTGCGTTCCTGCTGCAGAGTTCGTCGGCGACCATCGGTATTTTGCAGGCCATTGCCACGACCGGCGCGCTGACGTTCTCGTCCGTTTACGCCATCATCATCGGCGTCAACATCGGCGACTGTGTGACGACGGCCATCGTCTGCTCCATCGGCTCGAAGGCCGATGCCAAGCGCACGGGCGTGATCCATATCCTCTTCAACATCGCCGGTTCGATCCTCGTGATCGTGGGGCTGATGCTGCTGCACTCGTTTGGTGTGCTCGATGCCCTGTGGGACGAGGCGCTTTCCTCCGGCGGCATCGCGAATGTGCACACGGTGTTCCGCCTTGTTTCGGCCATCGTGCTGCTGCCGGTGTGCGGCCAGTTTGAAAAGCTCTCGCGCAAGCTCGTCAAGGACGATGTGCGCCTTGGTGAAAATGTCGACCACGAGCTTTCGCTGCTCGATGAAAAGTTCTTCACCTCTCCCGCCATCGCGCTCTCGGGCGCGGGTGAGGCTATCACCACCATGGCGCGCCTTGCGCGCACAGGCGTGATGAGCGCGATGGGCGTGCTCGAGCAGTACGACGCCCACACGATCGAGGTCATCAACGAGAACGAGGAGCACATCGACAAGCTCGCCGACCATGTGGACAACTACCTCATCCGCCTGTCGCCGCACATGCCGAGCGGACACGGAAGCGACATGCTCAACTACTATATCCAGTGCTTCGGCGAGTTTGAGCGTATCGGCGACCACGCCGTGAACCTGACGGAAAATGCGCAGGAGTTCCTTGACCGCAGCGCGAGCCTGTCGCCCACGGCACATCAGGAGCTCATGGTGCTGCGCGAGGTGCTCGGCGAGATTTTAGATTACACCTACAAGGCCTTTGCCGCCACGGACTACGAGGCCGCGCGCCACATCGAGCCGGTCGAGGAGGTCGTGGATGACCTTGTCGCCACGCTGCGCGCCAATCACATCCGCCGCGTGCGCGACGGGCAGTGCACGGTGTACGCGGGCCTCACGTTTCTCGATATCCTCGTCAATGTGGAGCGCATCGCCGACCAGTGCTCGAATGTCGGCGTTTTCACGCTCTCGATGTTCGATGAGCACATCATGAACAACCACCACGACTATATTCAGGCGCTGCACCAGGGCAAAGACCCGGTCTTCAACCGCGCCTATCAGGAGGCGCACGACAAGTATTTCGGCGAGCTCAAGCGCATCGAGCGCAGCAAGTGAGCCGCGCCAGATATGCGCGCCCCTGATTTAATGGAAAATAACGATCAATGCGACTTTTGTGCGCCGCGGCTTGCGTTTGCCGCGGCGCTTTGCTATAATGCAGTGCATAATAGCAGCGTGATTCTCTGCAAAGGAGCATGAAAATATGAAAGCGATTCTTGATGAAATGCTCGCGGCCCTTTCGCGCGGCGAGCGGGTGGTATTGTGCAGCATTCTGGCGTCTTCGGGCTCTGTGCCGCGCGGCGCGGGCGCGAAGATGGCTGTCTTTGAAGATGACCGCGTGCTCGGCACGATTGGCGGCGGCGCAGTGGAGCGGCTGAGCATCCAGCGCGCGCAGGACGCGCTCAAAAACGGTGGCAGCAACGAGCTCAAGTTCTACAACCTGCACCCGAGTGAGGTGGCCAGCACGGGCATGATCTGCGGCGGCGCGGTGACGGTCTACTTCCAGTTTTTCGCGCCCGAGCAGACTGCGGACGTCGCGGTGCTCAAGCGCTGGCGCGAAATGCTCGATAAAGATGTCGACCTCTGGCTGCTGTTGTCTCTTGACGGCGACGGCGTGAACGAGTTCCACGTTGTCACGCGCGAGGAGATCCCGCAGGACAAGGCGGACTATTTTTCTGCCAAGGCTGTGTGGAAAGACGGCATTTATGTCGAGCCGCTGTGCCACGCGGGCAGCGTGTATATCTTCGGCGGCGGCCATGTGGGCCGCGCGCTCGTGCCGGTGCTGGCGACGGTGGGCTTCCGCGTGGTGATGTACGACAACCGCGAGGAGCTTGCGAAGAAAGAAAACTATCCCATGGCGAGCGAGGTCATCTTCGGCAGTTTTTCCGATATTTCCGGCAAGGTGGCGCTCACGGCGAACGACTATGCCGTCGTGATGACGCCGGGCCATCAGGCGGACTATGAGATCCTCTCCCAGGTGCTGGGGAGCGATGCGACCTATATCGGCTGCATCGGCAGCCGCACAAAGGTCGCCAAGACGCGTGAGCGCCTCAAGTGTGACGGCTATACCGAAGAGAACATCGCGCGCGTCCACGCGCCCATCGGCCTTCCGATTCTGGCTGAGACGCCGGAGGAGATCGCCATCAGCATCGCGGCGGAGATGATCGAGCACCGCGCGCGCCTCGCCGGACAGCGGCACTGAGGGTGCGTATATGCAGATCGCACCGCTTTTGCACGTCGGCCGCGGCGTGACGGCCATCATCGGCGGCGGCGGAAAGACGACGCTGATGGAAACGCTCGCCGGGGAGCTTTCGAAAAAGAGTAAGGTCATTATCACGACCACAACGCACATCTGCCGTCCGAAGCAGTATGAAACGCTGCTGGATGCGGACGAGGCCGCCGTTTCGGCGGCATTGGAGCGGTCGGGCATCGTTTGTGTTGCCTCGCAGACGGAGAGCGGCAAGCTCTGCGCGCCGTGGCTCTCAATGGGCACGCTGGCGCAGCTTGCGGATTTTGTGCTTGTCGAGGCGGACGGTGCCAAGCGCCTGCCGCTCAAGGCGCACGCTTCCCATGAGCCGGTGATCCCGGAGGAGGCGCAGCGTGTCATCATGGTCATCGGCATCGACGGCGTCGGCAAAACCATCCGCGAGACCTGCCACCGCAGCGCGCTCTACGCGCAGCTCGCGGGCGTGGATGAGGAGACGGTCGTCACGCCGCAGCTCGCCGCGCGCGTCGTCAACGCCGAGGGTTACGGCGACCGCGTTTATATCAACAAGGTGGAGTCTGCCGCCGATTATGAAGCGGCGCAGGCCATGGCAAATGAATTTTCCTGCCCGGTCATCGCGGGCAGTCTGCATCAGGGGGTATATGTATGCTTGCATTGATTCGCGGCGCGGGAGACATCGCGAGCGGCGCGGCCATGAGATTGTGGCGCTGCGGGATCGACGTGGTGATGACCGACCTCGCCCGCCCGACGGCCATCCGCCGCACGGTGGCGTTTTCCGATGCCATCGTCCACGGGGAAACGACGGTCGAGGGCCTGCGCGCCGTGCGCGCGGAGAATGCCGCGGAGGCGAAGAAACTGCTGCGCGAGGGTTCGCTGCCTGTTTTGGCCGACCCTGAGTGCGCCTGCCGCGAGGAGCTCGCGCCGGACGCGCTTGTGGACGCGATTCTTGCCAAGCGCAATCTCGGCACGAAGATCGACGACGCGCCGATCGTCGTGGGCGTCGGCCCCGGCTTCACGGCGGGAGAGGACTGCCACGCGGTCATCGAGACCATGCGCGGCCACACGCTCGGCCGCGTCATTTACTCCGGCAGCGCCATTCCGAACACAAACGTCCCCGGGCTTATCGGCGGCTTTGCCGGCGAGCGCGTGCTCCGTGCGCCTGCGGACGGCGCGTTTCGCTCCGTGCGCAGGATCGGCGACCTTGTGAAGGCCGGCGACATCGCGGGCTATGTGTCCGGCGAGCCGATGGTCTGCACCATCGACGGCGTGCTCCGCGGCCTGATCGCCGACGGCATCCCCGTTCGCAAGGGCATGAAATCCGGCGACGTGGACCCGCGCGGCAATGTGGAAAACTGCTATACGGTCTCGGACAAGGCGACCGCCGTCGGCGGCGGCGTGCTCGAGGCGATCCTGCACCTGTCCGGTGCGCTTCTGGAGGACTGACATGAGAGAGCTGCTGCTCATCAACAACGAGCCGACGCCCGAAGACCGCGGCCGGATCGTTCGCGCGGGAGAGCTCGGTCTTACCGACCCGCTTTATAACATCGACGCGCTCTCCGCGAAGCTCTCTGCGTTCGGAACGGTCACCGTGCGGCACTATACACAGCTCAGGACGCTCGACTCTGCGCCGGATGCCATCTTTCTCTCCGGCTGCTTCACCGACTGGGACCGCGAGCGTCTGCGCGAGACCTTTGCCGACGAGCTTGCGCTCATTCGTGAAACAACGGCCCCGCTCTTCGGCATCTGCGCGGGCCTGCAGCTCATCGGCATCGCCTTCGGCGCGCCGCTCGTCTATCCGGGCGAGGGGTACGAGGAGTTCGGCTTTCTGCCGCAGACCGTCCTCGCGCAGCATCTGCTGCTCACCGGCCTGAGCGGTACGCTCCATTGCTTCGAGCACCATCGCGGCCAGCTCAGCGCTGTGCCGAGGGGCTTTCGCCTGCTCGCTTCCCGGGAAAATTGCCGTGTGCAGATGCTTGCGCACGAGTCGCGCCCCATCTTCGGCACGCAGTTCCACCCGGAGCTGCAGAATGACGCGCACCGAGACGGACAGCGTATTTTGGAAAATTTCTTTGCCCACTATGTCAAATGACTGCAAGAGCCGCCGCGGGCGGCTCTTTTTCTGCGCGCGGGCATAAGCGGCGATGCCGCGGCATAGACTGTCCCAAAACGAAAGCCAAGGGAGGAAGAGCCTATGACCGTAAGAATGCGTCTGCGCCGCTGGGCGCGCGCACAGGGAAAACGCCGCGCCGCCGCGCGGACAAAGCGAAGCGCCGCTGCCGGAAGCCGCCGCAGGGAACAGCAGCCCTCCGGCGCGTCGCAGCTTCGTTTTCTGCGTCTGACCGTCTGCGGCGCGCTGTTTGTCTCGCTCGTGCTGCTCAAGCTCGTGCTGCCGGGGAATCTTTCGGCCTTCCGCGGTACGCTTGCCCAATGGCTCGTGCGCGACGCGGACTTTACCGAGGCGTTCTCCGCCATCGGCCACGCGGTCGCCGCGCCCGAACGATTCGCGGAGTCCCTCGGCAATGCCTACGTCGCTGTGTTTGGCGGCAGCGGTATGCAGGACGCCGCGGAGGTCGGCGGCGGGGCGGAGATCGCACAGCCGGACGGAACAAACGAGGAGGATGCCGCAGCCAAGCCCCTGCCGGATTATGTGCTCGACGCGCAGCCGACGCTGCCCTTTTCCTATGTGTCACCGCTCGACGGCGCGCTGACCTCGGGCTTTGGCTGGCGCGAGGACCCGAACACGGGTGAGGAGGCCTTTCATACCGGCCTCGACCTTGCCGCCGATGAGGGCACGCCTTTTGCCTGCTTTGCCGACGGCACAGTCGGCGTGGTGGGGGAGAGCACCGTGCTCGGCAAATATCTGACCGTCCGCCACGCGGACGGCTATGAGACGCTTTACGCCCATTGCAGCAAAATAACGGTCTCCTCCGGGCAGAGCGTTCTGCGAGGCGATACGCTCGGTGCGGTCGGCGCGACCGGAAACGCCACGGGCGCGCATCTGCATTTCGAGCTGCTCAGCGGTTCAAAATACCTCGATCCCATTGCCTATGCCGCAAAGACCGTTTAGCGCCGCTGTGCGCGTGAACGCGAGCTTCTGGCTGCTCGTGCTGCTCGCCGCCATCGTTTCTCCGCTCACGGTCGTTGCGGCGATCCTGACCGCCGCGGCGCTGCACGAGCTGGGACATCTTGCCGCCATGCGCTACTACGGCGTATCCGTCAAGCACTTCCGCCTTACAGCGCTCGGCGCGGAGCTGGACGCTCCCGCCCTCGCGCGGCTCTCCTATGGGCGCGAGCTGATCATCACGCTCGCGGGGGTGACAGTCAACCTTTTCTGCGCCATTCTCCTTGCGCTCCTCGGCCTGCGGACGTGGCGGGAGTGGTGCTTTGTCTTTGCCGGAGCGCACCTTGTGCTCGCGGCCTTCAACCTCCTGCCGGTCGTTCCGCTCGACGGCGCGCGGGCGCTCTGCCTTGCCCTGTCCTTCTTTCTCGGGCCGGCCACGGGGGAGCGCGTCACCGCGGCGGTCAGCCTTGCCTGCTCGCTTGCGCTGTGCGCGCTGGGACTCAAGCTCTCGCTGGGACTGCACAGCGGATGGCTCTTTGCTTTTGCTGCCTTCGGCCTTCTCTGGGGAACGCTGCGGCAACTGGGGCTTGCGCGCGGCGGGAAAAGCGTGTAAAATACGGTCAATGTCTCTTGATAGAAAAGGAGCTTGCCTGTGGACAAACGATTGGAACGCATCCTGCCCCGCGTGCAGAAGCCGGCGCGCTATGTGGGCGGCGAGTACAACGCGGTGATGAAGGACCTCTCGCAGGTCGATACCCGCGTGGCCTTCTGCTTTCCGGACACCTATGAGATCGGTATGTCGAACCTCGGTATGCGGATCCTCTACGGCATTATGAACAACATGGACGGCGTCTGGTGCGAGCGCGTTTTCGCCCCCTGGGGCGACATGGAGGAGGAGATGCGCCGTGCCGGCCTGCCGCTCTATGCGCTCGAGTCCGGTGATCCCATCCGCGATTTCGACATCATCGCCTTTTCCGTCGGCTACGAGATGGCGTTTCCCGCCATACTGAATATGCTCGATCTGGCGGGTGTGCCGCTCCACGCGAGCGAGCGCACGGAGCTGACCCCGCTCGTCATCGCGGGCGGCACGGCGATGTTCAACTGCGAGCCGATCGCGGATTTTATTGACATTGCCGAGATCGGCGAGGGCGAGGAGATGAACGCCGAGCTGATCGAGCTGCACCGCAGGGCGCGGCGCGAGGGCTGGACGAAGCAGCAGTTTCTCCGTGCCGCCGCGCAGCTGGACGGCATTTATGTTCCCGGTCTCTACGAGGTGGACTACAACGCCGACGGCACGGTGAAGTTGATCACGCCGAAGGACGGCGCGCCGAAGGTCGTCACCAAGCGCATCATGCGCGACATGGACAAGGCATGGTATCCCGCCAAGACCATCGTGCCCTCCACCGAGATCGTGCAGGACCGCACCACGCTCGAGCTGTTTCGCGGCTGCATCCGCGGCTGCCGCTTCTGTCAGGCGGGCTATGTCTACCGCCCCGTGCGCAACCGCTCGGAAAAGCTGCTGGTCGAATACGCCAAGGAGGCCATCGAGGATTCCGGCTACGAGGAGATGACGCTCTCCTCGCTCTCGACCTCGGATTTCCGCCCGCTTGTACAGCTCTGCGACGATCTGGAGGAGTTCTGCGCGCAGCGTCATGTGAATCTTTCACTCCCGAGCCTGCGCGCCGACAACTTCTCCATGGCGCTCATGGAGCGACTGCAAAAGGGAAGAAAGACCGGCCTGACCTTTGCGCCCGAGGCCGGCACGCAGCGCCTGCGCGACGCCATCAACAAGAATCTCACCGAGGAGGACCTGCTGGCCTCCTGCCGCCGCGCCTTTGCCGGCGGCTACAGCGCGGTCAAGCTCTACTTCATGCTGGGACTTCCGACCGAGACGGACGAGGATGTGCTCGGCATTGCCGAGGTCGCGTCCCACGTCATGCACGCCTGGCGCGAGAGCGCGAGCAATAAAAACCGCGGCGTGCGCATCACGGTCTCGACCTCGTGGTTCGTGCCCAAGGCGCACACGGCGTTTCAGTGGGAGCCGCAGATCCCCAAGGAGGAGTACGAGCGCCGCGTGAAGCTGCTGCGCGAGAATATGCTGACGAAATCCGTTACCTACAACTGGCACGATTCCGACACGAGCTATATGGAGGCCGTCATTTCCCGCGGCGACCGGCGCCTTTGCAGGGTGATCGAAACGGCGTGGCGCAAGGGCGAGCACCTCTCCGCGTGGGAGGAGTATTTCTCCCTCGATCGCTGGCTCGAGGCCTTCGAGGAGTGCGGTCTTGACCCGCACTTTTACGCCAACCGCAAGCGCGAAAAGGACGAGCTGATGCCCTGGGCGATGATCTCGAGCGGCGTGACGGAGCAGTACCTCTGGCGCGAGCATGAGCGGTGCTACCAGTCCGTCACCACGCCGGACTGCCGCACGCACTGCAACGGCTGCGGCGCGAATCTCTTATTGGGGAGGCCCTGCGATGGCTAAGCTGAGACTTCTTTTCACCAAGGAGGCGCAGGCCTCCTACATCTCGCACCTCGACACGATGCGGACATTCCAGCGCGTGTTTCCCCGTGCGGAGCTGCACCTCAAGCACTCCAACGGCTTTCACCCGCACCCCATCATCTCCATCGTCCTGCCGCTGCCGGTGGGGCAGTCGAGCGACTGCGAGCTGCTCGACTTTGAAACGGTGGAGGAGACCGACGGCGCGGGCATCGCCGAAAAGCTCAACACGGGTCTGCCCGCGGGCTTGCGCGTGCGGGAGTGCTATCCGGTCACGCGCCCCGTGCGCGAGTTCACGTTCCTGCGCGCGCAGCTGGAGCTGCTCTATGATAACGGCGTGCCCGCCGGCACGGCGGACGCGCTGCGCGCGCTGTTCGCGCGCGAAACGCTGATGATCGAAAAGCGCACCAAGCACAAGGAGCTTGCGCAGATCGACATTGCTCCGCTGATCCGCGAATTGACCCTCACCGAGCAGGACGGCAGCATCCTTGCCGACGCCGTGGTCGCCGCGCAGAACCCGGGGCTGAACCCCGCCTATCTCGCACAGGCGATCGAGCGCGAGCTTCCGTCGCTCAAGCCGGACTTCGTCCGTGTGCGCCGCACGGAAATTTACGATACAGAGGGGAACGTTTTTCGCTGAAAATTGTACGCGCTGCGGCAACTCTTGATGATTTTATCGAAAAGTACGGTCCCATAGTAAATTAAATGCAGAAAAAAGTTTAACGCTTTTTTCTGCATTATTTTTTTATCTATTTCAGGGCTTGAAATGGGAGAAACGAGGTGACGAATGGTGAAGAAGCTGACGCTTGAGGACCGCAGAAAGATTGAACAGATGTGGAAGGACAACGCTTCCCCCTTAAAGATCGCCGCCGAGCTGGGTATCAGCCAGTGCACCGTGTACACGGAATTGAAGCGCGGGCAGGAGACCGACGAGCGGACCGGCGAGATGGTCCTGGACCATAACTTCCGCCCGGAGTACAAAGCCGAGCGGGGCGAAAAGACCTACCAAAGCAATCTGCGCAAGCGTGCCGTCCGAAGGCCGCGCCGAGCATGAAAGGAGCCTAAAGGAATGACCAACTTTGAGAAGATCACGCAGTCCCCGGAAGCACTGGGCGAGTTCCTTGCTTCGCTCCCTGTGCTGGAAGGACCGTGGGACGAGGAGTTCCAGAGAAATTATTGCGCTGGATGCGGGCGCGTGAATTGCGATGCCGGAATGGGCTGCCCCTACAAGAAACAGCGGAACAGCCCGGCATGGTGGCTGAGATTGGAGGCGAAGACGGAT
>ERZ825525.1603-NODE-1603-length-18482-cov-4.498779_pt1 | contig 18482 bp, 17 predicted proteins | sample MGYA00519930_ERZ825525 | MGnify/ENA primary metagenome ERZ825525 (study PRJEB31778, sample SAMEA3449203) | human gut metagenome | biome: human gut; feature: human-associated habitat; material: faeces | place: United Kingdom | collected 2010/2012 ... | reverse complement strand
CAACCTGCGGGTTGATGCCAAGTTGCGAACATATCGCGCCTATCATCGGCATAAGCAGAAACGCCTTTGCGCTCCCCGACGTAATGAACAGCTCGAAAATCAGAACGACAAGGTATATTATCAGAATCAGCACTGCGGGGTTTTGCCCTTTTGCCGCGTTTATCGTGTAATACAATATGGTATCCATGACGTGTCCCGCCTCGATAATATAGCGTACGCTGCTGGCAATAAGCACCATTCCCGTTACGGGCAGCAGCGTCAGCGCACCTTTCAGCATTTCTTTTGCAAGGGCTTTGCCTTTAAGTCCGCTGTAAACGCACGCCACCACGCCGCCGATTATGTAAATCACGACGGTGATATACAATATATAATCCGCAAGTTTAAAACTGCCGAGCGCGGGTATATACGCCCCCTGTAAAAATATCGAAAGCACCGCAAAAAACACGATTGCGATCATACAGCCCGCAAAGAATTTGAGAGCCTTTGATTTTCCCGCGTCGTATACGAACGGACGATTTTCAAAATCGAAATTTTCTTTCCTTTTCAGATCTTCCTTATATACGGGCGAACGCTGCGGCTTTTTGTCAAGCATTCTCGCATACGGGAACATAAACGCCATAAGTATGACGTAACAAAGCACAAACGTCAGAATCCTTATGCCGATTCCGCTGAACATGGGCACGCCGACAATCGACTGAGCGATACCGACGTTGAACGGGTTTACCACGCCCGCCATAAAACCGAGCCCCGCCGCAAGCACCGAAAACCCAAGCCCTATCAGCGCGTCCCAACCTAGACCATAGCTTAAAATCACCGCAACCGGCACGATGGGTATCACTTCCTCGCTCATGCCCGACGTCGTGCCGAGAAACATAAACGCCAGAGGCAACAAAAACAACAAAAGATATCGCTTATGACCGTAATTATGGCGTATGGATTCCACCATGTAAACAAGCACGTCGGTTTTGTCCAACGCGTTGAATACCGCGCCGATTACGACAAGCATGAACAATATCGCGACAAGCGTCAGCGTGCCGCTGCCGCCAAGCACCAGAAACGGCGAAAGCAGTATTTTCCACCAGGGAAGCCGCCCAAGCGACGGGTCTTCGTGATAATCGCCGCTGATATAAACGTTGCCATCTGCGTCCGTGCTTCTTTCGTACTGACCGAGCGGCAACGTGTAGGCAAGCACAATCGACGCAATAATAAGCAGCACGACAACCACGACGGATATAATCACCGACGCTTTGCTTATCGCAAGGATTTTCGGCTTCTTTTGCTGAATCGCAATCGCGTCTTTGCCGTCGAGTATCGCAAACTCGTCCCCGACAGGGGTGTTTTCTTCAATTGTTTCCGCAACTTTTCCGCTTTCTTCGACGGGGTTCACGCCTGCCGAATCTTCCGAAAACGTTTCGTTTTTCTTTTTTCCTTTCATAATTTTATCCGAAAAAATTTAATGAGTTTACTATATCACTATATTCATAAAAACGCAAGAAATATTGCATAAATAATCGTTTTTCATTGCAAATTAATTCTTTTCTCGCATATTTATGCAATTATTCACGTTCTACAACAAAAAACCGCCCTAAAAAACACGACTTCTCCCCCCCAATCCTGCCTTGCAAAGCAACGGAACTGATTTTGCCGTGCAAAATCCCCGCATTGACAACATAGAAAAACAAGTTGAACAGGAAGTTCAACTTGTTTCTCGTTTGTCTTTAACATACGAAAAAGCTACACCAAAGATATTGCCATTATGCTATGTTTTTATAAAAAGCGCAAGAAAAACCAGGAGTATTACCCGGGCTTATTCTCATATTATATCTGTACAGAATATCCCACAGAACAAGTAATTTAATTTTATTACCATTTTCGTTTGCCAATTCGTTTTCCTCCTTCCTCGTTTTTATAGAAAAGAGCCGGCTCTTTTTTGTTAAAACACCAGTGCGTTTATTTGTTTCCCTTCGTTTTCAAACGAAACGAATGCAAAACTGCCCGAGCCGCCCGTTGCTTTCAGCGCATAGACAAAACCGGGATTTTGCTCCGTACCGATGAGGGCGTTTGCTGCGGTTGTTCCGATTTTAGCGTTTAGTTCTTCCGCACTGCCGATTTTTAAGACAACGTCCAGCGTATGGAAGAAATCCGAGGTATCTTCAGCCGAAAGATTATTCAGCGTAAGATATTTAGGAACGACAGTATAGGAAATCCCTTCTCCTTTTTCAATGCGAACGACGGAAGTCACATACAACGCATCCGGGACGATACCTTTAAGCAGATTGAAAGGAAAACCTTCCATATCGTTTTTGAACGGAGTAAGATCCAGTTTCACCGTCACGTTCAGGTCGGCGTTGCCCGTTTCTGCGTCGATTTCGGTAAAGGCAATTTGCAAAACGCATACGGAAATTTCTTTATCCGCTATCGTCAGTTCTCCGCCCGTCTGCTGATGAAATACGATTTCGGCAAGAGCACCCGCCTGCCGTTCGGAGAGGAAAACGGGCTTTGCCGTAGCGCCCGACAATGCAAGCGCCGTAAAATCGACGGTGTACCCCTCGTAGCCTTTGCCTTCCTCGTAAAGCACGACGTCGCCCAACTGACTGTCCGTCTGCGATTTCAGATCGGCAAGATCTTCGCTTCGATACGCCGCAGGGAAAGATTCCTGCTCGTTTACAGGTTGACTTAATGTTTTCAACTGTCCTACGGTGCGGAACAAGTCTACGCCTAAATTCACCCGCGCTACGATATACACGCTGATCAGCGCCACGGCAACGATTGTTATAATTACGATAAGACTGATAATCAGTTTCTTGATTGCGCTCATTTTTTCTCCTGTTTTACTTCTTTTTGAAGATAGCAATGAGGTCGGCGAACTTCTTTTTCTTGATTACGAACCAGAACACCGAAAAACCTCCGACACCCGCTACTGCAACAGAGCCAACCGCGATACCCGCAATCGTGCCTCCCGAAAGTCCCGTCTTTTCGGGTTGCTCGCCGCCGGGTTGTTCGTCGCCAAGAGCCTCTACGGGCGCGTTTTCCTTGAATCCGCAGACGGAGCATTCGCGCTCCTTTTCGCCGGCAACTCCCACCTCGGGTTTAACGGTGATCGTCCAATCCCCGAACGCGTGCGCCCCTTCATCGAGTTTTTGACTGCAACCCGTGCAGTTGTGCCAATGTTTGGTTGCGTCAAAGTGCCATTCTGCATCCGGGGCGTGCGTGTCGTGTCCGAGAGCGGGTGTGATGATATATCCGCAGACGGTGCATTTGACGGCTTCGGTTTCGGTGGCTTCGGAGCGGTCGGGCGTGTGGGGAGCGACGTCAACTTTAGTGCCGCAAGAGCAGTCGTGCCAGTGTCTCGTGCTATCCGATTGCCAGGTTGCCGAAGTTGCGGAGTGCAACTCGAAGTTGGACCCTATCGTCACATTGGATGCGGGCACGGTAAAGTCGGTTTCGGTTGCGGTGCTATCCGCAAAGGTGCCTTCTCCCGTCTTGGTCCAGTCTTTGAAGTGATAGCCTGCGGGCGCGGCAATCGCCGTGAGATGGACGGTTTCTCCTGCCTTTTTGTAAAGGTCTTCGGTATTTGTGCCTTGCTTGATCGTCACTTTGGAATAGATCTCCAACGTCTTGGTTGCAACCTTTTCGGGATCTCCGTTGGCAACCGCTTTTATGGTGAGAGTGGAAGCGGCTTCGTTCGCCGCGACGGTGAGAACGCCGTCGCTTGAAATGCTCGTGCCTGCCGAGCCGCCTATGACGCTCCATGTGACCGTGTTGTCAAACGCGCCGGTGCCCGAAACGGTTGCTTTGAACGTGTAGGTGCTGTCTCTGACAACTGTGGTTTCGCCTGATGCAAAATCCACTTGAACGCCCGTTACGGTGACGGGAATGGTGGTGTCCTGCGCAACGAGAACAATTCTGCGCAAGGGCGAACCGCCGAGAGTGGTTGCCGCCGACAATCCGGTTGCATTTCCGTTAACCGTAAACGTGGACCAATACTTGCTATCCATCTCATTGTAAACGTAAGAACCGACTGCTTCAAACTCGATTTCAATCGCATACTCGTGCCCCGCGATAAACTTGCTGTCTTTGGGATATTGTCCGCTGGCTGTGTTCAAAGCGTTCTCCGTGAGATCGAACACGCGCCAGAGCGCAACCGTGTATTTTTCTTCGTCTTGCGACGTGAAAACAAGGTCGTTTGCCGTCATTTTGTCCGTGATCGCGGCGGGAGTCATGGTTGCCTGACTCACTCTGATGTACTTGCCTGCGGGGATAACCGTGCCTTCTTCTGCCAAGGCACCGCACACCGAGCAGTATTTGTCGCCGGTGTATCCGTTCGTGTCAAAAGTGGCTGCGGTGGCATTTTTCAACTCACCCTTGGTGTCGTGCGCGGCTTCGTTGCCGTGGATGGCACAGCCCGTATCTTTGCAGGGATTCCAGTGCGTATGCTCATTGTGTTCCCATGTGGTGGTGTCAAAATCGTGCTCGGTGACGACAAATTTGACCGTTGCGGTTGCTTCAACGCTCGAGCCGCCGTACCGGGAATATTCAGGTGTTCCGGTAAACTTTATCGTGGCGACGTAAGTGCCCACGGGCAAATCGCTTTTGGGTTTTATCCACCAATTCGTCATTGTGCTGCCGGCATAAACCGCCGTTGGAACGCTGTTGAGTCCCAACGTAAAATAATCGCTTGCGTTTTCGCCTTCGAGCGTGACGGACGCGCCGTTAGTCCAAATTTTTCCCGTTCCCGTGTTTTTGACTGTGACGGAAACGGCATCTTGTGTGCCGTAACCCACTCTCACCGTGCCGAAATCCACGGGGTCCACGGTTGCGGTGTACGTGGGGGCGGCAACCGCGCCGATGTTTACGGTGATGGTCTTGGAGTATCCGCCTTTGTCCGTCACTTTGACGGTGATTTCCGTGGCTTCACATACGCCTCTGGGGTTTGGAGCGACGTATATTTTATTCAAATCGGATTCGTTTGAAGAAATACCGATGCCGTTTGTATTTCCGTCCGCTGCGCTCACGACGGAGAAGGTATATTCTCCGCTGCCGCCGCTTGCAGAAAGCGCAATCGAAGAATAGGCAACGTCACCGCCGTAAACGGTGGAGGGAACGTCGTACTCCGCCTTGTCTTCAAACGTAAGGGGCGGTGCGATTTTGTTGTAAGAGTAATTTTTGAAACTTACGCCATTGGCGCACTTATCCCAAACGTGGACGAGGCAGTCGTCGTTTTCAAAATACTGTTCGCTCGACCCGATGTAAGTCCAGGAAGAAATCATTTCATCGCCGTTGGCAACAAGGGGAAACGCGATAAGCGACGAGCCGTTACTCCCGGGACATACGGAAGTGACGTTTGCATTTTTCCCGATCGAGCAAGCCGTGTACGAAGAAGACGTATTTACGTCTCTCCATGTGTCGTAAGTCGAACCCGAGCCCGTATATTCCATTCTGATATCAACCGTGCCGTTGAGAGCAACGTTGCCTTTGGCGAAAATGCCGTACGTCTGATAATCTTTGTCGCACTTCAGGTCGATATTGAGCGTGGCGTTCTCGCCCACGGTCACGTTGCCCGAACCGATGTCGTCCGTCTTCATGTAAATTGCGTCAACCGAACCGTTTTTTGCTGCCACTTCGCCGTAAACTTTTACGGTGACGGTGCAACTTTCGTCAAACGTCAGATTGCCGTTGTTTTTAGAACTGCTTTCGCCTTCCATTAAAATACCATGCATATTTACTCGGTTTGATGCTACTACTTGATAGTCAATGGTAAGCGAACCGTTCCCCTTGAACGTAAGCGTGGAAACGTTGTACGTGTGAATCGCCCTGTTTCCGTACGGCGCGGTGACGGTGATTTTATTATCGCCGACAAGCACGATATCCACTTTGCCGTTATCGACTCCGCCGATTGCGATTTCTTCACCGTCGTAGCCGTTGAGCGTGAGCGTACCGTTATAACTCTCGTCGGTATCCCAAGACCAACCCGGGCCGGATTTGTCAATCGAACCGCAAGTGACTTGCAGGTACGGGCTTGCCGACTCCGCATAAACGACGGTAGGCATTATTGCCGTCGCGATTGCAATGCAGGCAATCATGCAGACAAGCAAAAGCAAGCCCGCTATTACGTTTTTCTTTGATTTTGTATTCATATTTCACCTCGTAAAGATGTTTTTTTGTTTCGCTCACGGTTTAACGTGAGCAAAAGTTTTTTTCAGAAGCTACCATTACAGCTCGATGATGATTGCGGGTACGACGCCGACAAAGGTCTTGGTGGCAAGATATTGAGTTGTTTGGTCGAACGGCGGGCAGGAAGTGACGCACGTAACGTAGTTTTTGCCGTCTGCGCCTACTACGATTCCGTCGCGCAACCAATACGGGCAATAATTGTCGCCGTAGCCTTGCAAAACTTCTTTATATGCGCCCAGACAGAACGGATACTTGTAAAGCCGCGCCGTCCGCAAACGTTCCTTCAACGGTAACGCCGTTTTTGCTTTCAAGCGTGCCGTTCGGCGCGGCAGGCGAACCGTCGCACGCAGCTAACGGAATAGCTATAAGCAAACACAGAATAATTGTAAATATCCATCGAGTGCGAATTTTCATATTTCTATCCTCCCGCAAAAATGTATGCGCAAACGCCTATTCGGGCGTTTGCGCAGATTATTAAGTTTTGTCGTTTTTATCAATTCTGTTTGCAAATCGTTTCGTTCCGTCAGCAAAGACTTGCGCTGACCGTCACTCCCGTTTGCTTGGTTGCGGAATAGATGACGATATAATACGTTCCTGCCGCAGGTTTGCTGTAATAGGTGTCGGTGTCGCCTTCTTTCTTTTCGACAGGGTTGCCGTCTGCGTCAACAAATTGCCAGGTAAGACCGGTTGCGGGAGACGCATCGAGTTGCAAATCATGACCGTAATCTCCGTGCAGAATGTCATCCGTCAACGTAATCGAGTAATATTTGTAAGAGTTGTCCCACAACGTTACGTTTGTTTTCGAGAAGGTTCCGTTACTGTAATCGAGAGCAGTAAAGTCGATTTCGGCAAAGTGTGTGACGATCATCTCGTACTCGCCCGGAGTGACGAAAGGCATTTCAAGATATTTGACGCCGTTGTCCATCAATCCTTTGCGGGTTTGCGCGTCTTCATCGCTCACCGCCATAAATTGACCTGCCGCTTGCGTTTGAAGGCCTTCTTTGACAAGTTGTTTGTTTGCGTCGTAAATCTTTGCTTGCGCATGGTTGGTGTCGGTCTGTTGCAGAGTGCCGTCAACCTTGTTCATATTGATCCAATAGTAGCCGTTGGCAAAACCGCAGTCCTGCACTTCGTAGCGGAAGTAATAGGTGCCTGCCTCGGCCACGGTAAATCTGACTTTCGTCTGCACTTCGGCATCCGATTTCACGAAGTTGACGTCGATATACTCCATGGTGACGGTTTCCGTTTTCGTTTTTTCACAAACTGTGCAGGTGTAGGTCTTCTCGCCGTCGCTCGTAAAGGTGGCTTTCGTTGTGACGGTGCCTTCGTCCCAGACGTGCGCCGCTTTGTCGGCAACGTCCGTGTGTCCGTCGAGTGTGCATTGATGCCAATGTTCACTCGAGTCGTACGACCAAGTTTGAGAATAAGTATGCGTTTCGGGAGTTTCTTCGCCTTTGTCTTTGTTGCAAGCAACAAGCATAGTCGCTCCCAAAACGAGAACAAGCACAACGCTCAAAATCGCCTTAATTGATTTTTTCATAAGATAACACTCCTATAATTTTTTATTTTTTCGGGGCGTTAGCACCCGTCAAAACCATTTTGCAATTTGCTCAAAGAGAATCCACAACGTCGCAAAGGTAATCGGTCTGCACGGACTCGTAGAAGAATACGTCTATAAACCCATTCTCCTTTGCTTGTTTTACTTTTTGAGCAATTTCGGGGTCGGAAGCATTGTCGCACAATAACCCAGCTTTCATAGTCGTATTTTTCTTTTTTGAGCGCAAAATCGCTTCCATACGGCGATCTAAAGATTTCTCCGTCGGACGACCGACGTCCATCAAAAGAACGTCAGCAAAAAACGTTTCGCACGCCGTCGCAATCTTGTCGGGGTCTTGCGAAAGCGATTGCTCCACAAAGAAGCCCGCCTTTTTCAATGCGCACGTCACTGCTTCGCACACGAGAGTGTTTTGGATTGCGACAATCACTTTTTTCATTCTTCTTTTTTCTCCATGACTTGCCGACGTCACCCGACGGGGACGGACGATATGCAAGCCGTATAAGTTGACTTTATAATATTTTATAATTTTTCTTTTTGCGCGGGGAGTGTCAAATGACACCCTTTTGACGATTCTTTTAAAAAATCGCGTCGCATATAAAGAAAAATCGACTGCAAATCGCAGTCGATGATTACATTTTGGTTTTTTGTCACGGATTGTCCGCATATGCTTTTGTTCACTTAGATATCGTCTTCCGTCCTATCAAGTATGGTAAGCCCCGATTCTCTTGCGCGCACGGCAAGTTCGGTGCGGCTTCTGAATCCCGTTTTTTCAAGCATATTGGCAACGTGATTGCGCACCCTCTTTTCCGAAATGCCGAGTTTTTCCGCAATTTCCGCGTTCGTGAACCCGCCCGTCATCTCGCGTAAAATTTCAAGTTCTCTCTCCGTCAACTCTCCGCTTTTCGCAAGTCCGAGTTGAATTTCGGGCACGTCGTCGGGATAAACGGATTCGCCGCTCAGCACGCGTTCGATAATCGTTAAAATCGGTTCCGGGCTGAAATCCTTATACCAAAAGCCCTCTACGCCGATCTTTTTCGCCCGTTCTACGTAAGAACATTCGGGCATACTCGTAACGATGATTATTTTTACTTTTTTATTCTGCGCCTTTATTTTTTCCGCCGCGACGAGACCGCTCGCCCCGTTTTTGGTTACCACGTCCATCAACACAAGGTCTACGGCGTGCCTTGCGCAGCAGATGTCCGCAATGGCGGCGTTGTCGATCGATACGGCAAGGTTGAACTTTTGTTGCGACTTTACGATCGCCTCGAAAAGTTGCCGCGGCATCGACTGATCTTCCACGATCATCACGTTGATTTTATCGCTCATCTTCTTTTTCTCCTTTCGGAATACTCACGGAAAGCAGAAACCGCGGAAAACTTTCCGTTTTCATACTACCGCCCGCCATTTCCGTTATTCTACGCAAAGAGGAAAGTCCTCCTCCCTCTACGATTTCCGCTTTCGGCGGTCTGCCGTTATTACCGATTCTTGCCGTAAAAAATGCCCCTTCGTCCGATATCGTTATATAAAGTTCGTCGCCGTCTGCGTGCCTTGCGGTGTTGGTGATACACTCGAACACGGCGTTTGCAAGAATTTTTTCGGCGACGCTCCCTTTCGGCGGGCGCACGCCCGTGTACAATATTTTCAAGCCTACGCTTTCCGCCGTTTTTTTAATTTCTTCCGCCCTGTCCTCTTCCGTTTCGGGCGAGGAAACAAACGAAACGACGCCGTTCCATTCGCGTATCAACGCCTCTTTGTCGCCTTCCCCCTGCAAAAGCGCTCTTTTGGTTTTCAGAATCAGAGAACCCATACCGTCATGCACCTTCACCCGCGCCGCAAGCGTTTCCCGCTCTTTGGTCACCTCGGTTACCGTTTCGCCGTACTTGCGCAGTCTTACGTTCATTTTCCTGAGTTCCTCGTTCTGTTCTTCGACTTTCTTTTTGAGCGCGAATTCACGGCTGATGTCCGAACCGGACAACTCGTAAACGGTCTTGCCGTCTAAAATATGGTTGATCCGCTTGTAACAACATGCCCTCCCGTCTTTTTTCTCGACGAGCACCGAATCGCCTTCCCGGCTGCAAACGATACCGTCCGCTACTTTGCCTTCGCACATAGCCGACCAGAACGCCGCGCCGTCCGAAAGCGGCATTCCCGTAATTTCTCTGCATTCGTCGCCTATTTTTCCGTTCGTTAAAAGCAGCCGCCCCGTTTCGTCGTAAAAGCACAGCCCTGCGGGCAATACGGAAATCGCGTCTTTGACGGACATAGCGGTAAGAGACGACAACCGCTTTTTTATGACGAGCGCCAGGCACAAACAGACCGACGCAAGCAGTAAAAAAGCCGCCGTAACAACGCACCACGCGGGCAAAAAACAAAACGAACCCGAAAAGTCGCTTCGATTTTTACCTAAATCGCGAATCTGAATGCCGTCCGCCAAAAAGCAGAACGTCAGAACCGCGCATACCGTACAAAGTAATTCCGGCAGAATATACCGCAATTTCAGCCGGTACGAAAGGCTTATCGCAAAACATACCACCCCGACAAACGCCGCAAGCAACAGCAGGATAAGCGTGCCGCGAAAAACGGCTTCGTTGCAATCGACGAACGGTATCATACAATCGCCTCCCTTTCGCCGAACGACAGCGTTGCATACAGCGTTTCGTCCTGTATCTGCAAACGAACCGACGCTCCGAGTTTTTCGCATTCACGGCTTCGCCAATTCTCCGGTATGCTTTCTCTTGCGTTATCGAGGGCTATACGGCAATGCAATAATCCGTTATTAACCGACAGCCGTACAAGACACGCGGAAAGATCGGGAAGCGCGCTCTCTATGCAGTCCTCGAAAAATTCGTACAGAAAAGTAACCTGCCCGATAAGGGCTGTGCCGTCGCCCTCAAAAATCACCGACGCCGCCGCGCCGTAGAAAGAAAGCGCGTCCGTAGATTCGCGTATAGCGTATAAAAGTTCAGATAATTGCACCTGCCCGTTTTTTGCAAGCATTGCAAAATTACTGCGCCGTTTCAGATACACGCCGTAAACGACGGCAAGGCGTAGTGCTCCTTCTTTCTCTTCTTCGCTTATCGCCTTGGCAAAGCATTTTTTTATCTTTTTCAGATGCGGGCGAAACACGGCGAATATCCCTTTGTACAGGTTGTTCTGTTCTTCGATTTTAGAGCGCTGTTCTTTCAGTTTGTTTTCTGCGGCAATCAGGTCGCTCTCCTCCGCAAGCGTTTCGTTTATTTCCGCAAGAGATTCGTTTATTTTATTGATGACCGAATAATCCTCCGTCCAGAACACCTCTCCGCCTCGTATTGCTTTTGCGCGCAAAACAAGGTCTTCTCTCAATTCGGTTTTGCTTCCGTTTGCCGCTTTCATCGCCTGTTCGCGCGTGATTTCGGGCGCGTTTTTCGAGGTTAAAACGACGTTCAGGTCTTTATCGGCAATGCCTGCGGAAACGTCCGCCACGTAAAAAAGTTCTTCGTGATTGACGTTCGACGGGATAAATCCTATTCGGATAAGGCTTTCAAAAACCACAACCACGCTGAAAACAACCGCTTCCGGCATTCTGATAAAGACGGGATCGAACACTTCTCTCAAAACGCAGAGCACGATACAAACAATAAACAAAACGAGGGGAATCCACGCCTTTTTTCTGCACCCCGAAACGCGGCATTTGATATAGAGCAATACGCCGATGGAAAGATACAATACGGCAATCCACGACAGAATAAAATAGTACCCCCATTCCCATTTATATATTTCGTTGGAATATTTGAGCCCTTTTGCAAAAGAAAACACCTGCTCGTGGAGATCGTTCGTAAAAACCAATAGAATCAGCGCCGCCGCAGGCAGAAACAGCAGATACCATCCTTTTGCAAGCGGTTTTCCGTCTTTGCGCCCCATACCCAGCAGCGTAATAAGCAGAACCACAGGAGCAAGGCAGTGCGGGATATAATAGGAATACCATAAATACCGCATCACCGTTCCGTCGTAAAAAACGTGATATTTGAGAAGTCTGACAAAAAGGATCCCCCCCATCAGCGATATCGCCACGATAATCCCCGAGCAAATGCTTTTGTCGGAAATGCGGCTGATCACGGACGCCGTCCAATACGCGAGGAGACCGAAGAAAATATATTGCGTCAATAACGCAATCGTTGTTTTAACGGACCAATCGGAAATATAATCGTCTACCGTTTGCAGTACACAAGCAGTAAGGAAGAAGAACGCGGCAACTGCGACATATAATAAATCTTTTTTCTTCGACCTTGTCAGATTCATTCTATTACACTCCTTTTCCTTTATATGTTGCCGCCTTGTCGCCTATGCACGAGAATTCCACTATGTCGCCTATGTCACAGTTGAGATATTCGCAAATACGAAGCAGCGTTTCCACAGAAACAGGTTCTTCTTTATATAGTTTCGTAAGCGTATTCGGCGCCAGTTCAACCGCCTTCCTGAGTTCAGAGCCGTTCATCCTTTTATCAATCAGCAATTTCCATAACTTTGAATAACAAATTTTACGCATCGATTCGCTCCTTCTGCTTTTCGTTTAAGTAGTTTATGCCATATTGATTATAACACATTTTTTCTATAAAGACAATATGTTATCTTTTTGATTTTATAAAATCTCTTATAAAAATGCGATTCATTCCCAAAGAAAATACAAAAGGCAGAGAAGCTCTGTCCCTTTGTTTATATATTTTCTCTAAAACTCTCGTATCGTTTCAAAACAGAAAAACGCCGGAGCATAAATTCCTGCGTTTGACATAAAGTCACGCTATAATCTATCCCTTGGTTCAATCTGTTCAGCAATTCGCAAGTTTTTATCTTCGACGACGGCTGTATGTAATTACGAAACCATTCGTCCAACCACATTCCATATTTCATATTGTTCTCCTTTTCGTTATTACTATAATTATAATTTTTCTTATCACCTTTGGAAAACTACACTCAAACAGCAACAAAAAAGAGAGAACCTAAAAACTTGTTCTCTCTTAAAAATTATTATAAAATTGTAGTGCCCTATCGAGCAAAAACGATATGCCGTAAGTTCAAGACCTGTTTTTTGAAAAAAGCGCCGAAATGCAGCTGTTAAATTCAAAGATTTTGTCCAACGACAAAAACACAAGATATAGTAACAAAAAAGCACAAGATACGCAATATCTTGTGCTTTTTGTCTGTTGTAGCTTTTTCGTACAACAAAGATGTCTGCGTTGCCCAAAATAGCTGATTTTATCAGCCGTTTTGAGTTTTCATTTCTCTGTTTTCTCGCTTTTTCCGTTCCGTTTTCGAACCACGCACTTCGCGATTTCAAAGAAGAGATTTCAAATAATCTTCTACGTTTCTGTATTCTATTCCGTTTTCGAGAGTTGCATTTTCTCCGCGATAGATGACCGTTCTCTTCGTGATTTTCCCGTATCTGAATTCCGTGTTTTTCAGTTTTTCTTCGTCAATCAAATGCCTGAATTGCTCTTTCGCTTGTTCCTTGCTGTGCTTTACTTCGTAAATTTCACAAGTCGCATTTACATTATCTGCAACAACCATATCGAATTCGCCGACGGCAAATTGAAGCTGAAAAACCTGCCTTTTTGGATTTGCAATCTTTGTTTCAAGCAATACGATGTCTTCCATCATTCTGCCCTTTATATCGCTTAAAATCCGCTCTATAACAGCATTCCTTTCGTCTATCGAAAGTTCCTGAAACTCCTCGTCTTCAAGCAACGATTGCACGAGTTCTTTTGCTTGCGAATATCTCATTCCCGGTTGAGTAAAAACGGTTTTGAAGTTCTTTCCCCGCCCGACAGGCAACGTCTGAATATCGATGTCCACGGTTAAATCCAAAGCGTCGAGATACTCTTTAATTTCCCTTCTATGCTCTTCCGAAATCGTTACGGTCTGCTCTTCTCTGTTTCTGATTTCGAGCAGTTTTTTAAGCCGCTTTGTAAATTCTTCTTTGTCGATTCTATCAAGAATATCGTTTTGATTCTGCCTGTCGTTTCGCAAATTCCTTGCCGAAATTCCCAAATCATGAGACATAAAATCTTTCGTCAGAACGTCTAAAGTGAAACGATGGTTGACATCTTCGACAACGCGGTTTATCGCGCTCGTCAACTCGCCTTTCTCGTATAAATCATAAAGCGCGCGGAAATGCCCTCCGTATTGATAACATTTAAGAGAATGCTGAATATTTTTGGCTATCGCGCTGTCGACGTATTCGTCAACGCTTTTCTTATTCGCAAACGTGGATTTTTCGTTATAATGAACGCCGCCGAGACTCATCGTGCCGCCGTAGCAAATATACTCGTCGATTCCCTTAATGCCGAGAACTTCTTCAAATTCTCTGTACGGAATAAACGTGGTATGAAGGAAAATGCAACGGTCGTATAACTGCTCGTCTTCTGAAAAGAAAAATCCGAGCGAATCCGTACCCGATAACACGATTTTCATTCCGCAAGCGGCAAATATATCCGAAAAAAGCGCAGCGCCTTCGATAAAATCTTCGATAAGCGTTACTTCGTCGATAAACACATATTTGTATCCGCTATTCATCAGGTATTTTAAGTCCTGATTGATATCGCTTAAACCGATTCCCGCGCCGACCTGAATAAATGCCGTTTTTAAAAAATTTTCGTCGTTCATTTCGGCTATAACCTGGCGTATGAGCGTCGTTTTGCCCGTGCGCCTTAATCCGTAAAGAATAAAAACTCTATCGCGAACATCCCCGTAAACATAATCGCAAATATTTTTATAAAGATTTCTCTTTTTGTAATTTGCGACTGCCTTAACATAACTTTTTAAGTTTTCTCCGAGCATTACGTCGGTTTTGAAAATGTGCTCTTCTTCCTCCATTCGCTCTGATTTTTGCGGTTTGGGAAGCATAAAAGTAAGTTCTTTTTCGCGTTTTTGAAGTTCGCGTCTACGCTCTATTTTTGCACGCAATTCTTCGGCAAGTTCGTCATCGACATATTTACTTTTCTTTTTGCCGTTTTCCGTCCATTGAAGATAATATCTTGTTTTGCCGTTTATATTTTTCTTCGAGATATACCCAGCCGGCAACTCGGCTATTTCTTTTTGAACCTGTAAAAGTTCATTCTGAATTTCTTGATTATTCATTATAATCTCCGTCAAATACTGTATGATCTCCCACATTTATTTGTTGTAACCCCATTATAACCCCTTTATTTAGATTTGTCAAGGGGTTATGATAGGTTATAAAACTACTTTTTGAAAAATAACAGAGAATTTTGCCGAAAAACATTCAAGCGACTACGTTTTGTAGCCGCTTTTTATGTTATTTATCTGCCAATTTTATGTCGTCAATATCAAACCAAGTAGCATTATTGATAACCGTTTCCGCGTTACCGTCGCTTAATTGAACAAAATTGATTACGTCGTCTTTCGGAAATCCGCCATACCAATAACGCCACCCCATATCATTATTCGGAATAATGCCGAGATCATCGTTTCCGAGCAGTTTATCTACTATTTGCCCGGCGTGTCCGAGAAGCACGGGAACGCCTTTATCTTTCATCGCGTTATACATACGCACGACTTCCGTCGTCAAACAATGCGTTCCTCCGGAAAGATAAAACCAATATCCGTCGTCCCAAAAGAAATACAAATGAATCATCGTATGCGTATGCCCGCAAGAGATTTCCCACATGTGCGAAGGGTTTTCTATCTCCCATTTTTCCTGCGTGCTTAACTTAAACCATTTATCGAAGTCGTCTTGCGAATTCTCGTCAAGCAAACTCATCCCGCCGTCACGATCGTCTCCGTGACGTTTGAACATTTCTTTAGGCGTCTTTCCGTCTAATTCCTCATATCCCGCAGCGGCATAGCAATAAGAACATACCTCATAATATTTCCCGGATGACATCCACTCATATCGCCCCGCCGCCTTCGTCGCAAACAGGTCTTTCCCGTTTTTGATATGCTCTATGAGTTTGTCTATTTCTTTTTTCTTTAGCCCGTCACGATCGTGCCTCTTGCTTTTCGGGACAAGTTTCCAATAGAGCGCGCGGTTGATAAACCCTTTTCTGTTTTCGTAAGGCAACCCCTTTTTGACATAATCGTTATATACGCCTTGTTTCAACATTCCGACGGTGTTAGCGACTACCTGACTCAAAAATTCAAGTATTCTGTCTAACCGAGAGTCCGGAAAGAAATCCCCTTTCATATCCGGGCTTCTGCGCACAAGCACGGCATCGTCAAGAAAAATTATAACGTAACCGTTTTCGTTGATGACGCCGATTTTGAACCATACGCGTTTCCACGGGAATTCTTCTTCCATATCTTTTTGGAACTTTTCTTCGGAACAATCTTCGGGAGCGTAATACTTATTGAATTTTATGTATTGTTTTAGCGTTCCCCTCGGCACGGAAAACCAAAACTCCCAACGTTTATCGGGATAAGTCGGCTTGATTTTTTCTATTTTGCAGAGCAAATTATTCATTGACTGCAACCCTGCCTCTGTCAATGCTATATCGTTATGATTTAATCTGTTTGAGTGATAAATATACTTATACAAATCGACTTCGGAAGCCGACATTTTTATCTGCTTGTCCATTTTTACCTCTTTAAATCTTTATCCGTTACCGACGTCATTCGCCTTGCCAAATTCCGTCCGGTCTCATTTTTGCCATTGTCAAAAGTTGCACCAATGGTCTTTTGGCATTACCCTCCGTTGCTTCCCAATAGTTCTTTGAAACGTCGTCGCCTAACGCGTTTATCGCTTTTTCAAGCAACGGTATGCTTTCAAGTCCCGTCTTACCGAAAATAATTTCTATACCGTCTTTCCCGAACACGGAATCGCGACGATAAATTTTACTGTAATTATACGTTATATTCAGCCACAGTTCCGTAGTCCCGCCAAGCATAAAAGTTCCTCCGCGCATCATATGCGGAGAATCCGAATGTAACACCTCACCCGTTACCCTATCTGTAAGAGAAATATCCCAACTCATTTTATACCTCTTTTATATATTCTCATCCTCAAGGACAATACAATTTACCCGACCGGAATATGCGATGCAACCGTCAATTGCAATAATACCGTCCGCATAAAACGGTGAAAAATCGCTGTCCTTGCCAAACTCACTGCACTTTCCTTCAAGCCGACAATGTCCCCACGAACAATGCCAATGCCCACAGACAATCGTTTTATCCTTTTCCGTTACACCGTAAGAATATGCAAGCATACCGTTTATCCATCGCGATTCTTTCCAACTCGACTCGCCTGCTTCTCGCCAATCTTCGATAGGCGAATAATAATTTGCAGACCAGCCGTGACGATTGTTGCAAGGTATCCACCCGTGAACGAACACATATTTCTTCGTTTCGTAATAGTTTAGCATTTTCGGAATAATTTCCGTTATATACGGCGTTGCGCATAACTTGTTTATAATATCCCTGTAGTCATCCGTAAAAATATCCGTTCCCGTTAAATCGGTAACTGTTTTAACCGTGCCGTTACTCCAGTGGTGCGTATACTCTATTCCGTGTCCGAACAACTGCTTTGCGTCGCGAATCAAATCTAAAATTAAATCTTCGTGATTTCCGCGCACCAAAATAACATCATCGTTCTTTAGAAGCTCGCAGATAAAATTTTGCATTTTCACCGATTCCGATCCCCTGTCGAACAAATCGCCGCAAACAATCAATTTATGCGGAGATTTATCCTCAAAAAAACCTTTCTCGGACAAAGCCTGCATTGTTTCACTGTAAAAACTATGCACGTCAGAAATTACATAATATCTCATTTCTTATCGATCCTCTGCTCTTTTGTTTTCAGGATTTCGTCTAACGTAACCGGCGCATAATTCCAATACATACAACCGACGTTATAAATCTGTAAATCATACCCCTTTTCGTTTAATGTTTTTGCGATAAGAAATTCTTCCGTTGCCTCCGCCGTAAAATGCGAATGTCCGTGCAAATGAATAGCATTATATCTATGTCCGTTGTAAAACGGAATAAAATAATGGCTTAAAATACACCGACGCACCGTGCCGTCGTCAAGCGTAACGCTAATATCGTCATAATCTTTTATTCCTGCAAGTGCTTTCTTTGCCGCCGCATTATGTAAAAACCGATCATGGTTGCCCTTTATTAAAACAATCTGTCCGTTCAAGCGTTTTATAATCTGAACCGCTTCATTTGTTGCGGTTTTCCATATCAAATCACCTAAAACGTAGACAAGATCTCCTTTGGCTACCTTGTCATTCCAACGCTTTATAAGTTCATCGTCCATTTCTTCCACTGTTTCAAACGGTCTATTGTCAAACCTTAAAACGTTTTCATGTCCGAAATGCAAATCGCTCGTAAAAAATATCTTTTGTCTTTCCATTATCCGTCTCCGAAAATTTCGTCGCAAAACGATTGTAGTTCAATTTTATCTTTCATATTCAAATCGGCACACGCCGACAACTTGTCCGTATAACGTTTTTCAAAAACGTATAGCCGCGACGAAGTAGTCTTTGTATCATCATTATATCGAATCATTTCGGGGAAGCCCCAAAACATAACTCCCACTTTATCCGAATATCGGAAAGCTTCGTCAAGCGCATATTCTAAAAACTCAAACTCTGGTTTTATCGCTCGGATATAATCCTTTCCGTCTTTAATTATTATCTGACGAAACATAGCGACTTTTGCCCTCATATAATATGGATAATGCCAGATATTAACGTGTTTCCATTTGTAGCTTTTCTCATAATGCTCACTTTTGCCTATCAGTCTCACCGGCGTT